>Ga0118677_10005395_pt1 | contig 22384 bp, 21 predicted proteins | sample AliMusrvi5mmetaG_FD_86154 | JGI IMG/M metagenome (GOLD analysis project Ga0118677, IMG submission 86154)
ATGCACCGCTGAAGATATCTGATGTCGTGGTGGGCGACGTCTATCTGTGTGGCGGGCAGTCCAACATGGCTTTCACCATGACTGAGATCCGTGCGGCCGAGGATATGGCCAAGGCTGATTTCCCGCTGATCCGCCATTCGCGGGTGGGGGATGGCTGGAAGGTTTGCGGCCCGGCCGCCATCGGCGAGTTCTCGGCGGTGGGCTACTATTTCGCCCGCAGGGTGCTGCGCGAAACCGGTATTCCCATCGGCCTGCTCAACAACGCCATGAGTGGCAGCCCGATCGAACCGTGGATCACCATCGACGCGTTCAAGTCCACGCCCGTGTTGCGCGAAGCGGAGTTGGCAAAAATGTCGGAGTATCGCAAGGGGGTCGCGATCCACTTAACTGAAATGGACGCCTGGATCAAGATGGGGTGGGCGGCCATCGATAGCAACAAGGAGTTTGCCGCGCTGCCCGTGCCGCCGGCGCTGCCCAACTCCAACTACGGTTCCCTATACACCGGCTACACCCTGCCACTGGTGCCCTTTGCCTTCAAGAGCATGCTGTGGTATCAGGGCGAATCCAACGGCGAGGACCAGGTCGCCGCCTATCTGCAAAAGTTCAGCGCCCTCGTCGCTGGCTGGCGCAAGGCCTGGAACCAAGGCGACTTCCCGGTCTACGTCGTGCAACTTGCCAGCTACATGTCTCCCAATCCCGACCCGGAGGGTGGCGATGGCTGGGCCGGCGTCCGCATGGCCCAGCTCATGAGCCTCGGCAGCATCAAAAATACCGGTTTGGCGGTCGTCATCGACATTGGCGAACCGGGCAACATTCATCCTTCTAACAAACTAGACACCGGTGACCGGCTTGCCTTGTGGGCGCTGGCAAAGGACTACGGCAAGTCGAATTTGGCCTATAGCGGCCCGCTCTACAAGGGCATGCAGGTGGAAGGCAACAAGATCCGCATCGCTTTTGACCAGGTGGGCGAAGGCCTGATGGTAGGCAGCAAGCAAGACCAGGCCCCGGTCCGGGAGGTTGCCGGCGGCAAGCTCAAGCAGTTCGCCATTGCCGCGGCCGATGCGGCCGCCCCGCACGGCTTGAAATGGTTCTGGGCCGACGCGGTCATCGACGGCGCGACGGTGATGGTTTCAAGTCCGGAGGTCCAATCGCCGGTTGCAGTCCATTACGCCTATAGCAGGAATCCCGAGGGGTGCAACCTATACAACAAGGATGGATTGCCGGCCTCGCCGTTCCGGACGGAGAAGTAGCGCAATGGTTCCCAACCCTTGTCGGACTGCGCTTTGCAGTGGACAAATCCAGCGCGCACGGGTAGAAAGCGCCCGCATGAAAAAGCGATGGATTCTTTGCGCGGCAATTCTCACGGCTATGCTGGACGCCGCTCCGGCGCAACCGGAGCAGGATCTGGGCAAGATCATGCCGGTGGGCGATTCAATCACCAAGGGTGCGCCGGCAGGGGCATACCGCGATCCGTTGTTCACCTTGCTCAAAGACGGCGGCTATACCTTCAAGTTCGTCGGCACCCTAACGGAAAACCCGACCCCCGCGCTCACCGCGGCAGGACAAGACCACCACGAGGGGCACAGCGGCATGGGCATGAGTTGGATCGAGGATCACCTCAAAGAGTTCTTTGCTGCGAACCGGCCCGACCGGATCCTGCTGGCCATCGGTGCCAATGATGCGGGTGGGGCGAGTGTGGCGGAATTGCAAACCCGCATGGACAAGCTGGTGACGGATATCTTCGCGCAGCAGCCCGAGGTCAAACTCTATCTCGCGTCGGTCACCCCGCAAACCGGTCCGGTCATGGCCAAAATCGTCGAGTTCAACAAACTGATCCCCGGCATTGTTGCCAGTCACCAGGCCAAGGGCCGGCAGGTGACCTATGTCTCGATGGATGCTCTTGATCTATCGGATCTTGGCGACAACGTGCATCCCAACGTGGCGGGCTCGCTGAAAATGGCCCAGGCCTGGTATGCCGCGCTCAGCAAAGCCGGCAAGAGCCAATAGTCCGCCGCCAGAGTTATGAGCTGATTGCGCGGTCGTAAGCCGATTTCTCACACGGAGCGCCGACTTCAGCCGGCAAGTCGAGGGCCTGTGCAGTTCGGGTTGTCCCGTGCCGGGCGCGGACCGTTAGCGGTTGGCAAAGGAGGCTTCCGTTTGCTCATCTTCTTCGCTCTGTCCGGTCATGGCGCAGCAGGCCGCACCTGTCCACGGCCACCCGGCGCACGAGGGATGAAAGACGTGACGAGCTCGTGACGTTTACTGGGTCTTGCCACTGCGGTGGGTTTGGGATTGGATGATGCCCGACGCCAGCAACGGCCGACCCAACTTGAATGACCCCATGAGACACCCGACCTTCACAGGCATGAAACCGACCTTGCCGCGAATCGCCGGCGCCCTGCTGGTGCTGGCCCTCGCGCTACCCGCCGCCGAGGACGCCGTGCCCGCGGCGCCCCTGAGCACGACCGCGGCGCCCGGCACACAAGCGCTGGAGTTGCAGCTGCCCAAGCCGCTGTTCGTCGGCACCCCCAAAAACATCAAATCCACGAACTTGGAAAAGCCACTGCCGGGCAAGCGCCCGATCTATCAGGTTCCGGCCGGCACCGTGCTGCTTTCCGCAGGCAAAAAAGTCACCAGCAGTGATGCCGCGCCGATCATCGGCAGCTTGGAGTTGGTGACCGACAAGGACAAGGAAGCGGGCGACGGCAGCATTGTCGAGCTTGGGCCGGGCAAGCAATATGTGCAAATCGATCTGGGCAAACCGGCACAGCTCGCCGCGCTGGTTGTCTGGCACTATCACCAGGATGCACGGGTGTATCGCGACGTGGTCGTGCAGGTGGCCGAGGATCCGGATTTCATCATGGGCGTGACCACCGTGTTCAACAACGACGATGACAATTCGTCGGGCTTGGGCGCGGGCAAGGACAAGGAGTATCTCGAGACTTACGAGGGCAAGTTGATCGACGGCAAGGGTGCCAAGGGGCGCTATGTGCGCCTATACAGCAACGGCAACACCTCCAACGACGCGAATCATTATATCGAAGTCGAGGTATATGGCAAGGCGCTCCCGTAGGGCGATTCATTCAACCCAAAATCCGAAGTCAAGAACCGATAGCCGAATTGAAACCGCGGATTATCCGGAGTTCACTTTTTTAGATGGTTTGAGGTTTCCGCCTTTTGCGGCATCGGGGAAGCCGCAAATCAAGCGACTTTCAATCGGTGAAATCCGCGGTTCATCGGCCTGCTTGGCGGATCAAGCATCGGAAGACAGCGCCATAACCATTACCCCATCGTGTCATCCGTGGTTTCCATTGTGTCTTGGGGGTTCAGGGGGCTTTATTGCAGGTCGGGTGCGCTTGGTGCAGTGCTGGTGGTAATGATAGCGGCCGCGGCGCTGGGGTTCCGCGTGCAGCGGTTGGAGTTGCGGCCGTTTCATGTGGATGAGGCGGTGCAAGCGGTCAAGGCCGGCGAGTTATACGATGGCGGTCAATATATCTACAATCCGTTCGAGTATCACGGCCCCAGCCTGTATTATTTCACCTTGCCGGTGTTGAAACTCAGTGGGGCGAAGAGCTTTGCTGAATCCAGCGATGCGAGTTTTCGTTTGGTGCCGGTGCTGTTTGGGACGGGACTGATTTTGCTGCTGTTGTCGTTGCGCCGGGATCTCGGCAGCGTGGCCAGTGTGGCATCGGCGGTGCTGCTTGCGGTGTCGCCGGCGATGGCGTTTTATAGTCGGTACTACATCCAGGAAATGGTGCTGGTGTTTTTCGCGGCGGTCGCGCTGGCAGCCCTGTGGAAATATTTCAGCACCCGGCGCGGGAGGTGGATGGTTTTGTTGGGCGGGGCAGTGGGCATGATGTATGCCACCAAGGAAACGAGCATCATTTTCTGCGGCGCGATGGCGGCCGCTTATGGCTGGCTGGTGCTGCGCCGGCGCCGCCGTGAAGGCCGCCCGCGGTGGCGATTGCAGCGGCGTTCGGCCTGCCATGTGCTGCTGGCAGTGGGTGTGGCCGGCTCGGTGGCCGTGCTGTTCTACTCCTCGATGCTGGCGCACCCGCGCGGTCCGCTCGATTCACTGCTGGCGTTTCGCCACTATTTCGACCGCAGCGGGGGTGACGGCAGTGCCGCCCTGCACCAGCAGCCATGGTATTATTATCTTAAGATGTTGGTTTACACCAAGGACGCGCCTGGTCCGTGGTGGAGCGAGGGGCTCATTCTGGCGCTGGCTGCGGTAGGCCTTCTCGTCAGCCTGCGCGGGCGGGTGGCCGGGGTCGTCGACGCAGACCTCGCGCTTTTTCTCGCGCTTTACACAATCTGCATGACCGTGGCCTTTGGCTTGATTCCCTACAAGACGCCCTGGAATCTGCTCGGCTTCCTGCATGGCTTGATACTGATGGCCGGGATCGGTGCCAGCGCGATCATCCAGGGGTTCCCGCGGGGCGGAGCGCGTGTTTTGTTAGCACTGCTGCTGCTAACAGGTGCCGGGCAACTCGCGGCCCAAGCGGGGCGCGCTAACGGCCGCTTTTGCGCCGATCCGCGCAACCCGTATGTCTATGCCCATTCGGTGCCCGATGTGGTCCGCTTGGCCAGACGCATCAGCGAGGTTGCAGCCCTGCATGCCGAGGGGCCGGAGATGCGCATTCATGTCATCGCGCCCGAGTATTGGCCACTGCCCTATTATCTGCGCAAGTTGCGACGGGTCGGTTATTGGAGTGAAATTGCGTCCGCGCCCGACGCGCCGGTCATTGTAGCCGGTGCGGAATTGCAGGAACAGCTCGAACCGCTGCTGCGCGAGCGCTATCATACGGAATTCTTCGGGTTGCGGCCCGGCGTGCTGCTGGTGCTCAACATCCAGCAGGATTTGTGGGAGCGCTATCTGGTGGAAAAGGCCACCGGACGGGGGCATTGATCGTCAACTCACCGAGTTGTGCCTCAACTGCCAGGCGGCGCGTCGAGGTGTCGGTCGCGCGTCCGGCGGCAGGCCGCGCTGGGGGGCGTCTCGCCCGAAGCGGACCTTAGGCAAGTCCCGGTCCATGTCCCGTTTCTCACTCCTTGGCCTTGGTGAAGAGCAAGTCCTCGCGGAAGAGGGCGGGGCTGGCCTTGTTAGCCTCGATCGCCTTGGTTAGGTCGGCGGTGGATTTGGCGTCGCGGCCGATGGTATCCGGGTTGAGCAGGCGCAGGTGGAGTTGGTTGCCACTGACGGTGAAACTGGCGAATTGATAGACCCGCGAGTCGTCGGGGGCTTCGCCCTTGCTGTTGCCGATCCACTTGAGTTGCACGAGTGTTAGATCCGCCGTTTTGCAAAGGCAGGCACGGGCGTAGATTGAGTCGGTGCCGTTGCCGGTGAAGGTGACGAGGTACTCCTGCTTGCCGAGCGGCAGCACCACCAGGCGCTCGGGCGGCTGGTTGGCTTCGGGCTTGGGCTTTTCCCACACGCCGAGGACAGCCTTGTCGATGTCGAGTTTGGGGGTTTCGACCAATGGCACGGTGAAATCACAGCCGGCGAGCAGGAGGCCGGCGAGGAGGGTGAGGAGATGTTTCATGGCTTTGAGTGGAGTTAGGGGGATGGTTACAAAATCGGATGGGTTGTCAAGTGGGGAAGACGCATTTCGGGCCAAGGCGGAAGGCAGAATCCGTGCGGCTTGGGCGTGGCGCTTGGGGCACGACCCACACTGCCACCGTCAATGAATTCCGCCGGATAGTTGATGGTTTTGCGGTCGGCGCGGCCGGTTCTCAAAGCTGCGACCCAACGCACGATGCGCCGGATGATGCGATCATTGTCCCAGCGCATGCGGGCAATGGTCGTTTGGCACCAAGCCAGGGGGATGTCGTGGTCGGTGCAAATGAGCGACACTTGCTCGGGCACCCGAATGCCGCGATGGGCCAGAAACTGCACCGCGGCCGGCGCGTGGCTGCCAGATAGGCATCCATCTTGTCCGGCCCGGTACGCGCCAGCGGCAGCCCCTCAGTGCGCCCATACAGCGCGATGCAAGGCAGCGTTTGCCGGGCGAACCACTCTAGCAATTTGCGTGAACCGCCGGCCACGATCCAGGCGCCGGCCGGGCTGGCGCTGATGTGGCGGGCGATGCGGCGCACATCGCAGTCGAGTTGGGCCTGGGTTTGCTTGGGAAAAAACACCTCGTGGCCCGCTGCTTCCAGGTCGTGTTGGAGCTGAAACAACACTTGTGAGGTTTGGCGAAACTACCACGAGAACGGGGTACACGCTGTTCGACAACCGCAACAACGACGGCCGTTGGCTGAGCGGACCGAGCCAATATAATGAGTCCCCCCCTGGCACCTTCCGCAAGGTGACACGGTGACCCTGACGGCCACGGTTGCTCCGGTGCCCACGGCTGGCATGGTGCAATTCTACGACAACGCCGTGGCCCTCGGCGGCCCGGTGATGGTCAGCGGCGGTCACGCCCAGCTTGCCCTCGGTGACCGTGCCGTCGACAGCCATCGGCTAACCGCCACCTACAGCGGCGCGGCCGATTTCGTCGGCAGCAGCACCGCCATCGCCACGACTCTGACTGTGACCCAGGCCCCGATGACGGTCACCACCGCACCGACCGCCAGCCCGATTCGCTATGGTCAAACGTTGGCGAGTTCCACCTTGCCCGGGGCTTGCGGGGATGGTTGCCTCGTGATTGTTAGGAAAATTGCGCCAGGGTTGCGGCGCAGGCGCGGGGCAAACGGGAGTGAGCCCGATGCAAGAGGCTGCACGGCGCGGCGGGCTTCCCAGGCGGGCTAAAGCCCGCGCTCCGCATTGATGTTAGAACACGCCGCTGAGTTTGCGGCCGGTCCAGAACAGGGCGAGGAGGGCGACGAGGCCGGACAGGACGCGCCAATCGCTCCACAGGGGGATGCGGTTTTCCAGCGGGCGGGGTTCGGGCAGGGCCTTGATTTCCTTGACCAGATCGGCCAGCTGGTTGGGCTGGATGATCCGGCCGCGGGACACCTTGGCCATCTCTTCGAGCACCTCCGGGCGTGCCGGTTGGCCGGTCTTTTCGATTTCCACCCCTTGCGCAAAGAGGGTCGTCTCGACGGGTTTGTCCTCGCTGCCGGCCACTGCGACGCGCAGTTTCCAGGCACCCGGCAGGTCGATTTTGAAACGGCCCGAATAGGCACCCCAGGCGGTGTCGTTCTTCTGCAGCTCGATGCGTTGGGTGCGGCCGTCGGGGGCGGTGACGTCGATGGCGACATTGCCTTGTTGGAGGGGCGCGCCGTTGGGGTCGAAGGCATTGGCGTTGAGGGTGATGTTGGTGCCGGGCACCGGGCGCTCAGGGGTGAAGAAGAGGCGCACGCGTTGGCCGGCGGCCATGTTGCGTTGATAGGACATCCAGCGGGCGACCTGGCCCCAGAACCGGTAATGATAGAGGTCTTCCACGCCGCGGCGCCAGCGCCACGCCGAGTCGATGCCCATGAACAGCACCTTGCCGCTGCCGGCGGGCTTGGTGACGATGAGCGGGATCGGGCCGAACTTGTCGCGGCGGTTGCCATGCACGGCCAACACCTCGGTGCCACCCTTGGCCTTGACCACCGGCGCATACCAATAGAAGCCGGGCAGCCGCCGCCAGATTTCGGGATTTTCTTCCTCGCTGTTGCCTAACATGGTGAGCAGGGACTTGCGCCCCTCGGTGGTCAGGTTGAGCGGTGAGGCGAGGGTTTCGGACATGCCGGTCTTGTGGTCGGCATCCAGCACGACGGGCAGCAGGTCGGACAGGTCGGTATCCACCAGGGTCGCCTGGTTGCCCTGGGGGCCGGGCAGGAAGACCACGCCGGAGGCTTGGTTTTCCACCAGGCCGCGGATCAGCGTGCATTGCTCCTTGGTGAGTTGGCCGGCACCCACGCCGACGTCGCCGAGGAAGATCACGTCGAATTTGGCAAGGTCCTCGAGTTTGGAGGGGAACTCGGTGATGAAATTCTTGCCGGTGGCGGGGCCGAGTTGGGGGTGGAGCAGCAGGCAGGTGAGTTCGACGCCGGGGTCGCGCGAGAGGGCGTTATGGAGGAACCGGTATGCCCAGCGCGGCAGGGTTTCGACCACCAGCACGCGGATGCGCTCGGGGCGGCCGGCGATGTTGAACTTGCTGGAATTGTTGGACGCGACGAGCTCGCCCTCGGCCACCGGGATCGACAGTTCGAGGGTGGCGGCGCCCTCCTTTTCGATCCGCCAGAGGATCGAGTCGTAGATTTCGGTGTTCGGCGGGATGACCAGTTCCTTGGTGCGCTCGTGGCCGGATTCGTCGCGGAGCCGCGCGATGGTGCGCACCTGGCGGTCGAGCGACGAGCGGATGGTGAAGGGGATTTGGACGTTTTCACCGACGATGCCGTAGCTTGGGGCGGTGACGGAGAGCAGGTCGAGGTCGGGCAGGCGAGTCTTGCTGCCAACCGGGATGGGAAACAGCGGCACGCCGCGCAGGCGCATTTTTTGGGCGGCGGCCACCGGTGGTTGGCCGAGGTTGAAGTCGCCATCGGTGAGCAGGATGACGGCGCGCAGGTTGGTTTCCTTTTCCAGCAGGCTGGCGATCGGGGCTTCGAGGTCGGTGCCAGTTAGAGGCGCCGGGTCCTTGGGCGGAGTGGCAAACGGCTGGATGATGAGCTCGTTTTCGCCGTCGGCCTGGAGGGGTTTCCACAGGTTGGCGGCGAGGGCTTTCTTGACCCATGCGGCGCGCGTGACGATGGTCGGCGAGTCGGAAAGTTCGAGCGGCAAGGGCGCGTCGGCGGTGGTCATCGACTTCGAGTCATCCCACAGGATGGCGATGCGCGGCTTGGTTTCGGGATGCAGGATGGTGCGCCACTCGGGTTGCCACAGCAGAATGACGACAATGAGGGCGGCGATAAAGCGGCAGCTTTCAAGCACCGCCGTGCGCCTGCGATGGGGGCTGCGTCTCCAGGCAACAAAAGCTAACACGCCGATGAGGACCAGCGTGACGATGCCGATCCAGAGGGTGATAGGAGTGGGAGTTAAATGAAGCATTAAATTGGAAGCATTAAATTCAAAACGAAGAGAGGGGAAAATCGCGGCTCTGGGGGTGTACGGATCGGTTAGGCGGGCGGATGCGCCGGGTTGGCGTTTCGGATTTCGGATTTTAGATTTATGGTTTGTGCCTTAGGCAGGCAGAGGAGGGCTTCGGCGAGGAAGAAGAAGAGGACGGCGATGAGGAAGGCGCGCCAGACGTCGCGCGAGAGCGAGGGGTCGTTGGCTTGGCCTGCCTGCTCGAGGAGGGTGTAGCCGGTGCCGGTTAGGGCGGTGTCGAGCGCTTCGCGGGAGAGGATTTCCGGGGTGTCTTCGATGGCGGGGCGGTTGGCGGCGAGGAGACGCTCATTGAGCTTGAAGACACCGGCGAGGTAGGCGTCGTTGGCGGGGTCGGGGCTGCCGTAGTCGTCGAGGCGGGTGCGGGTTTCGCCGGCCAGGATTTTGGTGGCTTCGGAGCCGACGGTGGTCAGATAGGAGGCATCGAAGCGCTCGGTGCCGAGGGCGAGGATGCGCTGGACCAGCGGCAGCAGCACATCGGCATCGCCGAGGTTGGACCAGGTGTAGTCTGGGGTGGAGGCGAGGAACCAGAGAGTGCCGTGATCGACGATGCGGCGGGTGAGGAACGGCTCGCCGTCTTCCCAGCGGGCGAGTTGGCTGGCATCGCCGAGGGGGATTTGGCGGCGGATGGCCTTGAGGCGTTCGGCGGGCAGCGGGGAGCCGTCGATGCCGTCGCGCAGCGGTCCGTCGCTGTGGTTCCAGTCCTTGAGGATGAAATACTTGTCTTTGTCAGCGGGGGTGGGCGGGCCCCAGTTGAGATCGAGGAACGGCTTGGCCGGCGGGGTGCCGGGCGGGAAGCAGATGACTTGGCCGCCGCCGGAGAGGAAGCGGTTGAGTTGTTCCGCGGCGGGGCCGGTGGGCAGGGGCGCGGCCCACAGGATGGTGGAAACCTCCGTGGTTGATAGGGTGGTGGCGACTTGGGCCGGATCGATGCGCTCGGTGTGCTGGTTGCCGAACCCGGGCGGGGCGGCGGCGAGGGCGAGGTAGTCGGCGGCTTCACCGGGCGGCGCGACGATGATGGATTTGATGGGGCGGGCCGGGCCGTAGGCGAAGAAGGCGGCGTTGTCGCGCGGGTTGCCATCGGCGGGGATGGAGAACCAGCCCGAGCCGGTGTCGCTGCCTGGGGGCAGGGCCAGGCGTTTTTGGAAGCGCAGGGATTGGCCGGGGAGGATGAGAGTTTCGGTGGTGCGGGTGCCGTTGATGGTGGTGGTCAGGGGCAGATTGGCCGCGACGTGGGAGTCGGCGGAGCGGGAGACCTCCAGGTCGATCAATAGGTCGTCGGCGACGCGGCGCGAGGCGAGCAGGCGGATGGCGGCATTGGGGGCGGTGGGGCCGGTGAGCGAGAGGACGCGGATGGCGGGTTTCTGCGGGAGGTTGGCGAGGCTGGCGCGGGCGGCGGCCCAGCGGTCGTTTTCGGGCTGCCAGTTGGACGTTTGGAGGTCGGAGGCGAGCCAGACTTCGGCGCGGCCGTGGGTTTCCGCCAGAAACTCGGCGGCGCGGGTGAGCAAGGTGGGGAAATCCGCGCTGGTATCGGTGGCGGCGGTGCTGGAGAGTTCGGCGAGGACCTCTGGGGAGGGCACTTCCTGGGGTTGGCCGCTGGCGCTGTCGATGAGCACGAGGCGCGCGGAGCCGAGGTTTTTCATGGCATCGCGGACTTTTTCCAAAACGATCTGGCGGCGCGAGGTGAGGCCGTCGCCGGGTTTGGCTTCCATCTAGGCGGAGCGGTCGAGCACCAGCACGACCAAGTCGATGGAGCCGCCGCCCCAGCCGGGCAAGCCCGAGACGATGGGTCGTGCGGCAGCGAAGATGAGGGCGGCGAGGCCGAGGGTGCGGCAGGCGAGGATGAGGAAGTGGCGGAGTTTTTTCTTGCCGCGGCTTTCGCGGGTGGCCTTGAGCAGGAATTGCATGGCCGCCCAATGGATCGTCTTGTGGCGGCGACGATTCAACAGGTGAATGATGATGGGAATGCTGGCGGCAAGCAAGCCCCAGAGCATGATGGAGTTGAGGAAAAGCACGGTTAGGGGAAAAAGCTGAAATGCTGAAACGCTGAAAAGCTGAGATGAAGAGAAGAGTTAAGGCAGGAAAATTAGCGGCAGGAAAATTGGACGAAGACGCAAGACGCAAGACTTGAAGACGCGAGAGAAGGGGACGAAAAGAGCATGCATGGCGTGGACCACATAACTGATAACTGATTACTGATTACTTTCTTCATCTTGCGTCTTGTGTCTTGTGTCTTGCAGTCTTGTGTCTTTCTCAGTGCTTGGACTTTGGCAGTCGGGCTGTTAGGAAGTCCCGCAACAGCGGCTCCAGCGGGGTGTCGGTGAGAACGAGTTGGTAATCGGCGGCGGCATCGTGGCACTTGGCGCGCACGGTGGACAGGAAGTCGCGCAGGGCGGCCTTGTATTCCTCGGCGATGAGGTTGGGCTCCACCACCAACGCGGTGTTATCCTCCAGATCGACGAAGCGATGGGGGCGGTCGAACTCGAAGCCGATCTCCAGCGGGTCGAGCAGATGGAACACGGAGATGTCGTGCTTGCGGTAACGCAGATGCTGGAGGGCGTCGCCGAGGGCTTCGGGGTCGGTGAACAAATCGGATAGAATGACGACGAACGCGCGCTGGCCGACTTTCTCGGCGATGGTGTGGAGCGCGTCGATGAGGCCGGTTGGCCCGCTGGGTGCCAGCGCGCCGAGCGTGCTGAACAGCCGGTCGAGGTGGGCGGCGCGGCGGCTTGGGGGAACTTCGAGGTGCAGCTTGTCGGTGCAGATGGAAAGGCCCGCGGCGTCGCCCTGGTTGACTAACAGATAGGAAAGCGAGGCGGCGACGCGGCGGGCGAACTGGATTTTCGCCTCGCCTTTGCCGGCGAATTTCATTGAGCCGGAGGCATCGACGACGAAGTAGGCGCGCAGGTTGGTGTCGGCCTCGAATTCCTTGATATAGAAGCGGTCGGAGCGGCCGAAGGCTTTCCAATCGAGGCGCCGGGTGTCATCGCCGGGGACGTACTTGCGGTATTCGGCGAATTCGACCGATGAGCCGCGGTGTGGCGAGCGATGTTTGCCGGCGACATTACCTAACATCGGCAGCCGGGCCTCGATGGGCAAGGCACCGAGGCGGGAGAGCAGGGAGTTGTCGAGGAAGTCGTATTTCATTCTTCCCGCATTTCTTTGATCAATCGCTCGACGATTTTCTTGGAGGTCATGCCCTGGCTTTCGGCGGAGAAATTGGTGATGACGCGATGCGAGAGAACCGGCGAGGCGACCGCCTCGATATCCTCGAGCGAGGCCATGTAGGCGCCGCGCAGCGCGGCGCGGGCTTTGGCGCCGAGGATGAGGTATTGGACGGCGCGCGGGCCGGCGCCCCAGCCGACGGTGTCCTTGATCCATTGCGGCGACTCGGGTTGATGGGGGCGGGTTTTGCGCACGATGTTCACGGCGTATTCATAGAGGTGCTCGGGGACTGGGACGCGGCGCACGAGTTGTTGATAGGCGAGGACCTTTTCGCCATCCAACAGGTGGCTGAGGGCGGCGCGGGCGGCGCCGGTGGTTTCGCGGGCAATGCGTTTTTCCTCCTCCACGCTGGGATAATCGACCTCAATGAGGAACATGAAGCGGTCGAGTTGGGCTTCGGGCAACGGATAGGTGCCTTCCTGCTCGATGGGGTTCTGGGTGGCCAGAACAAAAAACGGCGGCAGCAGCGTGTAGGTCTTGCCCAACACGGTGACCTTGTTTTCCTGCATGGCTTCGAGCATGGCCGACTGGGTTTTGGCCGGGGCGCGGTTGATTTCGTCGGCCAGCACGATGTTGGCGAACACCGGGCCCTTGATGAACTCGAATTCGCGGCGGCCGCCCACGCCGCTTTCCTGAATGATGTCGGTGCCGGTGATATCGGCGGGCATCAGATCCGGGGTGAACTGGATGCGGTTGAACGACAGGTCGAAGGTTTGCGCGACCGAGGACACCAACAGCGTCTTGGCCAGGCCGGGCACGCCCATGAGCAGGGCGTGGCCGCGGGCAAACAGGCAGATGGCCAGCCGCTCAATCACCTGGTCCTGGCCGATGATGGCTTTGCCGAGTTCCGCGCGGAACGCTTGGTAGGTTTTTCCGAGTTGATCGATGGCGGCGACGTCATCGGGCGGCAGTTGGGTGGCGACGGTGGTGTTAGGATCCATGAGGGTGCAATTGCAAACAAGGAGCGACGCTAGATGCCAGACTCGTTTTGTCGAGGCGAGAAACACAGAAATATTCAAGGAGGGGGGACATCTTGTCCCCTTGGCCATGGAATGCGCAAGAGGAAGTCGCCAAGCGGCTGTCCTTGCGCTTGAATGGGCCTGGGCGGCTGGAAGCCACCCCTCCTTGAGGCATCACGGGAGCGTTCCGAATTTTTTTTCATGGTGAAAATTCAGGAGACATTGAAAAACAGGTGAGAATTTCATTGACGCGGGGGGGGGGGTAACAAGTCCTGACAGCCCTGTAAAATGCCATGAAACATCCCATCTCCACCACCCTCGGACTTGCCATTCTGGCCGGTATTTCCCTTGTCACCCCGGCTTTTGCAGTGGTCAGCATGAGCTGGACGAGCATCGGCAACGCGGGCAACGCGGCGGACACCAGCGGCTACGGCGGGGTGGGCTACGCCTACAAGATCGGAACCTACGAGGTGACCAACGCGCAATACGTGGAGTTCCTTAACGCCAAGGGAGCTTCCAACAGCGGCGGGATATACTATTCGGGCATGGCCAGCTACGGCATCACCCAAAGCGGCAGCAGCGGCAGTTACACCTACAGCGTGACGAGTGGCTACGCGAACCTGCCAGTGGTTGACGCAACGTGGTTCGATGCAGCTCGCTTCACCAATTGGCTGGGCAACGGCCAGGGCGGCGGCAGCATGGAGGTGGGCGCCTACACGCTCAATGGTGCCAGCACCGGCATTGTCACGGTGAACCTTGGAGCCATGATTTACATTCCCAGCGAGAACGAGTGATACAAGGCAGCGTATTACAATGGAGCCACTTCGACCTACTCGCTCTATCCCAACGGTCAGAACTCGATCACCACGGCGGATGCGAACTACAATAGCAGCGGATCAACCAACGTCGGCTATGGCAGGCCGAGTTCCTACGGCACCTATGGCCAGGGCGGGAATGCTTGGGAGTGGAATGACGCCGTGATCGGCGCGTCGCGCGGGCTGCGCGGGGGCTCCTGGGCCAACTCCAGCGGCAGCGGCCTGGCCTCCTCGAACCGCTCCTTCCTCGGCCCGTTGAGCGAGCAGGAGAACGTCGGCTTCCGTGTTGCCAGTGTCCCTGAACCAGCGGCGGTCGTACTGACGATATTCGCTGGCGGGATGATGCTGATCCGCCGGAAACGCTGATTGTTCCATTTGATGCTTTATCCTTTGAATAAGGAGGGCGGACATTCTTGTCCGCAGCCCATGGGTGGAGAAATGAAAGCGTGATAAGCTCTCATCTTTCGCTCGTCATGGACATGGGGGACAGCAATGTCCCCGCTCGTTAGGCCGCCTGTCGGCTTGACAGCCGCCGCCGGGGTGCCATGCTCTCCATGGCATGGCGCACTTTCTCGATCCCCGCAGTGATCTGGTGTTCAAGCGGATTTTCGGCGAGCACCCGGAAATTTCGCGGGATTTTCTCAATGGCGTCTTGCCCTTTTCCGACGAGAGCCAATTCATCGCCTCGCTGGAGTATCTGCCCAGCGAGCAGGTGCCGGACATCCCGGTGATCAAGAACAGCATCCTGGACGTGCGCTGCAAGGATGCCAGTGGCCGCCAATTCATCGTCGAAATGCAGATGCAGTGGACCAGTTCGTTTCTCCAACGGGTGCTCTTCAACGCCAGCAAGGCCTACGTGCGACAGTTGGAAAAGAGCGAGAGCTACGATTTGCTGTGCCCGGTCTGGGGCCTGAGCCTGCTGGACGCCACTTTTGATCCGGACCCCGACTCTTACTACCACGACTATCAGATTGTGGAAACCAGCAACCCGCAGCGGGTGCTGGAGGGCTTGCGACTGATCTTCGTGGAATTGCCCAAATACCGGGAAACTAACCCGCAGGAGGCGCGCAAACTGCGTTGGGCCTGGCTCAAATTCCTGCGCGAAGCCGGGGATGCGGGCAGCCAGGGACATCTCTCGGTGGCGGAATTCAGCGCGCAGGTCGGCATCAACGAGCCGCTGCGCCAAGCCCTGAGCATCGCTGAGGAATGCGGTTTCACTCGCGAACAACTGGCACTCTACGATGGATTCTGGGATGCGGTGCGGATTGAACGCAGCTTGCTGAGCGGGAAATTCGCCGAGGGTAAGGCCGAGGGCAAAGCCGAGGGTAAGGCCGAAACCCTGCTTGAGACGGCGGCGGGAATGCAAGCGGCAGGCATCGCACCCGACACCATCGCCCGGATTACCGGACTGCCGATGGAGCGCATTGCGCAATTATAGCCTATGGCCGCAGGCGGTCACGGGAGCAGGGGATTCCAGACGCGTTCAAATCCAAATGTCTTGAAATCCTTCACATTGGCGGTGGCGAGTTGGGTAACTCCATGATGCCGCAGGGTAAGAGCCAGCCGCGCATCAATGATCTGACGGAATCCCGCATGGGTTGCGGCAGCCCATCTCCAGAGCTGAGGCGAGATGTCGGTGTGGTAATCCACGCAGCGCCAAAGTGGGTTTTGCTTGAGTGCCTGACAGTAAGAGGCGGCCTCCCGGGCGGTGTAAGGGCGCACAAAAATCGCGCCATTGCGCAGTTGCATGTAAAGTTCCACCAGGACGAGTTCGCACACGACAAATTCCTCACCTGTCGCAACCAGCTTGTGAAAGAACTCACTCGCCTTGTGGTGTTGCGGCGAATCGGGGTCGGCCGCATGGATGAAAAGATTGGTGTCGGCCGTCAGCATCTGAGGTGGCTCCTAATGGGAACGGTGTTCGATGGCCGAGGCTTCGGCCTTGATGGTGGCGGGGTCCACCAAATGGCCGCCGCTGCCGCGCAACACTGGCAAAGTCCAGGGTTCGGAGGCGGGTTCCGCCTCGGCGCAAGTTTGCACGTAAAGCTCCATACCGCGGCGGATGACCTCCGCGACCGACAGATCCCGCGTGCGGGCAATGCGCTTGAGCTTGCCAAACAGCGGCTCCGGCAATTGGATTTGCGTTCTGGTCATGCCAGCATTCTAATGTAGGCATCAGATGCTTGTCAAATGCGACTTGTCAAGAGCGCAAGAGGAAGTCGCCAGGCGGCTGCACTTGCGCTGGACATGGGCCTGGGCGGTTGGCAACCACCCCTCCTTGAGACGGCTGCGGGAATGAAAGCGGCGGGGATCGCACCCGACACCATCGCCCGCATCACCGGACTGCCGCTGGAGCGGATTGCGCAATTATGGGGGTCATCCATGGCCCTTGGAATTCCGGAAACGTCCCTGTCTTGTCGCGCAAGCCCGCCGCGTGCCCCCGGAAAATCGTTGAAATGACGGGCAAAACAAAAAAATCGGTGCGAAATGGCGAATTTTGCCATTTCCGGCTTGCCAGTGGCCGGACGTTTGCTAAACCATCCGCCCCCGCGGCAGATCCGGACAGTTCCGGTGTGGTCACGCGGTCACGCGAAATTCCCGCAAATCATGGCACGTATCCTAGGCATTGAAATCCCCAATGAGAAGCGCATCGAAGCTTCTCTGCCCTACATGTTTGGCATCGGTCGCCCGACGGCGGCGAAAATTCTCGAACACGCCGGCATCGACCCGAACATCCGCACCGGCCAGCTCACCGAAGACCAATTGGTGCGCATCGCACAAGTGATTCAGACCGAGTCGATCCTCATCGAAGGCGACCTGCGGCGCGAACGCCAGTCGCAGCTCAAGCGGCTGACCTCGATCAACTGCTACCGCGGGATCCGTCACAAGCGCGGCCTGCCGGTTCGCGGCCAACGCACCCGCACCAACGCCCGCACCCGCAAGGGCAAGAAGAAGACGGTGGGCGTGAAGAAATAATTTCCAACAGATCCCCAGAGTTTTCCCCCTATGTCAGACGAAGCAACGACTCCCATTCCCGCCGCTCCCGCGGTGGTCAAACCCAGCCCCGCCGCTCCCGCTGCCGCACCGGAGGCCGCTGCCGAAGGCATGCCGCCCAAGGTGGTCAAGCGCGACATCTTCGCCGAAATCGGCGGAGGTGAGGAGGAAATCAAGATCCACAAGGCCAAGGGCTCGAAGAATGTCCTGCGCGGCATTGTTCACGTCACCGCCACTTTCAACAACACCTTGGTCAGCGTGACTGACACCAACGGCAACTCGATCGGTTGGTCGAGCGCCGGCAAGATGGGCTTCAAGGGCTCGCGCAAGAGCACGGCGTATGCCGCGCAAGTGGTGTCGCAGGATGCCTGCCGCCAAGCCATGGGCCACGGCCTGAAGGAAGCGGAAGTGCGGGTGAAAGGTCCCGGTTCGGGCCGCGAGGCCGCGGTGCGCGCCGTGCAAGGCCTGGGTTTGGAGATTCTCTCGATCCGCGATGTGACGCCCATTCCCCACAACGGATGCCGCCCCAAGAAGGCCCGCCGCGTGTAATCCCTATCAATTTCAAAACAACAGAACATGGCACGTTACACAGGTCCCCGCGCGAAGATCAGCCGCCGTTTCGGCGTTTCCCTCTTCGGCCCGTCCAAAGCGTTTGAGCGACGCAATTTCCCGCCCGGTCAGCACGGTGTGCGCGCCGGACGCAAAAAGAAGAGCGAGTATTCCGTCGCGCTTGGTGAAAAACAAAAACTGCGTTTCCAATACGGCGTGTTGGAAAAACAATTCCGCAAGTACTATGAGGAAGCCGCCCGTCGCCGTGGTGTCACCGGGGTGATCCTGCTGCAATTGCTCGAAACGCGCCTCGACAACGTGTGCTACCGCCTCGGCTTTGGCAACACCCGCCAGGCCGCCCGCCAGATGGTCAATCACGGCCACATTCTGGTCAACGGCCATTGCGTGGACATTCCAAGTTTCCAGTGCAAGCCGGGCGATGTCATCAAGGTCGGTGGCAAGCCTTCTTCCAAGCAACTGGTGTTGCGCATGCTCGATCTGACGCAGGCCGCCTCGGTCAAGGACTGGCTCACGCTGGATCGCGACAAGATGGAAGCGACGATGTCGCGCGTGCCGGCACGCGACGAGATCGATCCGCTCGTCAACGAGCAGCTCATCGTCGAACTCTACTCGCGCTAAGGTCCGCATTGTTGCACTAACACATTTCACAGGACGCCCGGGCTGCAAACCCGGGCGTTTTTGTTGGGTTGCTTGTCATAGGCGCGGGAACACAGCCGTCCCGGCTGTGAGGGCAGACAGGCGTCCTCGCCTGTCGTGGATGGGGCCTCCAAGGCCAAGCTTTCGCCCAACAGCCGGGACGGCTGTTTTCCCTAACAGGCGGGGACGCCTGTTCTCCCGGGAAGCCTGCGCCCCATATCGCGCATTTGCCTTGCCGGTGGCCCTCTGGAGGAGCATGTTGGGCTTGCAAGCCAGCGCGAGCCGATGAAACCATTGCACGCACCAGATTGGCCGGGACTGATCCGGCCGGGCAGCCGGATCTTCCTCGGTGGCGGAGCCTCGGTGCCCTTTGCCTTGGTCGATTCGATGCTGGCCCAGGCCAGTCACCTCAAAGACATCGAACTGGTCCATATCCACGGCTTGGGTGACACGCCGTGGATCGACCCGTGTTATGAAACGGTGCTGCGGACCAACTCGTTTTTTCTAACACCTTCGTTGCGCGACGCGGTGGAGCGCGGGCAGGCGGATTACACGCCCTGCGCCATGTCGGATGTGCCGCTGTTGTTCCGCGACGGCGAAATGCCCCTGGATGTCGCCCTCATCCAGGTGAGTCCGCCCGATGCATCCGGCATGTGTTCGCTCGGGGTGAGCGTGGATGTGGTGCAAGCCGCGGCGCGTTATGCCCGCATCGTCATCGCCCAGATCAATCCGCGGATGCCGCGCACCGGCGGGGACAGCGGCATCGCGCAGCGTGACATCGACTATTATATCGAGCAGTCCGCCGAGCTGCCCGAGGCTGTCAGGGGAGTGCTCGACGAGCGGCATTTCACGATCGGCCGCTACGCCGCGCAACTCATCGAGGATGGCTCGACGCTTCAGGTCGGTTTGGGCAACAGCCCGGAGGCGGTGCTGATGGCCTTGAAAGACCACCGCCAGCTCGGGATTCATTCCGGGGTTTTCAATGACGCGCTGATGGATCTGGTGCGCTGTGGTGCGGCGGATCACTCGATGAAGAATTACCGTCCGGGCAAGATCATAGCCAGTCATGTGATGGGCAGCCGCAAGTTATATGAATTTGTCGATGGCCATCCGGACCTGGAGCTGCACCCGTCGGATTGGGTCAATGACCCGCATCGGATTGCCCGCAATCATCGCATGGTGGCGATCAACGGCGCGCGCGAGATTGATCTAACTGGCCAGGTGGTGCGCGATTCGAGCGGGCATCGGTTTTACGGCGGGATCGGCGCCTTGGTGGATTTCATCCGTGGCGCGGGAAAGAGCCGCGACGGCCGGCCCATCATCGCGCTGACTTCCACCGGCGACATCGACAACCGGTCGCGGATTGTGGCGGGCTTGGAATCCGGCAGCGGCGTATGCACCGGGCGCGGCGATGTGCATCACGTGGTCACCGAATACGGCGTGGCGAGTCTGCACGGGCGCAGCATCCGCGAGCGGGTGGCGCGCCTGGTTGAGATTGCCCATCCGGACCACCGCGAGACGTTGTTAGCCGGAGCCCAGGCCCGCGGGTGGCTGCCGCGGTTTTTCACGATGCCTGCCGGCGTCCCGGCGGTTTCGGACGGCGGCATTGAATCCTCATGGGTGCGGTTTCGTGAGGGACGCTTCCTGTTCCGTCCGCTGCATCCGAGCGACATGCGCACGTTGCAGGAGTTTTTCTATTCGCACGACGAGGAGACAATCCGCTTGCGCTATGGCTATCACCGCGAGCGCATGACCGGTGAGTCGGCCTACAAACTCGCGGCGGTCAATCCAGCGCGCGATGTGGCGCTCGGCATCTTCATCGAGAAACATGGCCGCGAGGAGTTGCGGGCGATCGGCCGTTACTACCTTGATGACGACGGTAGGCGCGCGGAAGTGGCCTTTGTGGTTCACGAGGCGACGCGGCGGGTCGGGATGGCCGGATTTCTGTTAGGCGAGCTGGCGGTGGTGGCCAAGCGCCGCGGGATTGAGGAGTTCTGGGCGAACGTGATGCCTAACAACCGTGGCATGGGTCGGGTGTTCGCATCCGCCGGTGGCACCGAGGAGCAGACGGCCATCGGAGAGGAACGCTGTTTCCGCATGGCGGTGTCGCGCATTGTGCAGGACCGCAGGAGGTTTTTTGAACGCAAGCAAATCCGCAAGTTGGAACGATGAATGAGTTAAGGAGGATCGGAGTGCATTACGCTGCGGACTACGAACGTCACGACACGGGTCCCGGTCATCCCGAATCGGCGCACCGCTATCAAGTGTTGAGCGCCGCGCTGGAGGCGCTGTCGCCGGCGATCATCCGGTTGCCCTCGGCGCGGCGGGCCACGGTGGCGGAGATTCTGCTGGCGCATGATCACAGTTATCATGATCTGGTGTACCGCGACACCGAATCGCTGGCGGATTTCCTGCGCACCGGGGACACCGCGATCTGCGAGCACAGCTACGATGTGGCACTTGAGGCAAGTGGGGCCACGCTAACGGCCATTGACGCGGTGATGGCGGGCGAGCTGGCCTCGGTGTTTTGCGCGGTGCGTCCGCCGGGCCATCATGCTTCGGCGAATCGGGGCATGGGGTTTTGTGTGTTCAATCATGTGGCTATCGGCGCGCGCCATCTGCAGGAGCGATATGGCTTGGAACGCATCGCCATCATCGATTGGGATGTGCATCATGGAAATGGCACCGAGGAAATCTTCATCGAGGACCCGAGCGTGTTATATGTTTCACTGCATGAGGAACATATCTATCCATACACGGGTGCCGCCTCGACCCGCGGCCGCGGCACGGGACTCGGGACGAACCTCAACATCCCGCTGCCGCGACATTCCGATGGCGCGCTGGCGCTTGCCGCCTGGGAGGCGCAAGTGGGACCGGCATTGGATGCGTTCAAGCCGGAGTTTGTGTTGGTTTCGGCCGGATTCGACGCGCGGCTGGATGATCCCATCGGCGGCTTGCGCTGGGACGACGAGACGTTTGCCGAGATGACCCGCAGATGTGTTAGACACGCGCGCCAGTCGGGCCGCGGGCGCCTGGTATCGGTGTTGGAGGGCGGCTACAACCCGCCTGGGCTCGCCTCCGGCGCCGTGGCGCACGTGCTGGCGCTGGCGACCCCGTAGGCGCGCCGGGGAACACAACCGTCACGGCTGTGAGGGCAGACAGGCGTCCTCGCCTGTCGAGAGTTGCTCCCCCAAGGCCATCGGTTGGCACAACAGCCGGGACGGCTGTTGTCCCTAACAGGCGAGGACGCCTGTTCTCCTCAACCGGCCTGTGGCGGCACCACCACGACCTTGGTGTCGGCGATGTCGTCATGCAGGGTGTTGTGATCGGTGCGGAAGATCAGGAGACTATCCACCAGAACCGCGATCGAGCCGACGCAGGGGACTTGCCCGGCAAGTTGCACCGGTAGGATGCGATGGGTGATGATGCGGATGGCATCAATCGGACTGCCATCCTTGCGCACGATGCGGATACCCGTGACTTTCTTGCCGATGGTCTGGCCATTTTGGAGGAAGACCCAATTGACGCCGACGTAGATGGCGATCCCCATCACGGCCCAGATCACTCTTTCGCCGAGGTGGCTGAACATGCCGCCTCCCATGCGGGAGAAGAAGCCGGTGAGAAACATCGCCGGCACCGTGATGGCCATGATGATAATGGCATCGATTATTGCCGCGGCCAGGCGGATCCAAGGGGATGCCAGTGGCAGCGCTGAGGTGCCAGCGAAAGGCTGGAGTGGATCGACTTGAGGCGGAGTGTAGGGGTTGTTGTCAGGGTCCATGAACGGGAGTTAGCAGATTTCCCGGGCAACGCCAGCTTTTTTGTCGGTTTTCACGAGAGTGTCACCTATTCCAGGGCGGCACGGAGGTCGTCGGCGGCGCCGCGGGCATAGACCCGCTCATCGCGCAGGGCCGGTTCAAACGGCGGCGAGAGCCAGGCGTCCAGCGGATCGGCCGGCTGCACGTCATAGTGTCCGTAGAATAGCAATGTCGGAGCCCCTGGTTCGCCGCGCCGTTCGGCGAAGACCACGGGGTTGGTGGCGGGCGAGCTGAGTAATTCGGTGGCAAAGCCCTGCGCGGCAAAACGTTCCCGCAGCCATTCGGCGCACTCCCTGCAGTCGCCGGCGTGCACGGGGTCCACGCCGACACTGG
>Ga0118677_10005397_pt1 | contig 22382 bp, 18 predicted proteins | sample AliMusrvi5mmetaG_FD_86154 | JGI IMG/M metagenome (GOLD analysis project Ga0118677, IMG submission 86154)
CTCAGTGGTGAAACCGGGTGCCGCAAGGTGCCTTTGTAAAGGCATGAGCCGGATGAGGGGAAACTCTCAAGTCCGGTTCTTAGGGGACGGCAGCACAGTAATGTGCTGCTGTTACCCGACTATTCCCGTTTTCTATCCTAAATCTCGTAATCCCCTGCGAAGACCTTGACACGGTTAATCGTAACAAAAACCTGCACGCCCTTGGCAAGTTCAAGATTGATGAAAAGCTCTCTCGGGACCTCCGCTTCAATGGGGCAGTCAAGCCCTTCGCACTCTATGTTCAACCCGATCTGTCCGCCCTGCAGACGTATCTCTCTGATCATTCCTTCGAGGTCGTTATCGCTGCTTCGTATCCTGCTGATGCCTATTTCGTGGGGTCTTACAAAAGTCTGACTTGTTTTTTCTTCAATGTTTTTCAAATCATCCGGCACATCAACCTGATGATCGCCAAGGCTTACCTTTCCGTTGTGGATACGTCCGTGAAAGACATTGACATTTCCCAGAAAGTTATACACAAAAGCATTTGCAGGATGATCGTAAACCTCCTGCGGGGTTCCCTGTTGTTCAATCCTGCCTTTGTTGATCACTACAATTTTATCAGCCAGCTCGAGTGCCTCCTCCTGATCGTGCGTAACAAAAATACTGGTGACATGAATTTCATCGTGCAGTTTCCTGAGCCAGCGGCGCAGCTCCTGCCGCACCTTTGCATCCAGTGCCGAAAATGGCTCATCCAGCAGCAGTACTCTTGGATTTACGGCTAAAGCCCTTGCCAGAGCAACACGCTGGCGCTGTCCACCCGAAAGCTGTGACGGGTAACGGTTCATAGCCCAATCCATCTGTACCAGCGTCAGAAGATGTTCCACCCGATCACGTATTTCTTTGCGCCCGGGGCGCTCTCTGAACGGGAGTACCTTAAGGCCGAAAGCTACATTCTCAAAAACAGTCAGCCGTCGGAACAGTGCATAGTGCTGAAAAACGAAGCCGACATTTTTTCCCCTTGGAGGCAGGTTGGTGGTGTCCTTGTTTTCCAGAATTATCTTTCCGGAGTCAGCCAGCTCCAGGCCTGCAATAATGCGCAGCAGGGTGGTTTTTCCGCATCCCGAAGGACCCAGAAGAGCAATCAGATCTCCTGAAGGGATACTCAGGCTGAGATTGTCAATCGCCTTATAGTCGCCAAATTGTTTGTTAATGTTCTGCAGTTCGATACCCATGTCAGATCCTAAAGATGAAAGCTGTTTTTCTGAAAGTGTTTTTCCATTCCACTCTTTATCACTACCGTAAGAAGAGCCAGAAAGACAAGAAGTGAAGCAACGGCAAACGATGCCGTAAAATTATATTCGCTGTACAATATTTCAACATGCAGTGGAATCGTATTGGTCTGCCCGCGGATATGACCGGACACTACAGACACAGCACCAAATTCACCGATGGAACGTGCTCCGCAAAGGATCATTCCATATAACAATCCCCATCTGATGTTAGGAAGGGTTATTTTCCCGAAAATCTGCCATCCCTTTGCGCCAAGCGTCAGGGCAGCCTCCTCTTCATCCCGTCCCTGAGCCTCCATCAGAGGAATCAGTTCCCGGGCAATAAACGGAAACGTTACAAAGATGGTGGCAATAATGATCCCCGGGGTTGAAAAGATAATTTTAATGCCATGTTCCCCAAGCCACGAACCAAAAGGTGTCCGGCTCCCGAGAAGGAGGACAAAGATGAGCCCGGCAATAACCGGAGAGACTGCAAAGGGAAGATCAAGCAGGCTCTTAAGAGCGCTCTTTCCCTTGAAGTTGAATTTTGTGATGGCCCATGCTGCTGAAACACCGAAAACTGCGTTCACCGGCACCACGATAGCGACAGTCAGCAAAGTCAGTTTTACAGCTTCAATAGCGTATGGTTCCCGGATCGATTCAAGATATAAACTCCATCCTTTCCCGAAGGCCTGAGAAAAGACCAGTCCAAGGGGAAGAAAGATGAACCCGATAAAAAAAAGATAGGTAAGGCCGATCAGCAGAACCTGGACTGAGCGAGGGTCCGAGATCCTTTTTTTTACAACAGGCGGATTATTCTGCGATGTTTCAGGTTGCAGCATAGCTTATGAACGGTATTCTTTCTGTTGCCACTCCTGCACTGCATTCAGCAGCAGAAGCATGGAAAAAGAGATGCAGAGAAGCACAAGCGCTATGGCCGAAGCGCCGGCAGAGTCAAACTGATCAAGTTTCGACATGATCATCAATGGCGCAATCTCAGTTTTCATCGGCAGATTCCCTGCGATGAAAATCACTGACCCGTACTCTCCAATCCCTCGCGCAAAAGCAAGAGTTATACCGGTGAGCAGGGCAGGAAAAAGATGCGGCAGCAGGATTTTCCTGAAGGTCTGCCACCGTGTTGCCCCAAGGCAGTGCGCAGCCTCTTCAATCTCCTGGTCCACCTCTTCAAGCACGGGCTGAATTGTCCGGACCACAAACGGAAACCCGATAAATATCAGTGCAATCACTATTCCCGTAGGAGTATTGATGATCTGCAGGTTCCAGTGTATAAGGAGTTGTCCAAGCCAGCCTATCGGAGCATAGAGTGTTGCAAAGCAGATGCCCGCAACTGCAGTCGGCAGCGCAAATGGCAGATCGACAAGCGCATCAAGCAGCTCTTTGCCTGGGAAACGGTAACGTACCAATACCCATGCGGTCAAAAGGCCGGCGAACGCATCGAAAAGCGCAGCAAAAAAAGCAGTGGAAAAACTCAGTTTGTATGATGCAAGAACACGAGGGGCTGTGACAGCATTCACAAAAGGCTCCCATCCCATTGGAATGGTATTAAAGAATATCATGCTCAATGGCACAATGACAATTGCCGAAAGGTAGAAGACCGTGTACCCCATCGACAGTCCGAAACCTGGAAGAATGTTGCGTCTTTTACTCTGAAACAATCCCATTGTTTATGTAATTATTGCGATCTGCAAAGGAAAACAGGATAGGAGGTCGTATCCTGTTCTCCGAAAAAAATTGTTCTGCAGTTCAGTGATTAATAACCCTGCTTCAGGGAGTATAAATCTGATCGAAAACTCCGCCATCGTTAAAATGGGTTTTCTGCGCAGTGCGCCAGTTGCCAAATACTTCGCCCAGAGTAAAGAGCTTGATTTTCGGGAAGTTCGCCGCATATTTTTTCAACGCTGCAGGATTGCGAGGACGGTAAAAGTTCTGTGCAATGATATCCTGGGCCTGTGGTGTATAGAGGAAGTTCAGATAAGCTTCTGCAATTTTCCGCGTGCCGTGTTTCTCGACATTTTTATCCACAACGGCTACAGGCGGTTCAGCCAGGATGCTTACCGATGGAGAGATGATCTCATACTTGTCAGATCCGAACTCTTTAAGAATCAGATGAGCTTCATTTTCCCATGCAATAAGTACATCGCCGAGTCCGCGCTGGGCAAAGCTGAGAGTTGAACCACGGGCACCGGTATCAAGCACAGGAACATTCTTGTATAAAGCCTTGACAAAAGTTTTTGCTTTGTCAGCAGAACCGGTTTGCTTTTGCTTGTACCCCCAGGCGGCAAGGTAATTCCAGCGGGCCCCTCCGGATGTTTTCGGATTTGGAGTGATGACTGATACACCAGGCTTTACAAGATCATCCCAGTTTTTGATCTGCTTTGGATTTCCCTTTCTGACAACAAAGACGATGGTTGAGGTATATGGCGTGCTGTTACTGGCCAGTTTTTTCTGCCAGTTGATATCCAGCAGTTTGCTGTCAGCGATCGCATCGATATCATAGGCAAGAGCCAGTGTTACAACATCAGCTTCCAATCCGTCAATGACTGCGCGCGCCTGTTTGCCCGACCCACCATGTGACTGGTTGATCACAACGCTCTGACCGCTTTTCTTTTGCCAGTAAGGTATAAACGCTGCATTTTCGCTCTGATAGAGCTCTCTTGTAGGATCATATGAAACATTAAGCAGGGTTGCACTTCCCGCTGCCGCAGCAAATGTTCCGGGTATGCCGGAGGCCAGAATAAAGGTTGCTGAAAGTGCAATTCTTTTTATTGCTTGAATATTCATGCTCGTCCCCTTTTAATTATAGATAGTTGAAAAGTCGTTAAAAAAAATTTCAGGAAAATTAAGCCCAAAAAAAAAGCCGGTTCACTGTTAACTCAGGAACCGGCCGTGGCAAAAGTGCACTCTCGCATTATCTGCACGACCAGGATTTCCTTATGGCTGAATACCCCGTTATTTGACAGCAGCAACTGCAAAAACAGGGGGCAGTTCTTTCAGATAAAGTGCTCATAGTCTCAATGTTTAATTCACGATTGTTAATAAAACTCAATCTTATCAACCTCTCCAAGCATATACCATAAAAATACCATAAATATGGTATGCCTGTTCAAGGCTCTAAGTCCCAAGTTCTGTGGTATTTGGTTTGAGTATAAGGCTTATAGCCAGGAGCCGATTCTTCTGGCGGCAGTGAAACTGCTCCACGCCAGAGCCGAGATAAGGATATCGTCACCGGGGAAGTGCTCTGAAAACGTACGGACAGTTGTTTCATCAACCTTGTGCGGGGCAAATGCTGCAAGAAACGCAAGCCTTCCCGCAGCTTTTTCTGCTCCCTGCATGTGCGCAATGTCGTTTTCAAACCATCCGTTATTCATTGGTGGATTACTCCCGTCCCAGTTCCCGGCTGACTTGCATACCGCTGAACGAACCTCTTCTGAAAGCGAACGGGCGCCGGCATGTTCCACTGCTTCCGAAAATCTGGCAAATGCCCCGGCTATAGGAAGAGATGATTTCGCCCACAAAAGGTCGTCCGGCAGTATAGCCTCAGGCAGCAGGTCAAGCGAAGCTCCCTGTGTTTTCCCGAGGCGGATAGCACCCCCGAAAAACCATGCGGCAAAGTGCAGGGAAACCTTTTTAGGAAAGCCACTTGAAAAGGGGAGTGGCGACTGCCCGAGCAGTATGGTGACCATGCGGTTGATGTAGTGGAAAAAGACCGCTGTTCCTATAAATGCAGGGGTTTCAGACTCGGAAAATGTTGGAGCATGCAGAATAGGTGAATCAGGAGTGAGTGTTGCCGATGCCCATGCTGCAATTTTGCCAAGGCCGGAATCCGCAAGAGCATCCTGGTAATCATGTCCAGACGATTCCAGCAGCATGATACTGTGGGCATCGACACAGTAGGGGCAGCGGTTGATGTCTGAAACCGCAGCGGCAACAAGCTCTTTTGCATCGCGGGTTCCTTCACCGGCAAGCAGCGTCTCCCTGCATGCCATCCAGACTCCGGCGAGGAGTTCCGGTACCGGACTGTGCAGAGTAAATGGTTCAACCTCTGCTCCAAACTCCTTCCGCACCTGTGAGAGTATTTTGCCTGACAGACTCTCATCGGCAACAGGCTGAAAAGATTTGATATACCGTATGCTCATAGATCAATTACAGAGCCGTGCAGCTCAAAGGCATCACTATCAGTTATTTTTGCCAGACAGAATGAACCGACAGTGACGGGTTTATCGCCAATTGTAAGGATACACTCATTATCAACCTCAGGCGCATCATATTCCGTTCTTCCGAATGCACTCTCTCCCTCAATTTGATCGATCAGAACCTTCACCACCTTCCCTTCAAACATTCGGTTTTTCTCTTCCGAAACAGCTTCCTGAAGTTCCATGATCTCAGCAACCCGTTCCTGTTTCTCTTCAGTGCTGAGCGTTTCCGTTAAGGCATAAGCCGGAGCATGCTCCTCATGGAAGTAAGGAAAACAGCCCAGCCTGTCAAAACGGCTTGTTTCAACAAACTCCAGCAGCTCCTCAAACTCTTCACGTGTTTCACCTGGATATCCGGCAATAAGGGTCGTCCGCAGCCGGATATCCGGGTTTTTCTCACGGATGCTCTCAATCAGTCGTATAGTCTCATTTTTATCGATGCCCCGGTTCATTGATTGCAGTATGCGGCTGTTGCAATGCTGCAGGGGAATGTCGAGGTAGTTGCAGATATTCTCTCGCTCCCGCATGGTATCAATTACCTCAAGGGGAAAGTTCACCGGGTAGGCATAGAGCAGTCTGATCCAGTCAAATCCAATATCAGAGAGGCGCAGCACAAGATCGTTCAGCAATGTTTTTCCCGCCAGGTCATAGCCATACAGGCTTATATCCTGAGCAATAACATTCAGTTCCCTGACGCCCGAACTCTTCAGCAGTGCAGCTTCTCTCAGCAGCTGTTCAGGCGGCTGGCTTTGGTATCGGCCTCTGATTTTCGGGATTGAGCAGAACGAACAGGCCCGGTTGCATCCTTCAGCAATCTTGAGATAAGAGTAATGGGGAGGTGTCAGCAGCGAGCGGTGATCGTATAGTTCTTCACGATACTCAGCACCGATGGCGGTAAGCACTTCGAAGAGTTCTCTCGTGCCGAAAAAACCGTCTACCTCAGGCATCTCCTCTTTAAGTTCCTCTCTATGGAGTTCCGTGAGGCATCCCATCACATAAACGTGCTTAATGATGCCCTCGGCTTTTTTATCGATTGCTGCCAGAGTTTCATTGATGGATTCCTCTTTTGCATCGGCAATGAAACCGCAGGTATTGATGAGAATAGTTTCAGCATCATCAACCTGCTCAGTAAAAACGATGCCCGACGCTTCAGCCTGTGCCATCAGCCGTTCGGAATCAACCGTGTTTTTAGAGCACCCGAGGCTCAGTAGAAATACTTTATGCTTTATCATTGCTATTGAATCGTTCAAGAAAATCTGCTTTCCACTCTTTGAAAGAGCCCTGTTGTATTTGTGTTCGTGCTGTCGCAGTAAGCCACATGAAAAAAGAAATATTCTGCAGCGTACAGAGCTTAAGGCCGAGAATTTCACCGACGTTCAGAAGGTGGCGGATATAGGCACGCGAGAAGTTCCTGCAGACATGGTTATCGAATCCCTCATCGATTGAAGTAAAATCCTCAGCATACACTGCCGAGCGCAGGTTCATCTTTCCATGTCGCGTATAGACCCTGCCGTTTCGCCCCTCGCGGGTGGGGATAACGCAGTCAAACATGTCAACACCCCGTTCGATAGCGTTCAGGATATTTTCAGGAGTACCAACCCCCATAAGATATCGCGGTTTCTTTTCAGGAAGCAGCGTATGTGAAAGTTCAAGGATACGGTACATTTCTGCAGCAGGTTCTCCCACAGCCATTCCCCCTATGGAATAGCCGTCAAAATCAAGATCAGCCAGAGCTTCGATCGAAATTTTACGCAGATCCTCATGGATCCCGCCTTGTGTGATGCCGAACAGGTATTGCTCATGACAGTAAAGGGGAGAGGTCGCGGCAAAATGTTTTTTTGCCCGTTCAGCCCAGCGGATGGTCAGTTCTCCGGATTTGCAAATATACTCCTTTTCTGCGGTCGATGGCGGACACTCATCAAGAGGCATCATAATATCGCTGCCGATAATGCGCTGTGTATCGACAACATTTTCAGGCGTGAAATGCTGTTTCGAACCATCAAGATGCGATTTGAACATGACCCCCTCCTCACTGATCCTGCGCAGCAGAGAGAGCGAGTAAACCTGATAGCCCCCGCTGTCTGTCAATAGCGGTCCATCCCAGTCCATAAACCGGTGCACACCACCCGCTTTAAACAGAATATCGTTTCCCGGTTTCAGATAGAGGTGGTAGGTATTGGCCAGAATAATATGAACGTTGTTCTCTTTCAGTTCCCGGGGTTCAACCGACTTGACGCTTGCGCGCGTGCCTACAGGCATAAAAACCGGGGTAGGAATAGTTCCATGGGCGGTTTCAAGAACTCCACAACGGGCGGAAGAGTGAGGATCGGTGGTAATGATGCTGAATTTCATAGTGTCAAGGTAGCCAATGACCCGCACAAAAAAAAGCATGGAAAGTGGCTATGGGAAGCTTTTAGCAAGAAAATGCCATTGGAAAAAATCAATGAGATTCTACGAGCTCTCTTCATTTTTGCAGAAAAATATAAGTGTTTAATCGTTATTGTATTCGTTTTAATGATATATTGAAAATGTTAAGACAGATGTAAGCTGTTTTTAGCAGCCGATAAATTGCCCCCTATACTAATATTCAGCACGCCCCTCATGACGGACTAGAGCTGCACGGGACCTTGATTCTATTCTTTTTCCTCAAGGATTTGGACTTTTAGAATTTAACCCTCTACCCATGCAGAAACCCAGGCGCAGTAAAAAAACGGCCATCCTCCCCCTCAGTCAGCAGCATGTCGGAGAACAGGAACAGGTGTCGACAGGCAATGCCACTTCAGGCGTTGTTCTGCGCTCCTTCTTTGTCCTTGATGCCCGAGGGTATTTTGTTTGCTGGAATGACTCTTTCCAGCAAAAAGAAGCAGTCAAACCCGTGCGAAGGAAAGAGAGTATCAATGTCATTGACAAGCTCATTTATCATGCAGATCAGCCGCTCATCAAAGAAAAACTGTTAAGTGTCCTGACAAAAGGTTCTGAAGAAACCGCCGAAGCCAGGGTTCATTTTCAGGGAGAGCAGGAAATACGCTGGTTCATGATGACTGGCAGAAAGATAATGATAAAGGGTAAGCCGTTCGTTATTTGCATGATACTCGATATTACAGCCCGTAAGCAGCAGGAAGATAGCCTCGTTCAAACAGCAGACAGGTTTCGTTTCATTACAGAGCACCTGGATGGTGTTGTTTTTATTGCCGGCACCAACGCCATCTTGAGCTATGTCTCGCCGTCTGCAGAAAACGTATTCGGGTATATGCCGAATGAAATGACAGGGAAGTCGTTTACCGGATTTCTTGAAGAAGAAAAAGAAATTCCGGGAGCTCTTGCAGTTATAGATCAGACCTGCCTCAATCACCCTCCAGCCAGGATTCTTGAATTACACTTTCGCAGAAAAAATGGTTCCCTTTTTTGGGGAGAGGTTCATTGGCAATACTCTGCGGAAAATGGAAATCCAGCGATAGTAGGACTGCTTCATGATATCACTCTTCGCAAGAGCCGGGAATCTGATGCTCTCTTTCGCACGCAACTGTTTGAGAAAGCGGATACCTGCCCCATTGAAGAACTGCTTCATGCTGCGCTGGAGGAACTCAAACGCCTTACAGAAAGTACAATCGGGTTTTGCTACTTCATGAGGAATGATATGAGGGATACTGATCTTCAGGTATTGTCAGCCAATGCTGACAACTTCTGTTCTTTGAACCCGGCCACTCTTTTTGTTGAGGCATTAAGGGCGCAGAAAACAGTGATTCATAACGAATGCAATACAGCAGGTTCAGACAATGAGCGGCCGGATAACCTTTCGGAATCCATGCGTACATTGGTTGTGCCCATTATGAACGGCGAGAAGGTTACGGCTATTATCGGAGTCGGGGGCAAATCCTCTTTATATGACGGGGATGATGAACGGGTGGTAAACGGTTTTGCGGATCTTGCCGGTGATCTTGTTATCCGAAAACGTGCGGAGCGGTCTGAAAGAAACGATCAGCTATCGTTGATTCAAGCCCAGAAAATGGCTTTTGCCGGTAGTGTAATCCACAAAATAGCCGCTGGTTACAGTCACATGCTGACGACCCTGTGCGATCTTCTAAATTTAACGCTGGAACAGGGAAGGATAGACAAATCGCTGGGAAAAAACTTGAAGGATGTTATGGCTTCCGCTGGATCTTCAAAAGATATGATGAGTCAGCTCATTGCTTTTGCCCGAAGCAGCAGCGTTATGCCAATTGTTTTCGAGTTGAATATGATCGTAGAAGAACGGCTCGGTGTGCTGAGAGAGCTGACCGGCGAAAATATTTCCATCGACTGGATACCTGACAGACAAAGCACTCTTGTAAAGGTAGATCCCTCACAAATTGATCAGCTTCTTGATACCCTCTGTCTCAATGCCCGGAATGCAATATACGGGAAAGGCCGGATCACCATCGAATCCAGCCGGCTCTTCGTTGATCAGGATGATTGTGACGCCGGTCATCCCTGCAAGGTTCCCGGACTGTATGCGGTGCTTTCAGTAACCGATAATGGAACAGGGATCGATGCAAAGGATCTTCCCTTCATTTTTGAACCGTTTTTTTCGACCAGGGAACCAGGAGCCAAGGGTCTCGGCTTATCTATTGCCTATGGAATATCGAAACAGAACCATGGAAGTATCGATTGCCGGACTGAATCGGGCAAGGGAAGCACCTTCACCGTCTTTTTGCCCCGGTATAAGGGAAACCACTATTTTTCTCAAAATGATGAGCCTTATGAAAGCGAGGATCTGAAAAGAACAATATTGCTGGTTGAAGATGAACCGGATATCCTGAACGCATATAAGTGCATGCTTGAAAAAACAGGATACACGGTCTATGCTGTTGATACACTGGATAAAGCGATCAGTGTTGCGACCGAACATCACACTGCGCTCGATCTGCTTCTGACCAATGTTGTTTTACGTGAAGTGAATGGATGCGATCTTTCACAAAAGCTTCAGACGATATGTCCCGAGCTGAAAACCCTCTATATATCAGATGATCACTACAATATGACTGCCCGATACGGGGTGCTGGATGATGGAGTCGGTTTTATCCGGAAGCCTTTTGTAATGAATGAATTGACGATGAAAATCAGTGAGCTTTTGAACCTCGTTCCTGTTCTCCCGTAATCGATTGACTGTTTTCCCTGTCCCGGCATACTGCGGTATTGTTGGGACAGGGGAATCTGAACAGCCGGCATCTCACTCCATGGAGCTTACTTTTACCGATACGCTGAGCTTCTCCTCTCCGTTCCCTTTATAAGTGCCACGTACTGGCGGAACATCATCATAGTCTCTACCGGAGCCGATTTTGATATATCGCTCATCAACAAAGAGGGTACTGTGTGTCGGGTCCATGCCGATCCATCCCCTCTCCTTACCACAGTAGACTTCGCACCATGCATGGGTGGCTTCATCACGTCCATCGGGCGTGCTTCCTCCGAAAAGGTAGCCGCTGACATATCGGGCTGGCACGTTAAGGTATCGGCAGGCAGCAAGCAGGATATGGGCAAAATCCTGGCAAACGCCCCGTCCAAGTGCCATGACGACAGCACTGGTACTGTGAACGTCGGTCACTCCCGGTTCATAGATGAATGATTCATTGATGTACCGGCATATCGATTCCGCAAGCTGAAAACTGTCGGTATCAGTGGCAAAACGGGAAGAAAAGTCGCGTATCGCCTGATCAAAATGCACATACCGGCTCTGGCAGGTAAAGTCTATAAGAAAAATATCCTCATTCTCTGTTGCTGCGCACTGGCCGATGCCGGTTTCAACCACTGACGTTGCAACAATTTTCACCTGTTTATGACTCTGCAGCAGGTTGAAGTGATTGACGATGTTTCCATAATAATCGGTGTATTCAAATATTGTGGCAGGGGGATCGACCTGAAGCTTGAAGCTGGCACACCGCTGCGGAGCTGCAGGATTATTGTCAGGGTGCAGCCTTACTTCGGTAGCTGTTTCATAGATCGGATTATCATATTCAAACAGGGTGGAGTGTTCAACTTTTACAATCATGCTCTTAATGTTTGTGTCCGGTTATTGCTGTTGCTGATGCTGCTGTGCCTGGCTCCAGTTGGCGCGTCCACCGGCAACTCCGGTAAATGGCAGAGCTTCAGCAACATCCGATGATTCAATCTCCGGCGTATGATAGGCAAAATAGGTCAGATGCACCTGTTCCCCGACTTTCACCAGTCGCTGTTCAAGATCTTCAAGATAGTTATGCAATCCTTTTCCATAGATGTCTTCCATAGCAGTATAACTCAGCTCAGCTTCGATTTTTCCTATAAGCCTGTCGGCATTGTTGACATAACGATGACGCGAGCTGCCCGATATGCGCCAGAGAGCATCTTCGGCAGCGCAGACTGAAAAATTGATGCTTCTCGGGAATGTTCTGTCCAGAATGAGGAACCGCAGAATGTTGTCCGGATCGATTTTTGACAGGTAGACTTTACGGAACGCCTCCAGTGCGCTGCAACTTTTCAGCACTGCCATCCATTGAATAATATCTTCCGATCCTTCAACGATCTCAGGCTGGCTTTGAGCCTCCGAAAGCAGCATATGGTACTTCACATCAATAAGCCGGGCAATATTGTCGCTGCGCTCAAGATACTTGGCAATCTGTATGAAGTCCCATCCTTCGTTATGCGAAAATGTGTTGTCAGTAATTCCCTGAAAGAGATGTGACGCATTTTTTATCTCTTTATAAAAACTGTAGGGGTCATTTTGGACGAATTGCGGAGTAATGTTCTGCAGGTAGTGATAAAGGTTGTTGACCTGCTCCCACATTTCGCTTGAAATGCTTTCGATAATGCTCCTTGCATTTTCCCTTGCAAGGCTGATACAGGAAATGATGGAATTCGGATTATTTTTGTTGAATACTAGATAATCGGTAACGCTGCCCGCGGTGTACTCGTTGTACATATTGTTGAAACGTTCCTTGTCGCTGGTGACAAGAATAAGGGCTATCCAGTAGTTCGGGTTCTCAATGGGTGTAATTCTATTGAGGTCGAGCAGCAGGTTGAAGTTGACATCAAGAAACCTTGCGGTGTTTTCTGCACGTTCAAAATAACGACTCATCCAAAACAGAGATTCGGCAACACGGCTTAACATGAAAATTGAGATTAGTGTTTATTCATCGACAACCCAGGTATCCTTGCTTCCTCCGCCCTGCGAGGAGTTCACCACCAGCGAACCACGCTTGAGGGCTACTCTTGTAAGCCCTCCAGGGACTATAGTAACAGTTTTACCGTACAAAACATAGGGGCGAAGGTCGATATGACAGCCATAAAGATCGGTGTCATTGAAAAAGCTTGGATGACGCGACAGCGAAATAGTCGGCTGGGCAATATAGTTACGCGGATTGGCAACGATCATCTCAGCAAATTTTTCCTGCTGCTCAATGGTTGACTCCGGCCCTACCAGCATACCGTATCCTCCTGATTCATTGGCCGCCTTCACAACAAGCGAACCCAGATTTTCAAGGATATACTTAAGGTCAGAAGGGTTGCTTGCCAGCCATGTAGGTACATTCTGCAGAATCGGATCCTCGCCTAGATAGTATTTGATGATTGAAGGAACAAAGCTGTAGATGACCTTGTCATCAGCAACACCGGTCCCAATGGCATTGGCAAGGGTCACATTTCCTTTGCGGTAGGCATTCACAAGACCTGCAACACCTAGCTTCGAGTCAGGGCGGAATACAAGCGGGTCAAGAAAAGCATCATCAACTCGCCTGTAGATCACATCAACCCTTTCAAGCCCGCGGGTAGTTCTTGTGTAGACCTTATTGTTGTTGACAACCAGGTCCTTTCCCTCAGTCAATTCAACGCCCATCTGCCGCGCAAGAAAGCTGTGCTCAAAATAGGCCGAGTTGTATATGCCCGGGGTAAGCACTACAACGTTTGGTTCACGCCGTGAACTCGGGCTGATCTCCTGCAGGGTTCGGAGCAGTTCCTGCGGATAATTTTCGATCGGACGTATCTTGTATTTATCAAACAGCACCGGAAAGGCACGTTTCATTGCCTGCCGGTTCTGCAGCATATAGGAGACTCCGCTCGGAGTGCGCAGATTGTCCTCAAGAACCAGGTAGTTCCCATTCCCGTCACGGATGATATCGCTTCCTGTCACATGAATATAAATGCCGAGAGGAGGGTTCACACCTACAAATTCCCGCCTGAAATGCTGGCTGCCGAGAATCAGCTCCGGAGGGATGATTTTGTCTTTAAGGATTTTCTGAGAGTGATAGATATCTTTCAGGAACTCATTGAGTGCGGTAATTCTCTGCACGAGACCTTTTTCTAAGGTCTGCCACTCATGTGCCGGCAGAACTCTCGGAATAAGATCAAACGGAAAAATTCGTTCGACACCCTCTTCCTCGCCGTAAACGGTAAACGTAATGCCCTGGTTCCGGAAAAAAATGTTAACAACTTCACGGCGGGCTTTAATATCGTCAATTGAAAACTGGCCGAAGCGGTGGAGCAACTTGTCGTAATGAGGTCTTGGTATTCCATTCTTTGTGATAACCTCATCAAAAAAACGGCTGGCGTCTGCTTCATAACGCTCAAAAAACCGACTCATACAGGTATTTCTTCTTGTTGATGGAGAATCAGGTAACGTTACTCTTCATAGCCTCTATATACTTAAATAATTTCGGATTCTGATAATGAAAGCCTAAATAAATTCCCCTCTTGAGCCGTTGCGTTTTTTTTGCTTTGTCATGGCGGTGAATTGTTTTTATCATACAGGGATCCGAAACAGGAACCGTTTTTATTGTCAGAAATAATTCGGCCGTAACACTCTAACAATTACTTCAAATGCATATTCTGGTGACCGGTGCTGCAGGGTTTATAGGTTTTCATGTCTGCCGGCAGCTGCTTCGGCGAGGCGACCGGGTAACCGGCATCGATAACATGAATGACTATTACGATGTCACGCTCAAAGAGGCCCGGCTTGCAATGCTGCTGCCTTACGAGGGATTCACCTTCATTAAAGCCGACATAGCCGATCGGGATGTCATGGAAGAGCTTTTCCGCACAGCGAATTTTGAACGGGTGATCAATCTTGCCGCTCAGGCAGGGGTGCGCTACTCCCTGATCAATCCTCACGCCTATATCAACAGCAACATTCTCGGATTTCTGAATATCCTCGAGGGCTGCCGCCATAATGGAGTGAAGCATCTGGTCTACGCTTCATCAAGTTCAGTATACGGTGCCAACGAAACCATGCCGTTTTCAGTGCACGACAATGTCGATCATCCCCTCTCCCTCTATGCCGCGAGCAAAAAGGCCAATGAGCTGATGGCGCATACCTACAGTCACCTCTACAATCTGCCGACAACCGGTCTGCGCTTTTTTACCGTCTACGGCCCCTGGGGAAGGCCTGATATGGCTCTCTTTCTCTTTACCGATGCCATTATCAACAACAAACCTATCCAGGTTTTCAATTACGGCAACCACCGGCGCGACTTTACCTTTGTCGATGATATTTCAGAAGGAGTTATAAGGACGCTTGATCATGTTGCAGAACCAAACCCCGACTGGTCAGGTCTTACCCCCGACCCCGGTTCAAGTCGCGCCCCATGGAGGGTGTACAATATCGGCAACAGCAGTCCCGTCAATCTCATGGACTACATCGGGGCTATCGAGCACGAACTTGGTCGAACCGCCGAAAAAGAGTATCTGCCGATGCAGCCAGGCGATGTCCCCGACACTTACGCCGATGTCGATCAGCTCATACAGGACGTGCATTACAAGCCCGAAACCACTGTCCAGGAAGGCATCCACCGTTTCGTAACCTGGTACCGCGACTACTACAAACTCTGAATTTTATAAGTCCTATAGGCCCAATAGGTCGTATGCAAACCAACTTCTTTGCCAGTAACTTGGAACTGCCTGGATCAGGTCGCTATTAGTGATGAGCGGATATTTTAGTATTTTTATGCAATGCGTATAAAATTTTATTTTACTGGGCCAGCGAGAAAAAAGTTAGTAAGCTGGTTCAATAATCAATATTGAGTGCCAAGAAGCTAAGTAATGATGTAAAAAATTAATAATGGGCTTTTTCTGGAATGAAGAAAAAAACAACATCTTGAAAGAAGAAAGAAAGATTTCTTTTGAGAGAATTGTTGTCGCAATCGAAGAGGGCCATTTGTTAGACGTGCTGGGGCATTCAGATAAAGAAAAATATGGCAACCAATTGATACTGATTGTTGAAATTGATGGTTATGCAGTTTGTGTTCCCTGTGTTCCCGAAAAAGATGGAGACTTTTTCTTGAAGACATTGTACCCAAGCAGAAAGTATACCAAAGATTATAAATTAAGAGGTGTATTATGAGCGACTATAATGATAAAGAGCTTGTTGATTCAATTGAATCTGGAGAATGGAAATCCGTAAATAATTTTGATGACATTAAAACAAAATTAATGATTGCTGCATCAGAAACAGTCAGGATTTCTAAAAGAGATGTTGAGGTATTAAAAACAAAGGCAATGGAAGAAGGGATTCCTTATCAAACACTTGTTACCAGTATTTTACATAAATATGTAACTGGAAAATTGACGGATGTCAGCAAAAAAAAATCACCTGACGTCCCGCTGAAAACAAGATAACTCGCCACTCATAGAGACGTTGTTTCACTATACATCCATCCTGAATCAATTTTACTGCGGAAAACATAAACCCACCTTATCCTCTTGGGGTAAGGTGGGTTTATCTTGAACGCGGTTTTTTACTTTTTCGGAGTGATAGCAGCACTTATGCCCGTTACAACGCTCTGGATGAGCTGAATGGCGGTGTTGGCCGTACTTGTGACGATCGTGCCGAAAATATTGAGGAGAGTCTGGGCTAGCGAAGTAACTGTCTCGAAACCGTTACCCACGCTGTCAGCCACATTCTGAATTGGAGCACCGACCGCATTGAAGAGATCCGAAAAAACGCCGTTGTTGTCGTTTGCCATAGCTGTATGTATGTTTAATGATTGTTTTTGAAAATGTGAACCACCAGATTCAGGATGAATTTTATAAAATAAACATACTGAAAAAAATCAGGATTTGCTTTCTTTTGCCTTCTCAATGTGTTGATCGGGGGCGAATAATCCTGCCTGCAGATAGGTCGTTTTTCTATAACTCCTATTGGCCCTATCGGTCGTATAACTCCTATGCTATTGTCGTCAAGAGAGCCTCGCGAGTAATCTTTTTGTTCCTGGTGATATTACCTCTTACATTCATAAAACGCATAAGCGAGGTCGTTTTTTATGGATCAGCACAACCTGTGTCAGTAATGAGTCATTTCATCCAAGGCATAACAGGCTTCATGGTTAAGCAGTTTTTGTTTCGTTGCAATATGCAATCAAAGCACATCTCATGAACAGTGACGAAAAAGCAGCCTCCTCAGCCATAATGAATGTCCTGGTTGTGGATGACGAGAGCAACATCAGAAAAACGATGAAGATGTTTTTCGATCTGCAGCACCATAAAGTCACGACAGTCTCAAATGCAAAGGATGCCCTGACTGAAGCCGGGTTACAGATATTCGATCTTGCCTTCGTTGATATCCGGTTAGGCCTGGAGAGTGGACTTGATCTTGTTTCTTCATTGCTTGCCGGCTCTCCCTGGCTGAAGATTGTCGTCATAACGGCCTTCGCATCGGTGGATACAGCAGTCGAAGCGATGAAACGCGGTGCTGCAGATTATCTCCCTAAACCCTTTATACCGGGTCAGCTCAAACTCGTTCTTGAACGACTGGCTTCTATGCGTATGCTCGAGCAGCGCATCACGCTGCTTCAGGACGATCTGAACCGTAAAGAGCCGGATGTGTCACTGAGTTCCAATCACCCCTCCATGCAAAGGGTGATTGAGCTGTCCCGACAGGTTTCGACTTCCGATGCAGGAGTGATGCTTCGGGGACCGAGTGGTACTGGAAAAACCATGATTGCCCGCTTCATCCACTCCTGGAGTCATAGATCCGACAAGCCATTCGGTGTTATCTCCTGTCCTTCACTGAACCAGGAACTCCTTGAAAGCGAGCTTTTCGGCCACGTCAAGGGAGCTTTTACCAACGCTCTTCGGGACAATCCCGGGCGTGTCTCGAGTTGTGAGGGTGGAACCCTCTTCCTTGACGAGATAGGTGAACTTCCTCTTCCAATCCAATCGAAACTCCTGCGTTTCATACAGGACCGTGAATATGAACGTGTCGGAGATCATCACACCCGAAAAGCCAACGTGCGTATTATCGCAGCCACAAATGCTGATCTTGAATCAGCGGTCGCTTCCGGCCGTTTCCGGGAGGACCTCTTTTATCGCCTCAATGTCATTCAGATAACGCTTCCCTCCCTGGCCGAGCGTTCCGGGGATATCGAACAGATTGCCGGAAACATGCTTGCATTTTTCAATGCCCAGAACCACAAGGCAATTCACGGATTCACTCCTGAGGTGTTGCGCATTTTTCTCAATTATGGCTGGCCGGGTAACATCCGCGAGCTTCGAAACGTGGTCGAACGGGCGGTAATCCTTTGTACATCATCAGTTATCGGCGAGGAACTTCTCCCTGAAACCATTGTGTCAGCTCTACCGCCCCAGATTAAAATCGGAGATAGAATAAAACTGGAAACTATCGAAGAGCTGCATATTCGCAGGATACTTGCTTCAACCTCATCCGTACAGGAAGCTGCTGAAGTTCTGGGCATCGACAAGGCAACACTCTGGAGAAAGCGCAGGCAGTTCGGACTTTAAGTATTTTTACCGCTGGATTCTCCTCTTTTCATTCCCCTTACCCTTCTTGTTTCCATTTTGACGCTGACCACTGATAGTCAGCGTTGAATTCTGCACGCTCACGCGCTTGTCGATCGTGCAATTTACACCCTAAAACTCCTCTTCAGCCTCCGCATCAGTCCGGTTTTCCTTGATTCTGTGTCTGGCACGATACTTGTGAAAGAGCAGGTAAAGATTGAATCATGAAAATCGGAATCAGACAGAAACTTTTGCTCGGTCTTAGCGGGATGCTGGTCATCGTTGCCGCCATAAGCCTTGTGACCATCCGTCAGATCGACATGCTGGGAACATCCCTGGCCGTTGTACTGAAGGAGAATTACCAGAGCGTTGTGGCTTCCCAAAATATGAAAGATGCGCTGGACACCATAAACAGTGCGGAGCTCAACTCGTTTCTCGGCAATCACGACAAGAATATGCAGATGGTGATGAACGCACATAAAGCGAAGTTCATCGATGCACTCAATCGCGAACTGCACCTTATCACGCTGCCGGGCGAACAGGAACGTGCTGATCGCATTCAGCAGCTGTCAAAAGAATATTTCAGCATCCTTCCCGGGGTTTTGGACAATGCAATAACCGAACCGGTTCGACGGAATCTCTACTACACAAAGCAGGTCCCGGTGTTCAACGAAATCAAAAAAGTCGCCCAGGAGATTCTCGAGATGAATCAGGCGAACATGATTACAGAAAAAAATGCGACACAAAACCTTGCAATTTCAGCCCGATGGCGGGTGCTTTCCGTCAGTCTGGCCAGTGTTCTGTTCGCCATTCTGCTGAGTTATCAAATTCACCGCTGGGTATTCCATCCATTACGGCGTTTGATTGAAACCACAGAAGAGATCCGTCGCGGCAATCTTGAAGTTGTCCTCCAGACCGCATCCCATGATGAAGTCGGCCAGCTCTCCCGTTCGTTCAATGCCATGCTCATTGCTCTGCGTCAGAATCGTAACAGCGATATGGCGAATCTCATCAGGAGCCGCAAGTTGACAGAAGATGTTTTCCGGGCACTGCCTGTGCCGGTTGCTGTTCTTGATTCCGGGGGCGAAGTCAGGGTTTCGACCGAAACTGCAATACAGCTCTTTGGCCTGAAACCGGGAGTGTCGGCGAGAGAACTTCCATTTCCCTGGATGTCTGGCCTGCTTGACCGTTCTATTGCATCCCAACTGCCGGCCTCACTCGACGACAAAGGCTATGTGCAGCACTTCGTAAGCAACAAGGAATATTTCTTCAAGCCTGAAGCCGTACCGATCATCTCAGCATCAGAACCGGAATCAGGTGATGTTGACGGTACAATTCTGATAATGCCCGATGTCACGCAGATGCACGAACAGCAGGAGATGAAGCAGGGGATACTCTCTACCGTATCGCATCAACTCAAAACTCCACTCACCTCGTTGCGCATGTCCATTCACCTGCTGCTTGAAGAAGAGGTTGGTGCTTTGAACATACAGCAGGCCGAATTGATGGTCGGAGCCCGGGAAGATTGTGAGCGCCTTGTCGAAATGCTCGACGACCTGCTCGACCTCAACCGGATCGAATCAGGCAAAGCATACCTTGAGCCCCGTCCAGTGCAGCCCTCCCTGCTTGTTCGGGAGAGCATGGAGCCTTTTTTGAGTGAAGCGAAAGACCGCAACGTCACCCTTAAGAGCGTCATAGCCGATGACCTGCCGGATGTATTTGCCGATCCGGTAGGTATCAGGCATGTTTTTGCAAATCTGCTTTCCAATGCCCTGCGATTTACCAGTCCCGGCGGTACCGTGAAGGCAGGAGCCGGAAAGGAGGGCGACTTTGTCCGCTTCTTCGTCGAGGATACCGGGTCCGGAATCGCTTCTGAACACATGGCTCATCTCTTTGAGCAGTTTTTCAGGGCACCTGGTCAGGATATTCGTTCCGGTGTCGGCTTGGGGCTTTCCATCGTCAAGGAACTCGTCGAAGCTCAAGGTGGAATGGTCTCCTCACAAAGCCAGCCAGGGAAAGGATCCCTGTTCAGCTTCACCTTACCTCTCCACAAACAACGGGTTTCAACCAGCGAGATTCTTATAAACGGACGGGCATGATGAAAGATGAACATCCACCATGGCGTCAATCTGTAGTTACTGACTTTACTGCTGTTTTTGATTCACAATTTATCAGGAGTTTTAAATGGAATATTTCGTCTTACCAGTTCTTGTTGCTTGTGCGGTCTATCTCATGATTGCCGTAGTATCACCCGAAAAATTTTAAAGGAGTTCTTTATGCAAATACTCATGCTGCTTCTCTTCATTGCCTTGCCTGTTCTGCTTTCATGGCCGCTGGGCCGTTTCATGACAGCTGTTATGAATCCCTCGCTCAACTCCAGTGACGGCATGCTGGCAATCCTACTGAGAAAAACCGGCGGAAGCATACTCCAGCGGGAACAGGATTGGAAAGGCTACCTGATCTCCATGCTCTTCTTCAATGCCATCATGTTCGGCGCTGTTATCCTCATGCTTGCTCTCCAGCAGATGCTTCCGCTCAATCCGGACGGCAAAGGCCCTCTTGAAGCCAGTCTGATTTTCAATACAGCGGCTTCATTTGTGACCAACACCAACCTGCAGCACTACGCCGGTGAAGTTTCGATGAGCTATTTCTCCCAGCTTTTCGCCCTGACCTGGCTGCAGTTTGTTTCGGCAGCGACCGGTATCTCCTGCTTTACCGCATTAGCCAGGTCACTGGCAGGCAGCACGCTTGTCGGCAACTTTTACCGCGACCTGCTCCGCTCAACCCTCTTCATCCTGCTGCCGCTTTCGATCGTGGTCGCTCTTATGCTCGTTGTTGGAGGCGTTCCCATGACATTTGAAGGAGCAGCCGCAGCCAGAACGCTTGAAGGTGCGATACAGACCATCGCCCGGGGACCGGTGGCGGCCATGGTGGCCATCAAACAGCTCGGCACCAACGGTGGAGGATTTTTCGGCCCTAATTCGACGCATCCTTTCGAAAACCCCTCTTTCCTGACCAATTATATCGAATGTATAAGCATTCCTCTGATTGCTATGGCTACGGTATGGATGTTCGGCCGCATAACCGGTCGGATGCGCCATGCCGCAGTGATCTTTTCTGTAATGCTGCTGCTGCTCGTCCTGAAATCCGGTATCGCGGTCAATCTTGAAAGCGCTCCTGCAATGGCTTTCAAGGGCTTGCCAATCGAGTCCGTATCGAATCTTGAAGGCAAAGAACTGCGTTTCGGACCTTCTGGTACAGCTGCAATGTGGGCTGCCGTCACAACCGCAACCAGCAATGGCTCAGTCAACTGTATGCACGACAGCCTCAACCCGCTCACCGGCCTCGTACCGCTCGCAGGCATGTGGCTGAATGTTATTTTCGGCGGAGTGGGGGTTGGATTCATCAACATGTTCATCTTCATTATCGTCGGGGTCTTCATCTGCGGCATGATGGTCGGAAGGACCCCCGAATACTGCGCCCGAAAGGTGGAAACCCATGAAATGAAGCTCGCACTGCTTGCGCTGCTGGTTCATCCGCTGCTTATCCTTGTCGGTACAGCCCTTTTCGCATCCACCTCATGGGGCGCAGGTACCGTGCTCAACAAGGGTGCTCACGGATTCAGCGAGATTCTCTACGAGTTCAGTTCGGCGGCCGCCAACAACGGCTCCGGATTCGAAGGCCTCGGCGACGGCACAGTGCCATGGAATGTATCGACCGGTCTGGTCATGCTGCTGGGCCGTTTTATCCCCATCATTCTGCCGCTGGCGATCGCGGGCTCCATGGCGGCAAAAAAACCCGTTCCGGAAACCACAGGCACGCTTCGCATCGATACTCCGCTTTTTGCGGTCGTCATTCTCGGAAGCGTACTGCTGATCGGCGCACTGCTCTTCATGCCTGTCGCCGTGCTCGGGCCGGTAGCCGACTACCTTTCGACTTCTATTCAATAAATGAATCCTGAAACAATGATGAATAACCTTAACAGCATTAACCCCGAGAGCGTACAAGAGAGTCTGCCCGGTAAAACAGAACGGAGAAGAGCGCGCAACGCCTCGATATTCGAAGGTTCGCTGGTCAGTGCAGCAATCGTGCAATCATTCAGGATGCTCAATCCTGTGGTCATGGCCAAAAATCCTGTCATGTTCATTACCGAAGTCGGTGCGGTCCTGACGACTGCAATTAC
>Ga0118677_10005398_pt1 | contig 22377 bp, 22 predicted proteins | sample AliMusrvi5mmetaG_FD_86154 | JGI IMG/M metagenome (GOLD analysis project Ga0118677, IMG submission 86154)
CTCAGTGGTGAAACCGGGTGCCGCAAGGTGCCTTTGTAAAGGCATGAGCCGGATGAGGGGAAACTCTCAAGTCCGGTTCTTAGGGGACGGCAGCACAGTAATGTGCTGCTGTTACCCGACTATAGGAAGGTTTCGTTTTTTTCAGGTTTGGATAAGATATTGGAGCAGCTCTTTGCCTACTGGTTCTTCTTTCATTAATGGAATAACGGCATAACGATGGGCGTGGTGATGTGCGACAGCTTCAATTTCATTGACTTCATTTTGTGCACGTTGTTTCAGAAGTTGAGAACACAGTTCAGGTGCAGCTGCGATACTGTTATTGATGATCCATGCCCAAGGTTCAATGCCGGCCCGACGCAAGTCTGTCTGCAGATTGACGGCTTCAAGCACAGGCGTTGTTTCGGCTAATGTGACGATGAGTACCTTGGTCTGTTTCGGGTCTTGTAACTGCATCATTGGGGTGACATCCTGTAAACCATTGTTACCCGCCTGACGGCTGACTTCGCGATGATATGCCCCGGTCGCATCAAGCAGTAGAAGTGTATGTCCTGTGGGAGCAGTGTCCATAACAACAAATTTTTTATCAGCCTCACGAATGATACGTGAGAATGCCTGGAATACAGCGATTTCTTCTGTGCATGGCGAACGAAGATCTTCATCTAGCAGGGCGAACCCTTCGGCATCGAGCTGAGCGCCTTTGGTATCCAATACCTGCTGCCGGTAGCGTTCGGTTTCAACTTCAGGGTCAATGCGGCTCACGGTGAGGTTTGCCAATTTACCAACCAATGTTCCGGTAAGATGAGCTGCCGGGTCGGTAGTCGTCAGGTGTGTCGGAAAACCTCTCTGTGCTAATTCCACAGCAACTGCTGCAGCCAAAGTTGTTTTGCCCACCCCACCTTTACCCATAAACATGATGAGGCCGTGACTATCGGCAGACAATTCATCAACCAGTGATAAGAGCCCTGGCGCGTTGATGGTGATGGGCTGATCTCGTTTGAGTTGTTGTTGTGGAACGTTTACAGTAAGTAAATGCCGCAAGGCATCAAGGCCAACAAGATTGAAAGACTTGAGAGGAAGATGATCGCAAGGGAATGTTCTAAGAATGACAGGCATTGCTGAGAGTGCCGCCTGCTCTCGGGCAAAGATCGCTTTGGCGAGGTCGTCCTGCTGAGTCTCGCTTTCGGGTAACAGTCCGTTTATGACAAGATAGTGTTGTGAGATACCAATGGCTTCAAGCTCCTGACAGGTTCGAGCGACTTCCTGCAAGGTGGCATTCTGGGCTCGGGAGACCAACACCATGCGTGTATACCGGGGATCGGCTAATGCCTCAACGGCTGCCTTGTACTGTATCCGTTGCTTTAACAGTCCGGCCAACGGGCCGAGGCAGGAAGCATCGCCTTTTCCCTCCTCAATAAAGCTGCTCCAGGCACCGGGCAACTGCAGCAGTCTGATGGTATGTCCGGTTGGTGCAGTATCGAAAATGATATGGTCGTAGTGAGCATGCAATGCTGTGTCAGTCAGTAATGATGTGAACTCGTCGAAAGCGGCGATTTCAGTTGTACAGGCGCCGGAAAGTTGCTCCTCAATAGTCAAGATCACGCTTTCGGGCAGGATACCGCGTACCGGCCCTACGATGCGGTCGCGGTATACCTGAGCTGCTGCCTGTGGATCAATTTCCAGAGCAAAAAGGCGTTCCACTGGAGAAATGGCAGTAATCTGATTGCCTATAGTGACACCAAAAACCTGCCCGACGTTTGATGCCGGGTCGGTGCTGACAAGGAGCACTCTTTTGCCGTCATGAGCAAGTTGCATGGCCGTTGCGCATGCAATGGAGGTTTTGCCGACGCCTCCTTTTCCGGTGAAGAAAAGGAAACGTGGCGGTTGCTTTAGAAATAACATAGTACTTGTTTGAATGTGGTCAGCAGCAGCTACTGCCTGAGCAACAGCTCTTTGCGGGTTTAGTTTCATCGTCAGACGGTGAGATGTCGACCCAACGAGCAAGCTCAGCACGACTCGGGTATCGCCCCGCCAAGACTATGGCGCTATCAAGGAGAATAAGCGGAAGACCATCCTCGGTTGAGAGTTCAAGGAATGCTTTAACAATCGAATTTTCGGCGAAGGCCATCGGCTGCTGTGCCAGATTAAATCGTTCAATCTGCGCACCCTGTTGTTTTGCCCACTCTACATCTGCTGAGAAGTTGATTAATGTCTGATCTGCATCGACACCACAAACCCCGGTAGAGCAACAAAGGGCAGGATCAAATACCTGTAAATTATTCATATTAAACCTTGTTTATCTGTTAAATGAATCAGACTCTGAAACGTCGTTAAGCCATGATGTTATTTTTTCCTGAAGTTCATCACGCACTTCACGGAAAACGACCAACTGCTCTTCTGTGGTACCATATATTACCGCCGGGTCATTGACTGGCCAGTAATAACGTTTTTCATTTGGAAGACCAGGCCAAATTCGAGGGCAGGTTGACTGTGCCTTATTACACACAATCATGAGATAATGGATCATTGTTTTTCCAAGGTAGACATCTACAGCCTTTGGCTTCTGGCAGCTGATATCAACACCAATTTCCTCCATAACTTTTATTGCCAAAGGATGGACTTCATTGCCAGGCTCAAGTCCTGCACTTAATGCTTCGAACCGCTCCCCTGCAAGGTGCCGAAGTAACCCTTCGGCCATCTGACTCCGGCAAGAGTTGCCGGTACAGAGAAAAAGCACGTTTTGTTTTTTTTGCATACGGAATATTGATTAATAGGTTGCTATCAAGATTCTGAAGTTTCACTGAAATATTTCCCTCTAAACCAGAGGGCTACATTGACGAGTGCAATCAAGGCAGGAACTTCAACCAGCGGGCCAATTACTGCGGCGAAGGCTTCTCCTGAGTTGATGCCGAATACTGCTATGGCCACGGCAATGGCAAGTTCGAAGTTGTTACTTGCCGCTGTGAAGGATAGTGTTGCTGTTTTTGAATAATCCGCTCCGACTTTCTTACCCATGTAGAATGAAAGGAAAAACATAATCACGAAATAGAGTAACAGAGGTATGGCAATACGTACAACATCCATTGGTATTTTTACGATATAGCCCCCCTTCAGTGAAAACATGACCAATATTGTGAAGAGCAGTGCTACAAGCGTCAGGGGGCTGATACGGGGAATAAACTCCTGTTCATACCACTCCTTGCCTTTCAACCGAAGCATGAAAAAACGTGTCAGAAAGCCTGCGATAAAAGGAATACCAAGATAGATAAAGACTGAGGTGGCAATATCAGCAATAGAGATATCAACAGCGAATGAGGTAAGACCCAGCCACATTGGCAATACCGTCAGAAAAATCCATGCATAGAGAGGGAAAAAAAGTACCTGAAAGACCGAGTTGAAGGCAACAAGTCCAGCGGCATATTCCGTATCCCCTTTGGCAAGCTCATTCCAGACAATGACCATGGCAATACAACGGGCAAGACCAATCATAATGAGGCCAGCCATGTAGTGAGGCATATCGGAGAGCAGAAGGACGGCAAGTACGAACATCAGAATCGGTCCGATCACCCAGTTCTGCACCAGAGACAGGGCAAGCACTTTTGTGTTGCGAAACACATCACCCAGCTCCTCATACTTCACCTTTGCCAGCGGCGGGTACATCATAACGATGAGGCCTGCAGCTATCAGGATATTGGTTGTACCTGACTGAAAAAGATTCCAGAACCCCGGAATACCAGGAAATACATAGCCCGACAGCACGCCTGCAGCCATGGCTAGAAATATCCAGAGTGTCAGATAGCGATCAAGAAATGACAATTGTTTTGCTGCTGTGCTCATTGTGTTACTTGCCGGTTAGATTATCGTTATAAAACTGACGGAAGCGCTGATTGATTTCGTTGCTAACCCGCCGGAACACTGCAAGCACCTCTTCCTGTGTCCCCCTGGCTTCAGCCGGATCATCAAAGCCGATATGCAGCCGGTGCTCCACCTTACCGGTAAAGAGCGGGCAGGACTCTTTTGCCGCATCGCAAACCGTTATAACATAATCAAATGGTCTCGTGAGAAATTCGTCAACACTTTTTGGTCTGTATAAACTGATATCAATCCACTCTTCACGCATCACCTTCACAGCAAGCGGATGAACAGAGTCCGAAGGTTTCGTGCCTGCAGAATAAACTTCAAGTGAACTGTCAAATGAACGGAGTAAGCCTTCGGCCATCTGGCTGCGGCATGAGTTTCCGGTACAAAGAATGAGTACTGATTTCTTCATGATAAAAAGGAAATGATTAGGAATTCACTTGTTGTCTGATGACTCGTCAATGCACTGCGGACAAATTGATTCTGCACTGAAATCACCGCACTTTCCCGGATTGCCGCCACAGCATTCCTCCGTGAGATAGGCAATCAGCTCCAGCATTAACGGAAGCTTGGCCCGGTAGCGCTGAAAGCGACCTTCCTGCTCCACGGTGATAAGGCCCGTATGCGAGAGTGTTTTAAGATGGAAAGAAAGATTTGTCGGCGGCACATCAAGTGCTGAACCAATTTCACCAGCCACCATGCCTTCGGGTCCTTTCCTGACGAGTAATCGATATACATCCAGCCTCACACCGGATGAGAGCGATTCAAATATTGTTGTTGCTGTAATTTTTTTCATGCCTTATTATACAATAATATTTGAACTATTGAAATATCCTGTCAAGAAAAATGCCTATAACTGTGTTACGTTTCTGTTAAGATTTTGATTATCGTTCCTGAGAAAGACAAACCAAGGGGTAAAACTGAAGAAGAAAAACAGGACTATACAGGTACTTTCAAATCTGTCCTCAACCGTTTCCTAATTGCTTCGATAATGATCACCGAAGCCTTTTCAGGGTCGTATAGAAAGATGATGTGTTCGATCTCGTTCTTCCGGGTGTTGGCGCAGGCTGCAAGCAGGGCTTTGTTCCCGTTATAAAGTCCGAACCATCCGCAGATGAGCAACACCAGAGAGTATTGGAAGCGATAGATACTGTCCGGTTTCGTATTCACGAGTTCCATTTTATCTTCTTCGCTCATTGTATCGATCATCTGTTCTACGGCTTCCTTTATCGTTTCAGGCCATATTGATAGATCAGTCATTGGTTGAATATTTTATTTTTATTTTTCCGGATAGCGAAAATGATCTGCAAATATATCACGTGGATCGATTCTTTTGTCCCCGCTACTCTATTGTTTTCAAACACGTAACAAACAGGAAGGCGTGTTGCATTTGTCATTATCGATTCGTTTCGGGTGAATGGACTCGGAGTCAATCAAGAGTGGACTGTGGACAAAAAAAGATCCCTCAATTCTTCGGGATGATATGATGGAGGGATCGGAATGACCTTGGGGAGGGATCAGGAGGGATCGTTAAGAAAAAAAGGCCACCCAAGGTTGAGTGACCTTTTGCGAAATGCTAGATCGCAGGAAGTCTCAGCCTTTTACAAACTCTTCTGCTTCAATCCAGTCTTCGACATCTGAGCCGTTTTGCCGGCCGTTTGATTCCCAAAGATAATACGCAGCAAGCCTGATTTCTTCTTTATTTTCTTCAGGTGCTGATACAACTTCCGCGATGTAATCAGGTACAGATACTTCTGCTTTGTTTGATCCTTTTGCCATGGTTGTTCACAGTTATTTGGTTAGTCAGCAAGTAAAAACAGATAGTTATAACACACACATCACCTTGATATTACAACAATAAATTTTACCGATTTCTTGTGACCATGACAAGAGAGGCCTTGTTACATTTCTGCAAATTCCTCTGTAATCATCTGTATTCCGGAGCTGAACAGGCTGTTGAGTTTTGCTTGTATTTTGAAAGAATATACATTACGTATATTGCAGTTATAACTATGGATTTTACAACAATTTTATAAACCTTTTTATGCCTGACAGGCCGGTTCATCTTTATATAAAAGAGCTCTCCCTGGTTCTTGTTGACATCTCCGATAAAGTCGTAGGGAATTTATTTGATGCACTGCGTGCAGTTAAATATCATGACGCAAACGGTGTTCCCAACCTCAAGCTTGCGGAAAAAGAGCTTGATAGTGAAGAAATTGACCTTGAGGAGCGTTGTATTGCGTTTCTGGCAATGCATCATCCTGTGGCAAAGGATTTGCGCACCATTGTTACAATTCTCATGATCAACGATGATCTTGTGCGTATCGATGAACTCTCTCTCCATATTATTGATCTCATGCTGGAATTACCTCCGGAACTGCTTGAAACACTGGAGTTTGAGAAAATGAGTATGCACACCGGTGATATGGTTAAAAAGTCAATTGATGCATTTGTCTTACAAGACCGCGCCCTCGCTGAAGAGGTTTGTGCTCATGATGAAAAGATTGATGCAATGCATCGCTTTGTTTTTAACAAAGCGACAACTTTGATGAAGAGCCAGGACGCAGATGTTGAAAAGCTTGCTGATGCTTTAAGCATTTCCAGGTATATCGAGCGTATGGCCGACCATGCATCAAAGATTGCCCAAGAGGTTATTTATATGGTTTCCGGAGAAATTGCTCATCATAAAGATGATTACGAAGACTTGGTAAATTAATTTTTTTGATGATTCATCAGGTTGTTTATCAGGAGTATCATACGTCAAGACAGATTTTATTTCAGTCATCATTATTCTGATATCGTTATGGCTAAAAAAGTTACAAAACTATCCTTTGCCGATGTCATGGGCACCAATGAGGGTAAAGTAGACATCGATTGTTCGAATAAGGGATTAACCTCACTTGAAGGCTGTCCTGAGAGAGTCAAGGGAAATTTCAATTGTTCGGGAAATAAACTGACATCACTGGCGGGGGCTCCTAAAAAAATCAAAGGGGATTTCAATTGTTCGCGCAATCTGCTGACAACACTGGAAGGTGGCCCTGAGGAAGTAAAAGGCGATTATGATTGTTCGAACAATGAATTGACCTCTCTTGGAGGATGCCCGGTTTTTGTTATGGGTGATTTTTCCTGTTCTGGAAACAAGTTGACTTCATTGAAAGAAGAGATGGCTTCAAGTATTGGGACTATTCATCCAGGCTGTCCTGAACTTGTAGAGGGAGATTTCAATTGTTCCAGGAACCAGTTGACAACCCTTGATGGTGCGCCAAAGATCGTGGGGGGTGATATAGATTGTTCATTCAATCAACTTACCACTCTCAAAAATGCACCAGAGATAATTTTCGGAGATTTTTCGTGTACTGGAAACCAACTTATCTCACTCGAAGGTGCTTCTCGAGAAGTTTCCGGTAATTTTGATTGTTCTGGAAATCAGCTGACCTCTCTCAAGGGATCTCCTAAAAGGGTTAAAGGTAATTTCATCTGCTCGTGTAACCATCTTACTTCCCTCAAAGGCATGCCGCAAGAGGTTAATGCGTTTGAGTGTTCCAACAACTTGCTAACGTCACTCAAAAGATCCCCTGAAAAAGTCAAGGGGAATTTTGATTGTTCAATGAATCAGTTGACATCCCTTACAGGCGCACCTAAAAAAGTTAAAGGGCATTTTATTTGCTCCGGTAATCAACTGACAACCCTTGAGTGCGGGCTGAAGAAAGTCGGCGGAGATTTTATTTGTTCTGAGAATGCAGTGTCCTTTGCTGAAGAAGATATCAGGGTGGCTAAGAATGTCAGGGGTAACGTTATAGTATAATTTTTGCCCAGGGCAAAGCTACCGTTTAATCTCGATTTCCACTCCCATTCTTAAGCTATACCATTGAACAACAAAAGGCGACTTTCAGTCGCCTTTTGTTGTTTCTTTCTGTTCAAGCAGCTTCAGAAGGTAACCTCTACACCGGCATTCCAGGTCCTTGGAAGTCCAAGGTATACTCCAGCATCGTCAGCGCTATGGTTGCCATCGAACTTCGCATAACTGGCATTATCCACCGCATCCTGCACATATACCGTGTTAAACAGGTTGAAGACATGCGCAAAGAGCTTGACCTCAGATTTCCTGAACCCCAGCGGCAGGCGGTAAGAGACATGCAGGTCGAAAAGGCTGTAATCGGGAATCTGCCAGCTTTGAGGCCGCGTTCCGTTCTCAAGCGCTGTCCGGCTGAAAGGATCCCAAGATGAAAAATAATTGCCGTAATGCTTCCATACCAGCTGAAGCGAAAGCCTGTCGACCGGATAGATAGTTCCGGCAAGCGAAAACTGGCTCTGGGGAGCATCGCCGATCTTCAACCCGTTGATATAGTAGGTGTAGGGTGTTGGTGTGCCAGTAGGAGTTTTTAGATAAGCGCCGCTGACATCGCTGGTATACATCCAATTGCCGAATGAGGCTGCTCCGTCAAGTTTAAACAATCTTGACGGTTGCCAGGCGGCCTCAAATTCTGCTCCGTAGTAGCGGGAATTCAGGCCGTTAAGAAAAACCTGACCACTCGTGCCGTCATCGTTCGTGACGTTCACTGTCTGAGCCTGGTTTTTCCAAAGTGTGTAGTAGACGTTGCCCTGAAGTTTCAGCTCTTTTCCTGGTGAGGTGTAGAGCGCACCGGCTTCATAGGAGTTGAACTTCTCGTTTTGCGGGTTATTTACAACCAGTCCGCCGCTAGTAATGACATTGCTCATGATGGGAACCTTAGACACATATCCGAGATTTGTGAATACATTGAGTTCACTCGTGAGGTTGTAGTTCACTCCACCCTTGAACTGGTAGCCGGTGACTGCATCAGCCTTGATGTCCACTTCATTGCCACTGGCGTCCATGGCAAAATGATTACGGTACTCGTACTTGATGGTAGACCAGCCGGCCGTGCCGTAACCTGTAAATGCGCCGCTCTTGTATTCGGCCTGGCCATAGGTGCTAAACCAGTCGACATTGTCGGTATACCAATAACCTTCCTTGTCACCCAGACGTTTTATGTTTGTTGTTTGAAACTTGTTGAAGTTATCAATGAAATAGGATCCGCCCAGCAGGTCCCTGACTTCCCCAAAGTGGTCGATCTCCGCCTTTCTCACATCAATGCCAGTCGTAAGCTTCAAGTTCTCCGTGGTCTGGTAGTTGAGCTTCGACAACGCACCCACCGTCCACTGGTCGTTGACGCTGTTGTACAGGATGCCCTTGGATTCTCCGGTAGCCTGGTTTTGCGCTATGGTGGCATTCCAGTCGTAGCGCCATGGAAGGGGAAAGGCAGTGCCGGCTACGTTATTGGCATTAAACTGTTTTATAGTACCGAGTACTCCCGAACCGCCGCCCGTGCCGCCCGAATAGTAAATGTCGGTAAGCAGATTAAGGCATTCGGAAAGCTTTGAATACCAGTTCAGGCTTATGAGCGGTTTGTTATAATAATTTTCTGCCTGGTTTATAAAATTCTGGTCATAGCGACTGTGCGTCTCGCCATTCCAGTACTGCAGGCCCTGGTAGGACGTGCTGACCTGTGCCCAGTTCTGACTGTAGGTCCGCCCGATCTCCTTATAGGATGCAAGTGCTCCAGGAAGATAGCCATCAAGAGAAGATGCATATTGGCTGTCAAAAATCGCGATATTTTCTTTATTGCTGTTCTGACCGTGGCGCTGGGGTGCACCCAGGGCATAAAACTCCAGACGGTTGTCCTTGTTGATGTTCCATGCGGCTCCAAAAGAATAGGCCCAGGCATCTGTCCATGCATGGTCCACCGAACCGTCACCTGTCTTCTTCACTACTGCTCCGTTGAAAGCGTACTTCCCGTCGATCAAACCGGTATTGCCTATAATGGAGGTTTTCGAGAAGCCGTCATTGCCGACCTCCTGCTTCAGGCTTAAGCCCGACTCCATTGCCGTAGGATCGGTAATAACGTTCATCGTTCCGCCGATAGCCGGGACGGCAAGGTTAACCGCGCTGAGTCCCCTCTGCATCTGTATCGAGGAGGTAATGTCACCGAGACCGTCCCAGTTAGACCAGTATACCCAGCCATTCTCCATGTCGTTTATGGGAATACCGTTGATCATGATACCCATGTGGCGTTGGTCAAATCCGCGAACGTTGATGCGGGCATCACCGGCACCGCCGCCCTGCACGGTGCTATAGACGCTCGGCGTGGTGTTCAGCACAAGAGGAAGATCCTGAGAGCCCAGCTGGTTTTTTATCTGCTCTTTGGAAACCTTGGAAGAAGCTACGGGAGTTTCGCGCTCTTTGGCCCTGTCGGCAAGAACCACGATCTGCGATGACATGGCGTTATCCTGCGACAGAAGGAATTCAACATAATTTCTTTTCTGTGTTGTCGCTTGAGCTGTTAAGGATTCAGGACGATAACTGATGTAGGACGCCTTTAAATTCAACGATCCTTCATCAGATACTACAAGCCTGAATTTTCCGTCAGCATCGGTTACCACACCTTGGGGAGTACCTTGAACAACCACTGTGGCGGACGGCAGAGGTTCCCTTGTATCCTTGTCTATAACCCTACCTTCAATAATAACATTGGCAGCCATAGCCTGACTGTTTCCTGCTAAAGCAAGAAAAAGCGATATCGGCGCCACGGTTTTGAACATCCTGACCGAAAGTTTCATAGCTTTTTTTTAATTTTGAAGAGGAAAAGAATACACCTAACTAATATAATTTCGGTGTGTTACGCATGTGTTACTGTTGTATAACAAGTTTGAAAACTTTTTATTGACCGTAATTTCCACCCATATGATTATCTGGTTCAACTATTTTCAATCACAATCTCCATTCAAAACACTTGTTTGTCAGATGTAATCCTCTACAGCAGATTTTCCGGAAATTTTCTGCCCCTGGGAGTCTGTTACATCTTTGTGTCTTAAAAAATTATTTCACCCATTTGCACTATTTATAGTGAATAGCGGTCGTAAATAGCCACACACTGAGTTAGATAGGGGGAGCATAACAATGAAAAAAGAAACGAGATGGATTGTCTGGATGGGTATCGTTCTGACCATAATGGGACTCAATTGCATTCCTTTATGCGGAGCACCAAAGCCATGCGTGGTCATGATCTCACTCGATGGGTTCAGAAGTGATTATCCTGAGATGGTACATCTCGCAACTGTTGACAGTCTCGCCAGGGTTGGAGTAAGGGCAGAGTACCTGAAATCTGCGTTTCCCTCCATCACTTTTCCCAATCATTACACAATGGCAACTGGACTCTATCCCGATCATCATGGCATCGTGGCAAACAGTTTTTATGATCCAAAGTCGGGGAGGCACTACAGCATAGGTGACCGTTCAGCAGTTGAAGACGCGTCGTTTTATGGCGGCGAACCTGTATGGGTGACTGCAGAAAAGCAGGGTGTGAGGACGGCATCATTTTTCTGGGTTGGCTCCGAGGCTCCCATCTGTGGCATATACCCTACATACTGGAATAAATATGATCAGAAAGTCTCATTTTCTGATCGCATCGATACAGTTATGAGCTGGCTTTCTCTACCGGAGGATAAACGTCCGCAACTGGTTCTGTTGTACTATCACGAACCTGATGCATCCGGCCATCAATACGGCCCGGAAAGCGAAGAGGTGAAAAAGTGCCTTGTGGACCTTGACCATATGCTTGCAGAATTTACTGGGAAATTGAAACAGCTTCCTTGTTTTTCAGGAATCGATTTCATTGTTGTCTCCGATCATGGAATGGAGGCGACCAACCGCATCAGATCCGTGAACTTAAGCGATTATCTTGATAAAACATGGTTTTCGCAAATCAAAGGTTCATCACCGGTATTGATGTTTAAAGTTAAAGATGAAAACAGGCAAAAAGCTTTTAATGCATTGAAGCTGATTCCGCATTGCCGTATCTGGAAATCGGACGAAGTACCCCCCGCGCTGTATTATGGAAAAAACCCACGTACCCTTGATTTTGTTCTCCTTGCTGAAAATGGATGGAGTGTCAAGTTGAAAGACGATGACCAAATCCCTGAAGGTTCACATGGATATGATCCGGATGATAGAAAAATGCACTCTATTTTTTATGCCGCCGGCCCATCATTCAAAAACGGTTATGCGGCTAAAGGGATCAACACCATTGATATTTATCCATTGATCAGTCGACTTTTGAATATCAAACCTATAAGTGTCGATGGAAAGATAGAAAGAGTGATCGATATGCTGAAGGAGTAGGATGGCCAATATGAAATAATTCTTTTAGAAACTAAGTACCGTCAAATCTTTGCTGAGGGACGATGCAAAATGATTATTACAACATGTTGGATATGTGTCGGTAAATCAATCGTGGCTCAGACCATTACTATGGTTATCAGCAAAACCAATAATTTTATCTGCAATTATGTCGATGGTTGCTGAAGTATCAAGATATAATTCTGTACACGAGAATGGAAGCATTAAATTTAATCCCTTTTCTTCAGAAATACGGAAATCAGTTCTAATCCCCAATATTGTTTTTCCTTTACTGTATGCATAGCATAGTTCAACGCTTGTCCCGGAGTCAGCATCTGCACCGTCTAACATTGCCACTATTACATCTGCCTTATTTATTGAATCAATACAGTCCTTGAAGATTTCTTTATTTTTGTTTTTACTATTTCTAAATTTTACCGCAGATTCTTGTGGTAAAAGAACAAACAGGTCATTTCTTTTTTTCCCGATAGACTCCGCCAATCGGCTATTAAATTCTCTTTCTGCTACTGTAAATAACGGGCCTGCCAAATATATTATATACATAGGTTTTGTTTTTTTCTTGAACTCTTTTCTTGGCTATTTGCAAATAATCTGCATAAACAAAGCTTATGTCTTTTAAGAATTGATTATGGGGATTAAAATGACATCGCTACATTTTTATATACAGGATAAGAGGTCATTTCTTCCATCAATTAAAAGAAAACATGAGCGGCATAAAACAAATATCACCGTTGTATCTATCTCCCTTCAGCACAAAGAATAATGTTTTCTTAATCGTGTCTCGATGACAAGGAGGCTGTTTCAGCTGATGTGATAAAACAGGAAAAGGTACCAGAGTCTTTTTGCTTTTCGAGATGATGGTGAAGTATCATCAGCAACTGGTCAATTTCGTGAAGCAGGTCGCGGTGATTAAATGCGAGGGTTACGAGAAACATGGGAAAGGAGATGTGCTCTTTCCGGAGTTTTCTAAACACATTGCCCATGGCTTTGGTCATGAAGGGAAGCGTTCGGATAGCATTGATCTGATCTTTTTTCGTGCCTGTGTCCAAATCAGCATTTTTGTAATCGCAGCTAAAGTAAAAGTCTTCGGTACCGCTCCACTCAATGACAATTTTAAAGGGTTTAACATTGCTCATGGCCGCTTCAATTTTATGATCATTTCGAGAAGTATGAATGACCGATTTTCTTGTGATTATATTCATATGGATGATAACCGAGATGAATCAGGTGAGACATCTCATTCCATATAATCCTCTATTGAGTTTACTAAATGTCCTGCTGGAGAAAAGTTACATGATTGAAAATTTTCTATGAGGTGGTGATGACTACGAGTTATGGGTCGGATGGATCATTTTGAAGAGAGTTCGGATGCTAATTGTTACAATCTCGTTAAGCACACTCAAAAAAGGCTTTTGATGTGTATTATGAGGCCTGGAGCTGGGGCGTCTACAAAACACTGCTGTGTCATTGCCTGTCCTTTTCTCTTTTCTATCAATGCCGAGTTTCGTCAACGCCCAAAACAACGGATATGGATTTCTTTTCCGTTCTCTATTTCCGGTTTAAAAAAGCCTGGAAAACGATTCGCCTTTACCTTGTTATTGCAGGACCGGGCTTAGTCGTGATGATTGCGGATAATGATGCCGGTGGAATTACTACCTATGCGGCAACAGGAGCCAAATACGGTTATCATTTGATATGGTTCCTGCTTCTTCTAATCCCTATTGCCTATTATGTTCAGGAGATGACGGTTCGGCTTGGTGCGGTTACCAAACGAGGACATGCTGAGGCCATTTTTGAGAGTTTTGGTGCATTCTGGGGATGGTTTTCATTGCTTGATCTCATGATTGTGGATTGGCTGACGCTGGTCACTGAGTTTGTCGGTATGACGGCAGCATTAAGCATATTCGGTATCCCGGCATGGGTAACCGTGATTCTGGTTGTGCTCCTTATGAGCATAATAGTTCTGAATGGCCGATACTGGACATGGGAAAAGATTGCCTTGGGATTCTGCCTGCTGAACCTGATTTATATTCCTGCCGCTTTTATGGTTAATCCCTCGATTTCCGACATTGTTGGTCAGGGGTTGATTCCTAATCTTCCCGGCGGATTCAATAATGAGCTGTTCTTTTTGCTGATGGCAAATATCGGTACTACCATTGCTCCGTGGATGCTGTTTTTTCAGCAGAGTTCTGTTGTTGACAAAGGGTTGTTGGAGAAAGATATCAACATGGGCAAACTTGATACTTTTATCGGCTCAATCATCACCGTCGCAGTTGCGATTTTCATCGTGATTGTCACAGGTACTCTTCTGCATGGTGCACCAATCGATGATGCCGCCACCGCAGCCAGAATGCTGATGAAGACAAACCACTATATTGGTGCGTTCATGGCTATAGGCTTGTTTGATGCCGGTCTTCTTGGAGCTATCTGCATCTCGCTGGCGAGTTCATGGGCGTTTGGCGAAATTTTCGGATGGGCGCATTCACTCAACACCAAGGTTAAGGAAGCGCCCTGGTTTTATATATCGTTTTTTATTACTCTGGCGACTGCAGGTATTGTTCCTCTGATACCCGGTGCACCGCTCGTGCTCATCACGCTTTTTGTTCAGGTTGTTGCTGTCACGTTGCTTCCTGCCGCCCTTGTGTTTCTGATCCTGCTGCTCAACGATAAAAAGACAATGGCTGAGTATGCCAACACGCCTTTGCAGAATACTGTCAGTGTTATTATTGTTGTTTTAATTATCGTGCTCTCCACTTTGTATGGTGTCAGTGCACTTTTTCCTAATCTTTTCCAGTAATCCAGAGGGAGAAGCGGAATGAGGATGCTCAAACAGTTTAGAAGGAAGATACGTGAGATCAACCAACGTTATGGAAAGCCAAAGATTGAAATGTCTAAAGGCGTCAAATTCTCTTTGGCGGTTCTCAGGATTTACCTCTTTGTGCTTGTGCTTTTGATGGTCTATAAATTCATTACGGTTTTATAAAACCCCAAACACGCAAATGGTTACTATACTGGATCGTGAATTTTATCTGACAGAGATTGTCGGACGCCGAGTCTATCTGAAAACACGTTCAATCGGCAAGCTTAAAGATTTCGTTATACAGGAAAACGCTGGTAAAGTTCCGGAAGTTACCCACCTGCTGGTTCACCAGCCGTATGGGGATCCGCTCCTGCTGCTGCCATGGGATAAAATTACCTTGATATCCAACACGGAGATTGTTTCGGAAATCACCAGCACAGATGGGTATGAACTGAACCCTCTCGACAATCATATTTTTCTGAAAGACTATATCCTTGACAAAAAGATTCTTGATATGGATGACCATGAGGTTGAAGTGGTCTATGATGTCAAGCTTCTATTTCAGAATGAACGCCTTTTTGTCACTGATGTAGATTTCAACCGGTTTCGCATACTCCGCCGAATGGGCTTTAAAAATCTTGCAAACTATCTGGCACGGTATAAAGAGGGTGGAAGCATTTCATGGCTTTATGTGCAGCCATTGCCGGACTCTCTTGGCAGCTTTGAAGGTAATGTCAAGCTCAATGTCCTCAAGGAAAACATCAACGACATCCATCCAGTCGATCTGGCCGATATTCTCGAGGAGCTTGAAGGCAGCCAGCGAATGGCAGTATTCAACCAGATTGAGCCTGAACTGGCATCAGATACCCTTGAAGAGGTTGAACCGCGAGTGCAGCGTGAACTTATCCGGTCGATGGAAAAAGAGCGGGCAGCCGAATTGATTAACGACATGAGTCCTGGGCAGGTTGCTGATATTCTTTCCGCATTACCGGCCTCGGAAGCTGATGAGATTATCGAGTTTGTTGACAGTGAAAACAAACAGAGGGTGCAGCAGATGATCGATAAGCACGATGAAAACATCATGCTCTATTCTACGCAGCAGGTTATAAAACGCCCACATAACACTGTTGTAAGGGATGTTATTAACAATTATCGCGACGTTGCCGGTGACATGGATGTCATCATGTATGTTTATGTTGTCAATGAAGAGAATATCCTTCAGGGAGTTGTTGATTTAAGAGAGCTTATTGCCGCTGAACCAGAGCAGACACTTGGCCAGATTATGACCGATAACCTCATCACCCTCAGTGCGGATGAAACCCTGCAGGATGCGTTTGATATGTTCGAGCGCTACTCCTTCCGTGCTATCCCTATTACCGATGAGAGTGATACTCTGCTTGGGGTTGTTTCTTTCCATGATATCAAGGGAATCAAGCCTCGATTGGATTAATTATGGGAATTAAAGGCGGTTTTTTACCTGAACTTGTGGCGTCGTGAGGGATAAGAAAAGGGGGGTTCTGGCTAAGAGTGAAGGATGCGATCAGGGGATTTCATAGGCAAATTACTTAAAAAGAGAGCCTGACTGTTAACTTTCGGTTGATCATTATTAATTTTTGCATATGAGCCATCGGGGTTCATTTCCCATGCTTTGACATTGTCGGTCAACATGAGTTGAAGATCGGCTTTGACTCTTTGGATGAGCGTTTTGTCAAACACCGGAAAAAGGGTTTCTACCCGGTCATCTAGGTTTCTTTGCATGATATCGGCACTGCCGAGATAGAGCTCCTCCTTGCCGCCGTTATGAAAGTAGTATGCCCGGCTGTGTTCCAGAAAACGACCAATGATACTGATAACCCGGATTTTGTCGCTGATCCCCAAGATACCCGGTTTCAGACTGCAAATGCCGCGAACTATAAGCTCTATAGTGACACCTTCACAGGAGGCTCTGTAGAGAGCCCGAATGGTTTTTGGATCCACAAGAGAATTCATTTTCATGATTATTCTCCCCTGCCCTTCCTTTTTGCACCACTCAATTTCACGATCAATCATTTCAATAAGGCGGTTTCGGGTGTTGATCGGTGAAACAAGCAGCTTTCTATACCCGGTATGTCTGGAATACCCGGTCAAGGCGTTGAAGAGTTCAGCCACTTCGTTGGCGAGCTCTTCGTTTACTGTAAACAGGCTGTAGTCGGTATAAATTTTTCCTGTTGCAGGGTTGTAATTACCTGTACCAAGATGCAGATACCGCTTCAGTTTGTTTTGTTCGCGACGAACAACCAACGTAAGTTTTGCATGAGTTTTCAGTCCTGGAAGGCCGTAGGAAACATGCGCTCCGACATCCTCCAGAGCAAGTGCCCAGACAATATTGTTTCCTTCATCAAATCTTGCCTTGAGTTCAACCAGAACCGCAACCTGTTTGCCTCTTTCTGCGGCCTTCATCAATGCCTTGACAATCGGCGAGTTACTTCCGACCCTGTAGAGGGTCTGCTTTATGGAAAGCACGTCAGGATCAGCTGCTGCCTGGTTGATAAAATCAACGACCGGCTGAAATGAGTCGTAGGGATGGTAGAGGAGCTGATCTTTAGCCCTTATGACACTGAAAATATTGGTTCCAGACTGTTCTTCCATCCGGTTTTTCGGCACAACAGGCTCATCTTTCAGTTTTGGCCGTTCTATTTTTAAAAGGTCAATGAGACAACTAAGTCCAAGCGCTCCATCTATTTCATAAACGTTTCTTTGGGCAACATCAAGATTTTTCATGAGGAGCTTTCTCACCGATTGAGGCATTGCCGGTGTAATGTCAAGCCGGACGACTTTGCCGTAACGGCGTGACCGGAGCCCCTGCTCGATGGTCTTAAGCAGATCGCCCGCTTCATCTTCCTCAATCTCAATATCAGCATCGCGAATCAATCTGAACAGATGCGATTTTGTGATCCGCATCTTCGGAAAAAGGTGCGAAAGATTTTGTTCAATAAGGTCTTCAAGCCAGATAAAGCGAATGATGCCGTCATCATCATGGAATCCCTTGATATCATCGAGTCGCAAGAGTCGAGGAAGAATGCTGGGAACCTTAACACGTGCAAACTTCGGCGCTCTTCCATCTTCATCCTCAAGTTCAATTGCAAGATTCAGCGACAGGTTCGACATAAATGGAAACGGATGGCCTGTGTCAATTGCCAGCGGAGTAAGAACGGGATAGATTTCTTTGCGGAAAAAATGACTCAAAGCGCGCTGCTTCGTAGCTGATAGTTCAGCTACCTTTAGAAATTCTATCCCTTCCTTTTTCATGGCTGGCAGAAGGTCATTATAAAAGCAATCGTGACGCTCGGATAGCTGCAGCAAAACCATTGTGCGGATCTTTTCGAGCTGTTCAGATGGTGTATAACCGTCGATTGTTCGATCCTGAATGCCTGCCTCAAACTGATCCTCGATACCCGCAACCCGGATCATAAAATACTCATCGAGGTTTGAACTGAAAATCGATATAAATTTCACCCGTTCCAGAAGCGGGTGCGCATCAGGATTACGTGCTTCCTCAAGGACTCTCTGATTGAAATCAATCCAGCTAAGCTCCCTATTGACATACAAGGAGGTATCAAAAAAGTTCGGTGTCTGCTGCGGCGCCGGCACCTTTCCGTTTTTTTCTATCTCTGTCAGCATAAAAGTGATCAACTATTTAATAAAAAGTAACGCACCACTTCATCAATAACTCATTCGCCGAGGACTGCACTCAGCTCGTTCCAAAGATTCCTATATGCTTTAGCTGCAATGGCGTTTGGCAAAACAGCATTGAGCGGGGCACGATAGATACCCATTTTTTCAACTTCGGAATTGTTGGGAATCGTCTGTGTGAGGAAGCCCGGGATATTGCGAAATTCATTGATGATATCGCGATGCATTTTTTTTCTTTTTTCTACCATGGTAAAAAATGCACGGATTTTGGAACTATCAAGGTTATTGTCCTCAAAAAATTCTGTGAGCTGAAAGTAGGTGCGCATTGAGAGCGTAGTTGGAATCATAGGCACGAGGATAATATCGGAAGCGGCAAAAACACTTTCCGAGAGCAGGGTAAGATTTGGCGGGCAGTCGAAAAAGATAAACCGGTAATCTTCGCTTAGCTCTTCGAGATTTTTCTTGAGCTTTTTTCTAGGCTTATTCTCTTCAGAAAGTTCTATATCAAGGTTTCGGTATGAAAAATCCGAGGGGAGCAGGTCAAGGTGTTCATAGTCGGTTGCCTTGATATGACTATGGATCTTTTTGTTCCCTTTGAGAAATTTATCGCTGTTGAACTTTTTGGATGCGGTAATTCTGAAATAGAAGGAACTTGCTCCCTGTGGATCGAGATCGCAGATGAGGGACGGCAGTGAGTGCAGCGAAGAAAGATAGGAGAGGTTGACTGCTGTTGCGGTTTTTCCGACACCCCCTTTTATGCTGTAGATTGCTATTGTTTTCATTTCGCGGAAGCGCCTGATAAAAGATCGTGAAACAGCTGAGCGGTCTCATCATTATCAAACGACCGGAATGTTTTATGGAATTGACGTCGGGCTTCTTCCTGTTTCTGAAAAAGGGTTGCCATGAGACTGCCTATTGATGCTGCTGATAATAGTTCTTCTTTTCCTGCCGGCAGCGCACTAAGACGGTTATGAAGAAACTGGAGCTGAACAGCAAGATCAACAAAGTCACCCAGATTTTCCTGCAGTTCCTTCATTTTACGGATTACAGGGATAATGGTTTTTGGTGGAAAAATAGATGAGAAAAATTCAAGCAGATATCTCAGTTTCTTGCAGTCAATTCTTAGTGCATGAAGCTCGGTATCTGTTGTTTCCGTGCTGATATGTCGACCATGTCGGATTACTTTTTTCCATGCTTTTTTTATCGTGCTTTCAGCAACGGTTCTGGTTGACAAAGAAGCGTTCGGTGCCTGCCCGGTATCTGGAAGAGACTCTTGATGAACAAATTGTTTCCACTTATGAAGAAAGAATTGATAATCGCTGGATGCGAGGTAACGGCAAAACAGTCTGTAACTTTTCTTGCGGGAAGCATCAATATCACAAAAGAAGGGTTTCAGTGACGACTGGAGAAATGGAGGAAGATAGTTGCAATAGGTTTCCTGCTTAAGAAGATAGACGTCGCTGTCCCGTAACGGGTTTGTCAGTTTTCCAAGCTCTTTAAAGGTATTGAGGTAAAATGCCGTTTCTTTTGGATCATAAATTCCCTTAAGCTGCTTCAGTATCGATCGGGTCCGGCGAATGGCAACACGATAGTCGTGCAGAAACTCGGTGTCGATGTCGTTTCTTATTCCATGTTCATTCTTTTGCAGAATGGAAAGGGTGAATTGAAGAAGGCGTTGTGTGCTTTCATAAATGGACGCATCGGCATCAAGAGTGAGGCTGATTTTTGAAGAGTAGCCCTGGACGTTTTGCCCGGACGCGGACATGATCCAGAGAAAGAGCTCTTTGAAATCGAGAGCACTGCCAAGTGAGTTATGACGAACAGCCTTCTCTATTTCTTCCTGATATCCGCGTAATGGTATCAGGGAAATAAGGGATGGGAACGATCCCTCATTGTTCTGGCCCTCAAGGCATAATGACGTGGCGGTTAGAACTCCGATAGTTTTTTCGTTGTCGTCAAGGATGTGGTATGAGCGAATAAAAGAATCAATTGAACAGAGCTTGATGAATGCCCTGATGTCGTTGTATGATAAGAGACGTTCTTTCAGCTTTCCCGGCGGGAGGTCAGCAGGGAAAAAAATGGAGGGATTCCGTTTGAATGCGACACTGTCTGTTTCCCGGCCTGTATTGAGGTCGACCAGGGAGAGGCTTTTGTTTGTTTTTACGATGGCCACTTTTTTCTCAAACGCATTCCATTCAAAGGTGTCGTAGAAATCAAACTGCTCTTTGATTGAGGAAAGAGCTTTGAGCCGCCATCCGGAATGAAGAAATTTTTCAATGACTAACCCGGATTCTTCTGGCGGCGTGACAGTCAAATATATTGTTTTCGTCGTGTGCATGTTTTGCCTCAGTGAATGGAAAATGCCGTCAGCATTAAGGCAAAAGAGAGATATCGATATAGCTGCCTTTTACATTACAACTAGCTCGTACTTGTTCTTCGGTAAATATCTCGTCATTTTTCCCGGTGATATAATCACCACCAACTTTTTTTAAAGCTCCATCAAGGGTGGTAAGCTTGTTAGCGGAACAATTGAAATTACCTTTTACCTTTTTGGGGGAGCCTTTGAGTGAGGTAAGCCGGTTTCCTGAACAATTGAAATCGCCTTTAACTTTTTTAGGCGCTCCTTTGAGAGTTGTCAGCAGGTTGTTTGAGCAATCAAAGTGTCCTTGAATTTTATCCGGGGCGCCTTCAAATGAAGTTAACTGATTGTTTGAACAATTAAAATCGCCAACTTCCTGAGGAGTGCCTTTAAGTGAAGTGAGCTGGTTACCGGAACAATTAAAATATCCCCCAACCTCTTTAGGGGCACCCTTGAGGGATGTGAGCTGATGATTTGAACAATCGAAGTTACCATATACTTCTATAGGACCACCCTTAAGTGAGGTGAGCTGGTTACCGGAACAAGAGAAGTCTCCTACGACAAAATCCGGGGCACCAACAAGAGAGTTCAACTGATTGTATGAACAGTCAAAATCGCCACGAACGTCTTCGGGGCCACCATCGAGTGAGGTCAATTGATTTTGAGAACAGTCAAAATCAATCACTTCGTTAGGAGAGCCTTCGAGAGAGATGAGCTGATTATCTGAACAAGAAAAATCGCCACCAACTTTATGGGGGGCTGCCTCAAGAGTTTTGAGTTTGTTCCCTGAACAATCAACGTTACCCTTAATGCGTTTAGGTATGCCTGTCAGTGAGGTCAGCAGGTTGTTATTGCAATCAAAATCTCCTTGAACATCTTTAGGGGCGCCTTCGAGTGAGGTGAGCTGATTGTGAGAACAATCAAAATTGTCAACGTTCTGAGGGGCGCCTTCGAGTATGGTTAGCTGGTTATCTGAACACGAAAAATCACCGCCAACCTGATGAGGCGATCCTTCGAGAGTTGTCAGGAGGTTTCCCGAACAATTGAAATTACCCTCCACTACTTCAGGGCAGCCTTCGAGTGAAGTTAATCCCTTATGTGAACAATCTATGTCGCCTTTGCCATCATGGTTGCCCATGACATCTTTGAAGGTTAGTGCTTGTATTTTTTTGGTCATTTTTCAGGGTTCCTCTGATCAATACATGTTAACTAAAATTTGGATTTAACGTCATTGCACACCTCTCCCAGTGGTTTACTTATTAAGAGATTCGAGAAGGTTTTCATAGAAATCACCTTTGTGGCGGACGATTTCACCAGTTACGAGATAAATGACTTCGCGGGCAATCCTGGTAGCGTGATCGGCCATTCGCTCGATATACCTTGAGATACTCAGTGCTGCTATGAGTTCGTCAACATTGGCTTCCGGGCTTTTCATCAGCCTTGTTACTTTTTTAAACGCAGCACGGTGCATCA
>Ga0118677_10005399_pt1 | contig 22372 bp, 22 predicted proteins | sample AliMusrvi5mmetaG_FD_86154 | JGI IMG/M metagenome (GOLD analysis project Ga0118677, IMG submission 86154)
CATCCGCGTCGCCGGTCCCGCCACCGCTGGCGGCGACGAGGAGCGCGGCGACGATCGCGAAGGCCGGGGCGACCAGGGAGGCTCGGGTCATGATCGTCTCCGGGACGGGCGGGGGGATTGTAGCCGGGCGCGCGTCGGGCCGCCATCGCCCGGTCGTGGTACGAGCCGCACGCCGGGCCTCCGGAGGCCGACGTGGGCTGTGGACGCGCGTTCCTTTGCATCATCCTGCCGCCGCTGGCCGTGGTGGATTACGGGTGCGGCTCGATCGTACTGGTGACGCTGCTGACGCTGGCGGGATGGGTGCCCGGGGTCATCGGCGCGCTGGTGATCAACAACCGGCAGAAGTGATCCCGCGCCAGCCTCCGGTGGGCCGGCCGATCAGTCCTTCGCCTTCTTCCAGTACTGCGTGCGGCCCAGCAGCGAAATCCCGATGTACCCGCGGACCTTCAGGCGGCGGCCCTCGTCGATGACCTGGATCCAGCACTTGTAGGATTTGCCGTTGTCCGGGTCGAGGATCTTGCCGCCCGACCATTCCTCGCCGTCCTTCTTCAGGTTCCAGAGGATCTCGAGGCCGATGACCGGCTGGTCCTTCTTTTCGTCCGGGCACTTGTCGCACTTCGGATTCGGGTCCTCGGTGGGCTCGAGGATCAGCTTCTCGATGTTCCCGTACAGTTTGCCGTCCCGCTCCGTGATGGTGACGACGGACCGGTCCTTGCCGGTGTTGTCGTCCACGGTGACCCACCGTCCGACCGGGGTCACGTCCTGGGCGCGAGCGACCGGAGCCAGCACCAGCACGGCCGCGACGGCGGCCAGGGCGGAAAGCGTGCGGGTCATCGGCAACCTCCAGGGGATTCGATGGCAGGAAGAATACCGCACGCGGCGGAATGTCGGCAACCGCCTTCCGGCCCCTTTCGTGCGAGAATCGACCCGGCTCGAGCCAGGAGGGTTCCGGTGAACGTCTGGACGAAGGCCCGGCTGCTGGGACACTTCGTGAAGTGGCGCCTGACATGGGCGCGCCACGACCTGGACCACCGGCCGGCCGGCCTCAAGAACCCGAAGTTCCTGTCGGCCCGGCACGCGGTGGCCCTGCTGCCCGACGACACCGTCTGCTTCAGCAGCGGCATGGCGGGCAACGGCCGGTGCTCGATCTTCTTCTGGGCGATCCGCGATCGCTTCCTGCGGACCGGGCACCCGAAGGGCCTGACGTGGATCACCGTCGGGGCCCAGGGAGGCCGTGGCAAGGCGCCGGGCACGCTGGAGGAGATCTGCCTTCCCGGCCTGCTGAGGCGGCACATCGGCGGGCACCTCGAAACCAAGAAGGCGCTGCTTCGGTTGACCGACGCTGGCCATTGCGAGCTGCACACGATGCCCCAGGGGCAGCAGGCGTTCCTGCTGGAGGCCCAGGCGCGAGGCGAGGATTCGGTCGTCAGCACGACGGCGGTGGGCACCTTCCTGGACCCGCGGTGCGGCACCGGGTCGATCGTGTGCGGCTCGGGCACCGAATCGCTGGTCACGCCCGAGGGCGACGCGCTGCGCTACCGGCTGCCGCGGATCCAGTGGGCCTTCTTCGTGGCGTCCTACGCCGACGAGGACGGCAACCTTTACGTGGACAACGCCTCCACGCTGACGGAAATCCGGGCGTCGGTCCGCGCCGCGCGGGCGAACGGCGGGAAGGTGATGGCCACGGTGTGCAAGGTGATCCCGCGGGATCCGGCCCGCATCTACGTGCCCGCCTCGGACGTGGACGCCATCATCGTGAACCCGCACAACGAGCAGACCGGGTCCGTGCCGATGCGCACCTACTGGCCGATGTTCACGGTGAATTCCGACATGCCAGCGGTGCGTGCCATCGCGATGCTCAAGTTCATGAACCACGTCGCACGGATCACGCCGACGCGCGGGCCGGTCGAGGACGCCCTGGCGCGGCTGGGCGCCATGGTGTTCACGTCCGCGTCGCAGCCGGGGGCCCTGGTCAACATCGGCGTCGGCATGCCGGAAGAGGTCTGTCGTGTCGTGGTCGAGGCGGGCCTGACGGACGACGTGACGTTCATGAGCGAGACGGGCGTGCTGGGCGGGCTGCCGGCGCCAGGCGTGTTCTTCGGCGCGGCGGTGTGCCCGACGAAGATGGTCACCAGCGGCGAGGTGTTCCACCTGGCCTACGAGTCCCTGGACACCACGATCCTGGGCATCCTGCAGGTGGACTCGGACGGCAACGTCAACGTGTCCAAGCGGGGCCCGCGGGCGCTGGACTACGTGGGCCCGGGCGGCCTGCCGGACCTGACCGCGTCGGCGCGCAACATCGTGTTCGTGGGATCCTGGCAGACGGGCGGCCGCATGGCGGTGAACGGCGGCGCGATGGTGATCTCCGAAAAGGGCCGGCCCAAGTTCGTCGAGCACGTGGACGAGGTGACGTTCAACGGCCGGAGGGCGCTGGCCGCCGGCAAGAACGTGTTCTACGTGACCAACGTGGGCGTGTTCCGCTTGACGGAGCGGGGCATGGATCTGGTGCGCGTGATGCCCGGCATCGACATCCGGCGCGACGTGCTGGAGGGTTGCACCATGCGCATGGTCCCGCCGGACCGGGATCCGCCCGTGGTGGACCCGTCGGTGCTGACCGGCAGGGGCTTCCGCCTGGCGTGGGGCGCGGGCGCGTAATGGGCGCCGGGCGCAGGCCTGCTGCCTTTCCCCGGTCCTTCCCGAGCCTGCCGCCGAGCCTGGAAGTCCGGCCGGACCTCTAGCCCTTCCGCGGCGCCCTCGGGGCCGGCTTGCCGCCGCCCTTCTGCGCAGCCGGGTGCTCCAGTTCCAGCACCTCGACCGGCTTCACGACCAGCGGGGGCCGGGACGACGCGAGGGCCTTCGCCACGGGTGACACGGCGGAAGCCACCGCGGGCTTGCTGGCCTTGGCCACCGGCTTGCCGACGATCGCACCGGCCAGCGACACCACCTTCTTGAAGCAGGCGTCGCAGTAGTGCTCGTAGGAATGCTCGGTCTTCAGGGCCTCGAGGATGACCTCGACGAACGCCTGGTTGCCGCCGACGGGCCCGGCCTTGGCGAACGTGGCCGCCACGGTTTCCACCGGCAGGTGCTGCCCTTCGGCCTCACCCGAGTGGTACCAGAGCGTCCAGGGCTCGCCGATGTCGCGCTTGCCGCAGCGGTCGCAATCGAACACGGTCCTTTTCATGTAGTCCTCCTCGATGCCGTTCTTGCGGAGGTATTGCTGGGGGGTTTCACCCCGTTCGCGGAAGAACGCCCAGAACTCCCGGCAGTGCTCCGGCTGGGGGCAGTTCCGCATGCACGCCACGACGTAGCGCTGGAACTTGCCCTCGCAGAGAATCTTGTCGGCCGGGAGGCCCTGGGGTCCTTCACCCATCGCGCGGAATCCTAGCAGAACGGTGCGACGCGAGCGCGGATATCGGTGGTCGGGGATTTGCGGCGAGGAGCGCTCCCGGCCATGACCCGCGGCATGCCCTGGCAGAGGGCCCTCGTTTCCTGCGGAGCGGGCCTGCCGCAGGGGCGAATCCACTGCGCCGCGCTTGACTTCTGGCCTTGGCCGGGCAAAATCATCGGGGCGCAACGGCAACGGTTGAAACGGGTCCACGAGGCGCCCCGGACCCACGGAGTGAACTTCGGCATGCGGGACATCGATCAGGCCACGACCCAGGAAATCCGCGACCTCGTGTACGCGTTCTTCGCCGCCGAGTGCGACGTGGACCGGGCGTCGCTGCACGATTCCATGAGGATCATCGAGGAACTCGAAGGCGACTCGCTGATGTTCCTGTCGCTGCTGGAAAAGGTCCGGAAGCGCTATGGGATCGGCATCGAATTGAAGACGCTGGCCCGGCACCTGATGAAGAAGCCAGCCAACACGATCGGCCAGGTGATCGACCTGTCGCTGGCCATCGTCCGGCACGGGGATGACGTCGTCAACATGGAACTCTGAGGCTCGCGGACCGTTGCGTGGCGCCGGAGTGGACGCCGAACGGGTCGCGCGCTTCGACCGCCCGGGCTTGTCCCGCAATCCCCTGCCCATGGTCTTCACGGAACGCGAGGCGGCTTTCGCACGCGCGTCCGGCGACCCGGCCCGCGCCCTGTGCGCGGCGTTCTGCGCCAAGGAGGCGCTGTTCAAGGCGGCCGGGCGTCCCGTCGACGTGCGGGGGTTCGAGGTGTTCGCACGGCCCGGCGCCGATCGTCCGGACGTCGTGATCGGCGAGGAGCTGGCAAGGGACCTGGGCGGCGGCTCGATCGAGGTGCGGCTGTTCGAGGACGGCGGGGACCTGGTGGCCGCCGTGATCCTGTCGGGGGAAGCGACGTGATCGAACCGGGCGATGCGATGCAGGTCACGGTCGAGTTCGAGGACGTCGATTCGTACGGCATGGCCCATCACGGGCGTTTCGTGTCCTACCTGGAGCGGGCCCGGCTGCGCTACCTGGAATCGCGCGGCCTGCCGGTGTATCCGAAAGGGTGCGTGCCGGTGATGTACGCGCTGGAGCTGCGGTTCCGCAAGCCGGCCCGGCTGCAGGACGTGCTGACGGTGTCGGTCCAGCCCGTGGCGGTGGACGACTTCACGGTGACCCTGCGCTACCAGGTCCGGCGCGGCGACGATGTGCTGGTGCGTGCGCGCAGCGTGATCGCGTTCTGGGACCCGGAGGCGGACGCCCCGGCGCCGGTGCCGGAGGCCTTCCGGGTCCGGATGGGTTCGGCGGTCCCCCCCCCTGGCGATTCGTGAAGGAAGGAAGGGCATGCAGACGCGCGTGGTCGTGACCGGGATGGGGCTGATGACGGGCCTGGGCCTCGACCTCGCCTCCACGTGGCAGGGCCTCCTGGAGGGGCGTCGGACCATCCGCCGGTACACGCTGTTCGACCCGTCGACCCTGGACGTGCCGGTGGGCGTGCAATTGCCCGACGGCGCGGACGACCTGTTCAGGTCGCGCATCAAGCCGCGCAGCCGCGCCCAGATGACCCGCGCCACGATGATCGCCCTGACGACCGCCGAGGCCGCGATCCAGGACGCGGGCCTGGACCTCGCGGCCGTCGATCGGGAGCGCGTCGGCGTGGTGGCGGGCGCGACGGGCACCGGGTATGCGCCGACCACGCTGGAGGCCGATCCGAACCGCATCCTGCGGAACATGGCCAGCGCCTCGGCGGCGTGGATCAGCCTGAAGAACCAGCTGCAGGGCCCGTCGATGGTGGTCAGCACCGCGTGCTCGTCGGGCGCCTACGCGCTGGCGGCGGCGTGGGAGTGGCTGGACCGGGGCGAGTGCGACGTGGTGGTGGCCGGGTCCGCGGAATCGGCCCTGAACGAGCCCGACGCGCGGGGATTCACCGCGCTGATGGCGCTGGCCGAGCCTGACGACGACGTGGAAGGCCTGTCGCGGCCGTTCGACGCGATGCGACGCGGCTTCGTGATGGGCGAAGGCGGCGGGTTCCTGGTGCTGGAAACGGAATCCCACGCGGTGCGGCGGGGCGCGCGGATCCTGGCGGTGCTGCACCGGCCGGGGCTCAACAGCGAGGGGTACAACATCCTGTCGCCCGAGCCCGGTGGCCTGGGCATGGCGCGGGCCATGCGGAAGGCGCTGGCCAACGCGGGCCTGGCGCCGGAATCGATCGGCTACGTGAACGCCCACGGCACGTCGACGCCGCTGAACGATCTGTTCGAAACCCAGGCGCTCAAGGAGGTCTACGGGGACCATGCGAAGCGCCTCCCGGTGTCGTCCACGAAGGGCGTGACGGGGCACTGCCTGTCGGGCGCGGCCGGCGTGGAATGCGCGATCACGGTGAAGGCGCTGGTGGAAGGCGTGCTGCCGCCCACGATGAACCTGCGCCATCCCGACCCGGAGCTGGACCTGGACTACGTGCCCAACGTCCCGCGAACGGTGGCGGTGGACCACGCGATGAGCAATTCCTTCGCGTTCGGCGGCCAGAACGGCGTGGTCGTGTTCAGCCGGTACGTCGCGGCGGGGAAGTAGCATGGCGCGGCCCGTCTACCTCGCCGGCACCGGTTCCTACCTGCCCGGCGAGCCCATCCCGGTTTCGCGCGCCCAGGAGGTGCTGGGCCCGCTGACGGACGCGCCCCCGCGGATCCGCCGCTGGATGGAGTCCGTCGCGCCGGTGATGCGCGAGATCCTCGACATCGAGGTGGTGCACTACGCCATCGACCCGGTCACGCGGGAGTTCACCGACGACAACGTGACGATGGGGACCAAGGCGGCGCGGACGGCGCTGGCGGACGCGGGGTTCCAGCCGGGCGAGGTCGGGCTGATCACCTACGGCAGCGCGCACCAGGACCAGATGCCCACCGCGTCGGTCCGGATCCAGGAGGCGCTGGGCATCGAGGCGTGCGCCGAGTTCGCCATCCACGCGAACTGCACGTCGGCCTACAAGGCCCTGTACCTGGCGCACCGCCTGCTGGCGGCCGGCGAGCACGACACGGCGCTGGTGGTGTCGTCGAGCATGTCGTCGTCGGAGCTGCGGGCCGAGTACTACAACCAGGCCCGGGTGGACAAGGAGTCCCTGTTCCTGCGGTGGTTCCTGTGCGACGGCGCCGGCGCGCTGGTGCTGACCACCGACCGCGCGCGGGCGAAGCAGGCGATGCCGGTCGAGGTGGAATTCACCTACGTCGAATCGGTGGGCGGCAAGCGGCCTTCGCTGATGTTCAACGAGCGGCCGGCGTACTGGATGAACCCCCGGGAGGAATACGAGCGCGGCGCGCACCACCTGCGGCAGCGGTTCCGCGACGAGCTCGCCGGCGGCCTGTTCCAGGAGCCGGGCGGCTCGGTATTCTTCAACGGCTACAAGCGGATGATGGCCGCTGCAGGCATCGCCGCGGACGATCTGCGATGGTTCCAGGTGAACCTGCCGGCGAAGCACATCGTGGAGTCCGTGATCGAGGAGCTGGCGTCCGTGGGCGTGCCTCGATCCGCCATGTACACGCGGATGGACCGGATGGGATACGCGGGACCGCCCATGGCGTTCATCGCCCTGGACGCGCTGATGCGCGAGGAAGCCCTGGCCCCCGGCGACCGCGTGGTGTCGTTCGTGACCGAGGTCAGCAAGTTCATGCAGGCGGGCTACGTGCTGCGGCGGCTCGAGGCCCGGTGAGCGCCTCCAGGGGGTTCCTGATGGACGCCGCGACCTCCCGCACCGCCTTCGCCTTCCCCGGGGCCGGGATCCAGGCCTCCGGATACGAATCGGCTTTCCTGGAGCGGCATGCGGGGGTGATGGGGCCCTTCCTGGGCGGGGCGTCGATCCGGGTCGACGTCGACCTGTCCGCGATGGCGGGAGACGGCTTCGAGGAACTCCCCGAACTGCCACGGCAGGTCTTCACGTTCGCGTTCGGTGTCGGGATGGCCGAGGCGCTGCGCGGGCGGGGCGCGGCGCCGCTGGCGATGGCGGGCCACAGCCTGGGCGTGTACGCGGCGGCGGTGGCCGCAGGGGCCGTGGGGTTCGACGACGGCCTGACGCTGGTCGAGGTCGCGTGGCGCGCCGCGACTGCGGCGTGCGCCGGCCTCGGCGTCGGAATGGCGGCGATCGTCGGCCTCCCCGAGGCCGAGGTCGCGGGCCTCCCCGGCGTGGACGGCGACGACGTGCGGATCGTGCTGGTCAACGCGCCCGGCTCGGTCGTGCTGGCGGGACCCGTGGAGGGCATCGGCGTGGCGATTCGTGCGGCCGAGGCGGCCGGGGCGGCCCGGATCGCGTGGCTGGACCGGGAGGTCGCATACCATCATCCAAGGTACATGTCCGCGGCGGCGGCGGAGCTGCGGGATGCTGTCCCGGGATGCCGCTGGAAGGATCCGTGGGTGCCGCTCGTGTCGACGATCGACGGACAACTGATGCGTCATGGCGACGATGTTCGCGCCTTCGTCGCGGCGAACCTGTGCACGCTCATCGAGTGGCCGAGGGCCATCGCCACGTTCGTGACCCTCGGCGCGGACACCGTGGTCGAGTGCGGCCCGGGCCTGACGTTGACGCGGATGGCCCGGTTCCAGGAACCCGAGTTGCGCTGGCAGAACGTCCGTCGCCTGGTCAAGGGCGACGAGCGGGCGTAGGGGAGGGGGAGTCCTTGCGAATCCTTGTTGCGGGTGCCGGGAAGATGGGCCGCGACGTCGGCTCGAGGTTCCTTCGGTCCGGGCTGGACGTGACCTGGGTCGAGCGGGACGACGAGGCGCGCGCCGCGTTCGAGAGGCGCCTGGCGAAGGACATCCGCCGGGCCATCGAGGAAGGTGAACCCGTCGGGAACGCGTCCGTGCTGGCCCCGGGGCGCGAACCCGAACCGTTCGACGTGCTCTACGAGGCGGTCGAGGAACAACTGGACTCGAAGCGCTCGATCGTCGCCGAGTGGGCGGGGTGCCTGGTCCCGGGCGGCCTGATCCTGTCCAACGCGTCGTCGATCCTCCCGTCGGAAATCGATCCCCGGTGCGTCGGGCTGCACGCCTTCTACCCGACGGCCCTCACCGGCTTCTGCGAGGTCGTCATACAGGCCGACAGTCCCCCGGAACGCCGCAGGGCGGTCGTGGCGCTGGCGGCGCGTGCGGGCCTGCGGCCGATCGTGCAGGACGAGGCACGTGCCTTCGCGGTCAACCGGTTGATGCTGCCGGTGCAGGACTGGGCGCTTCGGGCGGTGGTGGCAGGGGTCGATCCCGCCGGGGTCGATGCTGCGGCCGGGCACGCCTGGCCGCGCTGGGAACCCCTGGGCGTGATGGACGCGATCGGCCTCGACACCGTGGCCGAGTCGGTCGGCCGGTACCGGTCCCGCATGGACGCGGCGGAGTCGGCGTCCTATGTCGTCCTCGAGGACGGCCTCCGGATCCTGCTGGCCGCCGGAAAGCGGGGGGCGAAGGTGCGGGACGGCATCCGGGTCGGCGGCGCGCTCCCGTGGCCTGCCTCGGGCCGGTTGCCGCCGGGCCTGGGCCTCGAATTGGAAGCCCTCTTCCGCAACGCCTGCGCCTGGGCGCTGGCCTCGCGGCGCCTGGTACCGGGGGACCTTGCGCTGGTACTGGCGGGCCTCTTTGGTGTACCGTATCGGCCGGCGGACCGAGACCTGCTGACCCCCGAAGCCCGCGACCGGTGCGAGCGCCGGGCGAGTGCCACCGGCCTCGCCTACTGGCGGCCTGCCCCGGGCGACGCGGGGGCGATCGATCCCTGGTCCGGCGACGGATCGTGAGCCTGGCGAGCCGGGTTCCTTTCGGGCCGGTCCACGGGAATCTTCCACTGCGACCGGGAATGGGGGCCGCGTGACGGTGCACCTGCAGCGCGATGGCGAGTTCGGGCACCTGGTATTCGACCATCCTCCGGCCAACACGCTTCCCGATCCCGTCTTCGTCGATCCTTCCGAACTGGCGTCATTCCTGGAGGATCCCGCCCTTCGCGGCGTGGTGGTGCAGGGCGCCGGGCGCCATTTCTGCGGGGGCGCCGACATCGAAGCGCTGCGGGCGCGCCTGCAGGATCCCGAGAGCCTGGGTTCGGCGCTCACCCGCGGCAAGGCCCTCCTGCGCCAGCTGGCCGATGCCCCGGTACCGGTCGTCGCGGCGATCCGCGGGCAGTGCCTGGGGGCCGGCCTGGAAATCGCGCTGGCCTGCCATGCCCGCGTGGCGTCCGAGGGCGCGATGCTGGGCTTCCCGGAATCGACCCTGGGCCTGATCCCCGGGCTGGGCGGCAGCGTCGGCGACGGCGACCGGGTCGAGCGTCGGGTCCGGGCCGACCTCCTGCTGACCGGACGCCTGGTGGGCGCGGACGAGGCGCTGGCGCTGGGCGTGGTGGATCGGGTCGTGCCGGGCAGCGATGTCGTGGAGGCGGCCGAAGCCTTCCTGGCTCGCTGGATCGACGGACGCTCGCCGGCCCTGGTCCGCGCGCTGATGGAAGCCCTGCGAAATGCACGGCGCCTGCCCAGGGACGAGGCCCTTCGTCGGGAAACCGACCTGTTCCTGCGCGTGGCCCGGGAGGCTCGAACGTGACCATCCGCGCCTGCCTTGCCCGCGTGTCCCTGTCCGAGGTGGCCCGGGACCGCGCCGGTATCCTGGGGGAGTCGTTCGATGCGTCCGAGCGGGCCGACCTCGAAGACCAGCCCGACCGGTCCGTGGCGGGCAGACTGGCCTTGAAGCGCGCCCTCGTCGACCTGTGGGGAATCCTGGCACCCGGTGTGCCGGCCGCTTCCCGGGACTTCGTCCTGTACCGCCAGGCGTCGGGCGCCCCCGGCCTTCGGTCCGCGCCCGGGTCCGTCGCGGCATCGACCCTCCGCGTGTCGATCTCCCATTCCCCCGACCTTGCCGTGGGCCTGGCCGTCGGTTCCGAACCCGGGGACGCGCCATGACGATCGGCCCCCTGACGCTGGATAGGGAAGGCGACGTGGCGGTGCTGGTCCTGGACGCCCCGCCCAGGAACGTGATGGACGCGACGTTCTTCCGGTCGTTCGCCGCCTGCGCGCGGGACGTCCTGCCGGGCCTGGACGTGGCGGGCCTCGTGGTGCGCTCCCGCGGCCGTCATTTTTCGGCGGGTGCCGACGTGGACCAGTTGCGCGGCGTCGCCGTCCCGGGGGATCCCGATTCCGCCCGCGCGCTGCGGGAAAACGCGGCGGCATTCACCGCGCTGGAGTCGCTTCCGTTCCCGACGGTGGCGGCGGTGGACGGCGCATGCCTGGGCAGCGGCCTGGAACTGGCGCTGGCCTGCGCGGGCCGGGTCGCGACGCCTTCGGCCCTCTTCGCGGTGCCCGAGGCGTCCTTCGATCTGATCCCGGGGTGTGGCGGCACCGTGCGGCTGCCCGAGCGGGTGGGCGTGGGGGCCGCGCTGGACCTTCTGCTGACCGGCCGGTACGTGGATGCGGACGAGGCGCTGCGCCTGGGGCTCGTGGATGCGCTGGTGCCACGGGCGGAACTGCACGCGGCTGCCGTTCGATGGGTGCTCCGCCTTGCGGAGGAACGCGGGAGGACGACGTGAAGGTCCTGCTGGTGAACCCGCCGCGATCGCCGCACAACGCCCTGCGGGACCATGCGCCGGCTTCGGCGCTGCGGTTCGTCCACACGCGCCTGGTGGGGCCGCCCCTCGGCCTGCTGACCATGGCGGTCGCCATCCGCGACGACGCCGACGTCCGGTTCATCGACCTGAAGGGCGAATACGATCTTCATCCCGACGCGCCCCCGCCGGCCGAACTGGTCCGCGCCAGCATCCTGGCCGATCCGCCCGACATCGTGGGCGTCACCTTCATCGCTTCCGAAACCCCGGCGGGCCTGGACATCCTGCGCGCCGTCCGGTCGGTGTCGGACCGGATCCTCACGGTCGCGGGCGGCCTGCACGCGACCCTGTGCCCGGAGGACTTCGACGACCCGGCGGTCGACGTCGTCGTCCAGGGCGACGGCGCCCTGGCGTTCAAGGCGCTGGTCCGCACGGTGGCTTCCCGGGGCAGCCTGGACCGGGTGGGCGGGCTGCTGGTCGGGGACGGCGATCGGCTTCGTCCCACCGCCGCCCCGGCCCTGCCGATCGACCCGGCGGGCAGCGACTTCCTGGTCCCGGATCGCTCCTACCTCAAGCCCTGGCTTTCCACCTACACGGTCGGGGGCGATCCGCGGCCCGTCACCTACCTGTTCACGTCCCTGGGGTGTCCCTCGCGCTGCTCGTTCTGCAGCATCTGGCCCCAGCGGGCCGGAGCCTACCTGCAGCGGGACATCGACAGCGTGATCGCCGAGGTGGCGTCGCTGGCCGAATACGAGGTCATCCGATTCGCCGACGCGAACTCGGTCGTGGACATCGCCTGGACGAACCGCCTGCTGGACCGGCTGGAGTCCGAGGGAATCCACAAGGCCTTCGTGATGGACCTGAGGATGGATACGGCGGCGAAGCATCCGGACCTGATCGCGCGCCTGGCCCGCAATGGCCTGAAGGTCGTCATCACCGGGATCGAATCCCCCCGGGCCGAGGAACTGAAACGGTACAACAAGGCCCTGGACACCCGGGCCATCACCGAGGGGCTGGGCGTATTCGCCGACAACGGCATCCTGCTGCGGGCGAACTACGTGGTGGCCCCGGACTACGGTCCCGACGACTTCGCCGCCCTGGCCGAGTTCGCCACGGCGCATGCCACGGCATACGCCGGGTACACGATCCTGACGCCGATGCCCGGGACCGCGCTGCATCGCCAGATGCGCCCGCAGATCGTCGACACCGACCTGGCGAAGTACAACTTCTTCAACTGTGTGCTGGAAACCCGCCTGCCCCTGGACCGCTTCTACGAGGAGGCCGGGCGCCTGTGGGCGATCCGGCGGGGCGACCACGTCATTTCGTAGCGGCAAGGCGGGCGAATTGCGGCCACGAGCGACGGATGCGCAGCAGCGTGCGGAACATCGGCTCCGCCAGCGAGTCGCGGGTGCGCATCTCGACCGCCTGCCGCAGCATGTCGGGCGCCGGGTTGTTTTCGCCAGGGGGCAGGCAGTTCGGGCGGGTCGCGGCGGCCGAAACCAGGCGCGCCAGCACGCCGTCGTATCCCAGCGGCGGCTGCGCGTAGAAGGTCGGCGTCACAAGATCGTCGTCGGGGCGCACCAGCCCCTCCCTCAGCGCGATGCGGTGCAGTGGCGTGCCGGGGTACACCCGCAGCCCCACACCCATCAGGACCAGGTCGTCCGGCGAGATCTCCCGATCGATGAAGTCGATGGTCTCGGCGATGGTGGACGGGTCCTCGTCCGGCCCGCCGAACAGGAAGAACCACACGGTCGGCATCCGTTCGGCCCGGATCGCGCTGGCCGCGCGCAGCAGGCCGTCCATGGTGAAGTTCTTGCCCAGCGACCGGATCATGCGCGGCGACGCCGAATCCGGCGTGCAGTCGATCTGCGCGAAGCCTGCGGCCTTCATCCGTCGCAGCAGGTCCGGGGTCACGCCGCCCGGGTTGACCCCCATGGTGCGCAGCCGGACGCCCGGCGCCCGCGCCACGATTTCATCGCAGATGGCCTCGGCGTGCCCGGGCGGCTCGTTGAAGGTCGAATCCACGAACTCGAAGGTCACGCCCGGCAGGCGCGCGGCCGCCTCGGCGATCTCGTCGGCGATGTCGGAGGCGTCGCGAAGGCGGTATGCCCGCCCCTCGACGCTCGGGTACGTGCAGTAGATGCAGCCGTGCGAGCAGCCGCGCCGGGCCTGCACGGGATACGAACCCAGGCGCCGGTACGGGGTGAAGTCGATGTGGCGGTCCACGTTCGCGCGCGGCGTGACCAGGGTCCCCGGCGAGCAGCGGGGCGGGTTCACGACGACGTGCCCGTCCCGGCGCGACACGACACCCGGCAGTCCCGCCGGGTCGCGGCCGTCCCGCAGCGCCATCAGCAGGTCGCGGAAGACCTGCTCGCCTTCGGCCACGACGCCCCAGTCAGCCCCGTACAGGTCCATCAGGTACGCGGGAAACAGGCTGAATGCGCTTCCGCCCAGCACCAGCGGGACGTCCGTCAACGCCCTCAGCGGGCGCACGAACTCGTCGCGAACGCGGTCCAGGAAGAACGCTCCTCCCCGGGCCAGCAGGTCGTCCACGTTCCGGACGGTGAGGCCCACGACGTCCGGCCGGAAGCCGGCAACGGTCGCCGCCAGGCCCGTGGCGCCCTCGAACGCGCCGTCATGGATCCGTACCTCGAAAGCGTCTTCCAGGGCGCTGGCCAGAAGGCACAGCCCCAGCGGTGCAACAGGGTACGGAACGCGGCAGGTGTTGGTATTGATCAGCAGGACGCGCTTCACGGGCGAAGAATAAGGGCGGGCCGCGTGGTCGTCAAGGCCGGACGAACTGGGCTCAGGAGAACCATTCGAGGCGTGGCGGGTGCAGCAGCAGCAGCAGCAGCGAAACGAGGACCAGGACCTGGCCCGTCCCGCCCAGCAGCGAAACGACCAGTCCCAGCAGCCCCACCGCCTCGAACAGCGACCAGCCGGCGACCATCATCGGAGGCAGGCCAGGCCGGTCGCCGACCTCGCGGGACGCCGTCCGCGGCCCGGCCGACTCCATCCGTCGGAAGAGCCAGACGCCCAGGAGCACCAGCACGCCGGCGACCACGTGGAGGGCCGCGTGCGTCGCTCCGGGCAGATCCTCCGCGCCCACCCGGTCCCGCAGGACCATCGAGAGGACGCCATACAGCACCACCGAAACGACCAGGGCCACCCGCAGGATCCGGGCGAAGGCCAGGGTCGGCGGGATGCCCGGGTTCGGGGGATTCGGCATCGCAGGCCTCCCGGCATTGACCGTCGGGGGGAGGATAGCACGGGACTCGGGCGGATGCGGGGCGGGACGCTACCGGGCGCCTCGTCGGGACACCACGGCGCCCACGGTCTTGAACAGCAGCACGACGTCGGTCCACATCGAAACCCGGTGCGTATAGCGCAGGTCCATCCGCATCCATTCCTCGAACGGCACCAGGCAACGTCCGCTCACCTGCCAGATGCAGGTCAGGCCGCCGATCACCTCCAGGCGCCGTCGCTGCCAGGGCTGGTATTTCGGCACTTCGTCCAGCGTGGGCGGGCGCGGCCCCACCAGCGACATGTCGCCCTTCAGGACGTTCCACAACTGGGGCAGTTCGTCGAGGCTGGACCGGCGCAGCAGCCGCCCGACCGGCGTGAGCCGGGGATCGTGCTCGATCTTGAAGACGGGCCCCGCGGCCTCGTTCAGGTGCAGCAGTTCCTGCTTCCGCTTCTCGGCATCGACGTGCATGGTGCGGAACTTGTAGAACCAGAAGGGCCGACCCCCGATCCCGGCCCGGCGTTGGCGGAAGATGACGGGACCGGGGGACGTGGCCTTGACCACGACAGCGAGGCCCAGCAGCACCGGCGACAACAGGACGAGCATCACCGAGGCGACTGCGATGTCCATCAGGCGCTTCCACACTGGGACGGGCGCGATGAACATCCGGCTCAGGCCACGAGGTACCTCTTCCGGCAGGCCCTCGTCGACGCCCTGGGGTGGCTCGGCATCCGGAACCCCGGCCAGCAGAGGGCCGGTGCGCGGGTGGTTGCCGGTCTGGCAGCTTCCGCCGCAGGCGACCTGCCCGCACGCCTCGGGTTGCTCGCATTCGGGCCGGTAGGTGTAGAAGCGGATGGCCGCAGCGCAGGAGGCCGTGTCGAAGGCGGCCTTGATCTTGGCGCCGAACAGGCGCGCTCCTTCCCCGTCCGTTTCCGGCAGCAGGACCCCCAGTTCCTCGGCGTCGAACCACCCGAGGTCGTCGATTTCGCGGATGCAGGCGGTGATCAGTCCCGGCGCACGGCGCAGTGCCTGCAGATTCATTTCCAGCAGGTGGATCACGACCACCGAGAAGGGGCGGCGACTCCGATCGGAGCGGGCGCGCTCGCGGTTGACCAGGCGGCGGAACAGATCCTGCGGAAGCATGCCCGGCAGGTGCGACAGGACGCGGGCGTGGATCCTGCGCCGCAGCCGACGAATCAAGCGGACGAACACGGGTCCCTCCTTACGGGGCGGCGCGCTCTGCCGCTCCCGGGATCCCGGCACTGAATCGTGGCCCCATTGTCATGCATCCTCGTCCCGGATGCCACATCCGGGGGCGCTAACCCTTTTTCTGTCTACGAGTTACGACCTCCTGAAAGGCGGCCTGCCCGGGCCGTCGGGTGCCTGGAAGGATGCTGCGGCTCGACGATCGAAGGCACCCTTTCGATCCACGGCAACGCCAGGAGGCAGGGGGGTTGATCCGGGGCGGATCTCCAGGGTACCTGGAGGGCCCCGGGGGGTTGGCTCAGTCGTCCAGCTTCTTCGTCTTCCGCAATTCTTCCATGACCTTCCGATACTGGACGTCCCAGGCCATCGTGCCTTCGGTCAGGTTCTTGATCCGGCGGCGGATTTCGCCGTCCAGCTCCTCGTCGGCGCCCAGGTGCTTCTTCAGGACCGGCGCCATCTGGACGACCAGTTCGTTGTCCATCCCGAAGACTTCCTCGACGTGCCGGCTGTGGATCAGCGCCTCGATCAACTGCGCGATGAGGTACTCCTGCATCCCTTCGCCAACGCCGAAGCCGCGCTCGCGGGCGATCTGGGACTTGACCTTGTTCAGCTCGCTGTAATCGCGCTTCTGGGTCGCGATGACGTCCCGGGCGCGGTCGGTGATCTCGCGATCGAGGCGGATGTATTCCCGCAGGACGGACTCGATGTCCATCTCGACCTCGTGGATCTCCTCGGGCAGGACCTCGATCGTGTTCGCCGCAATCAGGGCGTCCACCAGGTCGTGCGCCACCGCCGGGACCTTGCCACTCATCAACTTCATGTCGCCTCCCTTCCCATCCGAACGCGGGGTTGCGGGCCCGCGAAAGTCGGGGGACTCTAGCATGGGGAACGGCCGCCATGCAATCACAATTTCGGGTTCTTGCGACCTGTTTGTCGCCGGGACGGCGCCTGGGGAAGCGGGCTCCGTGGTACAATCCGCCAGGCCGTCCGGGAGGGGACCATGACGATCGAGGAACGCCTGAATGCCGAGTTGACCCGCGCGATGAAGGCGCACGAACCGCAGGTGCTGGACTGCGTGCGGATGGTCAAGAGCAAGCTGTCCGAAAAGCGGACGTCCCCGGGATTCACGGGGGGGATCACGGATCCCGTGGCCCAGGAGGTCATCGACGCCTACAGTCGCAGCCTCAAGAAGGCGCTGGGCGAGTTCGCGACGGGCGGCTTGACGTCCGGCCCGATGATCGACAAGTACCGGTTCGAAATCGAATACCTGGCCGCGTACCTGCCGCAGAAGCTGGACGAAGCCGCGACCCGGGAACTGGTGCGCAAGACCATCGCCGAGCAGGGGCTTTCCGGTCTCTCGAACGTCGGCCGGTTGATGGGCGCGATCATGAAGGGACACAAGGACGAGGTTGATTCGGCGCTGGTGAAGCGGATCGCCGAAGACGAACTGAAGCCGCCCCCCGCCGCTCCCTGACCCCCGCGCTTCAGAACTCGCTGGTTTCCAGGTCCGGTGGGGTTCCCACGGTTCCGGCCGGGGGCGGTTCGGTGCCCGCGAGGTGGGGGACCGACAGCCCTCCGGTTGCCAGGGCCGCTCCGGTGACCGGGTCGATGGCGACCATCACCACGCCGGGTGGCGGGCTGGCCAGGTCGTCGATCGCGGGGCGGCCGGCGGTCGCCGCGGCGATGAAATCCTTCCAGGCGGGCAGGGCGGTGTCCGCGCCGAACACGCGCCCGTTGGCCTTGCTGCGTCCCAGCCAGCGTTCGTGCCGATCCTCGCCGACCCAGGCCACCGCCGCGATCTCGCGGGTCCAGCCCGTGAACCACACGTCGAAGGGCAGCGTGCCCGTCTTGCCGCAGACGGGCCGACCCAGCGATCGGGTGGCCTTGCCGGTGCCCCGCTCCGCGACGCTGCGCAGGTTGGCGGCCATCAGGTAGGCCGTTTCAGCAGACGTGGCGCGACGGGCGGCAGGGTCCGCGGATGCAACCTCGCGCGCGATGACGTCCAGCAGGCCCACGGTCGGGTCCCGGGACGATCGGTGGTCCATCAGGATGCGGCCGTCGGCATCCCGCACGACGGCCACGTGCACGGGCTCCGGGGCGATCCCGCGGGCAGCGAAGGTCCCGTAGGCCCGCAACAGGTCTGATGCGGTGGCTTCCGCCCCCAGCGCCTCGGCCGGGAAGCCCTGGAACGGTCGCGACCAGCCCAGTCGTCGCGCCCAGTCGTTCAGGCCTTCGACGCCCACCCGGTCCAGCACGGCGCGAAACACCCGCAGGGACACCGCGTTCTCGGACCGGGTGAGGGCCTCCCACAGGGTCAGGTCCTCGGCGTCATGGCCGGTCTCCGGCGTCCAGTCGCCTTCGCGGAACGGGGCGCCGCTCAGGACGGCTGACGGGGCGATGCCCAGGTCGTAGGCCTTCGAGTAGTAGACGGGCTTGACGTTGCTGCCCGTCGCACGGACGGCTCGCGTGCGGTCCACCTGGCTGGTGTCGAAATCGGCGCCGCCGGACAAGGCGGGCACGTACCCGGAACGGGGCTCGATGGCCAGCAGGGCCGCTTCGGGCCGCGGGAACAGGTCCAGGTCGTAATCGTCGATCGTCGCGGCATCGGGCGCGGGGGCCGTGGAGGTTCCCGCCAGCACCGCTCCGTCATCGCCCCTGCCGGAGGATGCCTCCGAAGGCGGGACCGGAGGGGAGGCCATTCCCGCGGACGCGGGAATCGGTCTTCCAGCCACGTCCTGGGGCCTGGATGCGGCTCCCAGGCGCTTCACCAGTACGACGTCCCCCGGATGGAGGGCGCGGTCCACGGCGTCGATCCGTCCGTCCAGTGACACCTTGAGGGACTCGCGGCGCTCGCCTCCCGTCGCGTCCACCATGGGGAACTCGTCGTACGGCGCCGCCCAGCGAATCCGGTCCAGGGGGATGCGACCCTCGGCACCGGTGCCCAGATCCAGCCGCGCCTCCGTCTTTGAGGCCGCGGTCACGAGGGCCAGCACGGCGACACCCGCCGGAGGCCGGCTCCATCCCCGCCGGGCCAGCCAGGCCTGGTTCTTCCGGCGAAACTCTTCCCCCCGTCGCAGGTCCAGGTGGGCGATCGGGCCCGGCCAGCCCTGGCGGCGCGAAAGGGCCTTGGCGGCCTTCAGGACCGCCTCGTCCGACAGGCGCTGGAGCCCCACGTCCACCGTGGTCCAAGCGGTGACACCGCCGGCACCGGTCAGCAGGTCGCCTTCGGCGCGTGCGTCGGCCAGTGGTGCGATGGTATCCAGTGCCGCCATGGCGGCGTAGGGTGCCCGATCGCCCAGGGGATCCCGCAGGAGGGTTGCGTGAACGTCGTCGGACAACGCCTGGCGCTCGTCCGCCTCGGTGATCCGGCCGGTCTCGAGCATTCGCCTGAGGACCCGGTCGCGGCGCACCTTCGTTTCCACAGGGTCCGAAAGGGGGTTCACCTTCCCCGGTGACTGGGGCAGCGCGGCCAGCGTCGCGGCCTCGGACAGCGTCAGTTCCTGCAGATCCTTGCCGAAGTACACCTGCGACGCCGCTTGCACCCCGTAGGCTCCGTGGCCCAGGAAGATGAGGTTCAGATACAGGGTCAGGATCTGGTCCTTGGTGTAGATGTCCTCGATGCGCCGGGCCAGGATCGCCTCGCGCACCTTGCGGGACAGGCTGCGTTCGCGTCCCAGCAGAAGGGAGCGCGCCACCTGCTGGGTGATCGTGCTGGCCCCTTCCTTGACGGAACCGGCGCGGAGGTTGGTCCACATCGCCCGGACGATGCCCTTCAGGTCCATGCCGCCGTGCTCGAAGAACCGTTCGTCCTCGGACGCCAGCACGGCATCGACCAGGACCCGGGGAAGTGCGTCGCGTGCGACCAGGTAGCGCCGCTCAGCGAACCGCTCGGCCAGCAGCATACCGTGGAGCGAGCGGACCTGCGAAACCGCGCCGAAGCGGATCTCCGCGTACGGGGGGATGGTCGGAAGGTCCCGGGCGAACCATCCGTAGGCCACGGCGATCGTCACCAGTCCCGCCAGGCCCCCGACAACGGTCGCGAAGGCCCCGAGGCGGACCAGGAAGGCCAGCGGGTGCGAACTGCGGGGATTGGCGACGGTCAGGCGCATGGGCCGCTCCGGTTCGGTGCGATTGTACCCCCGGCGGACGGTTTCCAGGGGCGGATCCGTGACAAATTCCAGTACTCAGTCTGCGATTCCTTCGATGGGTTCATGGGGGGAGAGGGCAAGGCTTCCGCAGGCCGCGGGCGCACGAGGCGCCCGCGGCCGCGGGGGGAACCGTGTCAGTCCTTACGGCGTGGCGGCGGGCACGAAGCCCACGACCTTCGCGGTGGCCAGCGTGTACGTCAGGCACACGGAGGCGGCGTCGCCGGGGAGGTCCTTCGTCTTGGCAGCGAAGGTCCCGTCGCCGTTCTGGTGCAGGTCGAACAGCAGGCTTTCGGCCGAAGCCGCAACCTTCAGGTAGGAGCAGAAGGAGGGCTTGGAGGCGGCGGGGGCCGCGTCGCAGGAGGCCTGCAGCTTGGCCAGGGCCGTGTCGAGCTGCGCCTTGGTCAGCACGCCGGACAGGACGCCTTCGGTCGCGGCGTAGCCGTTCGCGTCGCCGCCAGCCGTGATCTTGGCCTTGACCTTCGCCTGGATCAGCGTGGCGTCGATCACGAGGTCGGTCTGGATCGGGATGGACAGCTGGAACTGGGCCGGACCCGCGGCGAGCTCGCCGGCGGTGATGCTGGCGCCGGTGAAATAGATCATCGGCATGCAGATGTCCTGGACGTAGGAGGTGTCCTGGACGTAGAAGTCGCCGGTGGTCGCGGCCGGGGTGGCCGTGGACTTGCCCAGCAGGCCGTTCAGCTGGAAGGAAGCCGTGTTGGTGAGGTCCGTGACCTTCGCCAGCTCGAACAGGATGGCGATGGAGCCGCCGCTGACCGCGTCGGACAGGGGGCCATTGACCTGGCCGGCCAGGCCCTTGAGGCCGTTGTCGCCGTTGCCGTCGCCGGTGTAGTCGAAGCACGTGGTCTTGACGACCGTCGCATCAGCGGGGGTCTGCAGGGTGGCGACCGCGCCGACCGGGCCCCACGTCAGGGCGGGCTTGAAGGTCGTCCAGTCGCACTTGGTCACGCACTTGCCCAGCAGCTCGTCGCAGACCGTCGCCGCGTCGGCGCAGGTGCCGCAGGTGCCGCCGCAGCCGTTGGTGCCGCATGTGCGGTTGGTGCAGACGGGCACGCAGGGGACGTCGACGGGGACGTCGGTGGCGACCGGCGTGTCGGTGGCGACCGGAACGTCGGTGGTGACCGGAACGTCGGTCCGCGGAACGTCAGTCGCCGGAACGTCGCCCGTCACGGGAACGTCCTGGGTGACCGGGACATCCGGGTTAACCGTCGTGTCCGTGTCGCTGGTGCTGCTGCTGCAGGCTACCCAGCCCGTCAGCGCCGCCGTTGCGAGCAGTACCGTGATGAACTTCGCAGAGCCCTTCATGTCAAACCCTCCCAAATAGACTGACTACGGTTCCCAAGCCCAGCCCGTGAACCGGGACGAGTGTACTTGATCAGGTCGTCCTGTTGCAAGCGATATTTGTGGCGTCGTGAGGCGGAATGCCGGGTTGGAGGACAGTTGTGTCCCCGCGGCACCTTTTCAGCGCATCAATTGCTATTCTATCGCAGCCTCATGGGAACTCGATTGTGGCGCAGTTTCGGGCAGGACGTCGCGACCCCTCGCCCTGGTGCCGGGCTGCGCCGGGAGCGTGGAATGCCCTGTCCGCGGTCTTCCTGGGCCTGCTGGTCGCCTGTGCCGGTTCCCCCGGGGGCGTTGCCGACACGACGCTCGACCCGGCGGGCGAGTCCATCGACCTGCCGAAGGCCGACTTGGACGGGGCCGTCGCGGATGCGGGGGATCCGGGCCCGCAGTCGCCCGCTGATCCCGGAGGGGACCGGGTCGATGCGTCGGACCTGCCGATTGCCGTCACGGATGCAGCGGACCTCGATGGCGTCATCGACGCCGCTCCGGGACTGACCGTGGCGACCGTGGAACCGGCGGAGGGCTTGGCGGGCCAATCGACCTCCGTGACCGTTCGCGGCACCGGATTCGTGGACGGGATGGAGGTCTTCTTCGGAACCCGGAAGGGCCAGGTCCCTTTCGTGCTGACGCCGAAGATCGTCAACGTGACGGTCCCTCCGGGCGATGCGGGTGTCGTGGACGTGCGTGTCGTGCTGCCTGACGGCACGGCCGCGGTGCTGCCGCGCGGCTTCCTGTACCGGGGTTCCCTGGTGCTCGCCGGGGTCGATCCAGCGACGGGCCTTTCCGGTGGCGGCACCCCGGTCACGATCCGGGGGGCCGGCTTCCTGGACGGCCCGATCTTCCTGTTCGGCGGCCGGGAGGCGCCCGTGGTCCGCCTGGTGAACGACGGGACGGCTCTCGTGGTGACGCCGCCCGGCGTCGCGGGGCCGGTCCCGGTGGTGGCGTTGGTGGGGAGCGGCAGCGCGCGCCTGGAAGACGGCTTCACCTTCCTGCCGGAGCCGACGCTTCCCTCCGGCGCCGGTCTTGCGCTGACCTCGTGCTCGCCTTCGTCCGGGCCGCCGGAAGGCGGGACGCCGCTGACGATCGTTGGCCAGGGCTTCCTGCCGGGCGCCTCGGTGCGCGTCGGCGCCCTGCCCGCGCTGGATGTGACGGTGGTTTCCGATTCGATGATCACGGCCCGGACGTCGCCAGGCAGCCCCGGCCCGGCCCGGATCCAGGTCCAGCAGGGTTCGGGGGGCGTGTGGCTGGACGGCGCTTTCGAGTACGCCTCGCCCGGCGGACCCGCGATCCTCGCGGTGGACCCCGACGAGGGGGCCTGGGCCGGAGGCACCCTGGTCCGTGTCGAGGGCCGCAACCTGGCGGGCGTGCGCAAGGTGTTCATCGGGGGCGGGGAGGCCACCGACGTGCGGGTCGTGTCGTCGGTGCGGGTCGAGCTGCGGACGCCGCCCGCATCGGAAACGGGGCCCGT
>Ga0118677_10005401_pt1 | contig 22369 bp, 8 predicted proteins | sample AliMusrvi5mmetaG_FD_86154 | JGI IMG/M metagenome (GOLD analysis project Ga0118677, IMG submission 86154)
CCCCAAGCAAACCAGGCTGGAAATGGAACTTCCCTTCCGCCCAAACCCGCCTAAATTCACTGACAGTGAAAGTCTGCGACAAACAATTCGCCGTCTCCGCGTGGAACACCCAATCCCTGCCAGACATTCCCCCTCGCGGGGTCATCTGGAAGACTCTATGAACAAGTTTGTATTCTCCCTGGCTTTAGTAACCGGCTTCTGCGGTGCGGTGCAGGGCATGGCCGCCGTGGAGGTGAAAGAAGATGCGTCGGGCCAGGTCATCTTGAGCAATGACGCGGTTTCACTCGCGTTCAGCCTTACCAATGGCACCTATGCCATTACGGACAAGGCCAGGGGGGTTATGGTGATCGACCAAGCCGGGGTTGCCGCCGATGGCTGGGAAGGCAAGAACATGCGGTTCACCTGGACGCAGGAAGAAGCAAATGACACCTATGGGGAAGGTCGGCGGTTAGTGCTGGCGATGGAGCATCCGGGGAAGCGCGCGTTGCCGGTGTATTTGTTCAGCTACGCGGTGTACGACGGCAAGGGGGCGGTCGTCATGGGTTTCGGCTTGCGGAACACGCTGAAGCACGGAGTGCGCTTGATGAAGGTGGCGCCGCTGGCCCACGGACGTTTGCTGGCCGGGAAACCGCTGGATGAGCCGCAAACGCTCAACGGCGCCGCCGGAGCGGATGTGCCTCGGGTCGAGCAGGGGCTAAACCGGGCGTGCCCAAACAGCCTGCTCTTGACCGGCGCGTCAGAAGGGAAGCGGCAGTCGGTCGTATGGGGCGGCCTGGCCTACAAAGAGTATGGGAAATGGGTTGATCTCAAGAATCGCGCATTGGGGATGCAAGCCGAAGATCCGGTCGGCCGCCTGGTGGATCCCGATCACACCTATTTTTCTGACGATACCTTTTACCTCGACGTCACCCAGCCGGATCCCTTTATCGCCCTGGAACAATATGGCCTGGCGCTGCGCGCGGCCAACCGGGCACATCCCAATGTCTATGATTTTCCAACGCTCTGCGGTTGGGCGGTGGGGGCGTTGAGCCACCTAGGCGACATCAACAACACCCCGGCGTTGATGCATGAACTGGAGCTGGCCCAGCAGGCTGGGGTCACCAAGTATACCAAGGTGGCAATTCGCCTCGAGCCGGACACCTATTGCTACTCCGACGGTAACACCGAGCAGGGTTGGTGGGATGACGCCCACTGGTCCAAGTTTGGCCATCTGCGCGCACCGTACGAGACCTTTGCCAAGTGGTGTCCGGCGATAAGAGAACACGATGGCATTCCGTTCACCTATTTCCAGGTAGGGTTGCCCTCTGATGACTACGCGCTGGCGTTCCCCGGACACATGCTCTTCAATGATATTTCGAGGCTGCAGGTCAGGCATCCTCACCATCAGCCGCTGGTCACCTATGACTATACGGATCCGGACTTTCAGAAGCACACTGTGGCGACCTGGCAGCGGCTGAAGCAGGAGGGCATGGTCGGCATCAAGTTCGACTATCCGGAAACCGGCTGGCGGCCCGAGGGGGGCTTCGAGGATAAGCATGCGACCACGGCTTCCGCGTATCGCGAAGTCTTTCGTCTGTGCCGCGAAGGGCTGGGGCCCACTGCCTTCATCCATGAGCGCAATCTGGGGGAGACCGGCCGGCCGCTGCTGGACGTGACTGCCGGGCTGGTGGATTTGCAGCGCGTTTGGGGTGATTCGAACGAGTATGTGCCGGAAATGGTGAGCACCTGCGGCCTGCGCTGGTTCAAGAATCGTGTGGTGTTCAGTTACTACCCCGACAGCAAGGCGGTTCACAACCGCACACCCGAGGAGCGGCAATCGCTGTTGACCATGGTGTATCTGGTGAGCGGGCGCCTGGAGTTGGCGACCTCGTTCCGCTTGTTCACGCCGGAAATGGTCCGTGATGTCACGCGCGTCTTTCCGCTCTACCGCGAGCCACGCAGCGCCCGACCGCTGGACGCCTTCACCGGGGTTACGAATCCCCGGGTGTATGACCTGGAGTTAACGCCCAAGTGGCACCAGGTGGCGCTGTTCAATGCCGACAAGGCCGCGACCAACACGATCTCGGTAGCCTTGAGCGGCGAACATGTCGCCGGCGCCATCGGGCTCGATCCCGCCGCAGCGTATTACGCCTACGATTTCTGGTCGGACACCCTGGTAGGGAGATTTCCTGGAACGGCGAGAATCGAAAAGCGACTGGGACCCACGCATTGCGCGATGCTCTCGATTCGCAAAGTACAGCCGAATCCGCAAGTGCTTTCCACCAGCCGGCATGTGCTGCAAGGCTGGGTGGATTTGGCCGACGTGAAGTGGGACAGCCAAGCCAAGTTTCTATTTGGCGTGGCAAAAGTCATCGGGGGCGAGCCATTCAAGATCGTGGTGGCCGGCAACGGCCATAAAGCCGTCCAAGTGACCGCGCCCGAAGCGCAGGCGAGACTTGAGAAGCACGCGGTGGAGGGACTGGTTCAAATCGTCCTGGAACGTCCCGGCAATGGCGATGTGTCCTGGAGGCTGGACTGCGAATAGATGCATTGACGAAGCGGTGCCGCCGATGCTGGGGCGTTTCATTTGGAGGTTTCGGGGAGCGTAGACTGAAATCGGTAGGTTCCGGAACCAACGGCATAGACAGCGGCGTTGTTTTCCAGGCGCAGGAACTTCAAGCCTGCCGCCCGGGTGGCAGGCTTCCCGGATTCAGTAATGGGTGCCGCATCCTTCGCCGGAACAAAAACGGTCGCCGTGGCGTTGGCGGGAATGGCGATGTCCATACTCAATTTCTTTCCCTCACGCTGCCAATTGCTTGCGATCCGGCCCTGAACCGAGTCATAGCTGCCCTTAACCCACGTCAGATCACCAACGACCGCAGGTTTGATGATGATCTTCTTGAAGCCAGGCGCCTCGGGGTCGCATTGGATGCCCGCCAGATCCCGATAGAACCATTCGTCGATATGTCCCAGCATGAAATGGTTCATCGAGTTGCCGAATTCGGCGTCCCAGGTCTCAGCCAGGCTGGTCATGCCTTTAGCAAGCTGACGACCGTAGCTGGGGGAGTCCGTTTGCTCCGTCATATTGAAGAGGACGTCCGAGCGTCCGTTCTCGGCGAGCGCCTGGATCAGAAACCGGTGGCTGACCTCGCCAACGGCCAGATGGTTGCGGTGGGAGCGGATGTCCTTGACGATATTCTCAAGCACTGCCGGTTTATCGCCGGGCTTGATAATTCCCAGAGCCAGGGGCATGGCGTTGGCCGCCTGGGTTCCCGTGGCGTATTGATTGGTTTCCGGATGGAAGAACTCGCGGTTGTAGGCATTTCGCACATGCTCGGCGAGTTCCGCGTAGCGCTGTTCATCTTGCGCCTTCCCAAGCAGTTGAGCGGCTTTCTCCAGTATGGCAATATCGTAGTAGTAGATGGCCGACTCGACCGCCGGAAGCGGAGTCCGCGCGGAGAAGCCGGGTCCGGAAACGTCGCACCAGTCGCCCAGCCCATGCCGAACGAGTCCGTTCTCGCTCTTGCCGGTCAGATAATCGACATACCGCTTCATCATGCCGTAGTGCTTGTGAAGAACGCTCTTGTCGCCGTACCACTGGTAGAAGAACCACGGCAAGATCACGCTAGTACTGCCCCACGCCGGCGCATCGCGAAAGCCGCCCTCAAATACCACGTATTCGGGCGCGATGTCGGGCACAAGGCCATTGGCCAATTGCGCCTCGCCCATGTCGTTGCATATTTTCTCCAGCAAGAGAGGAACCTGGTAGTTGTACATTAATGACGGCACCATTAAATGGGCTTCTTCCAGCCAGCCGAGCCGCTCCCGGTGGGGGCAGTCGGTCAAAATGCTCCACATATTGCTGCGCAGCGCCCAATCGATCAGCCGGTGGATCCGGTTCAACAGGTCGGTCGAGCAGGAGAACTGGCCACTGCCGCCAGCGGAGCCGCGGGTATGCTCGAGTTCCACCGCAATCACCTGAGGTCTGCCAGTCGCACGTTCACGACTTGCGCCCTCCACCTGCACATAACGGAATCCGAAGGAACTAAACCGAGGCGCCCACGTCTCTTTGCCATGGCCGTTCAAAACATAGGAGAAGGAGCACGGCCCGAAATGCGGTCTTTGCCGCAGTGTCCCGTTCTCGCCCAAAACCTCCTCGGGAGTGAGCTTCACCTGGGTTCCGGCAGGACCTTCCACCGTTATACGAGGACGCCCTGAGCAGTTCTGTCCGAAGTCGTAGATGTAAACTCCGGGCGAGGGCTCCGTGATCTTGACCGGTTTGAAAGTCTGCATCACTTTCACCGGCGGCGCCGACTGGGAGACCAACCCGCCTCCCGGACCGGACATTACCGCGGCGGAGAGCCAGTCGGAGTCATCATAACCGGGCCTGGCCCAGCCGTGCTGGATTCTGGCGTCGTAATCCTCCCCACCATAGACATCGGAGAAGGTAATCGGACCTTTTGCAACCTTCCACTCTCCGTCGCTCACAACGCAGGCAGAAGAGCCGTCGTTATACTGCAGATGCAATTGCAGGATCACCTTCGGGGGACCAAAAGAGCGGGTGGTGTCTGGTTTTCGCCCTCCTTCCCAGTTGTAAAACGCGTTGCCCAATATCACCCCGAAGGTGTTGGCACCGAGCCGGATGTTCCTCGTGATATCGCAGGTGGTATAGAGGCAGGTCTTCTTGTAGTTCGTCCAGCCAGGATCATACTCATTATTACCTACCTTCTCGCCGTTGAGGTAGAGCTCGTATTGGCCCAGCCCGCAAACAAATACAGTCGCGTTCTTGAGCTTCCTGTCCGCCGAGAACGTCTTGCGCAGGATCGGTAACACATAGTTCGTTTGAGACTTTGCCACGCGCTCGTCTTCCGGGAAACCGATCCACCTGGCTTTCCATTCGTCCGGAGAGAGCAGTCCCATCGCGAAGCGTGCAGGATTGCTCCATGCCGAGTGGATGCCCTGATCGCCGCCGCCCTCGCTCCCGCTCAGGTAGGAAAGCCAAGCCCGGACTTTCCACCAGCATTGCTGCCGGCTGGCCAAAGGTGCCCCACCGTACACCACTTGGATGCTTTGGTCCGAGGCCATCTTCCCGCTGTCCCAGAGATCACCTTGATCTCTAGCAAGCTTTTCCGGTGTCGAGGCGACCAGGACTTGGTACGACGTCTGCGTCGTTCCGCGTTTACTGGATTGGATCACCCAACTCAGCCGCGGCTTCTCAACATCGATGCCCAACGGATTGTCGCGGTATTCACAGCGCAGGTTGGTCACGTCAGCGCCGGAAGCAACCGGAAGGTTTGATAACATCGCCAAGGCAGCAATTAGGATGGCCGCAAAGCGGCGGGAGGTGGGGGCTCTCATGGGGGATTCTAGTGGGATGTTCTATTTGATGGTTTCGGGCAGCGTGGATTGGAACCGGTAGGTTCCTGAGCCAACGGCATAGACGGCGGCATCGCCTTCCACGCGCAGGAACTTCACGCCTGCCGCCCGGGCGGCGGGCCTGCCGGATTCAGTCACGGTTGCCACATCTTTCGCCGGGACGAAGACGGTCGCCGTGGTGTTGGCCGGAATCGTGATGTCCATACCCAACTTGGCGCCTTCACGTTGCCAGTTGCTGACAATATCACCCCGGACGGACCTGTACTTCGACCGCGCGAACTTCAGGTCTCCGACGACTCCTGGGCAGATCAGGAAATGGGCGAATCCCGGATGGCTCTCGTCGGTGCGGATGCCGCCGATCCCCTGGATGAACCAGGCTCCAATGGACAAGAATGAGCTGTGGATGCCCGAATTGCCGCCACCCCACTCTTCCCAAATGGTGGTTGCGTCGTTCTTCATCATGTGGCCCCAACCGGGGTAGGTCGCCTGGTTCGCCATGGTGTACACCAAATCACTGCGGTCTAGCGCGGTCAGTTCCTTGATGAGAAAGTAGGTTCCCAGGATTCCTGTGTCCAGGTGGCCATTTCGCCGATCTAAGATATCACGCTCGATTCGTGCCTCGATCTCACCGCGCTGCCCATGCGGGAACACATTGGCCAGGAGCGAGAGTGCCAGCGGCGTCTGTTCGCTCTGCGCATAGGCCGCGTCGTTCGGATCTTTGAACTCCTTCTGCATGACCGCGCGCAACGCATCCGCTTTTGTCCTAAAGCTGTCGGCATCCTGGGTCTTGTCCAACACGCGCGCCATTTCTGACGCCAACCCGAGATTGTATAGGTAGTAGCCGTTGTTGAAGAACAGAACGCTGCGCAAGGCGCCGGTTCCTGTGCTTTGCCCAGGCCCTCTCGGCGCCACCCAGTCCCCCAGGAAACTCCAGGCCATCTGGTCGCACCCAATACCCACATAGGGCTGGAGCAAGCCGTCCTTCGTCTTTGAGTCCTGGAACTTCAGCCATTTCCGGATAGCCGGGTAGTTGGATTCCAGCACACGTCGGTCGCCATACTGCAAATATACCTGCCAGGGCAGCACGACGCAGAGGTCGCCCCAGGCCGGCCCACCACCCGGACCAGAGTAGAACGCTGGCGCTACGTTCGGCATGTCGCCCGTCACCGAGTCCTGTCCGTCCCGCCAATCCCCAAGCCACTTGGTGTAAAACGCCCCGGCGCCAAAGTTACAGAGCATTGATTCCATTGATGCGGAGCCGTCCCCATAGCCCATGCGTTCGCGATGCGGGCAGTCCACTGCATATCCGCCTAGGGTCAGACACCGCTCGGTCCAGAGGACCGTCTGGTAGATCCAGTTCAACTGCTCATTCGAACATGAAAACTCGCTTGTCGGCGAGTAAGCAGTGTGAATCAGATATCCTTTCATATCCGCAAGTTCCGGCTTCCCACCCAACCCAGACACCGTGAACGTACGTGTAGCGTGATAGTTGAACCGGCAGTTCTGCCAGGTTTCCGCGCTGTCCCCACGCACGATGTATTCGTCGTGCTGAGGTCCATAGGTTGGATAGGGATAGTCAATTCTGAGCGTTTGCCCTTTCTGCCCTTTCACCTTCAGTTCGATCCAACCAGTGAAGTTGCGGCCCATATCGACCACATACTTCCCCGCGCCTGCCTCGCTAACGGACTTGGCCGCCAATGTCTCGGTAATGCGATTGGGCTCAATCATCTGGGCCGAGAGCTCGATGTCAGGCGCCTGTACCACCAACGGCGCGGCCCATCCCGAGTCGTCCAGGTCAGCGCTGCTCCAACCCGGCAGGTCCTGCACCGCGTCATACTTCTCGCCTCCGAATTCGTGCACAATTCCCGCACCCAGGGCGGTGATGGGGCTCATACGCACTCTCCACGTTTGGTCCGTGCCGATCCGCAGGCCGTCTCCGATATCAAACTGCGCCATCACGACCGGGCCGTCGTGGCAGGCGCCGCGCACTTTCCCCTTCGAAAACCACCCTCGTCCCAACCACAGTCCGAGGCAGTTCTTCCCGGGCATCAGATAGTCGGTGAGGTCGTGGGTTACATAGAAGGCCCGCTTCGAGTAATCGCTGACCGCGGGAGAGAGAACGTGATCGTCGACTTTGCGTCCGTTGACATACAATTCGTAGTATCCGAGCGCGCAGACGTACGCCGTGGCCCGTTTGGGTTTTGCGTCCAACAGGAATGATTTGCGGAACCACGGCAATGGCATGTTCGTCGGTCCGGGCCAATTCGCGGCAATCATCCTGGCTGTCCAGTCGGAGTGTTTCAGCAGCCCCATCGTCCACATGGCCGGCTGGCTCCACGCAGAGCGGTGGCCGTCCTTGTCCCAGACACGCACTTTCCAGTGGCAGCGGGTGCGTGACAGCAAGGGCTTGCCGGCATATTCCACCTGGGTGCTTTGGTCCGCCCCCACCTTCCCGCTGTCCCAGAGATCGCCCTGATTCCTGGCGAGGAACTCCGGTGTCGAGGCGACCATGACCTGATACGCCGTCTGACGCTCGCCACGCTGGGCTGACTCGATCACCCAACTCAGGCGCGGCTTCGCCACGTCAATGCCAAGCGGATCAGCGAGGTATTCGCAGCGCACGTTGGTCAGGGTGGCGGCGGACACGGCTGTGTGGCCGGACAGCATCGCCAGTGCGACGAGGAGGAAGGCCGCGATGCGAGACGTCACGTGGGCTTTTGGGATCAGTCTTTTGTGCGTGATCTGATCCTTTCTTGAAGTATGGATTGGAACCGGTAAGTCCCCGAACCCACCGCATAGACCGTGGCGTCGTCTTCCATGCGCAGGTATTTCACACCTTCCGACGAATTCGCGGGTTTGCCGGATTCGGTTACTCCGGCGGCGTCCTTTGCGGGCACAAACACGGTCGCGGCAGTGTTGGGGGGAATCGTCACCTCCATCACAAATTGGCGGTCGCGCCTGCGCCAGTTGCTGGTGATGCGGCCATGCACCGAGTCGTAGGAACTCTCGACCCAGTGCAGGTCACCGAGGATGTTCGGCTTGATGAAAATCTTCTTGAATCCTGGCCCAGCCGGGTCGGGGCGGATGCCACCCAGCGCCTGGTGGTACCAGGCCGCGATGTTGCCCCCAAGCGAGGGCATGAGCGCCTGCCCGCCTGCCCAAGTCTCTTTCAATAGATCCTGGTCGCTCCCAACGGTCATACCGTACCAGGATGGATAGTCTCGGGCGGACGTCATAGCCCAACCGATTTCGGGTGCCTCGTCCGCCAAGAGACTCAGCAAGTAGGGCGTAGAAACGAATCCCGTCGAAAGCCGATTCTGGTGGGCGGCGATTTCACGCAGTAATGCCAGCTTCACTGCCGGCCGATACTCTTCAGGAACCAGCCCCAGTGCCATCGGCAACGCCTGTCCAGCCTGAGTGCAAGGCCGGTTACCGGTCCACCAAATCTCGTGAGGCACCTTGCCGCCCACCGGCGGGATCGGGAAGCCATTTTGGGCACCCGTACCTGGTGGGCCATAGATACCGGTAACCGGATCGAGGAAGTGCCGGTTGAAAGCAGTTCGAATGCTCTCCGCCAGACTCGCATAGCGCCGGGCATCATCATGGTTGCCGAGGATTTCCGCCGTCCGACTGAGGATGGTAGCATAGAGAAAATACGCCGGCGTGTTGATGATCGGCCGCGGCGTTTCTTCGATCGGACACCAGTCCGCCAGGCCCCAGTTCTGTATCCCGTCCTCGGTTATCCTGCCGGCATACTCCCCGGAGATGGCAGTAGCCTTGCCGAGAAAATCCACATACCGCTTCATGGCGGGATAACTCACCTCGAGCAAGCTGGGGTCGCCGTAGTACTGATACCAATGCCAAGGCACCCACACCAGGCAACCGCCCCACCATGGGCTGTTGTAGGCGTCGAAGTAGGCGCCCGGGGCAACGTTGGGGCTGCTTCCGTCTGGTCGCTGGCCGTCAATGATGTCCCACTCCCACCGCTCATACATCGTCTGGGCATCAAACAGGTAAGCCGTGGAGCAGAACATGTTTTGGGGGTCTTGCATCCAGGCTTTCCATTCCCGCACGGGATCGTTCGGCAGGAACGTGGTGTAAGCCACGACCGTTCGTCGCGTGGCCTCGTGCAGCCAGTTCGCCACATCATCCGAGCAACGGAACGAACCGGAAGGCGACCAACTCATCGAGACCAGGCAACCGGTCAGGTCCTCCAAGGTGGGCTTACGGGCCGCGCCTTTGATCACAACCTGGCGCATGCCGGCATAGAAGAACCGTGGTTCGTATACCTCCTCCCCACCTGTGCCAGCCAGGATGAACTGGCTTGTCCGCGGCAACGCTACGGTCGGGATGGACGTGATGGCAATCGACGTGCCGGCCGGCCCAGAGGTCCGAAACCGCACCCAGCCACAGAACTCGCGGCCGAAATCGAAGGTTGCAGCATTGGATTGCGGGTCGTAGTGCACACTGACGGGGCGAATCTCCTGGACGATCTTGCACGGTGCTTCCTTTTGGTGGACCAACTGACCTTCCGGCCCTTTCACAACAGCCACGGGATGCCAAGCGCTCTCGTCGTAGCCAACCTGATCCCAACCCCGCCGCGCCCGGCGCCGGTCAATGTCTTCCTGGACGATTCCACTGCAAGTAATCTCGCCGTCCGACCATTTCCAGTTCGCATCCGATACAACCACCGTTTCCGTCCCGTCCAGGTGTTCGAGATGGAGGTTCAGCCTCAGCTTCGGCTTGTCCACGTATACATTCTTTTCGAAGTTATGCCCGAATCCATTGCCATACCACCCATCCACCAGGATCACCGCCAAGGCCTTTCGCCCCGGCCTTTTGAAATGTTCCGTGGCATCGAACGCCAGATACGGCACCCGCTGATTGTAGGTGGTAAAGCCCGGTCCAACGACATAGTCGCCGACCTTCCGTCCATCGATATAGAGTTCAGAGAAGCCGAGTCCGGAAAAGAAGACCGTCGCCCGCCGCACCGGCTTGGCCACCTCGATCTCCTTGCGCAAATAAACGGGGCGGTTGCCGATGTTGGCGGTCGCGTGAATGGCGGCGCCGACGTCTTGACGCACATCCGACGAGCCGGGTTTGACGATTGTGTCCGCCCCAATCCATTGGCCTTGCCAGTCCCCCGGTCTCAGTTTGCCGGTAATGAACCGCGCCGGTTCACTCCAGCCGGTCGGCTTCCCATCCTTGTCCCACAACTCGACCTTCCACCAGCAGGCTTGACTCGATTGGAGGGGCTTCCCGCTATAGACCACCGCGATCGATCGGTCACCGGCAACCTTTCCGCTATCCCACAAATCGCCTTGCCCTCGCTGGAGTAACGCCGAGCTCGACGCCACCAGCACACGGTAGGCTGTCTGCCGCTGTCCACGCACTGATGATTGCAGCCACCACGATAACCGTGGCTGCTCGGCGTCGATCCCTACAGGATCGTCCCGATTCTCGCAGCGCAAACGCCCGACCGTTGTCGGGCCGGCGTGTTCGGTGGATTTCCCCTTGAGAGGAGTACCGGTCACCGGTTCCCCAAATACCGAGATTTCGGCCAACTGAAACCGATGAGAGCCCGGTTCCACTTCGCGTAAACGAGTGGCCTCGACCTTTACAAACCGTCCTTCGGATTGCCCGCATGCGAACGATTGAGCTTCGCCCTTCGGCGGCTCCGGACAGGCTCGTTTGTCCACGATCACCCGCCAAGGCTCTCCTTCCCGGCAAACCTGGATCGTAAAGTCCTCGGGGAATCCCCTCCCGGCCATCGCGCCATCGCCTCGCGGGTAGAGAACGACGCGCCCAAGGCTGCAAGTTGTCCCCAGATCCACCACCACAAACTCCGGGTAAAGCCGGTGATCCGCCCAGGCGGCAAACGCTTTACTGCTCCAGCCCAGCGCGCCGCTCTCTCCGTCCGTCAGTTTCGAAGCCGCCCATCCATCGCCCTCGTGCGAGGAGAAGACCTGGCACGGACGGCCCAAGGCGAGATTGGTTTCCTCGGCTCCGGCTACTCCATCTTCGAGCCCAATGCCAAAAGCGAGCGTTCCGCACATAAGGACAGCTCCGATTTGTCGCTGGATTAGATTGTTTAGGATGCTCATTTCTTTGGCCCAAACGGATCTCATGATCGAGGAGATTGACCAAGGACAGAATTAGGTCAATCCCTTCCTTTCCAAAGAGGCTCATTTTGTGGCGCCGGCAAGATTCCGCCCTTCGCAGAAGAACCCGGCAATTTGCACTTAACCTTTGATCACGGGTTTGGTAAGCCTGCAACGCATGAAAGCCAGGAATGAAATCCTCCTTGGGAGGCTCCAGAATCTACCTCCAGCCACCGCCACTGCCATCGGCCTGCTCTGCTTGGCCGTGGTGGGCGTAGCCGATTTCATTACGCCGGCAGAAATGAGCCTCACACTTTTCTACTTGGTCGGCGTCGCTTTCATCGGATGGTGCGCGGGTCCCTGGCTGGCGATGCTAGGAACAGCTTTTGCCAGCGGCCTGCTCATGGCGAATGAGTTCACCCCAGTTCACCCCAACTACGCTCTTTGGATACTGGTGTGGAACGAATCCACCCGGTTTCTCTTCATTGCCGCAATTGGCTTAATGGCCGCGGGAGCCGGGGTTTTCGCCCGGCGCATGGGCGATTTGGTAATCGAGCGCACCGTGGAGTTGAGATCGGAGGCGGAGCACCACAAAGCCACCGCCGGCACGCTGGCCGAGATGGTGGAGCGATTTGAGCAGGTGGTTAATAGCATCACGGAGGTGTTTTGGCTCTCGGACATGCCCAAAAACCAGATCCTGTACATCAGCCCTGGGTACGAGCGTGTCTGGGGACACAAATGTGAGGAGCTATACCGCGATCCAAAGTCCTGGGCGGAATCAGTGCACCCCGACGATCGTGAGGAGATCATCAAGCGCTCACTAGCCGACCAGGCCCACGGCGACTATGATGTTGAATACCGCATTATCCGCCCTGATGGGGCGGTTCGCTGGATTCGCGACCGAACGTTCCCGGTGCGCAACTACCAAGGGGAGATCTATCGGATCGTCGGCCTCACGGAAGACATTACTGAACGACAGAGGACCGAAGAGGCTCTGCGCCAAAGCGAAGAAGCGCTCCGGGCCTTCCTTAACGCAGTCCCCGAACCTGCCATGTTGCTGGACGGGAACGGGGCGGTCATTGTGGCCAACCGGACTCTGGCCCAGAACCTGGACGTCGCCGAAAATGAGCTGGTGGGTAAACCCGTTTTCGATTTCCTCCCGCCCGAGGTCGCAGCCAAGCGGAAAGCGGTGTTCGATCACGTTATCGCGAATGGGGAAGCGGTGCAGTTTGAAGATTCGCGTGACGATCGGGTGTTCATAAACTGGATGAGTCCCGTCACGGACCTCGCCGGCAAGGTATCCAGGGTCGCCGTGTTTGGCTTCGATGTGACCGAGCGCAAGCGGGCCGAGGCGGTATTGCAGGAGAGCGAGCAGACTTATCGGGCTCTGGTGGAGACGACTGGGACGGGCTACCTCATTCTCGATATGCAGGGCCGAGTCCTGGACGCTAATGCGGAATATGTAAGGCTTAGCGGGCATCAGGCACTGCAGGAGATTCTGGGAAGAAGTGTAGCTGAGTGGACGGGGTCACAGGACCAGCTCAGAAACGCGGCAGCCGTGGAGGAATGCGCGAAAACGGGTGCCGTGAGGAACCTCGAGATCACTTACACGGGACCGAACGGGCTGCTCACACCCATTCTGATCAACGGCACGGTAGTTCGGACGGCCAAGGGCGAGAACGTCATTTCGCTATGTTGGGACATCACGGAACGTAGGCTGGCCGAGCAGGCATTGCGTCAGGCGCATGACAAGCTGGAACAACGCGTCCAGGAACGAACCGCGGAACTGCAGGTGGCCAATACGGCGCTAAGCAAAAGTGAGGCCCGTCTCCGGCTGGCACTGGAGTATATCGAAACCATCTACCAGAACGCGCCGATTGGTTTATGCGCCCTGGATGTGAGTTTGCGCTATGTCCGCATAAATGAACGGCTGGCGGCGATGAACGGAAAGACGGTGGGGTCGCACATCGGCCGCACCCTGCGCGAAGCGGTCCCGCATTTGGCAGACGAAACTGAAGCCATTTGCCAGCAGGTCATCGCCACAGCCCAGCCGGTGCTCAATCGCGAATTGGAGGGCATGACCGAGGCGCAGCCGGGAGTAGCCCGGACCTGGGTCTTGAATTATGGGCCGCTTACACAGAGTGATGGCTGCGTGACCGGTGTCAGCATCGTGATGGAAGAGGTCACAGAGCGCAAGCGAATGGAACAAGCGCTGCGGGACTCGGCAGCGAAATACCGCCGACTGCATGAGAGCATGATGGATGCGTTCGTCAGCGTCGACATGGAAGGGCGAATCATCGAATCCAACCGCGCCTATCAAGCCCTGCTTGGCTACACGGCAGAGGAGCTCAGCCTGCTCACCTATATGGACTTGACACCTGAGAAGTGGCATCCCTCGGAGGCACTTCTCGTGGCCGAGCAGATCCTGGTCCGCGGTTATTCCGACGTTTATGAGAAAGAATACCGCCGCAAGGACGGAACTGTCTTCCCGGTCGAGCTGCGTGCGTTCCTGCTGCGCGAAGGTGGAGGAAAGCCGGCCGGGATCTGGGGGATCGCGCGCGATATCACGGAGCGAAAGCGGGCAGCAGCGGAACTGATAGAGGCGCACAACACACTGGAGCACCGCGTGCGCGAGCGCACCGCGGAACTCCAAGCGGCCAACGGCGCCCTCAGCCAGAGTGAGACGCGCTACCGTTCGCTGGTCAACAACCTCAACGTGGGCGTCTACCGCAACCAGCCCGGGCCGGATGGGGGGTTCGTGCATGCCAACCCGGCGCTGGCGCGCATGCACGGCTATGATTCCGTGGAAGAGTTCCAAAAAGTCAGGGTGGCTAGCCTCTACCAGGACCCGTGTGATCGTGACCAGCTCCTGGCGGACCTTAGGCGCCTGGGAACCGTGCTCAACTACGAACTGCAACTCAAGAAAAGAGACGGCACCTCCATCTACGCTTCGGTCAATGCCAGCGCCCACCTCGGCCCTGACGGGGAAGTAGAATGGATTGATGGAGTGTTGGAAGACATCACCGAGCGAAAACGGGCGGAAGACGCCTTGCGTCAAAGTGAGGCCCGCATCCGGGCCATTGTCACCGGCGCGCCCTTGCTGCTCTGCGCGGTTGATCGCGACGGCATCATCCGTTTTGAAGACGGACAGGCGCTCCAAGCCCTGGGAGCGGAGCCAGGTGCAAACCTGGGGCGGCCGGTCAAGGAGGTCTATGCCCACATTCCGGCACTCGTCGCCAACGTCCACCGCGCACTCGGCGGCGAAGCATTCGGTTCCGTTGTGCAGGCCGGGCCAGTCGTCTTCGATTTCTCGTATTCCCCAGCCCGGGATCAAACCGGGAAGCTAAACGGCTTCATCAGTGTAGCTACCAATATCACCGAACGCCACCACCTCGAACGCCAGCTTCTGGAGATCAGCGACCGGGAGCAAGCGCGCATTGGCCAGGACATTCACGACGGGCTTTGCCAGCATTTGGTAAGCCTGGCCTTTGACGCCAACGCTTTGCTGCAGGAACTCTCGGCTCAAGGCCGCCCAGAGACCAGGACCGCCCGGAGAATCGCCGATGTCCTGGACCAGACCATCACTGAAGCGCGCCAACTGTCGCGCGGCCTCTTCCCCGTCCGGTTGGAAACCGAAGGTCTGCCCTCTGCACTGGAGGAACTGGTGGCAACCATCAGTGACCGGTTCAAGCTCAAATGCAGCTTCGCCAGCATGGGGCCGCTGGCCGTGGAGAACAGCGCTATAGCCACGCACCTTTACCGGATTGCACAGGAAGCCGTGAGCAACGCGATCAAGCATAGCCGGGCACAGAAGATTTCCATCCGACTCATCGGCCGCGCAGGCGCGCTTGAGCTAAGTGTTGAAGATGATGGATTGGGCCTATCCGCCGGCAGCCGGAAGCAAGCGACCGGCATGGGGCTCCACATCATGGCATATCGTGCCCGAACCATCGGGGGCACGCTCGACATCGGTCCCGGACAGCCCTGTGGGACGCTGGTTTCCTGTTGCATACCCCGCATGCGCCAATAAGATCAAGCCATGAGACACAAGCCGAGCACTTCCCAAGCCACGGGGCAGCGCATCGGCATTCTGCTGGTAGATGATCACCCGATGGTGCGCGAACGCCTGGCTGAGGTCATCAATCGCGAACCAGACCTGGTCGTTAGCGGCGAAGCCGAGGATCGCCATGAGGCCATTGAGGCCATTATCTCCAAGCCGCCAGCCCTGGCGATTGTGGATTTGACACTCAAGAACTCGGACGGTCTGGAATTGATCAAAGATATCCGCTCCCGCTGGCCTAAGATGCGCGTGCTAGTGGTCTCCATGCACGATGAATCGCTCTACGCCGAGCGGGCCATTCGCGCTGGCGCGATGGGCTATATCACCAAACAGGAAGCCACCCGCAAAATCCTGCTGGCGATTCGGCGCGTGCTGGACGGCAGTATCTACCTCAACGAAAGGATCGCCACCCGCCTCATCAGCCGCCTGATGACACATCCCGACCAGGCGACCACAACCCCAGCCGAGCACCTGGCGGACCGCGAGCTCCAGGTCTTTGAATTGACCGGGCGTGGGCTGAACACGCATGAAATTGCTCGCCAGCTCCAAGTCGCCGTGAAAACCGTCGAGACCTATCGCGCGCGGATCAAGGAGAAACTGAAGCTTAAAGACGCCAGTGAACTATTGCAGTTGGCGATCTCCTGGTCACGCAACCGTTAATGCCGCTTCCCGTGGCCCTGCCGCCTGGGCCGTCTTGTAAGGAAAAACCCTACCATACCCATCAGCCCCTCCCTTACATACAAACCTCTAAAGCCCTGATACAAATGATCCTGCTGATGGCAAACACTTGCCATCGGACTTGTTCGTGCCTTGGTAGGTTGCGGGTGCTCGTATGGGTCGGGCATCGAAAATGATGGGGGCCTTTGGCGCACGGCTGGCTTGCTCGCTTGCAGGTGGCGGATCATAATTCCGTCGGGGAAGGGTTGACAGGGAAAAGCTGTGGGTAGCCAGCCGTCGCCTTGGTTTAATGACACTCCCGTCATCAAAGCTCCGCATTTCCAGGTGAGAGGATCTCTTGGAGGCTTGGGAGCCTGAGCCTAATCACGCGCTCGATAGCCCGCCGACTTACTCTTTGTCTTGCGCCCCGCCGCCGAATTTCCTATATGCTTCCCCGCGTCGCGCGCCGCGCCATGAATAAGTCCGGCGAAAGTGCGTGATGCCACATACTTAACTCTGTTCGATCAACACAATCAGCTTATGCCCGCAGCGACCGAGACCAAATCAACGCCGACGCTCCAAACCTTGCCCGGAGACGACCTGCGCCAGCTCATGTGGCGTTTCGCCGACCGGTACGACCTCGCTATGCTCGTCCAGTCCACCCGAACCGTGGCGCGCGGACCGGTCGCTCGTCTGGTCGCCCAGGGCGCGCGCAATTCTCACGAATGGACGCCGGAAAAGGCCAGCCTCCTACCCGCTTTTGATGAGAGCGGGATCACTGCCGCATTTCTGGACCCGCAGCATGGTGGCTTCATCGAGGGCCCCAAGAACCTGGCGCTGGCCTTGATTGCCTTCGAACTCTCTTGGGTGGATGCCGGCGCGGCAACCTCCAGCCTCGCAGGGAACCTCGGGCTTTCTCCCATCCATGAAAGAGGCACGACTGAACAACGCGACCATTACCTCGGCCTTGCCGCGCCGCCCAAAGGCGGTGAAAGCCGCAAGCAAGTCCGTGCCGCCTTCGCGCTCACCGAGCCCATCCCCTTCGTGGGCGTAGAGACAGGCATGCTGGGTGGCAAGGTGCGCGTCGTGGAATGGAAAGAAGGCGAGGAACCGGTTCTCCAGGTCGAAAAGCGTGGCCGCTTCATCACTAACATGGGCTTTGCCAACGTGGTTACCGCCGCCGTCGACTCGGATGACAAGCGTCTCAAGGGCTCCTGCATGATTATCCTGGAGGAAAGCGATCCGGGCGCCTGGGATCGCGGCACACCCACCAAGAAGCTGGTGCACCAACTTTCCTCGACTCGCGACCCGGTGCTGAGCGTGCGCGTCCCCGCCAACCGCATCATTGGCGGCTACACGATAAAGGACGGCGTCATAATCCCGCGCTATTCCCACGGCGAGATCCTCGAAGCAGTCTTCCGGCGCACGCGGGTGACCGTCGGGCTCATGACTTCCGCCAAACTGCTGTCGGCCATCGAGCCGGTCATCATGTATGCCCGCCGCCGGTTCCGCGGTGGTGAGGGCAGCCCCGGCAGCCCGCGCTATGAGCTAGGTCTGCAGCAAAAGGAAGACGTACTTCACCGGCTCGTGGATGTCTGGGCCACCGGCGAGGCGAGCGCTTCTCTGGGTTTCGCCGCAGCCAGGTTGTTCGACGAGCTTGATCCGATGGAGCGGAAGAAGGATGAGCTTTTCGCCGCTCAGAACCTCGCCGGCCGCGCTGCATTCAAGGCTCTGGCCAAAACGCAGCAGGAGGCGATGGAGCTCTTGAAGCTTTCCGCCAAGCCCCCAGGCGCGCGCGACGAGAAGCGCCTAGAGACCCTGAAAGCGGACCCTCTGGTGCAGTTTGTGTTGCTCGACTCACAGGCCAACGTGCTCTGCCCCGCCTGCAAGCTCTGGAACACCGGCCACGGCGCCAACATGATGCGCGAAGCTGTCAGCCTCATGGGCGGCTATGGCGTCACGGAAGATTGCCCGGGCTTCCTGGGCCAGAAGTGGATGGACGCTCAGCTCGAAGCCACCTACGAAGGCCCCGAGGCCGTCCAGCGTCTCCAGCTCTCGCTCACCATGACCAACGAGCTATTCCTCGTGCAATACCGGCAGTGGATCGCCGAGATGACGCGCATCGCCTCCCGGCGCCCCGGCACGGGTGCCTGTACCGTGGCGACCGCCATGAAGCTTTGGCTCTGGACACTCACCCACCTGCAGACGGCCACCGACGCCGATGGCAGCAAGCTCTATCACAAGAACCGCCAGGGTGTGACCTTCCCCCTGGCCGACGCGCTGTGTTGGCTGCTGGCCGTTCGTCAGTTCATCCTCGACGTCATCGAACTCGAAGAGAAGGGCCCGGCCAATCCGGCCCTGGCCGACGGCTTGCCGGGTTTCGTGAACTTTTTCACCGAACTCTGTCACGTGCAGAGTGCCCGCGCCGCCGGCGAGGTCGGCCGTATCTGCGCCGAATTGGTGCATGGTTTCAACCGCCACCCAGCCTGGGACCAGGCCAGTTGCAATGCCTGCTATTCGGCAGAAGAGCTCGAATCGCTTGAAGGCATCATCCCCGGCATAGACGGATCCGCCCGCGCCTGCGCCGACGTCACCGAGGCGAATGAGTCACATCCGGTCAAAGCCGGCCCGTGCGTGCCGCTCACCGGCTTCGAAGCCTTCGCCCGCCTCCGCACCAAACTGGACGGCTGCCTGACCGGCGCCCGCCTGGCTAAAGACCGCGCGGCTGACGCGCTAACCAAGGTGATGATTCCGGAGGCGCTGGACTACCCGGTGTAAGGTTGAAATGAGAGCGTGAACTACCGGTTTCATGGCACCCGTCACGCAGCCCAACGCATAGCGGAGCGGGCAATTAGCGAAGACGACTTGAAAGCCGTGGTCCGTTCTCCGGCCAGCCACGAGGACTTGCGTGCTGGCCGCCACGGTGGGACCATAAAAAAGCTGCGTAAGGCCAACGGGCGGACGCTGGTAGTCGTGGCAGAAATGAAGGGCCAGGAAGTATGGCTATTAACAGTCTATTATGAAGAGTGAAAGACAGACATTTGTAGTGCATTCGTCCCAAGCCCCGGTCGTTGAATTCGATCCGGAGGCGGGAGCGGTGTATGTGCGGTTCAAACGCGCCCGTGTGGCCCGTACGGTTTCCCGACCCGCTCGCACCATGCACTTGGCCGTGGACCTGGATGCCCAAGGCGAGGTCGTCGGCATCGAAGCGGTGGGACTTGATGAGTTCCGCTTCGGCCGGTTGTTGCGCATGGCCGACGTCCAGGCACCGGATGTTGACTTCTCCGAGGCCCGCTTTCGGTCTGTCCCTGCGTAGCGCATGGTCAACTTCTTCCCAGCTCAATGGACGTCAAGTCTCCTGATCTAACCGCAGTCCACACATATCACACGCAACTGCATCCCTATCCGTCAGTTTCGCTTGATTCGTGGCTATCGCTCACCCCATCCATCCACGAATGCTGTCCAGCATGAACCCGTCTGACTCTACCCACAGCGACGTGCTCGTTGACCGCCAGCGCATGGACGCCGACATCGTCTGCGTTGGATTCGGACCGGCTACCGCGGGATTTCTCTCAACCCTCTCGAAGCAACTCGTTAACCCGGACGGCACGCCTGCGGTCGAAAGCGCCGTCATGCCGGGCGCGCCCCCGCAGGTACTCTGCTACGAGCGAGCTGACGACATCGGCTTCGGCGTATCCGGAGTTGTGACGCGAGCACGCGGATTGCGCGCCGCCTTCCCCGATCTCGACCCGAAGAACATCCCCATGGCTGCGCCGGTCACCGAGGAGAAAGTCGTTTATCTGCTCGACCCCATCGGCGCGAGCCGTCGCTCGTGGTGCCTCCGCGCGGCCGACGCTGGAATCCGGGCCTTTCAGGGATTGCTGCCGTTCGAGCATCACGCGGTGGAACTGCCATGGTCTCCCCCGTTTCTGCACAAGACCGGCGGACTCGTGCTCTCAATGGGCCAATTCATGCAATGGGTCGGCGCCCAGGTCCAAAGCACCGGCACCGTGCAGATCTGGCCCGGCACACCAGTAGCCGAAGTCTTAATCGAACGTGGCGAATCAGAACCAGGTCAGGTAGGGCGCGTCACTCCGTGCGCGCCGGGGGCTGATGGATGTGACAACGGCGCGCACGGAGTGACGCGCCCTACCTCGCCGCCCAAAGTCATCGGTGTCCGCCTGGTCGACCAGGGAGTTGATAAGCAAGGCAAGCCGGGCGAGGGCTTCATGCCAGGTATGGATATCCATGCCGCGCTAACCGTCGTCGGCGATGGCCCGGTCGGCCCAGTCGGCCAGCAACTCGATGCACAGTTCGGCCTCCCCGAAGGGCACCACACACGTGATTGGGCTGTGGGAATGAAGTTCGTAGTGGACTTGCCTGCCGACACCGTCCTCAAGCCCGGCACAGTCCTGCACACGTTTGGCTTCCCGGAGCCGGAGATCTTCGGCTTCTTATATGTGCATCCTGAACGGGTTGCGTCTCTGGGGATTTTTGTTCCCACCTGGTTCGACACCCCGATGCGCACCGCTTATCGCTACCTGCAACACTGGATGCAGCACCCGTACCTGTGGCGGCATCTCAAGGGCGGGAAGCTACGATCCTGGGGGGCAAAGACACTCGGCGAATCGGGTCGCCGCGGCGAGCCGCACCTGGTCGGTGACGGCTACGCGCGCATCGGCGAGGGCTCCGGCAGCACCAATGTCCTCACCGGGTCCGGCGTGGACGAGGCTTGGACGACAGGTTCTCAACTCGCGGAAAGCGTGCTCGAACTCCTCAAGTCGAAGAAACCATTTACCCGGCAACACCTGGAAGCAACCTACCTGACGCGCCGCCGCGCAAGCTGGGTAGAGGCCGAAGGGCGCATCGCCGAGAAATCACGCGACGGATTCCAAAAGGGTGTCGTGCGCGGCATGATCGGCATGGCGCTGGCGGGATTGACCAATGGGCGCTTTACGCTCAGCGGCGAGCCAGTGCCGCCCTACAAGCGCATCCCCACCCTGGAAGAATACTACCGTGGACGTATTCCCGCAGCGGAAATCGAACAGCTCCGCAAGGAGTGCGCGATCAAAGGCATTTCGCTGCACTCCGCGTTGATGCAGCGATGCGGCTGGCCGGCGATACCCTATGACGGTCAGTTGCTCGTCTCGCACCAAGACGCTCTTCTCCTGGGAGGCAAGGTGCAGGCACCTCCCGGCTACGCCGACCATGTCGTCTTCCTCTACCCGGAGCTATGCGAGCGCTGCGGTACCAAGATTTGTATTGAGCTGTGTTCCGGCCAAGCCATTGCGCCCGGGGTAGGCGGCGTCCCGGCGTTCGACCGCGAGAAATGCGTCCACTGCGGGGCGTGTTACTGGAATTGCGCGCAACCTATCCCCGGAAGCACCGAGCGCATGAACATCGCCTTCCGTGCCGGCACGGGCGGGCTGCACTCGGCCGAGAATTAGCCCGCCTCCCGAAGGAGCTTTGCGGACCGCGGCTGTTCCATTACACTCCGCTGAGAATTTACATTCTATGTCCAAAGAAACGTGGATCATCGCGAGCGCGCTGACGGCGGCGCTTCTGCTGGGATTACTTGGCTACGCCTCGTGGGAGAAGAAACGGGAAGTAGAAAAAGTCAGGGCGGAGTTGGTCGATGCCCTGGAAGCAGCCACCAAGACTCAAGCCGAGGCAGACGACCTCAAGGACCGGCTCGCCGAAAGCCAAAGCCGTATCCATGAGTTGGCGAAGGAGAAAGAGGCCGTTGTCCAGACACATCAGAGCCTGGAAGACGAGATGCGTGCGAAGCTCGAATCCAAGGACGTCACTATCTCCCAGTTGCAGGGTAAACTGACCGTTAATATCCTGGACCGCGTCATGTTCGACTCCGGCGAGGCCGAGTTGAAACCGGCTGGCGCCGCGGTGCTGCGCAAGGTGGCGGATGTTCTGGCGCAGCATTCCAACCTCAAGGTCCACGTCATCGGCCATACCGACAATATACCCATTCGAGCCGGCGCTCGGAATCGGTTCCCGAGCAACTGGGAACTCTCGACCGCCCGTGCTACTGCCGCCGTCCGCTACCTGACCGAAATCGCCAGCGTGGACCCGCGCCGACTGGGGGCCGTTGGCTACGGTGAGTTCCGTCCTGTTGCCGATAACGCCACTCCCGAAGGCCGCGCGCGCAATCGCCGGATCGCCATCACCATCCTCTCCGAAG
>Ga0118677_10005403_pt1 | contig 22354 bp, 23 predicted proteins | sample AliMusrvi5mmetaG_FD_86154 | JGI IMG/M metagenome (GOLD analysis project Ga0118677, IMG submission 86154)
GTTGATCCAAAAATTCGTTTTGGTAAACCCTGTATCCGTGGGACACGTATTGCTGTAGTCGACATTCTCAATCTTTTGGCTACGGGCTATAGTATCGCGGAAATCCCAGAGCAATATCCTGTCGTTGCTAAAAAAGATGTTGTTACTGCCATAGAATTTGCCGGACAATTGGCGGATGAACCCACTAAAGTAATGACCGTTTAAATGAATATCCTGTGTGATCAGTGCGTCAACCGTGACGTATTTCCTCAGAGGGTATCAAGATTACTTTGACATAAAAAGTGAGTGGTGTTACTATCCCAATATATGCGTTGTTGTAAAGGCTTTTAAATTTTTATAGTAGTTCAAACAAAAGGAGACCATATGTTTGGAAATTCAAGAAAGATGTTAGCATGCGTTTTGATGGTAATGGTTATGTTATCTTTAACTAGCTGTGCGACTATTTTAAAACAGAAATCAAGAACAGTCAGTTTTGATAGTAATCCACAAGGGGCAGATGTTTATATCGATGGGAATAGAATGGGGAAAACTCCTTTTCCTTTAAGTTTGTCTAATTTAAAGTCAGTTACCGTAACCTTTAAGAAAGACGGATATGAAGATAAAACGTATATCATTAATACAAAGGTTGGGGGAGGTTGGGTTGTTGCCGATATTTTCGGTTTTACAATTGTTAACATTCTTGTTGATGCTTGTACTGAGAATTGGCTTAATCTCGACACCACGGATGTAAAAGTTCTATTAGATGCCAAAAAATAAGTAATTTGAAAACTTAGCGTTAAGCCCCCTGCTCTTTAATCCATTGCAGGGGGTTTTTGTTTGGGAATGGCAAGAGAATATTCTTTTTCCTGTTTGCTTTACTACATTATGAAGGATAGAATTATCCAAATGAAATTGGATAAAAGATATTTTTTACTATTTATTGGTCTGTTACTTTTAAGCGTGACCCAAACCGGTTGTCAGCTGCTACAATTACCTTTTGATCTTCTTGGTTCAGCCATTGGTTTAGCCGGACAAGCAGCACAAATGGGCGCGGCTGCTGCCCCTTATGCCGCACCTTTTTTCCTTTAAATGCTTCCGCAGACGAAAGTAGGATTTAAATACATGTCAAAAATACTTATTTTAACCGTCTTGTTATTTTTAAGTGTTTCTTCTGTTTATGGACAAACAGCGAGTGACTATTTAAATCATGGTCGGCTAGAGTATAAACAGGGTAATTATGACCAAGCTATTTCTGACTATACCAAGGCTATTACAATAAACCCCAATGGCTCAGAGTCCTACGCCAGCAGAGGTCTTGTTTATAGCATGCAAGGTGATTCAGCTCAAGCTATCACGGACTGCAACAAAGCCATTGAAATAAACTCTAACTACGCAGAGGCCTATGCCAATCGCGTTCTTGCCGACATCTTACAATGGGATTTCACCCAAGCCATTAGCGACTCTAACAAAGCCATTGAAATAAACACTAATTATGCAGAGGCCTATGCCCGTCGCGGGCTTGTCTATAACATTCAAGGGAATTTAACCCAAGCCATTGCTGACTATACCAAGGCCATTGAACTAAATCCTAAATATATAAAAGCCTATAATAATCGGGGACTTGTCTATGCCCAGCAAGGCAATCTTGGTAAAGCCAACTCTGACTATACCAAGGCCATTGCTGAATTTTCCAAGGCTATTGAAATAAATCCCAATGACGTAGAGTCCCTTAATAACCGTGGATTTACCTATAGCAGTCAAGGCAGCTTATCTCAAGCTATCGTCGACTATACCAAGGCTATTGAAATCAATCCAAAATATGCGTTGGCCTATCTAAATCGGGGGCATGCTTATTACAATCAAAATAATTATATCCAAGCCATCTCTGATTTTTCTAAGGCCATTGAAATCAATCCTAAATACGCAGAGATCTATTACAGCCGTGGCCTTGCCTATTATAAACAGGGTGTTTTTAAGAAAGCCATTGCTGACTATAACAACACTGTTGAAATAAACCCTAAGTTTGTAGATGCCTATTACAATCGAGCTCTTAGCTTGTATCAATTAAAAGAATATGATAAAGCTTGGGAAGATGTGAATAAAGTTGAAAAAATGGGGGGAGCTATTAATCCTGATTTTGTAAGTATGCTTAAAAAGGCATCGGGCAAATAAGGGAAAAGACTCCCAAATGTTTGGTGGGAGTTTGTAAAGGAATGAGGGTTAATAAAGCAAGTTATGTTGCGGCCTTAATCTTTAAAGCAATGTCAATCTTTTGCAGGTTTTGAATTCTTATTTTTCCCTATTTTTATTTGTCCCATATAAGCCCAACGCAGGTTAGTTTCAAAAGCTATTTGCCCAGATAATTGACGGATAGTAGGGCGGATGTTAGAATAACCGCTTATTTAAAACATTTTCGGGGCGTAGCGCAGTTGGCTAGCGCGCTTCGTTCGGGACGAAGAGGTCGTGAGTTCAAATCTCACCGCCCCGACTTATTTAACAGCCGTTTGAGAATTTTATTTATATGGTTCGAACCCATGTTATCTTTTCAGGCACCGTTCAAGGTGTCGGCTTTCGTTTCATCACCCAGCGATTTGCTACCAATCTAAAAATTACCGGATGGGTCAAAAACCTTTCAGACGGCCGCGTGGAGCTGGTCGCTGAAGGTACGCGCGAGCAGTTGGAGAATTTACTTTATAAATTGGATAAACAATTTGAAAGGAACATCCAACATAAGGACATCGACTGGATGGATGCTAGAAAATCATTTTCTGGTTTTGATATTACTTATTAAGTCATATGAATCTCTCGGAAGCTAAAATAGAAATTACCAGACTCGCCAAGCTAATTGAAGAGCATAGTCATCGATATTATGAGCTTAATCAGCCTTCGATTTCTGATACGGAATATGACCTGCTTTTAAAGAAATTGATGGCTCTTGAAGAAGAGTTCCCGCAATTAAAGCTGCTTACATCGCCGAGCCAAAGGATTGGTTATAAAGTTCAGGGGGAATTGCCGACGATCACCCATCGGGAAAAAATGTTTTCTTTAGACAATACCTATTCTATTGATGAGATCAAAGCTTGGTATGAGCGTGTTGTTAAAGGATTAGGTGGAGAGCGTCCATCTTTGACAGTAGAGGCTAAGATCGACGGGGCCAGTTGTGCTTTGACCTATCGCAGAGGTGAGCTTATATTAGGAGCAACTCGAGGGGATGGAAATGTGGGAGAAGATGTCACTCATAATGTGAAAACCATCAGGTCGATTCCATTAATGCTTAAAGGTGATAGTCCTACGTTATTAGAAGTAAGAGGTGAAGTTTATATGGACAGGGAAGATTTTGCCAAGCTTAATCGTAAACGTAAGGATGACGGCGAAGAATTCTTTGTTAATCCTCGTAACGCTGCCAGCGGTGCTTTAAAACTTTTGGATAGCCGTCTGACGGCAAAGCGGCATTTAAAGTTTTTTGTTCATTCCTTTGGAGTTCAAGAAGGTAAAAAAGATTTTAAAGGTCAGTGGGAATTTTTAGAGCAATGTAAGGAATATGGTTTTGTGGTCAACCCTCACAGTCGTCTGTGTCAAAACTTAGATGAGGTCGTTGATTTTTGTGGGGACATGCAGGATAAAAGGCAAACCTTAGCGTATGACGTTGATGGAGTTGTGATTAAGGTCAATGATTTAGAAGACCAAGCTAAGTTAGGAAACACACATAAAAGCCCTCGCTGGGCTGTGGCGTTTAAATTCCCAGCCTATCAGGCAACGACAGTGATTCGTGAGATCATTGTCCAGGTCGGCCGCACTGGAGTCATCACGCCTGTGGCAGAATTAGAACCTGTGTTTTGTGGAGGCGTCACGATTTCCAGAGCCACCTTACATAATTTTGATGAAATCTATCGTTTGGGGGTTAATAGCAATGACAGGGTTTTGATTGAGCGGGCCGGAGATGTTATCCCTAAAATTGTTAAGGTTGTCGATAAGTTATCCCAGGGAAGTTATCCTATTCCTCAATTTTGTCCTTCCTGTGGGGCACGCATTGTTAAAGACTTAAAAGAGTTGGTGGCCTATAGGTGCGTGAATCCTTTTTGTTTTAAACAATTAGAGCGGGGGCTTTTGCATTTTGCCTCGCGCGCGGCCATGGATATTGAAGGTTTAGGAGAAGCAGTCATCGGACAGCTTTTAAATCAGGGAATGGTCAAGAATTTCTCGGACATTTACCATCTGAAGAAAGAAAATCTCTTAAAATTGGAATTATTTGCTGATAAAAAAGCGGAAAAATTACTGCGGGCCATTGAAGAGAGCAAAAAGCAATCCTTATCGCGGTTGCTTTATGGGCTTGGTATTGCTAATATCGGGCAGAAGGCTGCTTCTGTTTTGGCAGAACATTTTGGGAGTATGGAAGGATTGATGGCTGCTACAGAAGAACAATTGACGGCCATTGATGAAGTAGGCCCTGTGATGGCGTTGTCTATTGTTGATTTTTTTGCGCAGAGTCAGGTACGGGATTTAATCAATGAATTCAAAGCGCTTGGTCTTACTATGAAGCATGCGGGAGTCAAGAAATCTGATCGGCTAAGGGCTAAGAAATTTATTTTTACCGGTGAGTTAGAAAATCTTAGTCGAGAAGAGGCTGGTCTATTAGTCAAGGCCCAGGGGGCGGAAGTTGTCTCTACGGTGAGCTCTGCCAGCGACTATGTGGTTGTGGGAGACAACCCAGGTTCTAAGTATGCGAAAGCCTTAAAGCTTGGTATAACAATTTTAAATCAAAAACAGTTTATGGAGATCATTCATGGTTAAACACTTATTAAATCGCAAGATGATAACAAGTATTATTGTTGTTCTAGTCCTTTCTGTGAGTTTATCTGCTTGTGAAACTTTAAAAAAGAAATTTACTCGTAAGAAAAAGGGAGTTCAGGAGGTTCAAGATTTTCAACCCGTTTTAGAGCCTCAGGATTATCCTGCTATCGAGAATGATCCCGTTAAAGCTTATAACGAGAATTATGATTTGGTTAAAGCTTGGTATCGTGATTTGTGGACGGGTGTTGAAGAAAAGAACAATGATAGGGCTGTCCAATACAGCATTAAACAGGTCTTGGACCATATTAACCAGATGAAACTCCTTCTTAAAGCAGATAAGGCCAAGGAGTTTGACCAATTGACCGGATTGCTTGGCTATTATCAAACATTTTTAGATCAGCCTCGGAGTCTTCGTAATTATTCCCGTATTCAAAGTGATTTACGCGCCTTTGACCGTATGCTCAGAAATCACTTTCGCGAAGATAAGCTTAAAGGGGAATTTATCGGTAAATGAAAGTATTGATTAGTGAGTTTATTAATTATTTATCCGTTGAACGCGGGTTAGCCAAGAATACGTTATCGGCGTACACGAGAGACCTTGAGCAATATGTAGAGTTCCTAAAGGGAAGAAAAGTTAATGATTCTAATGGGATTACGCGTGAACATATCACCAGCTACATGATGGATTTAAAAAAACACGGTATGTCCGCCACTTCTATTTGCAGACACTTGGCCGCTATGAAGATGTTTCATCGTTTTTTGGTTCGAGAGAATTTAGCCAAGGAAGACCCAACCACCTTGGTTGATACGCCAAAACTTTTTAAACGTATTCCTGAGGTGCTGACCCAAAAAGAAATTGAACTCATTTTGGATGTGGCTTTGAAAAAAGCTAAGGATAAAAGGTATAAAAGAGACTATGTGATGATAGAGCTTTTTTATGCTTCAGGGATGCGGGTTTCAGAGCTGGTTGATTTAAAGACGACTAGTATTAATTTAGAAGTTGGGTTTGTCCGGGCTGTGGGGAAGGGAAGTAAGGAAAGAATTATTCCCATAGGTATGAAAGCCCGTGAGGCGCTGGCGTATTATTGTGAGAAGGTTCGGCCTAAACTATTAAAAACAGCTCAGACGGACACTTTATTCTTAAGTCAGCAGAATAAGAAATTAAGTCGGCAATCTTTATGGAAGATCATTAAAGAATGCGCGCGACTGGCAGGGATTAAGAAAAATATTAAGCCCCATACTCTACGGCACACTTTCGCTACCCATCTTCTCGAGCATGGGGCGGATTTGCGTTCTGTCCAGGAAATGCTGGGGCACGCGGATATTTCCACGACCCAAATTTATACGCACGTCGACCGTGAACGATTAAAGAAGGTCCATAAGGAGTTTCATCCAAGGGCATAGATTATTATGAAAGACTTACTATTAAAATTAGACAAGCAATTATTGAAAATAGTCTCTGATAGCGGAAGGTTGGCCAGTCAGTTGGGCTTTCAGGCCTATTTAGTCGGCGGCCCGGTGAGGGACTTGATTCTTAAACATCCTAAAGTGGATTTAGATATTACTGTTGAAGGCAATGGAATCCATCTGGCCGAGAAATTTAGTGCTTTACAGCGCGGATCAAAACTTGTACGCTACCCAGCTTTCAAGACGGCAACCGTGCGGTTGTCGGATGGCTCTATGGTTGATTTTGCAACAGCGCGTAAAGAGACCTATTCTAAAGGGGGAGCTTTCCCAAAGGTTGTTCCTTCCCATATGACCGATGATCTTTTTAGACGGGATTTTACAATTAACGCTCTGGCCATTGCCATAAACCCCGAATCATGGGGAAAGATTTTGGATCCTTTTGGGGGAGTGCCAGATGTGCGTGCTCAACGCCTCCGTGTTCTGCACGAGAAAAGTTTTTTGGATGACCCCACCCGTATTTTACGATTGGCCCGGTTTAAGGCCAGGCTAGGCTTTAAAGTAGAACGTAAAACTTTGACGATTTTAAAAGAAGCTGTTAAGGCGGGAGCTCTTGATACGATCAAACCTCAAAGGTATAAAAAAGAATTTGATAAAATACTTAAAGAGCAAAAGCATCAAGACGCTATCCAATGTTTAAAGAGATGGAATGCTTATATAAGGAGATAACCTATGCGAATGGAGAAAGTTAATAAGTTAATACAGCGAGAAATCAGTAATATGCTTCAGTTTGGAGACATAAATGACCCCAGAGTGAGTTTAGTTACTATTATGAGCGTCGATGTAAGTAAGGACATCCGCTATGCGCGCGTGAGATTTAGTGTTTTGAGGGATGACCCCAGCGTCGTTGAGAATGCCCAAAGAGGGTTGGATAGTGCTCGAGGGTTTATCCGTAAGTTAATTGGTCAGCGTTTAAAATTGCGTTATACGCCGGAAATCCAATTTTTCTTTGATAAAGGGGTTCAATACGCCATTCAAATCGACACAACTTTAGAAGAAATCAAAAAGAATACCCAGCCAAGGACGGACTCATGAGCACTTTAAGCCAAGTATGGAAAGAGATCAAAAAGCATAAGAGTTTTTTAATTGCCGCTCATCATAATCCCGATGCTGATGCCGCGTGTTCAGCGTTAGCTATGGCGATTGTACTTAAAAAAATGGGGAAAAAGACGACGGTCGTTAACGAAGATGTGTTGCCCCATTGGTTGACCTTCCTTCCAGGGGCAAAAAGTTTTCATAAGAAAAGCCAAATCAAACAACCTGCTTTTGATGCCGTTATTATTTTAGACTGCGGTGATTTAGAGCGTATTGGCGGTATTGCCAAATGGATTAACGGTCAAAGCATCATTAATATCGACCATCATATTACTAACGATTCTCCGGGGCTCGTTAATTTGGTCTCTCCCCAAGCGTCGTCTACTTGTGAGATACTGTTTGATTTATTTAAAGAGGCCAAGGTTAAACTAAATAAGGATTTAGCTGTCTTGTTATATTCAGGCATCATGACAGATACGGGATCATTCCGTTACGATAATACGAGCGCTAAAACCCATGAAATTGCCGCCCTACTTATGAAATTTGGTTTATCAGCCTCTGATCTTCACAAGCGTTTGTACGTCGGTATTCCTTTAGTGGATATTAAAGGTTTTGTGGATGTTATTCATTCAGCCGAGCTTCTTTTTAAGAACAAGGTGTATTGTGTGTTGCTTCCTAAGAAGGTGATGGATGCTTTTTCAAAGAAGTTTGATTTAAAAGAAAAGATTTTTGGGTTTTTGCGCATGGTCGAGGGGATTGAAGTGGTCGTAATCTTAAGTGAGATGAATCCAGGACAGACGCGTATCAATTTTAGAAGTCAAAATGATTTTGATGTGGCTCAATTGGCTTCCCAGTTTAACGGAGGCGGCCATAGAAAGGCCTCTGGGGCAAGGTTGGATATGGGGCTTCAGCCGTCCAAGAAGAAAATTTTGACGGCCATTCGAAAATGTTTGTAAATCAAAGAGGAGTGCTATGAAAGAAGGTATTTTAATCATCAATAAACCCAATGGCATCACCTCGCATGACGTGGTTTCTTTTGTGCGTCGGAAGTTTCAAATGCGCCAGGTGGGACATGCAGGAACATTGGACCCTTTAGCTACAGGTGTTTTGGTTATTTTGCTTGGGAAATCAACCAAGCTATTTGACAGGTTCGTTGCGTTTGATAAGTCTTATAGGGCCACGTTACGTCTTGGACTTAAAACATCAACGGCCGATATTATGGGAAAGACCCTTGAAGAAAGGTCTTCAGAGGGAATTGATCAACCCAAGGTTGAAGAGGTTTTTAAAAAGTTTATCGGGGACATTGAACAGTTGCCGCCGATGGTTTCCGCGGTCAAGCACAAGGGCAAACGTTTGTATAAAATTGCCTGGACTGGACAGCAGGTTGAGCGAACGGCGCGTAAGGTCCGCATCGATGATTTACGAGTATTAAAATTTATCGGGCCTGAGGTTGAGTTTTTTATGTCCTGTTCTAAAGGGACCTATGTGCGTCAATTAGCGGAAGATGTTGGGGAAGTCTTAGGTTGTGGCGCTTGTATTTCGCAGATTGAACGTACGAGGGTGGGTCATTTTGATATTAAAGAAGCAGTTAGCCTAGAGGATCTCAATGAAGGTCATATACGGTCTTGGATCAATTAAGGTTGGTCAAAAACGATTAAAATCTTCATCGGTAGCTATTGGTATTTTTGATGGGATTCATCGAGGGCATCAGCTTTTGATTAAGAGCATGGTCCAAGAGGCTAAAAAGCTCAATGTTATGCCTGTGGTCATCACTTTTTTCCCACATCCAGCCCATGTATTGCGTCCCGACATGCCTTTGCCATATTTAATGTCTTTAGAGCATCGTCTGAAATCTTTTGAACAGCTAGGGGTAGAGCTTGTTTTGGTTGTCCGTTTTAACAAACGTTTTGCACACATTGATCCAATGTTTTTTATCGAGAAGTTCTTAGTCGCGGGCCTGGGGGTCAAATCTATTTTTGTCGGCGAAGATTTTCATTTCGGTAAAGATAGAAAAGGCGATATCAAACTGTTCAAGGAATGCTCTGCACGCTTAGGCTATCGCGTGCATGCTCTAAAGACCTTAAAGCAAGGTGAGGAAACCATCAGTAGTAGTCTTCTGCGTCGGTTAATAGCTCAAGGGCAATTAAAAAAGGCCCAGAAATTATTGGGACGTCCGGTGTCTATTTTAGGCACGGTGGTGCATGGGGCTTCCAGGGGGAGAGTTTTAGGATATCCCACGGCCAATGTCCAGTATGCTTCTGATGTGTTGCCTCCTAGTGGTGTTTATGCCGTAAGAGTCCTTTGGAAGGGGAAAACTTTTTATGGCATGGCTAATTTAGGTGTGCGGCCTTCATTCAAAGAACGCCATCCCAAGGTTCAATTAGAAGTGCATATTTTTGATTTTAATCACAATCTTTACGGACACGATATTCTGGTCGAATTTGTGCGCAAAATCCGTGATGAAAAGACTTTTCCTTCTCTCGATGATCTTATTTTGCAAATCCAAAAAGATGAGCGGTCCATTCGTTCCTTCCTCAAAGTAAATTAGTTTCCCAGAAGAATTTCTTAAAATTTTTATTAAAAAATCATTCAATCTTAACCTATTTAATCGGGTTCATATATTTACGAATTTGCTTATTGACATTAAAGAGTCGTTTGACTATACTGCCATTAAGTGGAGTATAGTGGAGTAAAGTGGTTTAATTGCCGGAACCCATAATATATGGGTACTAACTTCACTTAAGAGAGGTTTTCTATGTTTTATGGTGAATATAACCATGGGATTGACAATAAAGGACGTTTGATTTTGCCTTCACGCTTTCGTGAGGTCTCTAAAGAGCATGGTATTGAGAGATTTTTTGTCACCAGAGGGTTGGATCGCTGTATTTTTATGTTTGCCGACCAGCAATGGCAATTAGAAGAACAGAAATTTAAAAATTTGTCTTTTACCAAACAAGAAGCGCGCCATTTTAACCGTATGTTCTTCTCGGGGGCTGTTGAGGTGAATCCTGATCGGCAAGGTCGCTTTATTCTTCCGCAATATCTTAAAGATTTCGCGGGAATAAAAAAAGAGGCGGTTGTGATAGGTGTTTCTAATCGTATTGAAATTTGGCAAACCCAAGCTTGGCAGGATTTTTACACCAAAACCAGTGTAGATTTTGAGAAGACCGCTGAGAATATGATGAATTTAACGTAAGGGCAATGCGCTAAGAGCCTTTACATAGGAATTATGAACGAAACGGCCCATATCTCAGTCATGCCACAGGAAGCGATGCATTGGCTGAATATCAAGCCCGGTGCTGTGATTGTCGATGGGACCTTGGGCTTAGGCGGGCATTCAAGTCTTATCGCGCAAGCCTTGGGTAAAGATGGACATTTGATAGGTATTGATAGGGATAGTTCTTCTTTAGCCGAGGCTAAGAAGCGTTTGGCATCTTTTTCTGCGAGGATTGATTTGTTGCAGGGTTCATTTAACGATGTTAAACGCATCTTAGCTGCGGTTAAGGTTCAAGCCATTGATGGGGTTTTGTTAGATCTCGGCATATCTAGTTTTCAGCTAGATGATGAACAACGCGGGTTTAGTTTTTTAAGAAGTGGGCCGCTGGATATGCGTATGGATCAAACGCAAGGGGTTACAGCCGCGGATTTAGTAAACAGCCTTAAAGAAGAAGAATTAGCGCGGATTATCGAAGAATTTGGTGAAGACCGGTTAGCCAGGCGTATTGCCAAGGCCATTATTCGAAAACGTTGTGAACAAAAGATTCTCACGACAGACCAGTTGGCGCAAGCGGTGTTAAGTGCCTTACCCGGCAGTTATAGCCGAGGGCGAATTCATCCGGCGACACGTACCTTTCAGGCTTTACGCATTGTGGTTAACAAAGAGTTAGAGGTCTTAAAAGAAGCTTTGATGAATTGGTTTGAAGTATTAAATCCCCAGGGGAGAATGTGCGTGATATCGTTTCATTCTCTTGAGGATCGCATCGTTAAGAATACTTTCAAGGATTTTGCGATACAAGGGCAAGGAGAGATCTTGACAAAGAAACCGCTGGAGCCCACAGATGCAGAATGCAATGTTAATGCTCGTTCTAGAAGTGCCAAGTTAAGGGCGATTGAAAGGGGAGTATGAGTTTAAAAGTTTGGGTTAAATTACTCTTTTTTGTTACCTTCATCGCGTTGATCTACATTCATATGCAGATGAAGATTTATGACTTGGCTTATCAGGGAAAAGATAGAGAAAGCCATATGCATGCATTAAGAGATCATAATGGTCTTTTGACCCATCAAATTTTAACTCTGAAATCGGCCAATCATTTAGGCAACCAGCTTTTAGAGAAAAATAGTATTTTACAATTTATGAGTAACGAGCATGTCATGACTTTAACAGGGCCGGCATCGATGGTTAGTTCAACATCATATTCATCCGTTAAAGGTAAGCCTGAGAATTCGTTGTGGAATTTCTTATCTTTTTTGACTCCCAAGGAAGCCAAGGCCTGGGAAAAGTGATTAATAGATAGAGGCAGGAATTGTTTCTTAGAAAATACCCCTTTCGACTGGCTATTGTGTTTATGGTTTTGTTGGTGGGGTTTTTGTATTCCATCGCGTTTCTTTTTTATATTCAAATCTTCCGTTCTGTTTTTTTAGCGCATTTAGCCCAAAAACAGCATGAGCATTTCATTAACATCGATCCTAAACGCGGTACGATTTATGACCGGAATTTAAGGCCAATGGCCATTAATTTACCGGTTTATTCTGTTTTTGCCAACGCGCGTACGATTATTTCCCATCGTGATAAAGATGAAATCATCGCGAATTTATCTCGCGCGTTAAACATCCCTTTAGCCCAGATTTCCGCCAAGATAGATAAAAATAAATATTTCATCTGGATCCAACGTAAGCTTCCCGAGGATGTTTATCAAAGAATTAAAAGTTTAAAATTGCCTGGAGTCGGGTTTATTAAAGAGAGCAAAAGATTTTATCCTAATCAAAGCTTGGCCGCGCATTTAATTGGGTTTGCTGGTATTGATAATAATGGTCTAGACGGGTTGGAGCGTGATTATGATAAATATTTAAAAGGCAAAGAAGGCCATTCCATTATTTTGCGCGACGCCCATCAGAGGGAATTGCTTTTAGACAAAGATTATATTGCTCCGGTTGAAGGTTTTGATGTGGTCTTAACTATTGATGAAACCATCCAATACATCGCTGAACGGGCCCTGGATAAAATGTATCATAAATATAACGCCAAGGGAGCGACCATTATCGTTATGGATCCTTCGACGGGTGAAATTTTTGCCTTCGCCAACCGTCCAACGTATAATTTAGAAGAAGCTTCGCATAGCACTCCAGAATCACGTACGAATCGGGCCATTGTTTTTACCTATGAACCGGGTTCAGCTTTTAAAATAGTGACCACCGCGGCCGCTTTGCAGGAAGGCGTCATTAAAGAAACAGATAAGATTAATTGCGAGCATGGAGCTTATCGTGTTGCCAATCATGTGTTGCATGACCATGAACCTTTAGGCACGATTACTTTTAAAGAAGTCATTGAGCAGTCTAGTAATATTGGGACTACCAAGGTTGCTCAACGTTTGGGCCCGCAAAGAGTTTATAATTACGCGCATCGTTTCCGTTTTGGGCTGCGTACGGGTATTGACCTTCCAGGTGAAGCCAAGGGGAATTTGAAACCTGTACGTTCTTGGTCAAAGACATCCATTGGAGCAATACCTATCGGTCAAGAAGTGACGGTGACGCCGATACAATTATTAGGAGCCATTTCAACCATTGCTAACAATGGTGTTTATATGCGTCCGTTTGTGGTTAAGTATGTTAAAGATTCCCATGATCAGATTATCAAGGAAACCAAACCACAAATTTTAGATAAGGTCATTTCTACGCAGACAGCCATGCGTGTTAAAGCTATTTTGCAGGGCGTTGTTGACCATGGGACCGGCGTTAAGGCACAGATTAAAGGGATTACTGTTGCCGGAAAAACAGGAACGGCCCAAAAGGTGGTGGGAGGAGTATATTCACATGGGCATTTTTATGCTACCTTCATCGGATTTGCTCCCGTAGATAAACCGAGGTTAGCGGCTGTTGTCTATTTTGATGATCCTCATCCGGCATATTATGGAGGATCAGTATCCGCTCCTGTTTTTAGTGAGGTCATCGGCGATGCGTTAAAATATCTTGATGCTAAACAAATGGCAGGGACTGTCCCTGAGAATTCAGACAGAGTATAAAGATGATTCTTAAAGATTTAATACAAGGTATTTATCACAAGTCATTGTTTAATTCTCAGGGAGAAATTGTCGTTGAAACAATCAGTTGTGATTCGCGTCAACAACAGCCTCAAGGGTTGTTTGTAGCCCTAAGTGGTTTTAAGGTCAAGGGAGAAGATTTCATTAAAGATGCCGTTACCCAAGGGGCGGTGATTATTGCTAAAAGGGGAGAGAATAGGCAATTGTCCAATTATACAATTCCTGATTCGGTTTGCGTTTTAGACGTTGATGATCCTAAATTGTTTCTTAGAAAGATCGCTTTACGTTTTTATGGGGAGCCTTCAAGCAAGCTTAGGACTATCGGTGTCACGGGTACTAACGGGAAGACCACGATAACCTATTTATTAGAGAACATCCTTAAAGTTAACAATCAATCATCTGCCGTTATTGGTACGGTTAATTACCGCATCGCGGGTCAAGTTTTGCCTTCAAAGAACACCACGCCGGGGTTTTTAGAGAATCAAGGCTACTTAGCGCGTTTGGCTGATTCAAAGGTTCCTTATTGTGTGATGGAGGTTTCTTCCCATGCCTTAGAACAAGGCAGGGTTGATGGAATTAATTTTGTTTCAGCAATTTTTACGAATTTGACTCAAGATCACCTGGACTATCATAAGGACATGGAGAACTATTTTAAGGCCAAGGCCATATTATTTGAGAATCTTTCAAAGGACGCTTCTGCTGTTATCAACAGTGATGATCCTTATGGTCAGCGTTTATTAAGGATGTCCAAAGGGCACATCATAAGCTATGGAATTAATAATCCTTCTGATGTTAGGGCAGAAGACATCGCCTATTCTTTGAATGGAACTAGGATGACTATAGTTTTTCCAACAGGTACAATTACAGTGAATACACATTTTATAGGGGCACATAACGTATATAATATTTTGGCTGCATGCGCATGCTCTTGGAAAGAAGGGGTTGGACTAGATAAAATCCGTCAAGGAATAGAAGGATTGTTCTGTGTCCCTGGCAGGCTTGAACCGGTTAAGGGTACACAAGATTTTTTTGTTTTTATTGATTATGCCCATACGGAAGATGGTTTAATGAATGTGCTTAAAGCATTAAGAGCTGTCAGCTCAAATAAAATCATCTTGGTTTTTGGTTGTGGAGGAAATCGGGATCGGGGGAAGAGGTCTAAGATGGCTCAAGTCGCCTGTGAATTAGCGGACTATTCGATTGTGACGAGCGACAATCCTAGAAATGAAGAGCCAATGGCCATTATAGAAGAGATAAAGACAGGATTTACCAAACCTAATTACGAAGTTATCGAGGATAGAACTAGGGCGATCATGCGCGCCCTTTATATGGCCCAATCTGGAGAAATTGTTCTTATTGCCGGTAAGGGGCATGAAGATTATCAAATTTTGAAAGACAAAACTATTCCCTTTAATGAGGTTAAGATCATCAAGGAAACTTTAGGCCAGAAAGATAATAAAGGTTTTAAAGGGATGTAGTAAGATAGAGCTGATTCAATGGGGTGGAGGTTTATTTAAGACCTACTTTAACATTTAACGAGAAAAACCATGTTTACAATTGAAGAGCTTGTAGAAGCAACACAGGGAAGACTAATCCAAGGACCGGATGAGGTACAGGTTAAGAGTATTAATATTGATTCCCGTCAGGTCGTGGCAGGAGAGGTTTTTATCGCGGTCAAGGGGGATATTTTTGATGGGCATGATTTTATAGCGGAGGTTGTGGCCAAGGGGGTTTGTGTATTGATTGTCCATAAGCCGCTTGTCATTAATAACTTAAAGGTCAGCGTCATTTTGGTTAAAGACACGACCAAGGCTTTAGGACATATAGCCCGTTTTCATCGTCAGCGTTTTAAGATCCCAATTATAGCCTTGACCGGCAGCGCGGGTAAAACCACAACCAAGGAGATGATTGCCTGTGTCCTGCAGAAGAAATATCGGGTTTTAAAGAATGAAGGTACGCAGAACAATCACATTGGTGTCCCCTTGACGCTGTTAAAAATAAAACCTACCCATCAGGTGGTGGTTTTAGAATGTGGAACGAATCAACCGGGAGATATTCCTTGGCTGGCAGATGTGGCAAGACCCACAATCGTGGTCTTTACGAATATTGGAGAGTCCCATTTGGAGAAGTTAAAGACCCCCAATGGGGTTTTGAAGGAAAAACTGGCGTTAACTTCTTGGATGAATTCTCAAGGAGTCGTTGTGATTAATACCGACGATCCTCTGTTGTCTTTAAAAATACCTAGTTTGAAGAAAATGCGCGTTATCACCTATGGGATACAGAAGGCTAGTCGTTTTAGAACAAAGAATGTCCATATTACGCCGAGCAATCATTTGTGTTTTGAAATTTCAGGCAAAAAAATTGAATTAAACAGCTGCGGTATGAATAACGTTTATAATTCATTGGCGGCTTTTGCTTGTGGTCGTTTGATGTCTGTTTCTGAGGCAGATATTGTTCGCGCTTTGAATAATTTTGAATTCCCTAAAGGCAGAGGACAAATCGTCAAGTTGGGTTCTGGTTGGTTAATTAATGATTCTTATAATGCTAATCCAGTATCGATGCGTTGCGCGGTGGACACCTTAAAGTCTTTAACGACCAAAGGCAAAAGGATTATTGTAACGGCGGATATGCTGGAACTTGGGACAAAAACAAAAGATTTGCATCGTCTCATTGGTAAGGTCATTGCTCAATCGAAAATAGATGTTTTGATTACGGTGGGGGCCCTCTCCCGTCATATGGCCGCCGAGGCCCGTCGGTGTAATAAAAACATGCGTGTGTTTGCGTGCGCGGACATAGAGTCGGCGCAGAAATATTTAAAAGTGGTCATCGCCAACGGGGACGCTGTTTTAGTCAAAGGTTCCCGCCGCATGGCCATGGAGAGGGTCATTGATTTCTTGTTGATGCCTCCTAAAGAAACAGTATAAACCCGAATTTTTCAATAGAAAAATTCGTCCGTAAAGGATCTTAAATGTTTTATTATCTTTCTAATTTCTCGTATCATTGGCCTGTTGTAGATATTTTTCGATACATTACCTTTCGCGCCGGGTTGGCAGGCGTCACGGCCTTTATCCTGTGTATCCTCTTGGGCCCAATCTTTATCCGTAGCGTCAAGAACCGCCGCATCCAAGAGGTGGCTAAACGCCAAGATGCTCCGGGTTTGGATAAATTTCAAGTAGAAAAAGAAGGGACCCCAACCATGGGAGGGGTATTTATCGTGGGAAGCATACTTCTTTCAGTTGTATTATGGGGCAATTTGACCAATTCGTTTATCCTCATGGCTTCTTTTGTATGTTTAAGTTTGGCGATTTTAGGCGGGGTGGATGATTATATAAAACTTAAAGGCATTGGCAAGCATCGAGGGATTCGCGCAAGGGTAAAATCCCTTTGGCAGATCCTTATAGCCTTGTTTGTAGCCGTATTTGCGTATTTGCATCCGGACATTACAACCTATCTTGATGTGCCGTTTTTCAAGAATTTAATCGTCAATTTAGGGTTATATTTTATATTGTGGGTCGTGCTCGTGGTGGTGGCGTCTTCCAATGCTGTTAATTTGACCGATGGGTTGGATGGTTTGGCGATAGGATGTGTACTCATGGTTGCCTTGACGTTGGGGGCCTTAAGTTATGTGACGGGTAGTGCCACACTGAGTGATTATCTGTTAATTCCCTATGTGCCTGGTTCTGGCGAACTGACGGTTTTTTGTATGGCTATGGTGGGGGCTTCTTTAGGGTTTTTATGGTTTAATTGTTATCCAGCATCCGTCTTTATGGGGGATGTGGGTTCTCTGGCCTTAGGGGGAAGTTTGGGGATGATTGCTGTTCTTATCAAGAAGGAACTGTGGCTAGTTGTCCTCGGAGGAGTTTTTGTCGTGGAAGCTGGGTCGGTGATTATGCAAGTATTTTCTTTTAAGTTGACGGGGAAACGTATTTTTAAAATGTCGCCATTCCATCATCATTTGCAATTGTCCAATTGGAATGAAAATAAAATTATCGTTCGTTTCTGGATTGTGGCCATTATCTTGGCCATGTTGACGCTAACAACGTTGAAGATACGTTAACGAGGTCGGTCATGTTTTCTTCTAATAAAGGCCTATCGCTTTTGGAAATGATCATAGCTATTGCCCTTTTGACTATTCTTGGCGGGACGGTCACAAGTTATTTATTTAGCAACATAAATTTAGAAGCCAAGGGACGTGTACTTACACAGCTCAACCAACAGGCAAGTTTGGCTGTAAGTTGGCTTGAACAGGACATACGCACATCTTTATTCATCACAACGGCATCTCCTGCCCAGATAATTATAAATACCAATACCGGAATGGTGACCTATAACTATGATCAAGCTCATAATCTTCTCACTCGAATGGATACTAATGGGACAGAGACCCTGCTTGACAATGTATCTACTTTAACATTTTCTTATCTTGATCAGAACGGTCCGATTGCCTTTAACACGTCGGGTCAAATTGATGTAACTAATCTTATCAATATAAAGGTAGTTGGTATTGCTTTGGGCATGAACACAGGAGGTAATGTTTTAAACATAAATGACAGTGTGCGCTATAGTCCCAATTCTTTGCCGGCATGGAACCCTCGGTTGAATAATTTTTATAGTACCATCACGGCGGCCTTATCTGACCATAATTTGCAAGACGGGGATACCATAAAGGTCCAGGGAGGGACTTTTTCAGAAAGTACTTATCAAATTAGAACGGGCATTACTCTAATGGGAGGTTACAACAAGGTTTGGTCTGCTCGAGACCAGGTTACAGTGCTTGACGGCACTACCGCAGGAGGAAAGAACGCTGGATATATAATCAATTTACAAGGAGGGAGTAATATATCTATTGATGGCTTTACCTTTACTAATGCCAAAATGTCTATTATAGGCAGTGGTGCAGTTTCAAATTTAACAATACAAAATGATACGTTCTCTAATAATCAGTGCGCGATTGTGCTGGAAAATGGTGGGGGAACAGTTCAGATTATTAACTCTAAAATAATCAGTAATATGGATGCCTATGTCTACAGTGTGTTGAACTTTTCGTCAAATTTTATTACTATAAAGATTGCGAATTGTTTGATTACGGGTAATCAATTTACCGGCACGGGTGCTTCTATCATAGGGGTTATGGGGAATGTTCAGAACTTTTCTATCATAAATTCATCAATTAGCTCAAACACAAATTCTGGTACTATTGAGCCTTCGCAGAGCATTATATCTGTTGGGAGTGTGGGTCAAGTACAAGCTAACGTATTAATAAAGAATTCTCAGATTAATAATAATACTCTGTCTATTGGTATGACTTATAGCGGCATAGTCTTTTTGAATACTACAGGTTCGGTGGATTTTGAAAATTGCGATATTTCAGGAAACACAATTTCTCAAGGGGCCACATATGTCGGTATTATCTATGCATCTCAAGCAGGTGCATTTACTATGACGCATTGTAATGTTAATACCAATGTTTTCAAGAATATGACTATTTACAATGGGATTATTTATGTATATCAGCTTCAATCAACCTTCACCATAGATCGGTGTGTGCTCGAAAATAATACTACTACAGGCAGTAGTATATTTTCGAGCGTTTTGTATAATGGATTGATAGGAATTCGCCAGTTTCCTAACGATACTTCTTTAAAACATATTATTGAAAATACTATTATTGCCGGTGATACGTTTGATTTCTCTGTAGCTCATAATCGTCAGTCTAATGGATTAATTAATTTTGCAAACACAGGTTCAAATTATTATAATTTTTATTTTATCAATGATACTATTGCCAGTAATACTGTTAACGATGCAGATTTATTCTATTTAGAAGATCAATCGTCGGTAAGATTTATAAATGATATTCATTATTTCAATTATGCTGTCGGACAGACCTCCCTTAGCTCAAATTATTATGATTTTGATGGAAGCGATTCAATTAATATGTCGTATTGGGATATTGAATCAATAACTAATAACGGTTTAAATCAAACCTCTACAAGTTCTAATTTTAGAATAGATCCTAAATTTGTTAATTCTGCTAATTATGATTTTCATCTTAATCTAACATCGTCATGCATTGCTCAAGGAAGAAATCCGAACGACGGTTCACCTATTGACCTTGGTGCTTATGGAGGAGCAGCTGATGTGGGATTTACAATTCCTAATGTGGATGATCAAAGTACGACGGATATAAAGGAGGATGTTATTGGAACACATTCTTGGCCGTGGCCGTAAACAAGCTCAGGCGCTGGTCATAGCAGTCATTGTTGTGGCTGTGTGCTTTGCTATGGGTGCTGGATTCCTAGGTTATAGCCGTGTTTCGTATATGATCAATCAGGGCAATATGAATTATGACGCGGCGTATTATTTGGCCCAAAGCGGATTGGAAATTGCCCGTTATCAGCTCTCTTTGGATTTTATCAATTATACTGGTACGGCTTCTCCTATCAGTTTTTCCAGTGGGACAATCAATATTACTGTTGGGGCACAAGACGCATCAGGTATCCGTCAGGTCATTTCTACTGGAGTCGTCGGCAACGCGCAACAGCAAATCACGAGGAAATATAAACAAGTATCACAACAGGTGGATGCAGCTTGGGCATTTTCTCCTAACAAGCTTAATTTATTAACCGCTGATAGTCATGTCCTTATCACCAAAACTACTGCCAGTAATCCTGCAATCGTGGCCGCTGATCCTGTTCATCAAACAGCTTGGTATGGAGATTGGGGAGGTAGATTTTTATGGAAAATTGACAATTCAGGTAATACACAACAGATAGATTTTGGTGGTTCAGTTAGTGTCCCTTCGGGAGAAGCTATTAATCAAGTTTCAATTGTTAGTATAGGAATTAATATTTCCGATGGTTCCTGTTTTGTTAGCGGTTATAGGGGAGATAGAACCAAGAAATTTAATTTTGATACTTCGCCAGGGCCCCTACTACTTGGCGCTAGATCATATAATGGACTTGCGGTCAATTCATCCTCAGGAGAGTGTTTTGAAGCGGACATGATGCAACTTCAAAAATACGGCCCCGCAGGTAATTCCATTGGTCAGGTTTCGTTTGAAACGTATTACAACAATCTTGAAAATTCTATGGCAGTTAATTCCCAGGATAATTCCGTATGGGTTTTAGATTATCATGGTTATGTTTATAAGTATGACACTAATTTTAATTTATTAGGAACACGCAATACTATTAATGCAACTTCTCTCGGAGTTAATCCTATTGATGGTTCGGCATGGGTTATTGATAATACTTTTCAGAATTTATTAAAACTTTCTCCCGTTGATCTTTCAACCCAAAAAATAATCAATTTTCCTGGATCACGATTAAGTGCAATTTCAATTAATCCTGTGACGGGTTCTGTCTGGGTTGTGAATGGAAATCCTACTGGAACTTTATACATGGTCGATTCTCAAGGTAATAACATTACACCGGTAAATTTTTGTTTGAGTTTTGGTGGTAATAGCTTTGGTAAGCCTATCGCCGCGACAACTACGCAAGAAGGTATGTTGCAGGAAATGCCGTGAGGGCCAAGGAGCTTTAAGAAAGTTATGAAACTGAAGAACGCGTTCTCAATGTTTGAACTAATAATCGTCATTGTTATCATGGCTATCTTGATTGGCGCGATGATGCCGATGATCAATAGCCAACTTAATAAGTCCATGTTAGACGCGACAGTACAGAATCTTGTCGCTGATTTACGTATGGCCCAGGAGTTGTCTATGACAAGGCAGAATGGTTATCAGTATTATTGGGTACGATTTAGTAATGTTTATTGCAATAATCTTGCTTGGTACTGCGGGCCAGGTTATGAGATACAACGTGACGAACCTATTAGTGATTCTCCTCCTTTAGGGACAACAGCAACAGTAATCAAGGGTGCTAATATAAATGAACATCCTTATATTTATGAACCCAATGTGGTTTTTGATCGTAAAATAAATTTTGACCCCGCAAGTCCTCTTAATCCTAATCTTAATCCTTCTCTACCGCCTGTGGTGAGGGTCATCTTTACCCCACAGGGTTCAGCTACAACAGATGGGCGAACGCTTTTGACGGCCGCTAACAATAAGATTATCCTCACGGACGGTCATTTGAAGAGGACTATTACCATATCACCGGTCACAGGAAGGATTGATGTTCAATGATATTTCTAAAAAGATATAACAACAGAGCATTATCCTTGCTTGAGATCATGATCACCTTGGTGATTATTACGGTGGCCTTGGTTGGTATCGGTTCTATTTTTTCTGTTGGTATGAATGCGGTGAATAAAAATAAAGTTAAATTGACGGCCCGTAACCTGGCCAAGGATTTGATGGAAGAGGTCTTAAGTAAGGCCCATTGGAAAACCGACGGGGATGCCTGTGGTGGAGGTGGCGCACTGGCTCCTGAAACAGGGGAGATACGTTGGGTAGGTATGGGATCACCGACGTTCAATGATGTGGATGATTATAATAATTTTGTTGATAATCCTATTACGGACATTAAAAAGAATCCTTTGCCTTATCCGGGCTTTAGGCGAAGCGTTATTGTGAAATTTCTTAATCCAGTGGATCTGTCCGATTCACAATCGCCAACAAGTTTTAAAAAAGTGACGGTAATAGTTGATTATGACCCGCAAGGGAATTTCAGCCCTTCGGTCTTTACATATTCTATTAGTCAAATTATTACGTATACGTAAGTTCTTATGGGTAGTTGAAAAAAATGCAATTGTCATTGCTTAATGATGAACGCTTTCTTATACTAACTGTACTTTGTTAATTTTGAAGCCGTTCTTTAAACCTTTGGGACTTAATCTTGAGAATTTGGGCAGCGTTAGGGTTC
>Ga0118677_10005405_pt1 | contig 22348 bp, 30 predicted proteins | sample AliMusrvi5mmetaG_FD_86154 | JGI IMG/M metagenome (GOLD analysis project Ga0118677, IMG submission 86154)
TCAAATATTAATGAGCGCCTAACGAGGGCGCTGCACTGGACGTGGTTCCGCTGCGCTCCACCACGCCAGTGACCTTTAGCGTTGAGTGTAAATTATGAAAATTAAAAATTTATTCATTTGCGTATTCTTAGCAGCTGGGTGTGCTAGTACCAATACAGTGCCGAACATCCCTACATTTGGCGATAGTTCGACTGAATTAATCGTAAATTGGGATGTTGGTTCAACAAATATAATTTGCAAATACTCAGGTCCTCAAAAACCCTATACAGGCGGAAATGATGTTTCGTTGAAATATGCTTTAACCTTCTACAAAGTCATTGATGGAAATTTAACAAAGTTCGATGAGGTAGACGTTTATGAGACAGTGCTCTCGATTTACCCTTTAAGAATGTTTGCTTCACAAAATACGAACAGACTGTTGGTAGTTACATCCGGTCCATCAAACATACGAGAAACCATCTTCCAGTTTAAAGACGGTAAAATCACAGATATTTCAGGTGGCACTTCCAATAAGGCACCAGAAATCTTATACGATTCAAATGGTGACGAAATGATATTGCTCACAGAAGTCGAGCACGTAATAGATGGCAACGAATCAACAGATGCGTTTAAAACAATTATCCTTAAATGGAATGGACAAAAATATTTGCAATATGGGCCATTTCCTGAAGGAATGCGATTGGATAAAGCTAAAGAGCTGCTGAAAAAATAAAATTAAAACTCAACAATTCACTTCACCTGACCGCCATTCCGCTATGCTCCATGTCGGCAGGTGACCTTATCGTTGTGTGAAAAAAACATAATGTCGTATTCGTTGAAAAAAGCGACTTGAAGGAAAGGTTTTGGTTGCAGTATATTCCTGGTCATAAAAAAATTTTTTAATAGGTAAAAATATGAATCCTCCAAAAGTAAACATTGGTGATTGGATTAAAATTCAAACAGATGAAAAAAACCCTGGAATTAATGGTTATGTTTTCAATGTATCCCCTGAAGGGGATAGATTATATGTTGGGTATTTACAAAACAATGTGAAGCCAATAAAAGAACCAGTTTGCTGGACTGGTGCTTTTTGGAAATTCGAATACGATGGCCCAAATGGCAGTTATTTGAAAGGTAGCGATGCAGAGGTTGTAAAAAAGGGGCCATATAGATAAATAATAAATTTGGGAGCTTGCAAGATGAGAAAAAAAACATACATCAAAACAAAAATATTTTTTTTGTTTTTTCTCACCTTTTCTTTTTTCGGATGCACCACTTTGATTATAAAAGATGACGACAACGCAGGTGAAATAAGTGCAAAAGTATTTACAAGGGTAATTTTGGGAATACCGACTTTAAGTTTAAGTGAAGTTGGTATGGGCTGGGCAAAAGAAGAATATCGGATAGATAAAATAGACGAAACAAATAAAAAAGAATATCAGCGAATAATGGATGTAGAGCAAACCCTGATATCTAAATATCCAAAATGGACTAGTGATGACGAAAGAGAAATTCTTCAATGGAAGCGAGATATGCGTCTCTGGGCCATGGCAAATTATCAAGTTTCATTAGATAGACTTGCGTTAGCCGGGAAGAAGCTATCTTTTTGGAGTAGTATGTCTAAATCAATGCAAGCTAATAGATACCAGCCACTACCTCAACAAAATCCAAATTTCAGTTTTTCAGCAGAACAAAAAATCGATGAAATGTATAAATGTTATAAATGGAATATCTGCTACTGATAAAGACTGCACACAACTTGGCGCTTCACTGGACGTGGTTCCGCTGCGCTCCACCACGCCAGTGACCTTGAGCGTTATGGATAAAAAATAATGAAAGGCACATTATGACAGACCTAGAAAAACGTCTTGCTATTTTAGAATATGAATTTCACGAACAATGCACGGTAAATCATATTTTAATCAATCTTCTTTTACATCATGACAACAATTTTAAACCAAAGGCCGCTGAAGCACTTCGCCTGGTTTTACAAAAACAGGTTGAGCAATTTCCCCTGTCTGAATTTGTTGAAAAGCAACTACGCGCGATACGAGACGAGCTAATTGCCGAGCCGAATCAGCAGCTTGTTGACTTATTTCTGAAACCGTCTGTTCATCTAGTTGATAAAGAGTAGTCATAAAAAAAACCATAACATCCGCATGCAGCCGACCGGCATGCCTTATCGGTTTTTATCTTCACACCCCAGTGGCGGCTGATGCGGGGCGTTAGCTCTTTAAATAAAGCAATATAAGGGATGAAATGAGATGCTCTACATTTATGACAAAAAAAATAAGGCGCTCATGCCATGTAAAGAAACAGAATTTAGGGCACATGGTCTTTTGGAGCGTCAGGACTTAGCTAAATGGGTGGAGCAGTATCCAGCTATTCTCGGCGAAGAATTGCTGATTATTACATCAGAGTATGACAGATTTGATAAAACAAACGAGCGCCTTGATCTCCTCGCTCTCGACAAAGATGGTAATCTCGTTGTTATCGAACTTAAACGTGATGATAGTGGCAAGAATGTTGACCTTCAAGCAATTAAATATGCTGCCTATTGTTCTACGCTTAGCCTTGCCGACCTTGTAGATATGTATTTGAAGTATCAGAAGCAAAAAGGTTTTGAGTTAACCCTAGAGGCAGCACAGGCTGCAATTCTGGAATTTATTGAAAATGATGATTTTGAAGAATTAAATGACCGCCCCAGAATAATTCTTGTTGCCAAAGAATTTCGTCCCGAAGTCACAGCATCTGTGCTCTGGTTGCGTAAGTTTGCCTTAGATGTCTCTTGTGTAAAATGGGACCCCTACGAACTTGAAAATGGAATCGTGGCTGTCAATTCATCTGTTTTAATTCCATTGCCAGAAGCAAAAGACTTTATTATTCAGGCAGAAAAAAAGGAAATTGCCGAGCACACCAAGTCACTGACCCACACAGAATATATCCAGTTTTTTTCCGAGTGCATTGAATTGATTAAGAAAAAGCTTCAGCGTGAATATGTCCCTCCTGGACCAAGAGCCTACTATCAGATCCCTACAGGTCTCAGCGGGGTACATTTCGAATGGGGGTTTCATGGCCGACCTCGTTCAAGTTTTGGCGTAGAACTGCACTTTGAAAAGGGCAACAAGGAATCTAATCAAGGGCTACTTTCAGTCTGTACCCGACTAAAAGACAAGCTTGAAAAAGAACTCAATGAAACAATGATCGTTCAACAAGATTGGGGTAAAGCTTGGGCGCGCCTGTATATTGAGAAGCAGCAAGGCAAAATTACTGACGACTTAAAAGATTGGGCGGTTGAGAAAATGCTAACTTTTATTCAGATTCTTCAGCCTGAGCTTGATAAAACAAAGAAGAGCTAACTATGCGCTGCACTGGACGTGGTTCCGCTGCGCTCCACCACGCCAGTGACCTTGAGCGTTAGGTAAAACGTAAATTAAAATGAAAGGATAGGATATCGTGATTAGAAATTGGACAATTATTCGCACGATACTGCTCGCACTTGAGTCTGCAAGTACACCAAATACAGTCATTAACGCAAACAATCTTCCTCCATTTCCTGAGCAGGAGGTTGCTTACAATATTCGTTTATTGTCCGAAGCTGGTTATATCAACGCAAACATACGTGAATCGTGCAGAGGCGATGGAATAATTAATACCGCGCTTGCACGCAGTCTAACTAATGCGGGTCATGAACTGCTCGATACAATTCGAAACGACTCAGTTTGGAGAAAAGTTCAAGATAAGTTCAAGTCTAGCGGTCTAGAAATGACCTTCGATCTTGTTCTCATGGTCGGAAAGAAAATTATGGAAACCATGCTCTCATAAATCTGAACCAACTAATGATATCATGAGCTTAAAAGAAGCAAAAACCAATAGCAAAATGGCGGGACCCTTTGGGCAATATGCTTGGTCTGTATATGATTTAAACGGGGCCAGTATTGATAACGGGAATGAATTAAGACTAACTTGCGGTCGAACAAGCAATCTTGTTAATTATTTAGCTTCATCAGCTGAACTTGAACAGGAAGCTTGTATTATTCTTGCTATTTATACGTCCCCGGCCCTATTTATAGCTCCCATGATCTTGAATAGTCATATAAAACCAAAACAAGATATAACGAATTGGTTTTTAAATTATGGACAAGAAAAAAGCAGGGAAAAAATTGGATGTTGGCCTCTGACGGATTTTTCGTATTGTAAAATCTTGAATAATATTAGTCCTAAGGCCCTTTTTGTTTATGGTTATATCGCTCCTCTTTCTAGAAAGAAAAATTATACTATCGAAAACACACCAAAGAGTATCAAACAATATATTGCTGATGAAGAGCTAAGAGAATCATATAACGAGTTATCTTGTTTAGGCTTATTAAATAATACCCCCGGAGAAACTTGGATTCACTCATTTACATTTGAAGCTATTGAAACAAGAAAAACAATGACTGAAGCTGTAAACATTGGCCATTTTATATATGCACAAGAATTAATGACTAAATCGATGATGCGGGATATTGAAGCATGTCGCCTGAATGGATGGAGACTTGTATCGTCTGTGCAACCCAATAGGAAAGAATATTGCCCTTGTCCAATTTGCGTAAATTTACCGGAGCATAAAACTTATATTCCACTCAACGATTCGATTCTTTATCCGTTCCATTATAATTGCGGCCCTTGGCGCCCTAATATTGAAATGCCATGACAATTTATAAAACCTTGAAAAGTTTATTCCAATAAATTGAGCGCCTAACAAGGGCGCTGCACTGGACGTGGTTCCGCTGCGCTCCACCACGCCAGTGATCTTTAGCGTTAGATGGAAATTAATTATGAAGCCAAAAAAAATCTTTCTGTTTGCAGCACTACTTCTTATCGTAAATGGATGTAATTTTGAAGATGATGCCACTAAACTCAGATACATTCTTGAAGACAGGGCAAATTATTTATTACAGTCTCAGGATAAAATTTTAACTTTTGAGTATCTCCCAAACACAAACGGATCGTATTGCTTGATACTACTTCCCAATAAAAAAATCCCCAAGTCAGAACTTGTACAACTTAAGATACCCACTCGAATAGTTGAAAATATTTTTAAGCAAATGGGCTATTTAAAAGAAAGATTTGATGGGGATGCAATAATAGGGGATTGGATTATTGTTTGGAGGGAAAAAACAAATACCCCTTGCTGGACAGGTTGTTCAATTCAACCTTCCGAGGTTCTTTTTGTAATGAAGAATTCTGAAAAGACAATTGTGACCTTAGAAAAGAGCGGCACTACTGTTAAAATCAGTTCACTAAAATAAAAAATCTAACATTCACTTCAGCCGACCCTTCGGGCGGCTGACCTTTTCGTTATAAAATTATGAATGTAAAAAAAGATACTATATTCAATTTGCTGCTGGTTCTAATACCGGTAGTTATTCTTCTGGTAGCTGTCGCCCCAAGGATTTTAAATAAAAACAATGAAGCAAAACAAAAAACTGCCAGCCTACAAATTAATACAATTACAACCGCTGTAGAGCAGTACTTTAAGGAGAATGGAAAATACCCAACAACAGAGGAGGGACTTCATTTATTAACAACAAAAAAAGATAAAAATGGAAATCCATATTTAAACTATTTACCCAATGATCCTTGGGGGTTGCCATACCTATACCTTTGTCCGGGGGCTAACAACAAAAAATACGATCTATGGTCAGATGGAACTGTTAAGTAAAAGCAGTTAACACCATAGACATATACATTGAGATTATAACATTCACTTCAGCCGACCCTTCGGGCGGCTGACTTTTAGCGTTAGGGTTAAAGATTATGAACTCACTTGCTTTCAACATGCATATATCTCAAGTTCTGCGAGGGAAGTACCTATACGGGCTTGCTGTTTTTCCTTTCGGACTCATGTTTTCTTCCTTTCTAATTTTTGTGCCTTTCGCATATTGGTTATTAAGCTATCTCGGCATTCCAGAAGGTGAGCTAATGATGAATCATCCAAACGGCATAATCTGGCTAGTTATAGTTCTAGCAGCAATGGTTACTCTCATGATCTCTGGTTATATACTTGGGTGGTTTTTAAATGCGATGGTCGCACGTGTTTTTTTGGGATGGAATGCTGAAAAAACTCATCGAGTCTTTTTATATTCCGAGGTGCCAAATGAATGGGTGAAAAAGGGAAAAAAGCTCACGGATTCCATTAATACAGTGAATGAGAAATGGGCAATCACACGCCAAAAAGGTAAATGGAGCTATATAATTAAGAAAGGTGTCTTGGGATGGGGTGTATTTATGTTTTTTTTCATGACTATTATCCCAATGAGAAAGGGTTCGGAGCATACCTATTTTTACTTTATATGGCAGGCTCTACTCTGGGCTGCCAGTGGTGGGCTATTTGGTTGCATAAGCTGGTATTTCTCGGAAAAGCAGTATATGAAAAAAAATAATATCATGAAGCCCTAACAAGAGCAATACAGCCGATCGCTACGCGCCGGCTGATTTTCTCGTTAGCCGGAGAAAATGATGAAAAGCATATTAACGATTTTTATTGTACTGATGATTTCTCAATCAAATCTTTTTGCTGGAGACTGCTTCCCTGGAATGACGATATCCTATTCTCCTGCAAAACATTACTCCATCATTTGGCAAAAACCGACCGATAATGCAACACATCACTTGATTTATGCTCAAGGCAAAGGGGAAAAGCCTTTTTTTGAATTCATCAGGGAAGTTTGCATTCATTGGGAACCGCAGGAAAAATATTTTTCGTTAACCGATTATGAAGGAAGCAATGTCTCTGAGGTATATGTATATAAAACCCAGGGACCGAAAAAGGCCTTCGATTTGGTGGATATCATTCCTCCACGAGTTAAGCAGTTGTATGCTAAAAATTTTCATAGCTATATTGAAGTACTATCGTGGACTACAAACGGATTATTTGCTCATGTATGGGGGAAGGGTGATCTAAGCCCAGACGGTTTTGATGTAAAACTAAAATGCACAATGAAAAACTCCAAGATGTCTTGTACTGAAGAATAAGGCTAACAGTCACTTCAGCCGACCCTTCGGGCGGCTGACTTTTTTCGTTACCCGGAAAATAAACAATGCGCAACTAATGATTGCATTACGTTGCATTATATTATATAATGTACACATAAACAATTTGGAGGAAAAACCATGGCTACAGCAGTTAGAATATCAGAAGAACTTGTTGATGATGCAAAGAGATTTAGCCGGATCGACCATCGATCTTTAGCTGGTCAGATTGAGCATTGGGCGCGTATGGGAAAATGTGCTGAGGAGAATCCCGACTTATCATATTCCTTCATTAAAGAAATCTTGATCGGACTTGATGAATTAGATCAGGGCGAAAAAACGGAATACAAGTTTGGATAGGTTACCATGAAAATCTACCAATCAAGATTATTCGAGAAAAAAATAAAGAAGATGTCTAAGTCAGAAAAGGAATCTTTAGATCGCGAAGTTAGAAATATTGCTGAAAACCCACATATTGGTGAAGAAAAGAGGGGAGATTTGAAGGGTGTTTTTGTGCATAAATTCAAGCTCAAGACGAATTTATACTTGCTGGCATATAGGAAAACAGGTTCAGATTTAGAACTGATCATGATTGGAGCTCATGAAAATTACTATCGTGATCTGAAGAGTTACTTAAAAAGCAGATAAAGGGGGTAACGAATCACTGCAGCCGACCCTTCGGGCGGCTGACTTTTTTCGTTGGATGAGGAATATGAATGAATGAGCAGCACAGCAAATGGCAAACTAAGGAACTGGCCCAGACCTTTTTAGACGGCGTTAGAGGTGCTATCCCAGGAGCAAACTTCCAGATGGAAGTGCTCAGCAAAATCGTAAGTATGTGGTGCCCTCAGCCCTCCAGGATTATGGACTTGGGGTGTGGAGATGGAGCTCTTGGTCGTATGCTACTTGATATGCATCCCGCTGTGCATATGATCTTTGCTGATTTCTCAGAGCCTATGCTGGAAGCGTTACGGAAACAGATCAACAGCAATCAACTGACAACGATCATCAATGTAGATTTTTCGACACCGGTCTGGACCAAAGGCTTTAAGATCGAAAAACCTTTTGATGTCATTGTGTCGGGTTTTGCCATTCACCACCAACCAGATGATCGAAAGAGGGGGCTATATGCTGAGATTTACGGGCTTCTGCGAGCAGGCGGCGTCTTCTTAAACCTCGAACATGTCAGTTCAGCTACCCCTTCAGGGAGTGTGCTCTTTGACAGCTTCTTCGTAGATCACCTATTACAATTCCACACCAATTCCAGCCCGAACAAAACAAGGCACGAGATCGAAGAGGCATACTATCAGCGACCCGATAAAAAGGAGAACATCCTTGCACCCGTTGAAACTCAGTGCCAATGGCTCCGCGACATAGGCTTTCAAGACGTGGATTGTTTTTTTAAAGTCTTTGAGTTGGCGCTGTTTGGTGGAAGAAAAGCATCCAACAACGGCATGCACCTGATCGCCGAAAAGGCCGGCTCCAGGTGACGCCTGCGTTAAATCAAATATGAATAATATTGGCTTTATTTTATTAGCAGCTATGGCTACTTTAGTTGCCTTGGCGATGATTGATTCATTAAGAGGAGACTATTGGCCCTTTTTTGCAATAATTGGAGTTGCCTCTATAGCCCTTTATGCATTATGGAAGTTTCAAGCATCTTTCCGTTCTTCTGGGCAAAACGGAGTGCCAGGTCTTAATGCTTTCCGCAAAATAAAAAAGAAGAAATTTAAAAACAAATAGTTTTAACATTCCATTTAAGCCGACCAGGTAAACGCCGGCAGTATATTTAATTGCCCTTGGCGGGCGGCTCAATTTTGCGTTATGGTGAAATAATGAAAATCTTTTTAATGGTGGGAACAGCAAAGATCATATCTACACATGTCGTATGCACATGAACGACATGAGATTATAATCTGACATATGAAGATGCAACCATAAATATTTCCTAAACCATAGAAGGAGCAACATATGACTAAACACTGGCCAATGATTTTTGCGATTCTAGCACTTTGCTTTTCAGCAGTGTCACTCAGCGCAGCTGGTGAGCCGCCGGCCGCAAAAACACAAAGACTCGTTAAACAAGCTGCCGGCCTTGTGCGGGAAAAGGGCGAGGCAGTGTTTCCCGAGTTCCGCAAAAAAGGCAGCCCCTGGCTTCAGGGAGATCAGTATATTTTCATTGTGGATGAAAAAGGGCTTGAGCTGGTCTGTGGCGCCTGTGCTGAACTGGAAGGTAAAAACCTCTGGGATCACAAGGATCCCACCGGTTTATACGTCATCAGGGAAGAAGTGGCGCTGGTAAAGAAACAAGGAGCAGGCTGGCTGACTGCGGTCTGGGAAAGGCCAAGTGACAAAAAGCCGATGACGTGCAGGTCATTTGTAAAAGGAGTAAATATCGGCGGCAAACTGCTGATTGTGGGCTCAAGTTTTTTCCTAGACCAGGCAACAATGAAAAAACCATCGGAAACAGATGTGAAGCCGGCAGCTGTCCACTAAAGCAAATTAAGAATGAGATGGCCATATTTCAAAGACAGAATTGCGCAATTGATGCCACCTCACCCCGGCCCTCTCCCCCATACATGGCGGAGAGGGTGATGCCGGTATTTCTTTCACCATGATTTTCTTCGGTCATTTCAATTTAAAATTGCTCTAAAGAAAAGTCAAGATCACATATTAATGGGCTGTTGCCCAAATCCCACCAGGCTGATCTGGGAAAAGGGGGCATCTTCATATGCCATGTTTTAGCAGGCTGTTGAAAAACGCCCATCTGCTGCGTTGCGCTCATCATGCTTCACTGCGGCGTACAAGAAAGTACGCCGCAGTGAAGCATGATTGCCTGCAAGCAGGTGTCAGAGACAACGCGCGCCTTGCATCTGAGCATTTTTGAACAGCCTGCATTTATTGACTTTTTCAACAACCTGTTAGGTGAGCTCCCGGCGGGCGGTTCAATATTGAGGTATCATTGATAGTGAGGAATCCATGAAAGTAAGGCCTCGGCAAATCCTTTCAGTGATAGGCTCCCTGTTTTTATTTTTTATTCTACGGCAATTTGTCTCATTCGACTTTAAGAATCATGCGGCAGAATTCAGTTTAGCTAAAGAAAAGCTTGCGGCCGCGGCCAATGAAGAAGAGAGATACACGATACTGGACGATGCAGCTTTTCATGGTGCGCTTTCGGGGCATCTTGATGAGGCCAAAGCCCTCGCCGAGGAGCTTCTCCGTCTGTCCGAAAAGTATAAAAAAAGCGATTGGCAGTCTACGGGATGGAACTATGGGAACGCCGTTCACAAGGGCCATTCGGTTTTGGGCTTGGTTGCAGTGCAAAGCAATGACCTGGATGGCGCTTGCCGGCATCTTCTTCTGTCAGCACCTCCCGATGCGGGTTCTCCACAAATGAGCTCTTTTGGACCCAACATGACACTCGCCCGCGAATTACTGAAAAAAGGTGAACAGGAGGCCGTTTTGAAATATTTTGATGAATGTGACCGTTTCTGGACCGTTCCGTTTTACTGGCGATGGTTTGTAAGAATGGGACTCACCCCCTCGTTCGGCGCCAATATGTCTTATTAACCGACCCGGTAAATGTCGGCGGCTTTTAGGGAAAACCCGACTACAGTCGAACAGCCTACCGCTTAAATGCCTTCAGCCCGATAGCCTTACGACCGCTTCAGCGCCTCGATAAGCTCAGTGCGGGTGCAGAGGGTTAACACATCCGAGACATGCTTTTCAATTTCCTGCCTGCCGCCCTCCTCACGGTCAACGAGGGCTATAGCCATAATGACCTGCAGCCCTTCCGCCCGGGCAGCCTCGATAGCCTTAATGGTTGAGCCGCCGGTGGTAATGACATCATCCACGATCACCACGCAATCCCCGGGCTTCACATCGCCCTCCACGAGCTTTTTCATGCCGTGGTCTTTTTGTTCTTTACGAATGGAGAAGGAGGCAAGATTTTTGTTATACGTATAGGCCGTCTGCGACACGCAGCAGGCTATGGGGTCTGCGCCCATGGTGAGCCCGCCGATTGCCTGCACATTAAGATTTTTTATCATGGAGAATATCATTTGCCCGATAAGAAACTTGCCTTCGCAGGAATGGGTTGTTTTGCGGCAATCGATATAATAATTGCTCATTTTGCCTGAGGCCAGTTTGAAAATCGGTTGATCACTGTATTTGAATGATTTTTCCAGAAGCAGTTCAATCAGGCGCTTTTGCAGCTTATGTTCCATGGAAGCTCTCCGCAATGAATGTTTTAAAGTCACGTTAAGATAGCGGAATTAGCTCCCGTGCGCAACAATTGTTTGACACGTCTGCGGAAAATAGCTATAAATTTCAGCATGTTTTTAATGCCCGGGTGGCGGAACTGGTAGACGCAAGGGACTTAAAATCCCTCGACCGCAAGGTTGTACGAGTTCGATTCTCGTCCCGGGCATTTTTAATCCGCCCATCATATTTAAGGACACAAGGGTGTATTGCCCGGTGTCCTTTTTTACCTTTCAAGCCAACGTAATTCTCCAGCTCACTGCGTAGCGAATTGACAGGAACCACCCGTGGGCACAGAATAGTGTTTGTTCAATAAAAAAGGCGCCTAACCCGGATTATTCATGAACATAAATTAAAGGTAGGGGAACGCAGGAGCGCCTGATCAGACACAACAACAAAGAGGCAAGAGTAAATCCGCACAACTGCCACTAGAGCATTTCACAAAATTCTGTAGCCATATGGCCACCGGGGAGTTTTTGGTGAAGCAGCCCGTGCGGTTCGAGCCATTGGCCTATTTCCACAATTGGCGTATCGTGCGAGAATATAGCACGGGCGAATGAGCCAATAACTCCCCGATGCAAACGGCTACAGAATAAAGCTACATGCTCTAATGCCTTGCAAAAAGGGGGCGTTTTACCTGTTCGGTTTTGCTGGAAATATTCGTTTGAGATTGCTGCGCCTATGCAGCCTCTGTTTCAGGGAGAAACGTGAGGGATCAAAATGGCCTGTCTTCAATAGCGCTATAGGCAAGAGGAAGGGGAAACTCGACGCCATAATAGTAGTCATAGGAAAGTATCGTGGCTGGACTATCCCCTAAAAAAGCCCTGAGATCCTGGAATAACCCAGCGCAGATGCTTTGCTGATTGAACTCTTCCTCGTACAGCGGCATTACTTTCCTTTTCACGCCACCGTAGCCGATAAATCCCGCCACAAGCAGCGCAAGAACGAAACCCAGGGTCATTCTTTTTGCAAATTCATTCATATACGGACTCCTTTCATTTTGTTGTAACTTGTATCTCCTGGCGCCCTATCGAGTGCTTCAGGCATCAGCGCCGGCTGTGTTGCTTTTTGGGTTGGTGCTGCTCCTTAAGATGCTTCATCACCTGCGGCAATGAGCTTGAGGGGCCCTGCCTGCCGGAAGAGCGCGCTGTCATCCGTGTTTGAGAAAATACTTTGTCCAGAGCGGCAACCCTGCCGGTGAACCAGCTACCGGCATCAAAGGCCCCGGCAGGTTGCGCCGCCAGCAAAAAGCCTATAAGCATGAGCACAAGACCTATTGTTTTCTTCATGGGATACCCTTCTTTCATATTGGCATTGGTGGCATTCTTCTTTGTCTTTGTATGCAGTATAGGCGGAATGAATTAAGGGGAAATAAAAGTTCGGTTAAGAATGCGTTAATTCGAGGGGGGATTACTTGTTTTTATGATGCGTGATCACCCGGCCCTGGAGCATGAAAATGGTGTCTTCGGCGAAATGCTCATACCCTGAGGTCCGGCTATTCGAATCCAATACCTTCCTGCAGATTCTGCAACAATGCAAGTGCCCGCTCATAAAGGGACTTTGGGAATGCTTCGGTTCCAACTATTGGGCAGACATCCGCCGCACCGGGTTGTCTGGCGCAGCCCCTATCAGGAGAGATTGTGATGCTTGATCACCCGTCCCTGGAGCATGAAGATAGTGTCTTCCGCAATGTTGGTGGTGAGATCGGCGATGCGCTCGAGGTTTTCCGCAATCCGCAGGATATTAATGCAGCTGCTGATAATAGATGGGTTTTCCGTCATGAAGGTGATGAGTTCCCGCAGGATCTGGTCTCGCAGGCCATCGACGATGCTGTCGTGGCGGCAAACCTCCATGGCAAGCTGCGGGTCTTCGTTGATAAACGCGTCAAGCACATCGGCAAGCATGCCCCGCACCAAATCGCTCAAGCGCGGTATGTCGATGAAGGGCTTGATGGGCGGCGACTTGATGAGTTCACCGGCATTGCGCGCGACATTGACGGCGTGATCACCCATGCGCTCAAGGGCCGCGTTCATGTCGTACACCACCAGAATCGTGCGCAGATCCCTGGCCATGGGCTGAAACTGCGCTATCAGGTTGGTGCAGGCCTCATCGATGTCCAGCTCAAAGCGGTTGGCTTTTGGCTCGTCCTGATCGATAAGCTCCAGCAGCAGCGCTTCATCGCGGCTGACAAGCCCCTTGACGCTTTTATAGATCATGCGCTCGATATGAGCGCTGAATTGAATGATAGCGCCTTTGAGTTCATTTAATTTTTCCGGCTGCATGCTTTCCTTTCTTGATGTGCGACATAGGGGCGTATGGCCATACGCCCCTGCAATATATGGGTCATCCGAATTTGCCCGACAAATATTCCTCGGTCCGCTTGTCCTCCGGCACGGTGAAAAGTTTTTCCGTGGTGCCGAACTCGACAAGATCTCCGAGATACAGAAACGCGGTAAAGTCTGACACGCGGGCTGCCTGGGCGATATTGTGCGTGACCAGCAGTATGGTCACATTGTTTTTCAGCTCGCAGATGAGCTGCTCGATATGGGCCGTGGCCTTTGGATCAAGGGCTGACGTGGGCTCGTCCATGAGCAGTATATCGGGATTCATGGCAAGGGCGCGGGCGATGCACAGGCGCTGCTGCTGCCCGCCCGAGAGAAACGAGCCTTTTTTGTGCAGCCGGTCGCGCACCTCTTCCCACAGGGCGCCTTTGCGCAGGGACTCCTCCACGATGCAGTCCTTATCGCCCCGTGTGATTTTAATGCCGTTCAGGCTGTACCCCGCAATCACGTTTTCATAAATGCTCATGGTCGGGAACGGATTGGGCCGCTGAAACACCATGCCGATTTTCTTGCGCACCATGATAGGGTTCATTTTGTACAGATCATCGTCGTGCAGGTAAATGCACCCCGCAACCCCGGCATCGGTGATAAGCTCATGCATGCGGTTGATGCAGCGGATGAGTGTTGTCTTGCCGCAGCCGGAAGGGCCCATGAGCGCCGTTACCTTGTTATGCTGCACAGACAGGTTGATGTCTTTGAGCACGGGATTTTCGCCGAAATGGGCTGAAAAATTTTCGACTCTTAAAACTGGACTTTCCATCGCTTTGCTATCACCTTTGCAATAAAGTTCATTCCCAGAACAAAAACCACGAGCACAAGGGCTGCGCCCCAGGCTTTGGCATGCCACTCGGGATAGGGGCTCGTGGCAAAGTTAAAAATCATGAGCGGCAGGCTGTCGACGGGCCTCAATGCATTCAGGCTCATGTACGGGTTGCCGAAAGCCGTAAACAGCAGGGGCGCTGTCTCGCCGGTTATGCGCGCTATGGCAAGCAGAACGCCGGTCAGAATGCCCGTGATGCCCGAGGGCACGATGATCTTCAGCACCGTGCGGGAATAGGAAACGCCCAGGGCAAGGGATGCCTCCCTGAGAATATCGGGAACAAGCCTCAGTGTTTCCTCCGTGGAGCGCACGATCACGGGCAGCATCATGATGGCAAGGGCCACGCTGCCCGACAGGGCGGAGAAGGTTCCCATGCTGAGTACGACCCAGGCATAGGCCACAATACCGATAACTATGGAGGGGATGCCCTGGAGCACTTCCATGCACAGCCGCACCCCGGTCGCAATGGCGCCCTTTTTCTGCTCAACAAGATAGATGCCTGCAAGCACGCCAAGGGGAATGGCAATGAGGCTTGCAAGCACGATAAGCATCATTGTTCCGGCAAGGGCATTGACTATGCCGCCGCCGGTTTCGCCCATGGGCCTGGGAAGTGTGGTGAGGAACTCCCAGCTGATGACCGCTATGCCGTTTTTAACGATATGGAAAATAATGAGCAGCAGCGGCACGATCATGGCAAAGGACAGCAGCACCACCAGGGCCAGAAACAACCGGTCTTTAACGATGCGCAGCTGGATGTTTGAAGTACTCATGTGCGATTATTTTCTTTTTATTTTTATATAGTGCCGCAAATTTCGTCCCGCCGGGCGTCTCTACGTTTTCATTCTGTACATGATATATCTGCCGATCAGGCTGATGACAAGGGTTACCATCATGAGCAGAAGTCCTATCTCGATGAGACATGACACATAGACCGCATCGGTGGCTTCGGCGAATTCATTGGCGATGATGCTTGCCATTGTATTAGCCGGGCTAAAAATGCTTGTTGGCAGTATATTGGCATTTCCGATTACCATGGTGACGGCCATGGTCTCGCCGATGGCGCGGCCGAGTGACAAAAGAACACCGGCGAAAATGCCCGACCGGGCAGAGGGCAGCACCACTTTTTTAATCATTTCATAGCGCGTGGCCCCCAGCGACAGAGCAGCCTCCTTGAGGTCCGCCGGCACCAGATTCACCACATCGCTGCTGATGGAAGCCGAGTAGGGGATAATCATCACCGCAAGTATCAGGGCCGCCGTGAGAATGCCGATGCCATAGGGCACCACACCGAACTGCGTCTCCACCTGGCGCACCAGGGGCACTAAAACAAACAGGCCCCACATGCCGAAAATAACCGATGGTATGCCCGCCATCAACTCAATGGCGCTTTTCAAAAATGAAGAAACAATGCCTTCGCGGAAGTACTCTCCCAGAAAAATGGCGATGGCAAGGGAAAAGGGCAGTGATAGGGCAAGAGCCAGAAACGAGGTCAGGAGCGTGCCGACCAGGAAAACCAGGGATCCGTACACTTTGAAGACCGGATCCCATGTCGTACCGGTAAAAAATCCAAATCCCGATGCCTTCATGGCAGGCAGCGAATCGACCACCAGCGTCACGAAGATGCCTGCAAGCAGCAGGAGTATAAGCACGCCCACGGCTGTTAAAACTGTTTTAAAAATCCCGTCAGAGGATACTTTGAACATATGTTTGTCTGCGGTTTGTTCCGGTCTATCCCGAATCAATAATCCCGCCATCGCAGGCGGTGCGGTCATTTCAGCTGTTGTCCGAGCCATTGTTGTTCGCCGTTCATGATTGCCGCGGTCTTGCTGCAAGTGTACATTTTTGCAGGGGCGCTTCAGTTTCGCTTATGCACGGCTGAAAATCCGCTGCAGGGAAAACGCAAGCTCCGAAGCGCGGCCCGGCGCAAAGGGGGAGGAAGCGCCGCACCGCACTCCGGCATGCCGGCGTACTACTGCACTATTGCTGCCGCCTCATAGGTGGCTGACTTTAACACTATTTCCGCCTTTTTAACGGCCTCGGCAGGCAGGGGCGCATAGTCAAGGCTCTCTGCAAGCTGCTGACCCTCATGGAGAATCCATCCCAGAAGATTTACAAGATCCGCGGCCTTTTCTTTTGAGCGGCCGCTGTACTTCTGTTCTTTATAAAAAACCAACCAGGTAAAGCCGGAAATCGGGTAGCCGTCTTTTGCCGCTGTGTCGACGATGCTCACGCGCGTGTCATCGGGAATGGCCATACCTGCCGCGGCGGTAACCGATTTCATGGAGGGCTTAATGAAAACACCGGATTTGTTTTTTACATCGGCATAGGGCATTTTATTCTGCACCGCATAAATCAGCTCGACATAGCCGATAGCTCCGGGCACCTGTTTCACAAGGCCTGCCACACCGGGATTGCCTTTTGCGCCAAGGCCATTAGGCCAGTTAAGTGACTTGCCCGCGCCCACGCGCTCTTTCCACTCGGCGCTCACCTTTGCAAGGTAGTCGCTGAAGATGGCGGTGGTGCCGCTGCCGTCGGAGCGGTGGACTGTTGCGATATTCATGTCGGGCAGCTTTGCGCCGGGGTTGACATCCAGTATCCGCTTATCATTCCATTTTTCAATCTTGCCCAGAAATATATCCACGATCAGGCTGGGGGTCAGCTTGATTGCCGGATCGCCGGGCACATTATACGTAATGACTACAGCGCCAAGACATGTGGGCACATGCAGAATAGGCGCCCCGGCTTCGGCTATTTCTTTGTCGTCCATAAAAGCATCGGTGCCGCCGAAATCAACGGTTTTTGCCTTCAGCTGCTGAATGCCGCCGCCCGAGCCGATGGCCTGATAATTGACCTTTACGCCTTTTTCCTGGTTGTAGGTGTCAAAGAGCTTGGAATAGAACGGGAACGGGAATGTTGCGCCCGCGCCCAGCAATTCCTTGCCGCCGGCATGCGCCGGGCCAAGCAGCAGGGCAAAGGCCGCGCACACGGTTGTCAAAAAACCAAGTGCCTTCTTCATACGCGTTTCTCCTTTACGCACGGCAGAGCGCCAGCCCGTGGAAACAGAATAATAAATCCTGTTTCCACGGGCAAAGTCCGCCGCAGGTTAGAAATTATATTTCAGATCGAACTGGAACAAGTTCTCCTCATGGCTGCCGCCGTTGATCAGCTTTGTATTAAAGTAGCTGGCCACGGCGTTCACATTGTCCAACAGACCATACGTAAGGGATATCTTCGGACCCTTCACGCCCGTTCTGCCGCTATAGGTATCCGAATCGGTCAAAAAGTCGAGCCACGCATCCTGCTCCAGGCGCTCGTAGCGGGCCCAGAACTGCCAATCATAGCGCTTCACGACTTTTTCACTGCCGAACTTCACGCCGACGAGATACCCGGTATCATTGGAGCCCCCGGGACCGCTATCCTTGAAGCCCCCATTGCTGCTGGAACTGGAGGTGTTCTTTATATATTCGCCGAACAGGGCGGCAAACGGGACATAGGGTATGGGATTCTTATAGCCGACCTCGCCGCTGGCGACAATGGCATTGTAGCTGTTCTTAAGCGTGCCCTTGTACTGGCCGGTCTTGTCCAGGGTATTGGTGCCGCTGGAATAATCGGCGAACGTGTGGTGCCTCACATTGTTCGTGCCGTAGAAGGACAGCGCATTCTTGAAATAGATGCTGTCCGTGAAGCTGTATTTACTGCCCGGCTGGAAAACGAGCATGCACGGGTCGTCGCTGTGTAAGCTGTGATCCTTGGTGCTGTTTGACAAATAAGTTGTGTTTTGAGAATCAATAATAAAAGCGCCGATATTCGTAAACAGATTCAGGTTCGGCAGCGCGTCGTAGGTGAACAGTATCGCCGCGCCATCGGGCCGAATATCATCCTTCCAAATAAGCTCCGAGGGCCTCCAGAGCGGATTTTCAAACTTACCACCCTGCAGCGTCAACCAGCTGTACGGTTTGTAGCGGGCATAGGCGTAGTCGATATTAAGCTGGCCCTTGGAGAATTCTTTCTGAAAGCTTTGATTGGCCGACCGCGGATCAGCAGTGCCGCTGGCAAAGCCGAATCCCACATCCACATCGTCGGTCACCTTGGTCACCACGCCCAGGCGCAGGCGGTAACGGTAGCGGTCGACATCGACATATTTCTTCTGTCCTTTGCCGAAATTGGTGTCCACATCCCGCTGAATATGCTCATAGCGGAGCCGTAAATCGCCCTTGAGCTGCATCTTGCGGACCCAGTCGGGGATACCACCCGCAAACAGGGTTGGATTATCTTTTTTTATAGCATCCTTGGTGGCCTTTATGACTTCGGCCCGCTCCTTGTCCTTCTCCTGCCACTGGGTTTCCTGGGTTTCCCTGACTTCCTTGAGAACCTCGTTGGCATCGCTTTTTGACAGCACGCCTTTCTTAACGAGTTTATCGACCAGTACATCGACCTCGCTCGCAATCGCGGGCCGCGCCAGCGCTACGGCGAACACAAGAAAAAATACTGCCGCAATAATTCTTTTTTTCATGGCGTCTCCTTTCTGCGCAGTGTAATTATTTCTTTACCGCGAGCGCGAAGTTAATGGTGAAGGGCGCGGGGAGCACCACCAGATCCGGGGTCACATCGATCATAAACACATAGACAAGGGCGACTCCGAACTGGGCGTTTATGGTGTAGGTCATGGTGATCTTATTGGCCCACGACGCAGCCTGGTTGTTAATGTATGGCGCGCCGCCCAGAGCATACCCAACCACGGCAAGCTCATAATCAAGATAGCCGGGGGTGGTGACGCTGGCTGAGGTGCCCACCGTTATGGTCAGAATGCCCGGGAAGTCGGAGTCGGCGGGGCCGACCGCCGAGACCAGAAACAGCTTCCCTACGTGCGCTTGATACGAGTTCTGTTGCTGGTCGAGGTAGAAGGTGCGGCCGACGCTGTCGCCCGGTTCCATCACGATGAAATTGCTCTGGGCTGCGCGCGCCTCGCCAGCCCCAAGCAAAAGCGCCAGCGCTGTACATAGTGCCGCCAGTGTTGTCATCAAATGTCTACTTCTCATACGTGTACCTCCCTTTCTTGGGTTTAAGGTTTACTGCATGCACCTGTTGCATGTTCATGTTGGGGAGGTTATATGACGCATGTGTTAACACCGTTTAAGTTTTCAGTTAAGATTATGTTGCCCCTTGGTTAAGTCTGAAAAAAGTTTGTGTTAAGGTTCGGTTAATTTTTTTTAGTCGGACAGGGCCTAAGTCTTGACTTTAACGGCGCAAACCATGCATAATGCACTCAATTCACACGCTGCAATACACAACTAAAGCGGCCGTACAGCGGCAGCGCACAATTCGGGGAGACCAGTATATATGGACGGTCATATTTACAAATCATTTGACAAAGAGCTGCATGATTTAAAGGAAAAGCTGCTGCTGATGGGAGGCCGGGTCGAGCAGGCCATCAATGGCGCCATTAAAGCGCTGGAGGAGCGCAATTCCGAATCCGCGCAGCGCATCATCGACGACGACGATGTTGTTGATATGGAAGAAATAGAAATCGACGAGTTCTGCCTGCGCCTGCTGGCGCTGCGGCAGCCCGCGGCGCGCGATTTGCGCTTTATCACCACGGCGATCAAGGTCAACTATGACCTGGAGCGCATCGGCGACATGGCGGTCAACGTTTCCGAGCGGGTGCTGGAATTAAACAAGGAGCCCCAGCTCAAGCCCTATATCACCCTGCCGGAAATGGCGCATACCGTGCAGCAGATGCTCAGGGATAGCCTCAATGCTTTCGTGAACGAAGACCCTGACATGGCCCGCGCCGTTGTGAGGGAGGATGAAAAGGTCGATCATGCCCTGAAACAGATCTACCACGAGCTGGTGAGCTATATGGCAAAAGACTACGGCTCCGTGCCCCGGGCTACCCAGTTGCTGTTTATTTCCAAATACCTCGAACGCATCGCCGATCATGCCGTCAATATCTGTGAGCTGGTCATCTTTATGGTCGAAGGCAAGATTGTCCGCCATCAAAGGGAAGGCGATGAAGAATAAAAGCTTCATAAAATGTTGCGGGATCTTTCTGCTGGCGCTTCTGGCTGTCGGCGCTGCGGGCTGCAACGGCGACCAGAGAGCCAAAGCCATTTACCGCAAGCATATCGTCAATATAGCCGGCTCCACCTCGGTCATGCCCTTTACCGAAAAGCTTGCCGAACATTTTATGGTCGAGCAACCCACGTTTATTATCAATGTACAGGCGGGCGGCTCCACCGCCGGTATTCAGGCAACTATGAACAAAACCGTTGAGATCGGCATGAGCTCGCGGGAGTTGAAGGCCGATGAAAAAAAGCTCCAGGAAATCACGATCTGCCTTGACGGCATTGCCATTGTGGTGCATCCCGACAATCCCGTTACCAGCCTGAAGCTTTCCCAGGTGCGTGATATTTTCAGCGGAAAAGTTAAAAACTGGAAGGAACTCGGGTGGCTCGACCGCCGCATCGATGCGGTCACCCGTGAGGAGGGGTCTGGTACGCGAGGCGCCTTTGAAGAGCTGGTGATGCACAAGGATCAGATCGATGACGGCATCATGGTTCAGGATTCAAACGGCTCGGTGAAAGAGGTGGTTGCAACCGACCCTTATGCCATTGGCTATTTATCCCTCGGGATGGTTGATGAGCGAGTATCGGCGGTTACAATTGACGCGGTCAGGCCCACGGCTGAAGCCATTAAAAAAAAGCAGTATAAAATCGTCAGGCCGTTTCTCTATCTTACCATGGGAGATCCAACGGGCGATGCGACCATTTTTATTAATTATGTTCTGTCAAAAGACGGCCAGCTGCTGTTAAAAAAGGAAGGGTTAATACCGGTCAATGAGTTCTAGCCGAGCAGTGCTCCAAGAGCGCATCATCAAGCAGATACTCACGGCGTTCGCTTTCTCGTCGCTGCTGTTTCTGTTTCTTATTTTTGCTTTCATCCTGGTTGAGGGACTGCCGCTGTTTTATAAAGTGGGCGTCAAGAATATCGTCTTCGGCATGAAATGGGCCCCCACCAAGGGCTTATTCGGCATATTCCCGATGATTGTCTCCTCGTTTCTCGTGACCTTCGGTGCGCTTGTCATCGGCGGACCCCTGGGCCTCTCCTGCGCGGTCTACTTGGCTGAATACGCAAGCCGGCAGCGCCGCACGATTTTAAAGCCCGCCCTTGAGCTGCTGGCCGGCATTCCCTCGGTTGTGTACGGCTTTCTCGGGGTGCTGTATATCGTTCCCTTTATCCGGTTTTTTATCGGCGGGTCGGGGTTCTCGCTGCTGGCGACCTCGCTGGTGCTGGGGATAATGATTCTACCGACGGTTATCAGCATTTCCTATGACGCGCTCATGAGCGTTCCCAAAAGCTACCGGGAAGGAGCGCTTGCCATGGGTTCAACCAAATGGCAGACGACCTGGCGCGTGGTTATCCCGGCGGCAAAATCCGGCATTCTGGCAAGCTGCATCCTGGGAATGGGCCGGGCCATTGGCGAGACCATGGCAGTAATCATGGTTGCGGGCAACGCATTAAAAATTCCCGGAAGCCTGCTTGACCCCCTGCGCACGCTCACCAGCAATATCGCCCTTGAGCTCTCCTATGCCAGCGGCGATCACCGTCAGGGGCTTTTTTCAACCGGCGTAGTGCTGCTGCTCATCATCATGGTGCTCAATTACATTGCAAATTTTGTCATCAGGAGAACGGTGATAAAATGAGAATCAATCCCCGCTTAATCGATAAACTTGTCAGACAATCGCTTTCCTTGCAGGCATATTTCACCGTCGGCATCCTGGTCAAGGAAGCGACCGCACCATTCTGGGTGACGCTGCCCGCCGCCGCCATCGCCGGCGCGCTCCTCGGCCTGCTGTTCGGCTTGCCGTCGCTGCGCCTGCGCGCCCTATATCTGGCGGTCAGCAGCCTGGCGCTGCATTTCATCGTCATC
>Ga0118677_10004672_pt1 | contig 22339 bp, 19 predicted proteins | sample AliMusrvi5mmetaG_FD_86154 | JGI IMG/M metagenome (GOLD analysis project Ga0118677, IMG submission 86154)
TATTCTTTTCTTCAATGGAAATTTAGAACTATTTCACACGATACCCAGTTAAACCTTTATTTTTAATAATTTGAGAAAAAGAAAATTCACAAACCCTTTGTGTAACCAGTATATTCCAAATTTTTGAAAATATTATTCCATTAAGGTTGCCCCATTTGAATAAATACTCTAAATTTGCTCGCTTTAAAATCAACACAATTTTTATAACATAATTAGTATGTCAACAAATACAGGGAAAATCTCGCAGATCATTGGTGCTGTAATTGATGTCAGTTTTGATCAGGAAGGAAAACTTCCCAATATCTACGATGCGCTTGAAGTAAAAAGACCCGACGGTCACAAAATAATTCTCGAATGTCAGCAACATATTGGCGAAGATACCGTGCGCACAATCGCTATGGATTCAACTGACGGACTCAGCCGTGGTATGTTAGTTACTGATCTCGGCGCTCCTATTTCAATGCCCGGAGGTGAATATATCCGCGGTCGCTTGTTCAATGTGATAGGCGAAACCATTGATGGTATGGAGCCGGTGCCTGAGGGAAAATTATATTCTATCCACAGAGATCCTCCCCGTTTTGAAGACCTAGCCAATTCGAAAGAAGTTCTTTACACAGGTATCAAGGTAATTGACCTTATCGAGCCTTATGCAAAGGGCGGTAAGATCGGTCTTTTCGGCGGTGCAGGTGTTGGCAAAACTGTGATCATTATGGAGCTTATCAACAATATCGCCAAAGGTTATTCAGGAATGTCAGTTTTTGCAGGCGTTGGCGAACGTACAAGGGAAGGCAACGACCTGTTGCGTGATATGATTGAATCAGGCGTTATAAAATATGGTGAAGCCTTTAACAAGTCAATGGAAAAAGGCGGATGGGATTTGAGTCTTGTGGATAAAGACGAACTTCAAAAGTCAAATCTTGCACTTGTGTTCGGACAGATGAACGAACCACCGGGAGCACGTGCCCGCGTGGCTTTGTCAGGTTTGACTATGGCTGAATATTTCCGCGATGGTGACGAAACAACAGGAGGCCGCGATATTCTTTTCTTCATGGATAATATTTTCCGTTTCACACAGGCAGGCTCTGAGGTTTCAGCATTGCTTGGCCGTATGCCTTCAGCAGTAGGTTATCAGCCTACACTTGCAACTGAAATGGGTATGATGCAGGAACGCATCACATCCACAAAACGTGGTTCCATCACATCAGTTCAGGCTGTGTATGTCCCCGCCGACGACTTAACTGACCCTGCTCCGGCAACAACATTTGCCCATCTTGACGCAACAACAGTGCTCGACCGCAAAATATCGGAAATTGGTATTTACCCTGCAGTAAGCCCGCTTGATTCAACTTCACGTATTCTTACTCCTGATATTGTAGGCATCGAACATTACAACACCGCACAAAGGGTGAAAGAAATTCTTCAGCGTTACAGGGAACTGCAGGATATTATTGCAATTCTTGGTATGGACGAACTTTCGGAAGAAGACAAACTGATCGTTCACAGGGCACGCAGGGTACAGCGCTTCCTGTCGCAGCCTTTCTTTGTGGCAACACAATTCACGGGCATTCCGGGAGCATTCGTTTCAATCGAGGACACCATCAAAGGTTTCAATATGATCTTGAAGGGCGAAGTTGACGAATATCCTGAAATGGCATTCAGCATGGTTGGAACCATTGAAGAAGCTATTGAAAAAGGAAAGAAAATGCAGGAGGAGTCGAAGTAGTCATTAGTCAATTGTCAATTGTCAATTGTCAGTAGGCAATGGCAGGACGTCAACAACAAACAATAAACAACAAACTACAAACATTCCAGCATGTTCATAGAGATCATCACACCGGATAAAACAATATTTTCAGGAGAAGTGAGTGTCGCGCAGTTTCCGGGAACCTGTGGCTCGTTCGAAGTTTTGAATGATCATGCTCCTACAATATCCACCCTTGGCAAAGGAAAAATAAAGATCATTGATTCCGAAAAGCACACGCAATTCATCGAGATCAACAGTGGTGTTGTTGAGGTGCTGAAGAATAAAATTATTGTCCTTGCAGAATAAAAGAGCAATAAATTCCGGTAATTTTTACTACATAGGCAAAACAGGTACATAGTAAAACACATAGTTCTGAATTTTCTAATAACATTGGAAATAATAAACGGACCTATGTGAAACCTATGTTTCTACTGTGCCTATGTGGTGTAAACTAAGAACAATCTCTACCATTTTTTCAATTCACAAAAATGAAGGTGCAGTTTGAGAAATGATGACAAGGTTGAGAATACTCAACTTTTATTTGAAAATATCATTTAAAATTTGCCCCAATCTAATACCGGCATCCAGCAGTTGTTTCTCAATAATGACACTGCTTTTATTGATATAGTCTTCGTCAATTGTTGTGGACTTGTAGGAATATACGTTGTCCAAATAACCCCGTGATTGTGCGAACCAGTCCATCAACGTGGCGTTTTTTATTTTATTCAAGGTATCATTTGGTAATTTGGAATAAAGGGATCTCTCTTTTTTGTAAGTGATCTTCTTACACCTGATAATGTCGCCATCCCATATTTGATGCAGGTTTTTGGACTTACCATTGAAAGTTATTTTGATGGTGTTGCCTCCACGGTCGGAACCGTATCCGACATGAAGCGGCTGATGAAGGTCGCCTATCAGGTGAAAAATTATTTTAAGATTCAGGGTGATTTCTTCTTTTGTGTGTTTTGATCTTTTCATTAAAATTCCAATGGCGATCTTCAATTGATTCACAACATTATTACCGTTCACAATAGAACTGTCGTACATTTTTCCTTTATCAATATTGATGTAATGCCAAACCTTCATGTAATTGTAGGTAGGATCGCTTTTAATATCATCCATCCATGTGGAAGCTGCTTCCCAGGTCATACTTCCAAAATATTTGTTGACGGAATCCTGTATGCTTGAATTTACACTGTATTTTGCAATCCGGGCAACAATCTGATGACCTGTCTTCCCCCATGCAAAAGTTACACAACATAATTTTAAAAGGAAAAACAACAATAAAAGAAACCGGAACTTTTTCATAAAAATATATTAGTCAGCAAAGGTAGTTGTTATTTTACAAGCTTTCTTTTAAGACCCCATTCAAATTAATGGCAATCTTTAATAATTTTCACTATTTTTGCATTATGGCAAATATATTACTTACTCAACAGTGCGTTCGATCATGCCCCTATTGTTTCGCAAAAAAACACATGGCAGATTCCGAACCCGACGATATTCTTTCATGGGATAACCTTATTTATCTCGCCGATCTGATGGAACACTCAGGCGAAATGGGTATCTCACTTCTTGGTGGCGAACCCACCCTGCATCCTTCTTTTGTTGACTTCTGCTTATACCTGCTGGAACGAAAATTCCATGTGAATGTTTTCACCAGCGGCATCATGGGCGAAAAGATGTTCAACGAAGCTGAAAGAGTACTCAGTGGAATTCACCCTGACAGACTTTCATTTGTCTGCAACGTGAACAACCCCGACAAATCATCTTTTTCGGAACTTGAAAATGTGAAAAGATTTCTGAAGACTTTTGGGCATCTCACCACAGCCGGTTTCAACATCTACAAACCTGATTTCAATTTCGATTTTATTTTTCAATACGTGAACGAATTCGGTTTAAGGCGCCACTTGCGTCTTGGCCTTGCGCATCCAATTCCGGGCAAGCACAATTCCTTTGTTCCTATTGATAAAATGAAACAAATGGCAGCGAAATTAATCGCCTATTTGCCGGTGCTCGAAAGGTTGAAAATTAAAGCCGGTTTCGATTGTGGTTTTCCTCTCTGCATTTTCACAGAAGAACAGATAGGACAGCTTTACAAACACAATGCCGGTCATCTCAGCTTTGGCTGCGGTCCTGCCGTTGACATAGGTCCCGACATGACTGTGTGGGGATGTTTCCCTTTATCGAACATACAGAAAAAGTCAGTGTATGAATTCGACTCCATGCAGGATATCAGGAAATATTACATGGATATTCACAGAAAAACCCGAATTGAAGTCGCAGGCATCCTCGAAGATTGCGATGAGTGCGTTTACAGGGATGAACAATTATGCATGGGCGGCTGTCTGGCACATTCGTACACGCATTTTTTCAACGAAGCTAACATCAGATTTCAGGAGATTTATCAATGAGAGAACATTTTTTAGTTTGTCCGTTCGACGAAAAACTGTTGAGTCGTTTGAAGAACGAACGCATAGCAATAGTTACAAATGGTTTTGAACAGGTGCATCATATTTGCGAATCATTTAACGACAATGGAAACACGCTCCATTGTCTGGTTATTCATTATAGCGGTTCCGTGGTTTCTATTCCTTTTCATGAAAATCTGAAAAATATCCCGATGGCTATTTTCGCCAATGAATTGGGACCTTTCAAAGAGATCATGGCAAGAATTCACATGCTTCGGGAACTGAACACACGCATTTTTCTCAACTCAGATAACAAAGCAAATTACACAAACATTCACATCCTTGCATCACTTGGAGTGGATTGCGGAATTTTCTTCGGAGAAAATGAAATTGACTGGAGTGCTTTGAACGACCTGATGACTTATGCAATTTATGCCAAGGTTGGCCATGCAACTATTGAGCCTTTCATGTATGCAGTGAAACATTACAGCCCCGATAAACTCACGGATTTTGGAACAGTGTATTTCGAAAACCGTGAGTCGTACCTGCATATTGATAAGGATGAAAATATCGCACACACTTCAAAGGATCTGAAAGCAGGGAAATTTATTGCCACAGGAGTTGAGGCGCTTTCGCAGATCAGGGAGAATAAATTCTACCAGGATGCAGAATATGCATGGCAGGAATTTTTCCTGAACGAAAACCCCTGCGCTTATTGCCAGGCATGGAGAATATGTGTTGGTAAGTTCACTGAAACTTTTGAAAAAAATCCGGGGTGCCGGCAGTTTTTTATTGACCTGATGGATGCCGCCGATTTTTACCGCACGGCTGAAAGTAAAAATAAAAAGAAAGAGATATGGCAACCATAATTTTCAAACCCACTGAAAAGTGCAATTCCAATTGTATATACTGTGATGTGGTGACAAGGAAAAAACCCAAGACCATGTCGCTGGATCTGCTGGAACTCATTTTTAAAAACATTGACGATTTTCTGAAAGCAAAGCCCGCCGAGAATGTTCAGGTGATATGGCATGGCGGCGAACCACTGTTGCTGGGAGAAGAATATTTTTTGAAAGCTTACGAATTCCAGGAAAAATATTGCCCTGAAACCAAGATAAGGATAAAGCATGCCATTCAATCAAACCTGACAGCAATGAACGAAAATTTCATTGGTCTGTTCAGAAAGCTGGGAATAAACCAGGTTGGAACAAGCTACGAACCTTTAGCCAATATGCGTGGTCCGGGCAAGGATCGTGATTCCGCTTTTTACAACAAACAATTCATGAAAGGCATAAATATTTTAAAGCGCAACAACATGGGCTGGGGGTTTATTTATGTTGTCACAAAAAAATCTTTGGAACGTCCGCTGGACATTTTCTTCTTCCTTTCTAACCTTAAACTTTCGGGTGGTTTTATGCTCAACCCCGTTTTGCTTTATGGTGAGGACAAATACAACATAGGAATAACACCTGAAGAATATGCTGATTTTCTCGGCGCTATTTTTCCTTATTGGTGGGCACACAGGGACAGATTTCAGGCAGTAAATCCTTTCAGAATGTTCACTGAAAATATCATTGATAAAAAAGTTTCTGTGGGTTGCGAAGACAACGGGACCTGTGCTTATGGCCATATTTATATAGGCCCAAGCGGAGAAGCTTCACAATGTGGCAGGGCAGGCGACTGGGAAATTATTTCTTATGGAAATATCAACGACCGTTCACTGCTCGACATTATGCAGGACAAACAAAGGGAGCAATTTCTGAACAGAGATAAACTTTTACAGGAAGGCGAATGTAAAGATTGTCCCTACTGGAAATTTTGTCATGGCGGCTGTCCGCTGGATTCGTTTATCAAAACAAAAGACTTTCTTCACAAAACAAACAGGTGTAACGGGAAAAAGATATTTTTGGAAAAATATTTTCTACCAATAACAGGAGCTCGCATAGAGAATTAATATGGCAAAGACTACAGATACAACAAAAGAAAAAACAAAAACAAAGGTTGCAAAGCAGGCAGGTGATGAGTTATGGATTAATCCTGTGGGTGGTTATGGTGACATTCTCATGCTTTCCGGTGTGCTGAAATTGGTGCACGAAAAGGATCCCCTGAAAAAATTCAACCTTGTCAGACGCACCAAATACACAACCCTTTTAAAAGGACACCCTGCAATAAAACATGTAGGCTTTCCGCCAAAAGATGCCAAATTCGTTGACATGACTTACTGGAGTGCCGAAAACTATGAAAGCGGAAAATTTAAAGCTTTCCAGTTGCTGGCAGAAAAATTTGGATTACAGACACCGGTTGAAGAGAAATTATACCTGGCTGGCGGTTACGAAGAAGATCCGTTGCTCGATAAATTGATCCCCTGGAAAAAGAAAACTGTTATTATTGCCCCGTCTTCCGATTCTCCCCGAAAGATGATGCATCCGATGATCTGGCATACCATGGTTCAAAGGCTCATCGCTGAAGGCGTTTTGGTGATACAGGTAGGCACTATCGCTGACCTTCATATCAAGGGCGCTTATTCATTATTAAATTTAACTTCACCAAGACAGTTGATTTCGATAATTAAAAAGTGTACATTTGTCATTTCGTCGGATAACTTTATTATGCACGCTGCAAGGTTGGTTGAAAAACCTGCAATTGTTCTTTGGGGACCTACAAAATCCAGTGTTTATGGTTATGACAATCACATACACATTCAGGCGCCATTGGATCATTGTGAAAAAAGAAACGAATGTGTAGGACCGCGGTTTTCGCATCAGTATGCAACCATGTGCCCCCTGGGACCGGAACAGTGCATGAATAAAATTCCAATGGAACAAATTTTTAATGCTATCTTTACACTTTTATAAACTGATATTTTTATGGGAAGAGAACTTTTTCAACCAATGCATTTACTACTCATTCTCCTGATAGTACTTTTATTATTTGGAGGAAAAAAAATTCCTGAGCTCATGCGAGGTCTTGGGAAGGGTGTAAAAGAATTTAAAGACGCAGCCAAATCAGATAAAACTACCGAAAAATCAGAGACTAAAGAAACTCCGGAAAAAGAAAAAATAACTGATGGAGAGAAAAAAGAATAATTTTGGTGTCAATATCAAAGATTATTTTTATTTTTGTAATGTTAAATCTTGAATAGGCAGAGTGGTGGACTAAAAATAATATTGTTAAACAAAAACAAAAAGAATATGGCAGATAACTTTACCAATGATCCCAATGTTTCTGGCCTACCTGAAAGAAACAAACCCGAAGAAGACAAACAGTTTTCAAGAAGGGATGCTCTAAAAAGAATAGCAAAACAAACGATCGGCATCGCCGGTCTCTTTGCGGCTTTACCCGCCTTTTCTGCACTCACTAAAAGCTGGAGTGAGGAGCGGCCTTCCGAAGGGCTGAATTACTATAATTACTATAGTTATTACTATAGCTATTACTATAGCTACTATTCGTATTATAGCTATTATTACAGCTATTACTACAGTTATCAACAGAATTACTATTCCTATTACAGCTATTATTACAGCTATAATGTGGACAATTATAATTCCTATTACAGCTATGGTAATAATTATTACTCCTATTATAGCTATTACTACAGCTATTACTACAGCTATCAAAACAACTACTACTCTTACTATAGTTATTATTACAGTTATTACTACAGCTATCAGAATAATTACTATTCCTATTACAGCTATTACAACTACTATTCATACTACAGCTACTATTACAGCTACTATTATAGCTATGGCGGAGGTGCCTACTATAGCTGCTACTATAGCTACGCTCACTAGGATTAGCTGAGGTAAAAAATCATGGGTTATTTGTCCGCTTAAACGGATAAATAACCCATTTGTTTGTTATCAGATTAAGGTGACTTTATTAACAATGGGCTGTTGTTGAAAAGTATGAAATGGTGGTTTGAGTTAAAAAAAAATAATGTATCTTGCCATCTCGGTTACACAATAATTATGCGTCTTTTTACGTTATACAAAAACAGTGTCCAATAAAAAAGTAATATGCGAACAAGAAAAAATTCAAAAGTGCTGTTGTTGCTGATAGTTTCGGTGATTTGTTTTCATTCACCGGTACTGCTTGCACAAACTGTAAAAGACACCACCACAATGCCTGTAAAGCATGTTGTGATTGTTAAGGATAATCCGATAACTGCGATGCTTGATAGTCTTGCATTATTAAATTGTTTTGAAAAGTTTCACAAATCTGCTGATAATGCAAAGTTGAACATTTACAAATATGCACCCAATTATGTTCCCACTTTCAGTGATTCTGTTTACACACTCCGGATAGCAAAATTAAATGCAAAGACTCCTTTCGGCCTTGTGTATAATGAAGATGTTTTAGCTTTTATTAATCTTTATGCTGTAAAAAAACGTCAACTTACATCACGCATCCTTGGTCTTTCTGAATATTATTTCCCGCTTTTTGAAACTTATCTGACAAAATATAACATACCGCTTGAGCTGAAATATCTGGCCGTTGTTGAATCTGCTCTTAATCCTGTGGCAAAATCATTTGCAGGCGCCAACGGTCTGTGGCAGTTTATTTATACTACAGGGAAAATGTATGATCTCAATGTTACTTCGTATGTTGATGAAAGATTTGATCCTGTAAAATCAACCATAGCAGCATGTCAATATTTCAGGGATCTTTATGCTATTTACAAAGACTGGTCACTGGTGCTGGCTGCATACAATTCCGGTCCCGGAAATGTGAACAGGGCAATCAGGCTTTCCAAAGGCGAAATGAATTTCTGGAAAATAAAAAAGTTCCTTCCTAAGGAAACACAAAGTTATGTGCCCGCATTTATAGCTGTGGTCTATGTGATGAATTATGCACCGGAACACAACCTGTATCCGATAGCACCGGATTTTATGCTTTATGAGACCGATACTGTTACTGTAAAACAAAAACTAACTTTTGACCAGATCTCGGAAGCATTGAAAATTCCGTTGAAAGATATCGAATATTTGAACCCATGCTATAAAGGTGATGTAATTCCTGCATTTAAAGATGATGTCTATTCGTTGCGTCTTCCCAAAAAATACATCGGTGATTTTATGGCCAATGATTCTACGATCTATTTTTACAAAACCAAAGCAATGATTGAAGAGGAGAAGCTTTTGGCTGAAAAGAAGAAAAAAGATTCTTTGCTCGCAGTTCAGCAGGCAGCATATAAAAAAGTAACTCCGGTCAACACTACAACAACAAATCCTGCTGCAACAGAAGTGGGAGTTTATATTGTCAAAGCTGGTGACGGATTGGGAACAATTGCTGCAAAATATAAATGCACACAAGAACAAATTGAAACCTGGAATAAAATGAAAAATGCCAACATTTTCCCGGGACAGAAACTTTATGTGCAGGACCCAGCTACTATTTCAACCACAAAAGTTGATACCAATAAAACCAAAACTGAAGCAAAAACGGATAATTCTACACACGCGACAACTCCAAAAACCACAGAGGCCACTACAGTGAAATATGTTTATCATACCGTTCAAAAAGGTGATTCTTTATGGGGAATAGCAAACCAGTATAAAGGAGCAACTATTGAAGAAATAAAAAAGCTGAACAACCTCAATGATAACAGCACTCTTTATGTTGGACAGAAGCTGAAAATTGCAGTAGGTAGCTAAAATCACTTCAATCCGGAAAAAGGTATTTGGTTGAAGGGAATAAGGTATTTCAAGTGCGGACAACTTGTCTCCAAAATCTTTTCGACAATCCTAAAGTTAATTCTTCAAAAATTTTTGATTATATACTTCATCTCCCTGCCATAATTTAAGAATATAAATTCCTGCAGGAAGCTTTGAGATATCAATAGTTCCGGTATTGGCTACATGATAAAGTTTTTGTCCGGGAGCGTCATAAATTTCGATATTGAAATCCTTCTGTAAATTTATGCCTGATATTGATATGAATGATTGTGCCGGATTGGGTGTTATGGATATTTTCTCAGCTTGGTCTATTTCACCGGTTCCTGTTGTTGTGCATGAAGCCAGGTTTACTGATTTCACATGTTGTATGAACGGGAATTTCTCACTGGTAAAATAAATGTCAATGACATTTAAAGCGCCTGCAGTGCAATATGGTGTTACATCAATATCGAAAGTTGTATCAGCGCTATTAACAAGCCATTTATTATTGACATGCAAAATCACATTTCCAGGATAAATAGTACTGATGTGTAAAATGTATGAAGGGCAAATCGCCAGACTACTGTCAGTATATCTTATAAAATCATAATCATTCCCTCCGTTATAATTCAGGAGAAGATTTGCATTTCCGGAGGAAAGTGAAGTTGTAGCATCTGTATCATGTGTAAATTTACTCGGGCAGAGTAATGAATCTGACTCAAGGGTTGCATATCCGTTTTGTACAACTGGCATCGCAGGTTTTAAATAATCATTGCCTGCCGGATCAATACCTACAAGGCCGAAATAACGATCTTCGTTACCCACCGGTTTGGCCGTATTATCACGGATTGACCAAAGATTGTAGGATCTTAATTTATTATGAAATATTCCTCCGGGTTGGTTGGCAGCACCCAACTGCGAAAAGAGATTCTGATAGAAAACGGCCTGATCAGCTTCTGTCCCGGTAGTTTTATAATCACGATCAACTCTCGTGATGGTGGAATCAATCTGGGTGATTGTTGTAAAACCATTCTCAGTAACCATCACATCTTTTGAACCTGAATAGTTGTCAATCCAGAATTGAATGATGTCAAACGTGGTCTGTGCACTGGTACTTGAATAAAGAGGACTGCTTTGATACGTATCAAGAGCAAGGTAATCGGAAGCGTTCACCACATCAACCAGCCATTGATTTGTTGATGGTCCGTTGAAAATTGGATTTCCTGTAGCAAATGGGTCCCCATTCACTATTGGCTGAAGTTTGAGTTTATCCGACATTCCCAAATCAAGTGCAGCCTGTCTTGCCACTGCAGCGGCCTCAACATACCATGCACCCCATTCAGCGGCCCTGGTTTCACTGCCTGCTGTTGAAAGCTTGTAATTGCTGCAAATTTCATAATCAATGGTGAGCACCAATGAGCCAACCTCTGTTAAAGCTTCCTGAACATAGGTGTAAAGAAAATTTTTCGCTGCCTGCCTTGTGGTACTGTCAGTAATGCGGTTGTAATAAAAAGATGGAATGGTGGTTTTATTAGGTGTCACCTGAGAACTGAAACAAATGTTCACTGCTCCGAGCACAGTTTCACCAAAATCATGTGCATATTTAAAATGATTAAAAGTCGTCGAGAAATCATAAACTCCCTGGCTGGTTTCTATGCTTGACCAGGAAGTAAAATCAACACGGCTGGTGGGCCTTTTACCAAAATTTTCCAGAGAATAAATCTGCTTATTATTCAACTCCCAAAACCCTAATTGAATTCCTGTGGGATTGGGTGATGCTGTTATTTTTTTAATGCTGATATTTTGCGAAAAATTTGCAGAAAGACCTATGATGAAAGTAAAGAAAAGAAGTAAAATTGTTTTCATATCCTTAGGGTTTACAACAAAAACAGAATTCAAATTTAAGATTATTATACAGGTTCAAATTGGAAGTTATACTCTCAGGTAAAACCTAAATGATATATCCGGTAGTTCAAAATTAGCAATAATAATCAGATTTCCGATAAACAGGATAAAAAAAGACAACGCCTAGTTTTTGATAAATTTCATTACCTGAACATTTATTCCGGTCTTAACGATGACTATATAGACACCTTTTGAAAAGTCTGAAATATCAAATTTTGTTTGAGCATCTTTGGAACATTTACTTTTCAGTAATTGTCCCTGCACATTCAAAAACTCAATTGTGGATGGTGAAGGTGATGAAATAGTGACTGATGTTTTAGCAGGATTCGGGGAAATTATTATTGAATTTTTTACTTCGTTTACATCGTCAAGAGAAGTGCTGATTTGGTTGCCTCTAACGCAGAGCAGATAGTGCTTCACCGTTTTCAAATCATAAGTAGTGACGCCAAATTGTGTATCAAGATACCATGCTTTGAGAGTTTGATTTGGTAGTGTGGTTGACGACCAGTATTTATTTACTGCAATATTGCTGAAGAAAGTTGTGTTTACAGAAGGGCTGATCAAACTTTCATCGTTGAGAGATTGCAACTCTTTAATGTTAGGAAGTCGCCAGTCAGAGTTGCCCGCAAGGGTTAATGAATCTGCATAAGTTAGCGCTTGTTCCCATGTAAGGGAATCGTGGTAAGATGTTTTTTGCCAGACTAAGTTGGTGATGTTATCAGTGATAGTGCCATCACCATTGTTCGTAAAATGATTGGGAATAACAGGTGGTGTAGTTCTGTCCCTGACAGCCCTCACATCAAATCTTTTTGTTCCTCCTGTGCTGATGGTTTCTGATTTCGGATGATTGCCGATACCGCCACCAGCATTGGTTACCCACACTTTTGTACTGTCATTAGCCTGCCGCACACTTGTCCACCAATAATCTGCTGTGGTTGGTGAAAACACAGTAAAATCTAATGATGGATTTACATACTGATGATTCAATATGCTGAACGCTTCATGGGCATTGGGCAAACGCCAGTCAGTATAACCACCCAAAGTAAGTGTATCACAATAAATGATCGCATTTTCTATGGTCATTTCTCCGCCATCGGCTTGTTGCCACATCAACCCTGTGACGGTATCTGTAACCGTTCCATTTCCATTTATTAAAAAGAAAGGAGGGTAAATTGTATAATCTGCATCTTCGCCAAAAGTGTTGGTATAGCTAGTGTTTTCGCCGGTATCAGGTAAACGGAGCATGGATTTGGAGATGCTCTGTGCGGAAGAAATGCAGGCAATGAAAAACAGGCTAACAGTGAGAATTATTTTTAACCTTGTCATGCTATTGCTTAATAAGTTTTATAACGCTCACAGAATTTTTGCAGTTCACTTTCAGCAAATATACACCTTTGGATAAAGCAGAAAAGTCTTGTTTTTCGATGTGTGTTCCTGACCAAAATACTTGTCCAACCGCATTGGTTAATTCAAAATTCTCGTCACCTGTTACACTTTTTAGGTTAATTTTATTAGTGAATGGATTTGGGTAATTCTGAAACTTTGGTAATAGATCATTTTCGTCAATGGAGCTTGGATAAAGCTCTATAAAATTTCCAGGTGTGAGCACTTTGCCAATGAAAGCTGCATAATTTACAGGATACCTGTAAACCCTGAAAACTGCATTCATCTTTTCACCCGGATGAGAGATATCATTTGTAAGCGTGTCCCCTTGTGTCATTGGACCTGCATCATCAACGGGGTTAATGTATTTCCAAACCATTGTTCCTGACGAAGTGACTTCCATAAATGTCCCGTGAGGTCCGTTATCAATTAAAGTATTTCCATTTGGCAAACGTTGTGCTCCGGAAATATCCTCAGCATAAAGTGAAGTAGGCGGTGTTGCCACATAAGTCCAGGTCAGACTTGAAGGACCGTAAGCAGTGCCTGTCACTAAAGAATAATCTCCGCTTCCATCAACCGGTGTTGTTATTTCATCAATAGTGGAATAGTTGCGTCCGATCCCGTTGTTGAAACACATGATGTCGCCAGCGCCGGGGCATCCGGGTTTGATCCATTCCGCATCGTGTTGCTGAAATAATTGTTGGTTACTTACCGTACCAGCACCATAAGTCAAAGGGTTTCCCCAGCGATAAAGGAGATCGCCTCCTTTTCCATGAACACCGCCATTATGGCTGGCAGATTGTGCTGTTGTAGTGCTATGGTCAATTATCCATACTTCACTGTTTCCTCTTACACTTAGTGCTATCTGATCAAGTGAAGAATCATAATCAATGCAGTTCATGTGGTTCCAGAAAACAGGAAGTTTGCGGTGATCACCGGCTGCATCTATTAATTCAGGGTGTGAAGCAGAAACACCGTAATTGTTTTTTGTTGCATCAAAACTCTGGATCAAATGATCCCAAACGTGCCATTCCCAAATGATGTTTCCTCCTGATGGATAAACCGGCTGTATTTCATAAACAGCATCCGGTAGCATCTCCTGGTGTTGTCTGAAATCCGGTTCCTGAATTTGACTTGTATCAAACCCTGCAGCAATGACATCTGCTATTGTTTTCTTCTCCACCACCAGCATGATAATATTTCCATTGGGCAACATTTTGACATCGTGATGTTGCATATAGGCACTTGTGGAAAAATTAAATCCCCAAACAAGACTGTCATTCCAGGTATATTCTTCAACCCTTCCGCCTTCACCACCGCCTGTTCCCAATGGCTGAGCCTGCATCATACATGACCTTAGTAAATTTCCGTTTCTAAGTAGATAAACTGATTGACCCGGTGCATAAGTGCTGGCTGTCCATTCATGGACTATGCGCCCATCATTATTGATCAGATACGTCATTGTATTGTGCTTAGGTGCAAACAGGGTATATCCCCTGAAAGCGTTTAAGGTGTCATTCAGAAACAATCCTACAGTTTGTGATTGTCCATTATTCCTTGCAAGAATAATTAATAAAGTTAGAAGACTAATTGCAATTATTTTTTTCATCATGACCTCCTATTTGATTAAAATCATTTTTTTGCTGAGTTGTTTGTTGTCTGCTTTCAGAACATAAAAATACATTCCGCTTATCACCTTTGCTCCGCTGTCATTTGTGCCATCCCAAGTCAGGGAATATTTTCCCTGTGGATAATTTTTATTGACCAGCGATTTTATTTTGCTTCCTGAGAAATTATAAATATCAACACTTATCTGTTCAGGTTTTGTTATCTCAAAATCAATAGTAGTACTGTATTTAAAAGGATTCGGATAATTCTGATCAAGCAGATCATCAGGTGTGAAATAACTATCATTTTTAATGGAAGTAAGATCTGATGGAGTATAATAATTTGGTGTAGCACCTGTCATCGTAGCGCCTGCAGTGAGATTCTGACCTGCAAGAGCAGGAACGGTACTTGCATAGCGGTAAGCCCTGAAGACCCCATTATAGGTGGGATAGTTATCCATTTTTACTTTCTTTATCCCATCTCTTGTCATTGGGTTGATATACTCCCAGACAACCACAGTGTCGTTTGCAATTTCGAAGAAATGTCCATCATTCATAGAGCAAATAAAAGTGTTGCCATTTGGCAGACGCTGGGCGCTGCCGCCAATGGTACTGTAAAAATCCCCATTGTTCTTACTCGAATATTTCCATACGATTTGTTTTGATTGATTTTTCTTTTCTTTCATCAGGTTTGCGTTTGGCGAATTTACTATTGTATATCCTGCATCCGGAGGATTTACAAAAGTGGTGGAAGTGGAACCCGAAGATGTAAGGTAAGGATTGATTTCATAAATGTATGATTGTGGCGTAAGCTCAAAAAGGTTTTCAGCATTATTAAAAACAAGAAAGTGACCTGCGCCTGTCAACCCCGGTTTTATCCATTGTATGTCATGGGCGCCACCGATCTGCTTGTTTCCAGCAGTAGCCTTGTCCCAATTTGTTTCAACAGAAGGAGGACTTCCCTGATTATATTTTGCAGGATCACCAAAACGATATTTAAAATCACCGGCGCTTGTTGCTGCTAGCGCAATGCTTGCTGCAGAATCGTTAGGCACGAAAGTATTTCCATGATCAATCACATAAAATTCTCCATGCACTGAGTTAATGACGATCATATCCAGATCCTGGTTATAATCTAAGGAATTGCAGTGAAGCCAGTCACTTTTTACAGTGTTGCCGGCTAAATTCAGATTGATTTTTCCTGGAGAATTTGCAACAACTCCATAATTGGGTTTACCTGGATACAGGTCCTGCACAACATGATTGAAAAACCACCATTCCCAGATGACTTGCCCTTGCCTGTTGACTTCAACAATTGCATCCATCTGAGGGTTGTTATAATTTGCTGTTGAATCGCATCCGGCAGCAAGACACTGTGTAGAGGTCAAATCTTTATTAGCAATGTAAATGAAAGTAGAATCACCCAATTTCGGATTGTAGATTTTTTCAAAATCATGATGGCCATGATAATTTGAACGGCTCTCTGTGTATGACCAAACGATGTTCCCATTCCAGTCGAGTTCTTCCCAGGTGTTTTGATTGCTGGGATTACCGCCAACGGCATCGAGTAATGTGCCTGCTTCAGTGAAACGGGGATTGGTTCCAATGGGCCATGTGTGGATAACGTGACCTTCGAAATCTATTAAATACGAGGTGCCTCTCGTACCAAAAAGAGTATATCCATCATAGGTATTGGAAGCATCCCAATATCTTGTTTCCGTAGGGACCATTAAACATTCCTGGGCATACATTGTCAGCACACCAAAGAAAAGAGTTGATAATAAAAGTAGTTTTTTCATGGGCAATTTTTATTTAATGAGTATCATCTTTTTCATCGAAACCTGTTTGTCAATTTGAAGCTTGCATGAATAAATTCCGACAGGATGATCGTCCGCATTCCATTGGTATGTATGCAAGCCTTTATTTAATTTTTCATTCGCCAATATTTTCACCAACTGTCCGAATGAATTAAAAACAGATAAATTCACCGTTTCTGATTTTTGTAAAGCAAATTGAATCGTAGTAACTGCATTAAAAGGGTTAGGGAAATTCTGAAACAACTGTATTTCGTTTGCAGGGATTTCATTCATGTCCGTAGGTGCTGAGTAATTTCTTGCGACCCTGAAACCTTCCTGATGCCATGGGTTTCCTGGTCCACGGTAATACAACGGATCGCGGTTTGAAACTCTGGAATGTCCTTCGAACACACCATACACTGTATCTCCATTCCACCAGTTCCCTCCACGCTGTGTACGGTATGGTTGACCATCCGGCATAAGTGATGCTGCTGCTTTGGTTGGACCGGTAGGATTGTTATAAGGGCTTGTGGAATAATAATTATTCAGATACCAGTCATTGACAAATTGCCAGACATTCCCCTGCATATCGTACAATCCATATCCGTTTATTCCATTTGCCGTCTGATAAGAAGATGCTGCCCCGGGCCAATTATAAATTGATTTCTGTTTAAGTGTACCATCAAAAAATCCTACTGGTGTTGTGTAAGGGAGTGCGCCCGTATGATAAGGATTTGTTGAAGAGCCTGACAAATTAGCCTCATTCAATATAGCAGTATCACTATTTTCATATTGCAGATAAGGATTGGTGTGTCCTCCTCTGGCTGCCCACTCCCATTCGGCTTCTGTTGGCAGGCGGTAACCGTTTTTTGCAAAATCACAGTCCCACGTAGTAAGATTATAACATGGTTGTAATCCATTTTGCTGACTTAGCCAGTTGCAATATGCTGCAGCGCCATCCCACATAACACCAACCATTGGATGATCGGCTCTGAAATCAGCGATCGTGAAACTGCTTCCATTGTATGCGATGCTATAATAGGATTCATAGTAGTTGAGGTAACAATACAAATCAGTACCTCCTACCGGAAATACTCCCGTATCGCCCCTAACTTCAATGACCCCGTTTGCTTTTGCATCATTCAGATATGTCAGGAACTGCTGGTTGGTTGTTACATAAACTGCCATGTAAAACGAATCGGTTTTTACAAGGTGAATGGGCTTTTCATCGCTCGGATGTAGCGGATCACCAAAATTAAAATGATCGCCCATAGAATCTATGCCTGCAGGAATAAGAGCTTCCGTGATATTTATTAATGGTTGCGCTTTTAATTGTATTAAAGAAAAACCAATAATGAAAGTGAGAATAATCTTTCTGAATCCTGTGACTGACATAGAATATTTTTTAAAAGTTATTGCCAATAATTTTACTTAATAACTGCGATCTTCGAGATACTATAATTTGAATGATCAAAAATTTTCACAAAATAAAGACCTGAGGAAACCTTTGATATGTCAATCGCTTCTGATGTATTGCCACTTTTCATTTCTCCGGCGGTGATCGTTTCTCCCATCATATTTATGAGTGCGATTGGTCTGCTATAGTCTTTTGAATTTTCTGTCTTTATAAACAAAGTATTTGATGCGGGATTCGGATACACTTTTACAGACTCTTCGTTGGTTACATTTTCAATACCTGTTGTACAATTTCCAATGTTATAAGTGAAGGCAATTTCACGGTTATGATGAATGCCACTTAATGTGTCTGCCGGTTTGTAAGCCCTGACATAATCCACTTTCACACATGCCGGAGAAACATTCACCCGTATATGACCTGACCCGTCAAGTGTGTCGGAAACATAAGCAGCGCCATTGGCTGTTATCCCAATTCTATAAGTAGAGTCAGCAGCCATCGGGACTTCCTGGTAAGTTACTCCATCTAAAACTTCATGAGCGAATAGATGATCATGTCCCTGGAAGAAAATGTTTACACCATTATCGACAAATAACTGGTGTATTGGTTTTGCCCAACCTGGACGGTTGGTTGTAAAACCCCAGGTTGTACTGTCGGATTCATATCCGCCCCATTCAAAACATTTGGCAGTTTCAATGCCGCCTCTTCCTTCGCCACGGGTGTGATGGGCAAACACAAATTTGTATTGAGCAGTACTGTTTTCTAAAGTGTTTTTAAGCCAGGTGTATTGTTCAAAGCCCAATGTCCAGTTCCAGTTTTCAGGTTTTGCTGTAGTGTCGGCTATGTAGCAATCATACCTGTAAACATCCAAAACCACAAACAAAGCATTGCCCCAGGTCCAGGCATAATAGTTTTCAGGTTGCCCTATTCCATAGCCTTCATGAGCGGTATCGCCTGTGTAGAAATTATTCGGATACGGATTAGGATAATAAAACTTGCGCCACAATGTTCCATTCACAGCCATGTTATTCGGAGGTGTGGTATTCAGATAATAATCTTTTTCTCCTTCGTGATTACCCAGGCAAAGATATAAAGGAGCCGAAGGACAAACGATACCATAAAAGGGTCTGTACATTTTGTGAAGCGAATCTAACTGATGTGAAGTTATTGATAAAGGATTGTGGTCATTGCCGAAATTGTCGCCCAGATCAAGCATAAAATCGGGATTGTCTGCTGCTTCATTTGCCAGCGTTATGCGATACAAACCACGCGCTCCTTTTTTATCGCACAAATGCACATCGGCTTCCACATCAAAAGAAAATGTGCTGCCAACGGCTCTTTGGGTGTAAAATGAATGTTCTGTGCCTGCCAGAAAAGTGCCTCCTCCACTGGCACGATAGCGTGTCCTGTAATAATATTTTGTGTCGGCATTTAAACCTGTGAGGTCTATTTCATCAGGAGTTCCTGCAACATTGGTGATCTGTGTGGTTGATGAAGTGTAAACACCACTGACTGCTCCGTATTCAATGTACAAATCCGTTGCCTGATCAAATAACACACTTACGGTAATTGAATTGTCAGTAGGTCGTCCCAGTATTTCAGTAAAGCTTTGTGCATTTACAATATTGGATCCTAAAAGGAAAAAGAACAAAGAAAAATTTAGAATTTTTTTCATAAAAGAGATTGTTTGTTTACTTGAATTTATTTTGAAATTGTGATCTTGAATACGCTTGAATTGACTCCATCAAACACTTTAATGAAATACAAACCTGATGCAACACCTGAAATATTGAGTTGAGTTAACGTGTGACCATTGTTCAGTTGTCCCGCGGTAACCGTTTCCCCTGTCATGTTTATCAAAGCAATTTGCCTGTCATAATCTCTCGTAGTTTCGGTTTGAATGAACAGCGTATTTGATGTTGGATTCGGATACACCGTTACGATGTTGTAGTTATCTTTCCAATACAGTATGCTTGAACTCTGCAGCGAGTCATAGCAATTCTGATTTACAAAGTATGTTTCCGAAATATCCTTGTTGTGTAGCGTTACCGTTTCCTGCGATGTTCTCAGGGCACGGACATAATCAACAGTCACTCCATTGGGAGAAACATTTACACGCAAATGACCTGAACACGGAATGATAACTCCATTCAAATAGCCAAAAGTCACAGCCTGGTTTACATGTGTAAAGTTGGGCAAACTTGGCTGAGGAACTTCCTGGTAAAGCAGGCAGTCCAGATTTTGTTTTGCAAAAAAATGATCGTGACCATGAAATAAAACCGTTACCCTGTGCTCTGTCAAAAGATCTTTGATGGGTTCGTACCATCCGGGTCTGTTGGTTGCCCATCCGTTGGTGTTGTCAATGTTCAGTCCACCCCATTCATAAGTTGAAGCTCTTTCAATTCCTCCGCGTGCTTCGCCATCACCACCACAACCAACAAGGTTATGGATGAAGACAAATTTGTAAGGGGATGGAGAATTTTCCAATGTGGTTTTTAACCAATCGTATTGCTGTTTCCCTATCGTCCATCTCCAGCAATCGAGGCTGTCGGGCTTGGGCGAAGTGAACCAGAAAGGATCAAGAACAATGAAAAGCGCATCGCCCCATGTCCATGAAAAATATGCTTCCCGTTGACCAACAAAAGCAGTATGCGAAGTGTCGCCGCTGTAGAAACTGTCGGGGACAGGATTCATAAAATATTTCTTGCGGTATTTGGTATCCCACACAGCCACATTATTTGCTGTACCGTTCAGATACCAGCCTTCCTCACCTTCATGATTTCCGAGCACATTATACAAAGGCACGCTGTGGTTCACGATCTCGTAATACGAACGCAACAATTTGCAGCGATAAGGAATGGTATCTTCCGGCACCACGTTCTGTGCATTTTTTAATTTATCTGTCATCAGAAAATCGCCAAGGTCTATCATAAAATCGGGATCATCATCAAGTTGATTTTGTAAGCAGACATGATACAAAGCAGTGTCGGACGCAGCATCCAGGTGAGGGTCTGCCTGAATATCGAAGGTGAAAGATTCGCCGGGTATTCTTGCAGTGTGAAAGCTGTGGGCAGGTCTGTTGATATGAGTCGTATCGCCGGGTTTGCGGTATTGCAGCATGTAGTAGTATTTGGTGTCAGGAAGTAAACCGGTAAGATTGATCACAGCCACTGCTTCTCCTGCTGTATCGGTGTTCACCAATTGCCAGGGCGTATGATTTGGATATGTTCCGCTTGTTGTTCCGTAGGCAACGCTGACCTGCACTGTCGAATCGAAAATAGCTTTCACAACGATGCCGGTATTTGTTGGTCTGTGGAGCATTTCAGTATGGGTGATATGTTGCCCGTATGAATTCAAGACACCTACTGTTATTAAAATAATGAATGATAAAATTGATTTCATAAATTTTGAAAGATTTTTATTTATTCTGTTTGCTGCACTTATTAATTATTTCCACTCTCTATTCATTGTTTCGGTTTTCTCTTTTGCTGATCATCCGGCTTGAAATAATCACGAATATCTTTCAACATGTCGCCGAATTTTTCAAGCTGTTCGCTGTTGCAAATGGCTTTAAATTCCTTTGCCTGCTCAAAGCGCGAAAGCTCCATCCTGTATTCATTGTCGGCAATTCTTTTCGCCAATGCTTTCACCAGATCTTCGTCAATCGTCTTGTTGAACATGGCTGCATTCATCGAATCTCTTTCCGCGCGTATGGCTGATTCTATCACTTTTTCCTTTTCAAAATAAGCCGAACGAAGATCCTTCACCTGCTCACTTTGCTTGTCTGTGAAATTCAATTTATCTTTCAATACTGACGACACTCCGCGATTGTCCTCTCTTTCGTTTGGGCGCGGCGGTTTATGAATAAATTCCTTCCAAAGAAAAATGCCGATTGAAAATAAATTGAGCAATGCAAGCAAAATGACTACACGTATCAATAATTTTTTCTGTACAAAAAGGTCCATGGTTTAATTTTTTAGCGATGTAGGATTAATTAATAACTCTTTTGAGATAATCTGTAAATCTCTGTTTTTGCTTAGACCTTGTTGTGAGTCGTGCAACATCACACTCAGAAAAAATCCAACATTGATCAATGCAAAAAACATAACCACAACTACCAATTTGGTTTTCGAAAATGTTGAAGCCGGGCGAAAGCCTGTTGCAGAAACTTTCTCCATCAGCGATAACTCCCAGCCCGGCGAAGGCTGAATGTTTTCAATAGATCCAAACTCATCAAGAGCCTGCTGTACTTTGTTATTTAATTCTGATTCTTTCATTGTAGTTATTTGTTATTTAGACGATAAAAAATTTATTTTCCGGAGTCAACGCCGGTTCAGTGTTTTCAATATAATAATTTCTTATTTCTTTATCGCTGACTCCATTCTTCAGCAGATTCGCGGCAATGTTGTAACGGTTGAAATA
>Ga0118677_10005408_pt1 | contig 22337 bp, 12 predicted proteins | sample AliMusrvi5mmetaG_FD_86154 | JGI IMG/M metagenome (GOLD analysis project Ga0118677, IMG submission 86154)
ACCTTATTCTACCAGCCTTTAAACCATTTTACAATAAAGTAACCGCATTATGAACCTGTTAAAATCAATTTATTTGTGCTTTTTGATTTTGAGTTGTTGTGACACTTTATTGGCGCATAAAGCTGCGGATGCAGCAGAACTTCGACGTAATAAATCAGCGATCGATATTTCCGTCATGAATAACGGAGTGGATACTGAACAGGTTCGTTATTCAGAATGGCTAACCAATCATAACGGGAAAATTTCGGCCCGGCTGAATCAATATAACCCACAACAGTACAATCTGCTTATCAATCAGAATAAGTTCTTACTTACTCCTGGATTGCAGAAGGAAACCTTTCTCAATTCAGCATGGGAGACAGATACAAAAGCCGTATTTGTGAGGGGTAAACCGGATGTGGTAGATTTTACCATCATGTTTAAATGTTCGGGTGGGAATGTTGATGCTGCAAGCGTCTCTGTCGATATCGATTTCAGCAGCTGGAGCGAAAAAAATTACGTGCTGTTCCCTTCCGCAGTTTATAACGGAAATCGCTATCCCTGGCGCCGCCTGCGATACTCACCTAAATTACATGATATTAAGGATATTGGAACTACCAAGCCAATTATTTTGAATGACGTACCTAAACTTAGTGATAATGGTGGTGTCTCCCGGATTCAGGAGCGAAGTGGAAGTATGAGTACACCTTCGATAGGATTTATTTCTGATTCCACGAAAAATGGAGTGTGGCTGCTCTGTCCCCAGGGTAACAGTCTGGGCGATTTTGGGATGGACCTTGCCGAAAACCGCAACCGTGATAATACAACTATATCGATCACGTCGCCTGTTGTTCGGGAGCAATATTTGTATAAAATATGCGATGCCCGTTATCCGAGCTGGGATATCCCTAAAGATTTTAAAACTGGCGATGTGATCACAATCTCCTTTCGCCTTGTAGGTTTTGATGCTCCCGAAACACAATCAATCTTCGATAAGTTTGCTGAAATAAGAAAAGATATTGTAACCAATAATGAGTTGGTAAATTCTTTACCCTATTCCGAATGTATGAAAACATTGGAACAAAAATTTAATGAAAAGAATTTTGTTCCTCATTATGGCTATTATTCGGTGGGGTTCAGGGAAAACTTCCTGCAGGACTGGCAGATCGGCTGGACAGGCGGGATGATATCGACCTATCCGCTCCTTTACGCCGGAAATGAGCAGACCAGGCAAAATGTAATCCGAAATTTTGACTGGCTTTTTCCGAATGGGATAAGTCCTTCGGGCTTTTACTGGGATTCGGGACAAAAGGGCACCGAATGGTTTGGCGGTGATATCCGTAATCAGCACACCAAAAACTGGCATCTGATCCGCAAAAGCGGCGATGCGGTGTGGTATATCGTCAAACAGTTCATGCTCATGGAAAGGTTGAACATTCCGGTGAAACCTTCCTGGAAAGAGGGGAATAAGAGGGTTTGTGATGCTTTGGTAAAACTCTGGAATAAAAATCATCAACTGGGACAGTTTGTCGATTCACAAACCGGCGAGATTATTGTCGGGGGTTCAACAGGCGGGGCGATTGTTCCGGCAGCATTGGCCCTGGCCTCAAAATATTATCAGCAGCCTGAATATCTTGAAACTGCAAAACAGATAGCCTCCTGGTATAACGAAAATTTCACAAAAAAAGGGATTTCCTGCGGCGGTCCCGGCGATGCGCTTCAGGGTTTTGATTCCGAATCGGCTTATGCACTGGTTGAGTCGTATGTTGCAATCTATGAGGCAACCAACGATCACTCATGGCTTGGTCTGGCCGAAAATGCTGCAAAGCAGTTTGCCACCTGGGTGGTCTCCTACAACTATCAATTTCCCGAAAACTCCTCATTTTATAAGGCCAAAATTCATACTACGGGTGGAGTATATGCCAATATCCAGAATAAACATGCCGCCCCGGGAATCTGCACAGGGTCGGGAATCGGACTGCTAAGGCTTTTCCGCTACACGGGAAACAGATTTTACATTGAATTGCTTCACGATATCGCACATAACATCACACAATATCTGCCACATCCCCAAAAGCCTTTGGGAAATGCTCCATTTGGATATGTAAGTGAGCGGATTAACATGACCGACTGGGAAGGACCTGAATCAATCGGATATATACTGCCAATCAGCACCTGGGCCGAAACCTCACTGATGCTTACCACGATTGAAATTCCAGGATTATATGTTCAACCCGATAAAAGCTATTTCGTGGTGTTTGATAATGTGGTTGTAAAGGTCATTGCTGATACCAATAAAAAATTTGAACTATTAATCACAAATCCAACACCGGTAAATGCCCTGGTCACTGTTTTTGAGGATAAAGATAGAGGCACATCAAAAGCAACGGGCGAAGATCTGGTCCTGGGATTGAAAAAGATTGAACTTAAATCAGGTGAAACAAAGAAAATAGTATTTAGGAAGCAGTAAGACCTGACAGGTTTTCAAAACCTGTCAGGTCTGATTAATAATATAACAGATTGAATATGAAAAAACTAAAATTACTACTCACGCTGGGATGTACGGTTTTATTTGTCATTTCCAGGGCTGATTCCCCGGAAATTCCTGCCAGGAAAATTGCAGGTGATCTTCTGACACGTAACAGCTACTTTCTGTATGAAAATGGTAAGGGGCTCCATTATGCAGAGGTATTCGCTGCTGTTGCATCGCTCAAAACAGCGGAGATTTTAAAGGATAAGCCATTGCAGGATTCAATAATTGCACGATATCGCGAGCTTCAGGATGTTAACAGCCGGCTTATTTCTGACCGGTCACACGTTGATCATAATGTTCAGGCCGTTTTGCCGCTTGCGATTTACAAACTCACCGGAAATGAAAATTACCGAAAACTCGGATTAAAATATGCCGACAGTCAGTGGGCTGAAACAGATTCAACTGGGCTGACTACGCAAGCCAGATGGTGGGTTGACGATATGTACATGATTGGTATGCTTCAACTTAGCGCCTATCGCGCCACCGGCGATCATAAATATCTCAATCGCGCCTCTAAGATGCTGGCGGCCTACCTTCCGAAACTTCAACAACCAAATGGTCTGTTTTTACATGGCCCGGGCGCCCCGTTTTACTGGTGCAGGGGAAATGGGTGGGTTGCTGCTATTTTGGGAGAAATATTGACAGATCTGCCAACTACAGATTCCAATTACAAATTGATTCTTGGTGCTTATCAGAAGATGATGGAGGCACTGGTCATTTATCAGAGCGAGAATGGAATGTGGAGGCAACTCATCGACTATCAGTATAGTTGGGCTGAATCGTCCGGTACGGCAATGTTCGCTTTTGCTATGACCAGGGGAATTGATCAGGGATTGTTAAGGGGTAAAAAATATAAAACGGCAGCCAATAAGGCGCTGGCCGCAATTCTGGCCCATGTTGACAAGGCAGGCCAGATCCGCGAGGTTTGTGTAGGGACAAATAAAACGGCTGACCGCGATTTTTACCTTGAACGTCCCAGGGTTGTTGGCGATTTTCATGGTCAGGCGCCCCTTCTTTGGCTTATTAATGAAAGATTAAGTTATTCAAAATTTTAATTCTATCCGTTATTATTACGTAGAGATCTGAAAAATGAATACAAAGAAAAACCTAACCAGGCACCATCAGTCAAGAATCATCTTAATGGTTTCCTATTTCTTATTAATCTTGCTGATTATCTTAATGTTTTATCTTTTTTTGTAAATTGTTTTTATTGATTTAATTTGGTGAAGCAAATTGCCAATTAAAATTTAATTCTTACTGAGATGGTCAACGCCTTAAAAATGGTTGGTTTGTTGGTTGTTTTGTTGTTTGCATGGTCTGGTCTGGGTGCACAATCCAATGCCGGATTGATTGTAAATAATGAATCTGCCATTAGGTCAGATCTCCTTTTCGAGCGTTTTGGAAGCAGGGATAATCTTCCCGATAACCGTATCCGCTCCATCTTCCAGGACAGTCAGGGTGTATTATGGATTGGCACAATGAATGGTGTCTGCCAGTATGATGGGTACAATTTCAAAAAGGATATCAGTTCCAGGAACGCGTTCAGGCAATCGGGAAGCTGGACTTCTGATATATGCGAAGACTCACTTTCGAATATCTGGATGGGTACCAAGGATGGATTAAATGTTTATAATACAATCAGTCAGGAATTTACTCATTATGCAAGCAATATCTCCAATCAGGGAACGATTATTGATAATGAAATTAAGGCTTTGCTGTATGATCAGAATAGTAACCTCTGGATCGGAACTGCAAAGGGTTTAATGCAGTATGATCCCATAAAGCGTAAATTTATTGTTTTCAGTAATTTTCCGCTTAACACCACAATCACTAAGATTATCCGTTCTTATGACGACTATATCTGGATTGCCTGCTCTACCGGGGTGGTTCACTACCATACAAAAACCGGCAAATTCGATTTCTATCAAAAAGAGGTAAAGGCCGACGCATATGGAGACCGTATCTGGTCGGTGCTCGAAGTTGGAAAAAATCTGCTGATTGGAACCGGCGGTGAAGGACTCCTGCAACTAAGTTACAATTCCAAGACAAACGAATATTCGCAATTTGAACCCGTAATTAGCACGTTCCAAAATTCCGAAAGTCTGGCAGAAACCGAAATATTTGATATATGCAGATCCAAAACCGGAGATATCTGGGTAGGAACCAACCGTGGATTAGGCAGAATTCAACATTTTGGTACAGATGGAATGAATATTGTTTTTTATTCAAATAACCCCACGAACGAGCTAAGTCTTTGCAATAATCGTGTTTACCGTGTTTATATAGATAAAACTGATGTATTGTGGTGCGGTACCGAACTTGGATTTGGGAAACTTGATCTTGCGTTGCTCCCTATCCGGTTTTACTCTTTTATAGGTCAAAATGCGAAAAACCCGGTCCGTGCAGTCTACTCATCCGAAGCCCGGGATATTTGGGTCGGGAAATCAGATAATGGACTATATCAGTTCAATCCAACCAATGGGAAAGCTATCTCGTACCGCTTTTCGAAGGCACAATCGTCATTCAATTCCAACCGCTCGATTATAAAATGGAACGATAAAATGTGGATAGGTACCCTTGGTGGCGCTTACACAATTAATCCAGCGGGTGGAAACTTAAATTCCAGGATTGAACTTGAGGGGACTGCTGTATTTGCTTTTCTGGTAGATTCAAAGGATAATCTTTGGATTGGAACAAACCATGGGCTTTATCTGGAAAATCCAACCGGCAAGAGAGTTTTGTTTACTCATGAACCTCAAAATGATCACAGCATCAGCTCAAATTTTATCCGTGCCATTTACGAAGATCACGATGGGAGAATATGGATTGGTTTTGACAAAATGGGGGTAAATTATTATGATCCGAAAACATCCCTCTTTTATAAAATTCCGTCTGGTGAAAATGGTCAAACAGTATATGGTTCGACAGTTGTATCTATTATTGAGTATCCTGAAAATACAATTTGGATTGGATCAGAGATCGCTCTGAATAAAGTCATAATCAAGGATACCCCACCCGGGAAAACTTTATTTACGATTAAAAATTATTTTGAAGAGAACGGATTGATTGATAAGGCAATCAATGGTATTCTGAAGGATGATGACAGTAATTTGTGGCTTAGCACCATCAATGGTCTGGCGAGGTTTAGTATAAAAAATGAAAAGTTCGAAAATTTCCTCCCCAATATTCGGTTTAGTCAGGGTTCTTTTTTCAGCAAAGACAATCATCAATTGTCCTTTGGGGGTGCTGAAGGTTTTGTAGTTTTTAATCCAAATGAAATAACCAATAATCAATATCTTCCAAAAGCGGTAATTACTGATCTCCGGTTGTTTAATCAGCCCGTAAAGATTAATGAAAAGTACAATGGAGATATCGTCCTGGATAAATCAATAACCAATGCCGATCAGATTACTTTAAATTACAAGAATAATGTTTTCACCTTAGGTTTCACCGCAATGCATTTTTCAAATCCCGAAAAGAACCAATATTCCTATAAAATGGAGGGGTTTGATGAGAAATGGATCAGTACTGACTCAAAAAACAGGTTTGCCACCTATACCAACCTTAACTCCGGAGAATATATTTTTCATGTAAAAGCCTCCAATAATTCGGGGGAATGGGGTAATACGATGGCTTCACTTAAAATAAAAATACTGCCGCCACCATGGAAAAGCTGGTATGCCATCTTGAGTTATCTTATAATTTTTAATTTACTTCTGTTTTTATTTATCCGATATGCTCTGATTCAGACAAAACAGCGGAATCAAATCAAATTTGATCAGCTCGAGAAAGAACGGATGAATAGTCTTTATCAGATGAAAATGCGTTTTTTTACCGATGTATCACATGAATTCCGGACGCCGCTTTCCCTTATAATCGGCCCTGTTGATGACATTCTGAATGAGCCCTCCATCTCTGATCAGATAAAGGGTAAGGTGATTATGATACAGCGTAACTGTAAACGGTTGCTAAATCTTGTCGATGAATTAATGACATTCCGAAAAATTGATCTGGGAATTATCGATCTTAAGGTTTCAGAAGGAGACCTGGTCAGCTTTATTTCAGATATTGTGGAAGCTTTCAAGCCTTTGGCTGATAAGAAGTTAATCACCCTCAGCTTTGTGGCATCACAAAAGATTGAAAATATCTGGTTTGATCCATGGAAGATGGAAAAAGTCATGAACAATCTGATATCCAATGCGCTGAAAAATACACCCGAACGCGGAAGCATTGAGGTCAGCATCGAACCTCAGATTCAGATTGATTTTCGAAAACTATCATCCCCCGAAGGAGATTTTGTGACCATAATGGTGGAAGATACCGGAAGGGGGATTGATCCCCAGGATATCCCTTTAATTTTTGATCGCTTCTTTCAGACTCACACGAGTAAGGGAGGGACTGGAGTTGGATTATCGTTAACAAGGAGTCTGGTCGAGTTGCATAAAGGAGAGATTTCCGTTCAGAGTGCTCCTGGGATGGGGACATGCTTTAAAATTCTGTTTCCTTATGGTAAAGAACATTTCACGGAAAATCAGGTCGTTTACGATTCAGGATCAACCGAACCTTATGTTTCTGAAACTGATCGCTCCATTTTCTATGATGAACCAATCAACAAATCAATTCCACAGGGTAGATCCGAAGACCTGGACAAACCACTCCTGCTGGTAGTTGAAGATAACCAGGAAATCAGGGAATATGTCAGGATGATCTTAGCAGGACAATATAAAGTTATCGAGGCGAATAACGGTCTCGAGGCTTTGGATTTAATTGCTCATGAAAATCCTGATGTTGTGATCAGTGACGTGATGATGCCAGAAATGGATGGCATTGAATTATGCAGGAAATTAAAGGCCGAAATTGAAACCAGTCATATTCCTGTTATTTTGCTGACTGCAAAGACGGCCCTCGAGAATATTATGGAGGGTGTGGAAGTAGGTGCCGATTTATATATCCCCAAACCATTTCAACCCGAATTGCTGAAACTACAGATTGGAAATCTTATTTTATCCAGAAACAGAATCATTCAAAAATTTCAGTCTGGTGAAATTTCTGTTCCAAAAGAGATCACCAGAAACCCTCTTGATGAGGTATTTATGGATAAGGTCATCAATCTTGTGATGAAAAATATAGCTAATGACAATTTCAGTGTTGAGGAACTTGGTGAAACGATCGGAATGAGCAGAAGTAATCTTTTCAGAAAGTTAAAGGCAATAACAGGACAGACTCCGATCGAGTTTATTTATTTTATCCGGATTAAGCGATCGATGGAGTTGCTTCTTGAACGAAAATTGAATGTTTCTGAAATTGCCTGGGAGGTTGGATTTAAAAATCCTTCATCCTTCAGCAAATCATTTAAAAAACAATTCGGAAAATCGCCTTCACAACTACTTAACGAGCAAATTGGAAAACATAATTTGTAAATGTATTGAAATCGCACTTCTTAAATTGGGGAGCCTTTTGCAAAGATTTTTTATTTCATATTTTCACAAATTCAGGCCGGTAGAGTATCCAAAAACAGCTGAGTTTGTCTATATAATATGGTACTTCTTTGTTCAAATCCAGAGATCGTCGCTTAAAATCTTGTGTGCAAATTGTGTACAAATGCTAATAAAAAAGCGCTTACAATATTCTTGTAAGCGCCTGATTTTCAGGATGTGACCCCGGAGAGACTCGAACCCCCAACCTTCTGATCCGTAGTCAGATGCTCTATCCATTAAGCTACGGGGCCATTTTGCCTTAAAGCGGTGCAAAGATAATCAGATTTTATAATTTAAACCATATTATCTTAATATTTTGGCTAATTTGATACCTGCGAAATCGCGATACAACATAAAATTATTCCAACATTACCCTCATTTTTAATCCAATGCCAGATTCATATTAGTGATTAAGGTACTGAACATTTGTTCAGGGCCACATGTTAATAAGACGAGCAAACCTAATAAACCATCAAAAACGAACGTAATGAGAAGACTCTTCATCTCCTTTATTCTTGCTATAAGCTTCTTGCCAAATTTATATGCACAGACAACTGTCTTCCAATCGTTAAAGGATACTGTACTCGGATGGACTAAAGTCTACCACTTTAAGGGATACAAGGAAGGTAAAAAATTAGGGAATTTTATCTTTACCCCAACACAGCTCTCTTATACCGACTCTTTTGCCAACTGGATTCAGGCCAGTTATATTCCAAGGGGGGAATTGGAAATGTAATTAAGGGCATCGGACCAGAAATCGGGAAGTACAATAAAGATGAAACAGCTCTGCCCCAGCTTTATTATGCTGCGGCATATACCTGGAATGTCGAGCCTAAAGAGGGTAAGCTGGAAAGGATCGCTGAGACCGAAACATCCTGGAGTATTATTGCAAATCAGGTTCCAGCCACATCCTGGTCAATTCCTTTTCTTTGTACGGCGGATGAATATTTCTTCACAATGCCGCTGGCGGATCCTGTTCAGGTTTATGGGCCGCAACGAGCTGATCTAATTGATTTCTCTAAAGTCGCCTCAATTAGAAGCTATCCTTATTTCTGGCTAAAGCGGGTTACAGATGCCGGGGCGTCGCCATATGTCATTCTTGCGAAAAACAATAAACTACCTTTTATAAAATTAACCAAAGGGGAGTTTTTGAAGTTGCTCGAGAAGTCGATTCCCCGCGTTTATGAAGATGAAAGAAAGAAGATCATTGAAAAAGCCCAGGGGAACCAGCGGGCTATTGACTATTTTCTGAAGACAGAAGATGAAAAAAGAGAGCGCCGTATTAAGGGAATAGCACGATTAACCGAAAAATACAGAAGCCGACTTGGAGAATTGGCAAAAACAAGTTATCAGCCAACTCTTTACGATATTCAAAGTAATGATGGTGACCCGTTCTTTTCCGGTGACACCAGTAATCCGGAAATCGACAAAGCTCAGGTTTATCAACTCGATCCTTCTGTAAAAGAGCTGTGCAAAAAGGATATCCCTCAATGGATTTCCATCTCTTGGATTGCATCGCTGAGTGAACCCTATATGTTTTACAGGCACGAAGCAATTATAAACAATTTCAATTTTGAATATGTTTATAATTTCTTTTTTGATCCCGAAAAAGTTAAAGGTATTCCATACCGACCTTTGCATACACCTTATTATTCGAAGGATAATAATCCGCCGGAAATTTCAGTCGGATTAAAAAAGAATGTCACATACGGCAACAACTGGTTTTTTGATGATTTCTCAGCCAACGGGAACAATCAAAAACCTGCAGGATGGTATACTCCTCTTGGGAATGGCAATTTTGCTTCGGTTAAAACAGTTGAAGGGGAAAGTGGTAAATGGGTGCAGTTGAAAGGTAACTACATTTCGTCTAAGTCTCTCAAAAAACCATTGCCACGAAATTTTACCTGTACATTCGATATAATTGCACCGAAAGTTTTCACATGGGGCGGGAAGGCTTTTGAAATGATGCTGGCAAAAGAGAAATCAGAACAGATTTACGAAACCTCACTCACTTTAAGGCTGCGACCGGGTTTCAACGGATCCGACGGAAGGTCAACACTGAATATATCGACTCCTTCAGGTACTTTATATGGAAAGGAGGCGCAGGTTCCAGGGTTTTCAAACGATAAAAACAGCAATCGAATAAACATATCCCTGAAAAGAAACGGGGAGATGTTAGAGGTATATGTCGATAATAAAAAGATTATAAATATTGAAAAGGCGATTCCTGCAGATTTGCAGTTTAATTTTTTATCTTTCTCTCATATAAGCAGCGACAACGAAACGGAGAAATTTTATATCAGCAATGTTAAAATTGCCAAAGATTAAATCTTGCAGAATTCAGAATAAATAGTTGCAAAAATTGAGGTGTTTTTTCTCTGATAAAGGATTTAATGTCCTATATTTGCATCCTATTTTTAATGGTTCTAAATAAGAGTGAAGTGCGACTTTCGGAAGTAGAAGAAAATAAGCATGTTATAATAACAAAGGTGCTTGGGCACGGTTCTTTTCGTCGACGAATATCAGAAATGGGATTTGTTGCGGGGAAAGAAGTGACTGTACTGAAAAATGCTCCGCTTTTTGATCCGGTTGAATATCAGCTTCTTGGATACAATGTCTCGCTACGGCGGGCTGAGGCTGCACTCATTGAAGTAATCACGATGGAAGAGGCCATGAACTTTGCGCCGCCAAGTTTTGATGGGATTATAGATATGGAGGTGCTAAAGATTTCGGCACGCGAGAAGGGGAAAACCATTCATGTGGCATTGGCCGGAAATCCAAACTGTGGAAAAACAACCTTATTTAACCGGGTCACCCATTCCAAGGAACATGTCGGTAATTACACCGGTGTAACAGTCGATTCCAAAATTGCCTCATTCCGACACAAAGGGTACACATTCAACCTGGTAGATCTGCCAGGTACTTATTCATTGACCTCTTTTTCTCCTGAAGAATTATATACCCGGAACTATATTATTGAAGAGACCCCTGATATCGTTTTAAATGTAATCGATGCCTCAAATCTGGAGCGGAATATGTTTTTGACCACTCAGTTAATCGACATGGATATCAAGGTTGTGGTTGCCCTGAATATGTATGATGATCTTAAATCCAGCGGAGCTAAACTTGATCGGCAAGAACTGGGTAAATTGTTGGGTATTCCGATCATTCCCACCACTGCAAGCAAAGGGGAAGGGCTTGAGCAACTGTTCGATGAAATTATTGAAGTTTATGAGGAGCGTAATCCTGTTGTCCGCCATATTCACATCAACTATGGCGAAGAACTTGAGCAATCAATCAAGGCAATCCGCAAGGAGATTAAGATGGACAAGCCAATTACTGCGAAATTATCTTCAAGATATTTGGCAATCAGGCTTTTAGATAAGGATCCAACAGCTTTGGAAGCATTAAAAACTTCCACAAACTATACCCGCATTAATGAGGTTATCCAGCGGGAAACTATTCGATTGAAATCGAGATGGAATGAAGAGAGTTCTCACTTAATTACCGATGCTAAATTCGGTTTTATTTCGGGCGCACTGAGGGAGACTTTTGTTCCAGGCATTCAATGGAGGTATGAAATCACCGGAAAGATAGATAGGTTGATTACCCATCGAGTTCTTGGCTTTCCAATCTTCCTGTTTTTCATGTTTCTGACATTCTTTGCAACTTTTAAACTGGGAGGTATTCCCATGATCTGGATCAACGATGGAGTTAATTTCATTTCAGGAATTATCAAAACCTTGATGGCTCCTGGGATGTTTAAAGATCTTTTAACCGATGGGATTATCAACGGACTCGGAAGCATTATCGTTTTCCTGCCGAATATTCTGATCCTGTTCTTTTTTACCTCATTGATGGAGGATACCGGTTATATGGCCCGGGCAGCATTTATCATGGATAAACTTATGCATAAAATCGGGTTGCACGGACGGTCATTTATCCCATTGGTAATGGGTTTTGGATGCAATGTTCCGGCAATTATGGCAACACGAACCATCCGTAATCGGGGCGACAGATTGTTGACCATGTTGATCATCCCCTTTATGTCTTGTTCTGCCCGTCTGCCAGTTTACATCGTACTGATTTCAGCCTTTTTTAAAAACTATCCGGCCCTGGTCCTGACCGGCTTATACCTGTTGGGATTAACCATGGCTATTGTTATGGCAAAAATTTTAAACCAGACCCTCTTCAGACGTAAGGATACACCGTTTGTAATGGAACTTCCCCCATACAGGATGCCGGTTTTCCGGAATACCTTAGTCCATATGTGGGATAAGGCAAGTCAATATATTAAAAAAATTGGGGGAACAATTCTCGTCGCAGTTGTAATTATTTGGGCACTTGAATACTTCCCGCGAAGTGCTCCGGAACAGAATAGCCTAACCAATACAACCGGTATTCAGCTTGCCAAAACGATGCATGTCCAATCCCAGATCGAAAACTCTTTTCTTGGAACTATTGGGCATGTGATTGAACCGATAATCAGTCCTTTGGGTTTTGACTGGCGAATGGGAATCTGCCTTGTGGCTGGAATCCCTGCCAAAGAGATTGTGGTAAGTACAATGGGTGTTCTGTACGAAACAGGAAAAGATAATCAAAAGACCAAAGAATTATTGCCAGAAGTACTTAAATCAGAAACTTATTATATTGGACCTAAAGCGGGAGAGAAAGTTTTTAATCAGGCAGTGGCACTTTCATTTCTTGTTTTTGTTCTTCTTTACTTTCCTTGTATTGCTGTGATTGCTACTATAAAACGGGAGTCGGGCAGTTGGAAATGGGCCGTGTTTACTGTGTTCTATACCACGGGGTTTGCCTGGTTAATCTCATTTATTACTTACAGGGTTGCCCTGTTTTTTATTTAGTTTTACCTTTTAAACAACTTTCAGATATGCAGGAAATTATAACTTGGATTGTTGTTCTGGTCGCCATTTCAATTATGGCGTATAAAGCTGCGCAATCCCTTAAATCATTTAAAAAGACGACCAGTGACAGTAGCTGCAGCGGATGCGGAGGGGGCTGTACTGGCTGTCCGGTTGCACCGGCAAACAGGAAGATTGCCGGGAGATAATAAATAGAAAGTGACCGGGTGACCATCCAACGCATGAACAGTCACCCCATCACCGGGCAATGAGAATTTTTGTCTTGTGCATCTTACCCGGTGGTCCAAAGATGTATTTCCCTTTATTTCAATTGTAAATCCAGAATCTTTGCAATATCTTCCAGGGTCAGATCGCCCCTCTCTCCAATAGCCTTTATACCCCTTTTTGTAAAACGTTCAATCACTTGAGGGATAATTTCCGAGCCAACTCCATAATCAGCCAATTTGGTTTTTATCCCGAATGACTCGAAGAAATCAATTGTCTTTTCAATGATTGCATCGATTTTCTGATTTGTCGTTCCTTCGGTGATCTTCAATACTCTTTGGCCAAATTGTAGCAGCTTCTCCTCCTTATTCTTACGTTTTATCTGCATAATTCCGGGAAGAATAATGCAGAGTGTCTGACCGTGGTCAATTCCATGAAGGGCAGTCAATTCGTGACCAATCATATGAGTAGCCCAATCTTGGGGTACTCCAACTCCAATGAGTCCGTTTAAGGCCATGGTGGCTGCCCACATAAAGTTAGCTGCTGCATCATAGTCAGTACGGTCAGCTAACACCCTCGGACCCTCTTCCATAAGGGTCGTCAGGAGTGATTCTGCAAACCGGTCCTGAACAGGTGCGTTGGCAGGGTAGGTGAGATATTGTTCCATTACATGAATAAATGCATCTACAATGCCATTGACTACCTGGATCCGCGGCAATGAAAAAACCACCTCAGGATCAAGAATGGAGAAACGGGGAAAAACGTGAACTGAATCAAATGCCAGCTTGTCCTTTGTTTCCCATCGGGTTACCACAGAAGTCCCATTCATCTCGGATCCTGTGGCCGGGAGAGTGAGCACCGTACCTAAAGGCAAAGCTTTATCAACGCGAACTTTGCCCCGTTTTGACAAGATATCCCAGGGATCAGATCCTTCCCAAAGTGCGGCAGCGGCCATGAATTTTGTACCATCCAGTACAGAACCCCCTCCAACAGCCAGCAGAAAATCGATATGTTGAGCCTTGATCAAAGCAACCCCATTCATTAACGTTTCGTAATGGGGATTAGCTTCTATTCCACTGAATTCTATTACGTTGAATTCTTTGAGGGCCTCCATAACCTGCTCGTAAACACCGTTTTTTTTGATGCTTCCGCCTCCATAAGTAAGAAGAATATTTGCCTCCAGGGGAACAAGCCCGGTAAGTTTGGCGATTTCTCCTTTCCCAAAACACACTTTTACCGGATTATAAAACTCAAAATTTTTCATGATTATTACCTTAAATAGTTGATTGATTTTTTTTAAAAAAGACATCAATCAATGGACCATTCTTTATTTTTAAATACAAAATTACATTAGTTACCTAAAGTTGCAACCATCACTGCTTTTATGGTATGCATACGGTTTTCGGCCTGATCAAAAACGATAGAGGCTTTACTTTCAAATACTTCATCAGTAACTTCCATCGCTTCCAATCCAAATTTCCGGTAAATATCCTCGCCTATTTTGGTATTCCGATCGTGATATGCCGGCAGACAATGGAGAAATTTTACAGCGCTGTTTCCTGTTAATTCCATTGTCTTTGCGTTCACCTGATAAGGTTTAAGCAATTCAATCCGCTCAGCCCAGGCAGAATCAGGTTCACCCATCGACACCCAGACATCGGTATAGAGAAAATCACAATCCTTAACAGCTTCTTCAAGGTTATCTGTGATGGTTATTCTAGAACCGCTTCCGGCCGCTATACCCCTGCATATCGATTGCAGCTCCTCAGATTGCTGGTAAGCTTTTGGAGCCGCGGCACGAAAGTCCATTCCCATCCTGGCTGCTCCAACCATCAGGGAGTTGCCCATATTATTCCGGGCATCACCCAAATAGGCAAATTTTATCTGTGATAACGGTTTTTTACAATGTTCACGCATGGTCAGCAAATCTGCAAGAATCTGGGTTGGGTGAAATTCGTTGGTCAACCCATTCCAAACGGGTACTCCTGCATACCGGGCTAATTCTTCAACTATTGACTGCCCGAAGCCGCGATATTGAATCCCGTCGTACATCCGGCCAAGCACGCGTGCCGTATCTTTCATCGACTCTTTAATTCCTATTTGGGAACCGGAAGGTCCCAGGTAGGTAACATGTGCCCCCTGATCGTAAGCGGCCACTTCGAATGCGCAGCGGGTACGTGTTGAAGATTTTTCAAAAATCAGGGCGATATTCCGGCCGATAAGTTTTTGCTCTTCAGTTCCGGCGGACTTTGCCCATTTTAGTTCGGCGGCAAGATCAAGCAGGTATTCGATCTCCTGCTGCGAGAAATCAAGCAGCTTTAAAAAATGTCTGGTATGCAGATTGATAGACATATAATTAGTATTAAATTTTAAATTCTTAAAGAGTATCAAAACAGAGATCAAAGAAAACCATTTAATGGATAGTTATCACATCCCATATTCCATGGTTATTTTTGAACCAAAGGATTTATCTTCCAGTTTAGAGGCTTCAGTAATGATGCTTTTTTCTCCGCCGTTTTTAATAAAAGCCAATGCAGCGGCAATTTTGGGGGCCATGGATCCTTCGCCAAAGATTCCGGATTCCAGGTACCTAAGGGTGTCTTTATAATCAAGAAACTCAAGTTTTTCCTGGGTAGAAAGACCATAATCCTTAAAAATAAACGGCACATCAGTCAAAATGTAAAACTCATTGGCTCCGATTCCATGGGCGAGAACTGCAGAGGCCAGATCTTTATCAATAACGGCATCAATGGTTCTGATCTCATTATTTTGATCGTAGTAAACAGGTATTCCGCCGCCGCCACAGGTGATGACAATATTGCCTTCCCGCGACAGATTTTGGATCAATTCAAGATTGAAAATAGCTTTAGGTACTGGTGATGGAACAACGCGCCGCCATCCTTTAATACTGTTTTTACTTAACTTAAATATCCACCCTTTCTCCTTGGTTAATTGGAGGGCTTGATCCTCAGAGTAATACATTCCAATGCGTTTTGTTGGATTTCTAAAAGCCGGGTCTTCGGCTTCAACCTCAACCATCCCAACCACTGTGATAACGTTTCTTTTTATTCCATGTCGGATCAGTATATTCCGAAAGATTCGCTCGATCATGTAACCAATCCCTCCCTGAGAATCTGCCACACAAATGTCGAGCGGCATGGGTGAGATCCCATAGATCTGCTCACCGGCATCATTGCGCATCAAAATATTTCCAACCTGTGGCCCGTTCCCATGAGTGACGATCAGATCATACCCGGCTTTAATCAGAAAAATCAGATTTTCAAGTGTTTCAGCAGTATGTTTTTCCTGCTCTTCAATCGTTCCTTTTTCGTTATCCCGAAGAAGAGCATTTCCCCCAAGTGCTACAACTGCCAGTTTCGTTGCCATGAAATCGGTTTTTTGCATCGGTTAAATATCGCTTTAAAGTAACAAACTATCAATGAAATGGATACTGAGGTAAGTCATATTTTAAGGATTTGTCAGGGATTTCTTATTGATAGCATTCAGGCCGGGCTTTGGAGAGATGTCTGGCCATGAATGGTTACATATTGTCCGTGTATTTATTGCCAATTCCCTTTTTTGGTTAATTTTGCAGTACAATTCGGCATTTTTATAAAATATTTGATTTCAAAACAATGGCCCGCAGCAAGAATGAAAAATCAAGTGCAGCTTCCACCAGGAAAAATGGTAGGGGTGGTCGGTTAGGAAATCTGAGTACGGGGGAACGTGTTGGCGGAATACTCGCTATTTTTCTTATTTTCCTTTCATTTTATCTTTTAATCTCGTTTACCTCTTTTTTTATTTCGGGAGGTGCAGATATCAGTTTGCTTGATGTCTCATTCAAAGAGTTATTCTCCAATCCCGATTTAAAAATGCAAAACGCCGGGGGGCGATGGGGCGCATTTTTGGCGAACCTTTTTATTAATAAAGGGTTTGGAATTGCAGCATTCGGGTTCATTTACCTGTTCATCATCCTTGCCTTAAGGATGGGAAAAATCGGTAAATTTTCATTGAGAAGGAATCTTGCCTACACGCTGTTTCTGATTATTTGGATCTCTGTTGCTGCCGGTTATTTCCTCTCCACATTATACGAAAAATCTCATATCCTGCCAGGAGGAAGTTACGGCTTCCATATTAGTCAGTTACTAAATCTTACAATTGGCAAGGTGGGCACATTCTTTCTCATCCTCTGCTCGATGATGATTTGCCTGATCATTGCCTTCGAGGAAGCCTGGCCTTTGCTCAAGAAGTGGGTGACTTATAAACGCCCTAAAAAAGAAGTCATCCCAAAGGAGGAGATTCAGGAAGACGATATCTTTTCGATCCCACAGGCACCGCTGATTGAAACCAAAGAAAAATCATTTGCCAAGGTTGCCGTTGGGAATAATGTGGAGATCGTTTATGCAGGGACCAATGTGAAGGAGACCCTCGAGATTGAGCGGGAAGAGATTCATCGTGAGGAGACTACCCCGTCTGTGCCCCAGCCACCGTCTGTACCGATACCACGGAAGGGCGACGAAGAGGATGGCCTTTATGAAGGTGCAGATGCTGAAATGCCAGACTTTGATCCTACACTTGAACTTTCGCGCTACAAATTTCCACCCATCGAATTGCTCGAGGAGCGCTCGTCCGGTAATCCCCAGGTTTCGGATGAGGAGTTAATTGCCAATAAAAATAAGATCCTTCAGACTTTAAAGAATTACAATATTGACATTGTAAAAATCAAGGCGACGACCGGACCAACTATCACGCTGTATGAAATTGTTCCGGCACCGGGAGTGCGGATTTCAAAAATCAAGAACCTGGAGGATGATATTGCCCTGAGTCTTGCTGCCTTGGGTATCAGGATCATTGCACCGATCCCGGGAAAAGGTACCGTTGGAATTGAAGTTCCAAACAGTAAACCGGAGATTGTATCCATGCGTTCGCTGATTACCTCCAAGGTTTTTCAGGAGAGTGATTATGAGTTGCCACTTGCTTTGGGAAAGACTATTTCAAATGAGACCTTCGTGGTTGATCTTACCAAGATGCCCCATATCCTGGTTGCAGGAGCCACAGGCCAGGGGAAATCGGTCGGATTAAATGCGATCATCTCTTCATTGCTATATAAAAAACACCCCGCACAGCTGAAATTTGTTTTCATTGATCCCAAGAAAGTCGAATTAAACCTCTACTCCATTATTGAAAAACATTTTCTTGCAAAGATGGAAGGGGAAACAGATCCAATTATAACTGATGTTCAAAGGGTTAAAAATACCCTCAATTCGTTGAATCACGAAATGGATATGCGTTACGATCTTTTAAAGAAAGCGCACGCCAGGAACATTAAGGAGTATAACGAAAAGTTTATTGCCAGAAGGCTGAATCCGATGAAAGGGCATCGTTATCAGCCTTATATTGTAGTAGTTATCGATGAATTTGCAGATCTGATTATGACAGCGGGGAAGGAGATCGAATTGCCTATTGCCCGGATCGCTCAGCTTGCACGCGCAGTTGGAATCCATATGGTGATTGCGACGCAACGTCCATCAATCAATATAATTACGGGCGTTATTAAAGCCAATTTCCCGGCCCGGATCGCCTTTAAAGTGGCTTCGATGGTCGACTCCAGAACTATCCTCGATACTCCTGGTGCAAACCAGTTAATAGGCAAGGGGGATATGCTTGTTTCCACAGGGAACTCGCTGATCAGGGTACAATGTGCTTTTGTGGATACGCCTGAAGTTGAGGCTGTTGCCAGGTATATTAGTCAACAACCATCATTCCCTAGTGCATATCTTTTACCGGAGTGTCATGACGAAGGATCAGGAGAATCTGATATGATTGACTTAAAAAACAGAGATGAGTTTTTCGATGAGGCGGCCAGAATTGTTGTGATGAACCAAACTGGTTCAACTTCGGCCATTCAACGTAAATTCTCGATAGGGTATAACCGGGCTGGCAGAATCATGGATCAACTCGAAGCCGCCGGCATAGTCGGGCAAAATGAAGGGAGCAAAGCACGACAGGTTTTGTTGCAGGACGAATATGCTCTGGAACAATTATTGCGGGGACTCAATCAATAATATGCAATTATAATTTATATCCTAAAAATGAGAACTATTTTTTTATTCAGTATTTTGACTTTGGTTGCCGGTTCCGTCTTTGCACAACAGGATGCAAAGGCAAAAGAGATTCTAGACAAATTGTCACTAACCAATAAAGGTTATAAAACTATCCAGATCGATTTCTCCTTTACCCTCGAGAACAAATCGGGAAGCGTTACCGAAACCAATGAAGGGAGCGTTGCCTTAAAAGGGAAAAGTTACCGGTTGCATATGCCTGCTATGGGCATGGAAGTTTTTTCTGACGGAGCTGTAACCTGGAGTTATCTGACTCAATCCAATGAAGTGAATATTTCTGCTGTAGATCCTGAAAGCGAAGCCACCTTGAATCCGGCCAATATTTTCACCATTTATGAAAAGGGATTTAAATACGCCTATGTTGGGGAAGAGAGTGTGGGGGGAAAGGTCGCCCAGGTTATTGACCTCTTTCCTGTTGATAAAGCAAAGGAATTCACCAAAGTCAGATTAAGTGTTGACAAAGCTAAATCTCAGATTATTATGGCCAAGACCTTTAATAAGGACGGGAATACCTATACCCTGGGCATGAAAAGTATGAAGACCGATCAGAACCTGACCCCGGACTATTTTAAATTTGATCCGGTAAAATATCCCAAGGTTGAAATAAACGATATGAGATAAATAAAAAGAGGCTTTGTTTGAAGCCTTTTTTTATTTAGTTAATCCAAACAATCTCGGAAGCATAATTCCCGGTCATTTCTTTTACCTCTATGCCGTTGTCCATAAGTTCTGCTCCGGTCATGTTTCGGTCCTGCTCTTTTCTGTCCTGGAAAGTTATCTGGTAGGTTGCAGTCCGGTCAAGCCCTCTCAAACGGATGACTTTTGAATCCGGAGCATTTTGAGAAGGTTTGAAAAGGAGAACAGAACCTTTGTTCAGAGAAGGATTGAAATACTCAATACCATCCCAGTTTATCTCATCAGGTACTGGCAAAATATGATATACCTCAGCGGGTGAATCACCATGTTTCAATCCTCTCAGGATAGGTCGTTGCCTGGATTTGTATAATGGCCAGTGTTTCTTTACCCCTTCGATCTGATTCGGAGTGTATACACCCCAATTGGTAGCCATGTTGGCCCCCATAAAGCCTGTTCTCAGGATGTAACTTACCCATTCCGGCGAATCATTAATCGTGTTCCCATCAGGCTTATATCCGCCATTGTTGAGAACTTCACCATGAGGACCAAGATTCATTCCTATGTCGGTTTTAATTTGAACCGGATTAATCATAAATGAACAGGAATAAAAGGACTTACGGTGATATTCGGGTCCGCCTGAATCCTCGTTGGTAAACACAGAGATGCGTTGCAGGGTAGTGAAATCTTTTAGCAGACCCCCGTTCCCACAATGCTCATACCGGAAGTTGGGGCGGTTTGCAGTCATATAATCCAGGATCTCCAATAGTGACTCATGGCTTAGATAGTTGAATTTGGCTTCAAGGAGCATATCACTTCGCCAATAGTCGTAATGCCATTTGTCATACCTGGTTACCAAGGCATTTTTCTCCTTTTCTTTTCCTGTATCCGTGCTGATATCATTCCATTCAAAGGTGAAATTCATATAGAGAGAGAGCTTTTGATTGTTGCGATGGACAATATCGCCGGCAGTCATCCCATGAGGCCATTTGATTGAATCGGGATTCCAAAAGGCGTATTTTTTAAAATTGCCTTTTGTCCAGTCTGTCCCCGAACCATCCAGCCAGTCGATGTCGATTTTCCCTAATTCAGCTCCCCATTCAGCTACCGGGTACTTTTTATAGTATTCGGTTAGCTGCGCTTCATTACCCGGAATGCAATACTCGATTAGCGGTTCATCCGGATTATTCTTAATTGTGGAAGTTATCTTGTAATTCCAGAACCACCGCTTCATTTTGTTGCTACCATCATCGGTATTCCCGACATAGGTTCCAAAGAAAACCGCCGGCACTTTAAATACTTTTCCATCCTTAATGGATACTGAGGTAGTGTCCCATAGGTATGATTTATAGTTGATAGTCAGTGGATCAGAACCGGTCCTGTTTTTGAAAGCTCCAAAACTCCACTCATATCCAATATACACTCCATGCCTTGAATTGATGTCCAGCATCTGGAACGGAAGATGACTGTTGATCCCTTCCGGGGAAGAGCCATTGGCATCGTTGGAGAGATAGTAACAGATAGTATCGTTTTGCCTGATACGATCGGCATTTACAATTGGTTTATCCTTTGGGGATTTGTTGCCAAGGTACCTCCCTTTATTAAAACGCCAGAGCATTACCGTTGAATCGGCAGTAAGATTGATGTTTGCAGAGATAACATCAGCATCCTGAAATGAGATGCTTTCTCCGGAATTATTTTTAATTAAAACGGAATTTTCAACCGGTCCGACACCTGGTCTTGCTTCCCAGACTGATTCCAGCAAAAGCTTTGGAGTAGTACTTAAAAAATAAAGTGTAAGTTTTGATCCATTTGATTTTTCAACCTTTGCATTTTTATATCTCCAATCCGGATAGTAGGTTGTGCCCCCAATCTTAACTTTCTCAGGAAACGGCATTTCAGAGGATTCTTTTATCCAGTTCCATCCGTTTTTTGTATTCTTAAGCTGACAGATTACAGGGTGATTGTTGGATACGGCAATCGTTATTTGAGTATCTTCAGTTTTTAGTTGCCAGTTTGGGGTCGGTAGCCGATACTGGGAGGATACGTTTAGAATGAAGAAAGTTGCAATTAAAAAAAGAGATATTTTTTTCATCTGTTTATAATTTGATTTTTATTTGCCAGATGGAACCCGCCATAAGATAATCATGCTTCTGTTTGAGATTCTCTCTCATGGCTCGTTTCATTTGACAGTTATTTATGAGAATAAACAAATGTCGCAATTTTAATTTTGCATTTAGGTTCCATGCGGAATTAAATATAGGTAAAAGTTAACAATTCTGGATTGATATTCCATCCCTGCCGGAACGGACCTTAAATCTCAACCTGTTCTCTTCCCATACATAATCCTTTGCAGGATAATAAAATCGATTGAATTCCCGTAAAATCCGGAAGTGAAACAGTGGCCTTCGAGGCGTTTGGATGGCTATTCGGACATATTTTGCCTTTTTACAAACCTGAAAAAGAGGCCATCTCAACCATGAACATGAGATAGCTTCCTTTGGAT
>Ga0118677_10005409_pt1 | contig 22337 bp, 9 predicted proteins | sample AliMusrvi5mmetaG_FD_86154 | JGI IMG/M metagenome (GOLD analysis project Ga0118677, IMG submission 86154)
GGACTTGCTTTGCATATCAACTGTTTAATGAGAACAAAATTCGATTGAATTTAAAATTATTGAAATGAAATTACTATTTTTTGTTATGCTGCTTTTGGGAACGATTGTTTTGTCAGGATCGGAGAATTGAGGGATTGGAACACGATTTTTTTAATTACCTCAGTCTGTTCTGCAATAATATTAATCCTGTCCGGAGTATTTTTCAGGAATAACACAAAACATAAAATGCAAGATTAGAATTATTTTATCAGGAAATACTTGTAGCTTTAATTACGAACTGTCCATGGAGGGGATAACTTATCTTAAATATAACACTATGAAATCGCCATGATAAGAATATCGCCAACCGAAATGAATCCGCCATCTGGCGAATGGCGATTCCATCTGGCCTTTAAAAAACAAATGATATGCAGATGAAAAAGATTTTGATCCTATTATTCCTGTTTAGCGGAAATTGGCTTTATAGTCAGGGTGTTATAAGTCGTACGTTAAGTGGTAACTGGAAATTGTATTATGGTATTTCTGACAAAAATGCCCCGGAAACTCCCGCAGAATTATTGACGAAGAGCTGGCCGGAGATCCCTGCCACTGTGCCGGGAAATGTCGAACTCGATTTACTAGCCGCGGGAAAAATAAAGAATCCTGAAGTTGGCAACAATATTTATGATCTGCGTAAATATGAAGCCTACCAATGGTGGTATTTCAAAACTTTTGACACACCTCCTCTTACAGTTGGAGAGCGGGTTGAGATTGTATTTGATGGGTTGGATTGTTTAGGTTCAGTGTGGATAAACAATCAGCTGGTCGGGAAAACCGATAACATGTTGATCAGTCATCGTTTTGATATTACGGGGCTGTTAAAACCGGGTGGAAATAATACGATTTATATTCGTATTAATCCTGCTGTTAATGAAGGACGGAAATACGACAACGGAATTATTGGAAACCGGATGGACTGTGGAGCAGAAGCGGTAAACGTCCGTAAGGCGCCCCATATGTATGGCTGGGACATCATGCCCCGGCTGATAAGTGCAGGACTGTGGCGAGAAGTAAGTCTGGAAATTATAAAACCTACAAGACTAAAACAGGTTGATTGGATAACAAATACGGTAGATGTTTCCCAAAGAAAAGCACAAGTGGTGTTGTATTGGGAATTTGCTACCGATTATCCGACCATTGATGGACTCTCGATGGAAGTTTCACTCACACGAGGTTCAAATACAATCTATAAGAACACCTGGCCCCTTTATACCCATTGCAGTCGTCAACGGATTTCACTGGAAAATGTAGATTTTTGGTGGCCTGCAGGTTATGGTGATCCCATTCTGTACGACGCTACTCTGCGGATCGTAGATGATAAGAGGAATATTCTGGACGAAAAGCGCCAGAAAGTTGGCGTTCGGACGGCTGAATTAATTCATTCTGAGATTACCACCAAAGAGAATCCCGGAGAATTTGTATTTAAGGTAAACGGTGAAAAGATATTTGTCCGTGGAACTAACTGGGTACCTCTCGATGCCTTACACAGCCGGGATAAAAGCCATGTGAAAGATGCTATCCGGATGATTACTGATCTGAATTGCAATATGATCCGCTGCTGGGGTGGTAATGTCTACGAGGACCACGATTTTTTTGATTTATGCGATGCGAACGGGATCATGGTGTGGCAGGATTTTGCGATGGGATGTACCATTTATCCTCAGGACAAGGAATTTGCAGAAAAGATAAGACGAGAAGCAATCAGTGTTGTTGTCAAACTTCGGAGCCATCCGTCATTGGTATTGTGGTCGGGGAATAACGAAAATGATGCTTCTCTTGGTTGGATTTCCAGAAAACCACTTGACCCTAAATATGATCTGATCAGCAGGGATGTTTTACCCAGGGTGATCTGGGAATATGATCCGGTAAGAACTTATTTGCCAAGCTCCCCTTATTGGAGTGAAGAATTTTATAAGAGGGGATGTGATGAGAGTATGTTGCCGGAGGTTCATCTTTGGGGGCCGCGGGGATATTATAAAGCTCCGTTTTATACCAACGTAAATGCCCATTTTGTCAGTGAGATCGGGTATCACGGATGCCCTAACCGAAGTAGCCTTGAACGGATGTTTGACCCTGAATCTGTTTATCCGTGGACCAGCGACGGGAAGTGGAACGATCAATGGCAGACCAAGGCTGTACAATCCCATCCTAACTCCACATTCACCTTGCATAGGAACGATCTGATGATCAATCAAGTTAATGCATTATTTGGCGAATGCCCGAAAGATTTGGACGAGTTTATTTTTGCCTCACAGACAGTACAGGCGGAAGCCATGAAATTTTTCATTGAACTCTGGCGGATGGATAAATTCCAAAAAACGGGGATTATCTGGTGGAACCTGCGCGACGGATGGCCAATCATTTCGGATGCAGTTGTGGATTATTATAACAGTAAAAAGCTGGCTTATTACTATATCAGACAGGTTCAGTTCAACGCTTGCGTGATGATTGGAGATCCGGTAGATGGGAAACACCCGGTGGTCGCAGTGAATGACACACGCGTAGAAAAGTCAGGGAGTGTTGTTGTAAGGGATGCTGATAGTGGAGAGACCATATTTACTTCGTTATTTAAAATTCCCGTCAACGGAAAAACGGTGATCGGAAATATTCCGCAAAGGGGGAAGCAATCGATGTGGCTGATAGATTATACCATTGGCGAAGAAAAACATACGAATCATTATTTGGTAGGTGAGCCTCCGTTTAAACTCACTGATTATCGTGAATGGTATAAAAAATTAAATATAAAAAGGGATTAAAAATCTACTGTATCTAACAAGTTATTGTAATGAATAAAAAGTTGTCCATTGTTCCGTTGTTGGTTTTATGGTTGTTAACAGCAACCAGCTTCGCTCAGATCCATCTCTCCGTTAAAGATCCGGCTCTCCTGAAGAACCGGTTTAATAACATCACGCTGGAGATGTCGCTTAAACCGTTTAAAAAGAACGATAAAGCCTATATCAGGGAAGTCGCTGATGAGGTATTTACGCAGTGGTCGGCCTTGCTCCGACAGGCTGACACGGTTTCGGTGATGTTATGGACCAGCGATGGCTCGGAGATTCTGGATTATAAAGGAACAATGGATCAGACACTTGAATGGGCAAAGTACATGGGCAATCCAAATACTGACCATGAGGTAGGTTCGGGTCCTAAAGAACTTTCCCTTCACGAAAGGGCCTACCTTTACATGGAAAATCCGCCAGACTTTCATTATGGAGACCTTAAATTTATCGTTGAGGCTTTAAAAGAGGCAGGTCGCAAAATTACCGGAAAGACGATCCTTGTGGGTGAAACATTCGATCCGGGACCCGAATTTGCCAAATCGGACTTCAAATACAAAAAACATACCGAGATATTGGGTGGAAATGCCATGGGGCACAAAACTTTTGTGAGTTGTTATTCAGTCCTGAATTCGGACAACGAAGTGTATGCGGGATTTCCTAAAGGGATACCTGCGAATACCCCTTTCGGGACTTTTTTCGGGCGGCAATGTCAACATTTACTGACAGATCTGGGATTTGATTTCATCTGGTTCAGCAATGGTTTTGGATTTGGTTATGAAGGGTGGTCGGCTACGGGTGCCATTTTTAACGGGAAGAGTTTCGAACAGGAGAAAATAGGCGATGCGACTGCAAAAATTGGCGAGTTTTGGAAACTGTTCCGGAAAGAATGCCCCAATTTTGAGATTAGGACGCGTGGTACCAATTTATCGGCTGGAAGCGATTTGGCACGCGATGCCGTAGACCTTAAAAATATCTACAAAGGGAGATTTAATATGCTTCCGCCACCAAACTCTCCCTGGGCGGCGCTCGATGGCGATTTTGGATTGGAAATGGCCGGTTACATGTCGCGTATGGCTGAGTTGCCCGACAACCGTTTCCCGTTCCGCTATTATACGCACGACCCCTGGTGGCTCAACAGCCCGTGGTTTGACCGCTACGGTCGCGAACCGCACGATATTTATCTGCCAATGTCGGTTTGCCGCATTGATGCCAGCGGAAATATAGGAATTCCGACTCATCTCAGTTTCCTTACCATCGATGATTCCTATGGAAATATGCCGGTACAGGTTCCCAACGAAGTGACTCCCCATATTCTGAAAGCCAGAATGGATTCGCCCACTGCCCCCGGACCATTAGTTTGGGTCTATCCATTTGACGAATACTTTGAATGGGCGCATAAATTCAAAGACCGTTTGCCCGAAATTTATTACGGCGACTGGTTTATCCGCCAGGCAATCAACAATGGCCTTCCGCTGAATACGGTTATTTCTACGACCTCGTTTCAATCGGTTATTACAAAAAAGCCTGATTTGTTTAATGAATCAATATTGATGACCATTGCCCCCGAAGCAGGTTCTTCCCTTGAGAACTCCTTGATAAAATTTGTTGAAAACGGTGGGAAACTGATCGTTTTTGGCCCTGTTGATCATTCAGGAGAATCATTTTCTGACTTTCTGAACCTGAAAAACGGAACTTCTTTGGAGGGTGAATTCAAAATAGTATCCAATTATACACCGGATATCCTGGAAACCGCTTATCCGAAGGTATTGAATCACCGATCGTTGCTTTCTGGCGGGGGAATACGGACAACCTTGAAAAACACAAAAGAGAGCAATACGAAAATTTTGGTCCAGGTGGAACAAGCCGGCACGAAACGCGACATTGCCTGGGTGCGAACCAAACCTGAATGGCATGGCGGGAAGGTGGTCTATTTGCGTGGAACCAATTCGAGCCGCTTTGATGGCGGACGTTTGCTTACTCCTGACGATCCTTCGAAATGGTTTACGGGACCACTTTTGTCAAGATATGTTCTGCATGAATTTGGTCTCGATTGTTCTGTAGACAAGCAGGATCCTACGGTCAAAAATCCGGTGCTGACCATCTCCCGTTCCAACAATGCATTTATCTTTTCAGGTTATAATCCGGGCAATACCGTCAAACTACGGTTTAAAATGGCTCAGGGCGCGCCGTTGCTCCTTGGACTTGAAACTAAACTCGAAATGGGGAATGCTACCTACATCATGCCAACTGCATGGAACCGCGAGTGTCTAATCTTCGTGGAACAAACCAATGGTATTGTTTCATGCAAAGAGCTCTATTCCGGTCAGGTCGGAATAACAAAACGTTATCAGGTTACCGGATTAAAAAAAGGGACAATCCGGATATATCCTGAGGACGATGTGACCGCTCAATCGTTTCATGCCTACGTAAATGCCGAATATCCGTGGAAAACCGGACAGGTTGCGTTTATAGCCGGCGATGAAAAACCAGGAAAACATTTTGTCGTCGAAAATGTGACAGGAAACCTGGTGGTTTCGTGGTAGTTCTTGAATCTTATGTTTAAAATTCGAGGGATAATTAATTAAAAAGAACTGAAATGGGTAGAAAAAAGATGATTCATCTATTGGCTGGATTTGTTTTGTTTGGACTCCTGATTTCCCCTAAAATTTACGGGCAACTCCACAATCAACTTAATTTGTCGGGTAAATGGAAAGTAACCTGGAATGATGGTATTCATGGATCAGACGGCGTTGAAGCATATAGCAGCAATAATCCATTGAATGACACATCAAGGTACATGGATGTCGATGTCCCGATGGACTTGAACCTGGCCATGCAAAAAAAAGGGATGATTGGCGATCTCAACTATGGCATTAACTATTTATCAGCCCGGTGGGTAAGTAGTCAGTACTGGCAATACTACAAGCAATTCGAGGTTCCCGGCGAAGCACTAAACAAATCTGTTTGGCTGAAATTTGACAGGCTGGATTATTCTGCAAAAATTTATCTGAACGGCCAGCCAATAGGAAAACATGACAATGCTTTTATCCCATGTATGATTGATGTTACCGGGAAATTGAAAGAAGGGATTAATATTCTGACAGTTGCAATTGAGAGTGGATTATATGAGGTCGCAAACAAAAATTTGTATGACTATAATATGGCCATTAGTGTTCATCTAAACAAACGACACTGGTTGCGCAAACCTCAGTACCAATTTGGATGGGACTGGAATCCTCAGCTGATCAATGTTGGTATTACCGGAGATGTCTCTCTCATTTGGCGGGATGAAGCCAGATTGGATAATATTGTGCCATGGATAAAAATGACCGATGACCTGTTGTCTGCAGATATTACAATAAGAACATTCATTGAAGGAGCGAAGGATGAAAACAGGCTTACAATAGAAGTAACCCTGGTTGAAATGGGTCAAAAGGTTTCGGGGCAAATAGTGGCATCAAAAGGGATTAAACCTTATGAATTAAAGATGAAAGTCAACCGACCAAAGTTGTGGTGGCCCGCAGGACAGGGCGCCCCCAATTTATATTCCCTGAGGGTAGAGGTGAAAAAAGATGGGAAAGTGATCGATTCAGGCTTCCGAAAAATTGGGTTCCGAAAAATTGAGGTTGACCGGTCCCAACATCCGGTTGAGGGGAATAATTTTACTATAAAAGTAAATAACCGTCCTGTTTTTATGAAAGGGGGTAACTGGGTACCTGCTGAGATGATCTATAGCAATACGGACAGTAAACGGCTTGAAAAACTCGTGGATATGGCCGTTGATGCAAATTTTAATATTCTTCGTATCTGGGGGGGAGGTCTTTTTGCGGGTAATGAGTTGCTCCGGTTATGTGATGAAAAAGGACTCGTTGTGTGGCATGATTTTCTGTTCGCATGTTCCAAATATCCAGGCGATAATGTTGATTTTTATAATAATGTAAAAAGGGAAGTAACCTGGGCAGTTCGTGAGTTTGCTTATCATCCTTCGTTAATTGTATGGTGTGGCAATAATGAGCTGGAATGGGGAACATGGGATTGGGGTTTCGCGAGTAGTGGAAAAGTAGTTCCTGATTATCTTATTTACCACCATCTGATGCCGGTCATCATAAAAGAAGAAGATCCATACCGTTTTTATTGGCCAAGTTCTCCCTATTCAGAAAATTTTGAATTCCCGAATAGCCCCATTACAGGCGATCAGCATCCATGGGGCGTTTCATTAGGAAAGGATTCCACGAGTTTTTGGGCTTACCGGAATTATGTGGACCGTTTCCCGAACGAAGGAGGGGTTCTTGGTGCCAGTTCTCCTGCCACACTACGACAGTTCCTTCCTCCTAATGACCAATTTGTCAGATCCTTTTCATGGGATTTGCATGATAACTCAATGAATTTCAAGAGCGACAAGAAAGGTGTAACCTATAAATATGTGGAAGATTGGCTGGGCAAAGATTATAAGAAAATGAGTTTTGATGATTATGCCTTTGCCAGTGCGTTGCTTCAGGCTGAAGGATTAATGGAGTACATCAACAATTATCACAGGCGAATGTACAGCAGTTCAAGCGCCATATTCTGGATGTATAACGACTCCTGGCCAGTAACCCACGGATGGACCATTGTTGATTATTATCTCCGAAAGAAACTTGCTTATCATCCTGTTCGAAGGGCATTTGAACAAATTGGTGTAGTGGCGGCAGAGGAGGGTAATAAAATAAATATCTATGGAATAAACGAAAAGCAACAACCGTGGAAAGGCAAACTTCAGTATGGCCTGTTCGAAACCAGTGGAAAGTATCCTGTTAACGAGTTAAAGAATGTCACACTACCTCCAAATGCATCAACAATAATTGCTTCGTTCGACAAGGATGCTTTCGAAAAAGCAGGAATCAAAAATCATGGGGCCTTTGCTGTATTGAAAGATAAAGAAAAAATCATTTCCCGGCACAGGTTATTCCGGACGAGGTTTAAAGACCTGATTTTACAGAAACCTCAGGTTTCAATCAAATATGATGGCGACAAGGCTATTCTCACTTCTCCGGTTTATGTTTGGGGACTTTGTCTCGACATTGATGGAGAATCGGATATTAGCGACAATTGCTTTGACCTTCTTCCGGGAATTCCATATACAATCAATCTTCGGCAGGGTGAAAAGGTGGAAGTCAGGATGACAGGTAATGAATTGATGAACAGATAAGATGAATGCAAATAATTTCACTTCGATTATTCTTGTTCTGGGTGCATTAATAATAGGATTAAACGGTTTTAGCCAGAAAGCAGAAAAGAAACCTATCTCGTTTGTAAACTGCAAGATCGGAACCGGAGGCGATGCGAATCTGTTGCCTGTAGCCTCTGTTCCTTTTGGAATGGTACAGATTGGTGCAGACACCCATTTAAACAATTCAGGGTATAAATATTCAGCACATGAAATTATAGGGTTCAGCCAGACCCACATGTCGGGTGGCGGATGTAACGATTTTAAAGATATCATGTTTTTCCCGGTATCAGATCTTTCCTGGATAGGACGAACTCCATTTCCGGAAAAGGTTTCCAGTCCGTTTTCGCATCAAAAGGAGACAGCTGAACCTGGATATTATAAGGTAAAACTGCTTGATTCGGATATTGATGTTGAGCTTTCGGCTACCGAACGGTGTGGAGTACATCGGTACACTTATCCAAAGGGCAAGCCACAGCAATTAATTGTCGATTTAAAGTATGGACATAACAGCGGCTGTACTGTTTGTCTGGGGTATAATTACGATACCGTAAGGGTCTCGAATGTTGAAATCATTGATAATTATACGATTAAAGGATACCGCATTTCCGACGGATGGCTCAATGGGGTCAACGCAAATTTTTATGCCCAATTTTCCAAACCATTTGCAGTTGTTCAGGTTTATGAAAATAAGCAATTGAAGCATAATCTGAAAACCCTTTCGGGAAGAGATGTGAGACTTGTATTGCAGTTCGATGACAAGGATGACAAGCCTCTTGTTGTTCGGGTTGGTATTTCGCCGGTAAGTATGGACGGAGCAATGAAAAACCTGCAGGCTGAAGTAAAAACCTGGGATTTCGACCTCGTAAAAAATCAGGCACAGCAAGCCTGGAACAAAGAGTTAGGTGCAATTCAAATTAGTGATGAAAACTTACCGCAAAAGGAAATGTTCTACACCTACCTTTACCGCACCCTGTTTTACCCTATGCTTTATTCTGATGTGACTGGTGAATTCCGAAGCTCCGACCATAAAGTTCATGCAGGCAATTTCAGGTATTTTGCCGGGGTCTTAGGGCTTTGGGACACGTTCAGGGCGCAAAATCCGATGGTAACCATACTCCGTCCGGATGTGATGAATGATCTGATGAAAACATTCCTGGAACACTTTAAGAATAGCGGGCAGCTTCCTCAATGGACAGGTGCGGGTGTCGAAAATCTTTGTATGATTGGTTATCCGGCAATGCCGGTTATTGCCGATGCGTATAATAAGGGAATCCGCGATTTCGATGTGCAACAACTTTTTGAAGCCATGAAGGTATCGGCTAATGTAGATACTTTTGGCTTTTCTGAAGGAAATTGTGTTTTTAAAGGAGCTATAAATTATAAACGCTACGGTTTCATCCCTTGTGAAAAAGAGATCAATTCGGTTGCAAAATCACTGGAATTCAATTACGGCGATTGGTGCATTGCCCAAATGGCCAAAATGCTGGGAAAGCAAGCCGACTACAACTTTTACATCAGGAGGGCCGGTGGTTATAAAAACTTTTACGATAGACAAACCAAACTTTTACGTCCGAAACACGCTGACGGAAGCTGGCGAACCCCGTTTGACCCTGTTTTCACGAACCATTATCACCCCGGAGACGATTACTGTGAAGGAACGGCTTACCAGTGGACATTTTTTGTTCCGCACGATGCCCGGGGTCTGGCGACTTTAATGGGTGGAAAGGATGTTTTTGCCTCTCAGTTGGACTCTTTGTTTATTCGAAGTTCTGCAATACATGATGGTGGCCAGGGTTCTCCGGATCTTAATCCAGCCGGAATGATTGGCCAGTATGCCCATGCCAACGAGCCTGGGCACCACACTATTTACTTGTTTAATACAGTTGGGCAGCCCTGGAAAACGCAGAAATGGGTCAGTGCAGTCATGCAGAATCTTTATCATAACACAACTGAAGGACTTTGTGGCAATGACGATACGGGACAAATGTCAGCCTGGTATGTATTTAGTGCGATGGGATTCTATCCGGTCACACACGGCGATGGGATTTATTACATTGGAACCCCTTTGTTCAGGGAACTGTCACTGAAGCACAAAAATGGTACGCTTTCAATTAAGGCCAACCGCGTTTCGAAAGAAAATATTTATATCCAATCGGTTACCCTTAACGGGAAAACATATTCCAAAAACTGGTTGAGACATGAGGATATTTTCAGTGGAAATGCAAAACTGGTATTTGAAATGGGAAATACACCAAATAAAAATTGGGGCAATAAAACGACCAGTTTGCCTCCTTCGATGAGTAACGAAAAGTATAATTGAAATCAAATTATAAGTGGATTGAAAAAAGGGACGATCAGGATATATCCTGAAGACGATGTTATTGTTCAATCGTTTCATGCCTACGTAAATGCCGAATATCCATGGAAAACCGGACAGGTTGCGTTTATAGCTGGGAATGAAAAACTGGGGAAACATTTTGTCGTTGAAAATGTGACCGGAAACCTGGTATTTTCGTGGTAATACATGAATAGACTAATCGGCTTATTGCGAACAATGTTCAAAAAAAAGCAGTTAATGCCTATTTTTTTTAATCAAAACTCTTAGGAGATCCGCTCTAATAAAACGTGATAAAAGTATTTAAAAAGCTCAAATTTAACATTATGATTGGTTCAGGCAAACAATTTTTCTTTACTGCAATTGCGATTGTCCTCCTTGCAGCGCCAAAAATCCAGGCACAAAATAGCAGGTCGCAAGAGATGCAAGATGTTGAAATTGGTATTGAACGTGTAGCACGGTTTTTTACACCAATTTATCAATCACTTTTAACTTCAGGAAGTTTTGATAACCCTAAAAAAAACACAGAGCAGATCTGGGTTCAAGTTGACCTGGGAAGCGAAAAAAAGATAGATGAAATAAAGCTTCTTCCCGCAGTTTTACCATTGGTCTTTTTGAATTCATACGGTTTTCCGGCACGTTTTATTCTTGAAGTTTCGAATGACCCTGAGTTTAAAAGCGCAATACCTATTGCAAATAACATCGCCAACGATTATCCGGATCCTATTGATAAGGTCTGTGCTTTTACTGCAAATGGAGCTAAAGGCAGGTATGTGCGACTTACCGCAACGCTATTAAGGCAAAAGCAGTTAGCCTTAACAAAAATGATGGTTGTTTCAAACGGAAAGGATATTGCCGAAGGATGTACGGTGACTTCTTCGACGAAGCTCACCCTTTGGCCAGACATGTTGACGCGTCCTCCCCGTCCGCAAGGTGAATTTGTAGTTACAAATAACCCCGGCAATGTGACACAGGAAGACACCTGGTCGCCGGTAGCCAATCAAACAAAAATTCCGGCAAATGGCAGTGTACAGCTTGGGGAAGGAATTTTCAAAAAAACCATGGAAAACAATATTGGGTACCTCCTTTCATCTTTTACGGTTGACCAAATGGTACGTAGCTTTCGGGTTAGAGCGGATAAACCCGTTCAGCCATTTGATGAAAAATTACATAAACTTTGGATGGTTTACCTTCCTGGTTCGGAGAGTGCGCGATACCTGATGGGAGCCGGCAATACGCTGCGCTGGACGGAGAACAAAGAGCTGAGAAAAAGGATGAACGAAATTGTAGATGTGATAGATGTATGTAAAGAGCCTGATGGCTATATCATGGCTTATCCCAAAAAAGAAATATTTGTACACGAAAATGGGGCATACGTCAGGGCATGGGTGGTCCACGGCTTGGCAGATGCAGGATTTGCCGGAAACAAAAAAGCATTCTCGCTGCTCCGGCAATATGGCGATTGGTTTAATGGGAGTTGTTACCTTCCGGAATTACTGAGACGTGCTGGACAAGGAACGCAGGGCATCATACCAATGACCCGCACCTACTTCACCCCTGTTGGAAAATCTAAAGATATCCAGGTCGCACAGCAATATTTTCAGGAAAATTATTGGTTAGATCAGTTGATAAATAGAGATGAAAAAGCGATATGGCAATATCCTTACGACCGGCCGCATTGCTACCTGATCACCGCGTTGGAACCATACCTTGACATGTACAGAGCCACGGGTGATAAAAAGTATATGGATGCCACGATGGGCGGATGGGATCTGTTCCATGACTGCTGGGAACATGTCGGAGGAGCCATATCCATCTGTGAGGGACGGGAGGGGACAGATCTTTATCCCCCGAAATCATATTATTTAAATCGCAACACAGGTGAACTCTGCGGAAATATATTCTGGATCTACCTCAATCATCGCTTAAACCTTCTCTATCCCAAAGAAGAAAAGTATGTGACTGAAATTGAAAAATCAATCTACAACATCGCGATTGCCAACCAGGAAGGCCAGGATGGAATACGATATTCTTCACGGCTTGTAGGTCGTAAGGATCCTGCCAGACATATAAATACCTGCTGCGAAGCTCAGGGTTCCAGGTTATATGGTGCTCTTCCGGAGTTTATTTATTCCACTGCGAACGACGGGGTTTTCGTTAATTTATATGCCGCTTCAAGCATCAGTATACCTTTAAAAAAGGGTACCCTGTCGTTAAAAATGAGTACGCAATTTCCATACGATCCAAAAGTGAAAATTGACATTAATGCATCAAAGGATATTCAGGCCACGATTCATCTTCGGATTCCATCCTGGGCATCACAAGTGGTATTGGTCATGGTTGATGGAAAGAAAATCGCAACGGGCAATCCAGGTACCTTCTTAACACTGGATAGGAAATGGAAAAACGGAGATGTCATTTCGTTCTCTCTTCCGATGGAATTTAAGCTTTCAAAATACATGGGAGCAGAAAGGATTGCAAGTATGGACCGCTATGCGCTTGAATATGGCCCCTTGCTGATGGCCTTGGTAGGCAAAGAAGGGCAAAAGGAAATTTTAAGCATGAAATCCAACCCCGAAAAGCTGATTAAAGAGCTTAAGCCTATTGACGGAAAACCTGTTCATTTTGCCATTGAAGGCAATCCAGATTTGGAATACCTGCCTTACCTGGAAGTGAAAGATGAAGCGTTTACATGCTATCCTGAAATCAAGAAGTAATGATGATCAAAACAAAAATTTCGCTCGTGCTTTCACTGATACTTTTTACGATTGTTGCAATTTCTGCACAAAGCAAAATCCCTGTATATAAAGATAATACAAAGAGTACTAAGGAACGGGTCGATGACATTTGCCGGTTGATGACTCTGGAAGAAAAAGCTGATTTTCTGGCTGGGGCTGATGACTGGCATTTTAAAGGAATAAAAAGATTGGCCATTCCTGCCCTGCAGGTTACCGACTGTGGCCATGGGATAACCATTGTTTTTGATAAAGATGGTAACTGGGTAGGCAATGCAAGTTGCTTTCCCACTGCGGTAGGACAAGCTGCTACATGGAATCGTTCACTCATTCAGAAAGTGGGAAGTGCCCTGGGCAGGGAAGCTCGTGCGACCGGTTCTTCTATTTTGCTGGCTCCAATGGTCAACATTAAACGATTTCCTCTGAATGGAAGAAATTATGAGACCTATTCTGAAGATCCGCTATTAACGGGTGAAATGGCGGCCGCTTTTATTAATGGAGTTCAGTCTGAACATATTGGAGCGGTGATCAAATCTATCGCTGCCAATAATCAGCAAGCTCATCAGGAAGCCCTTGTAGTAAAAATGGATGAGCGTACCTTACAGGAAATTTATCTTCCCAATTTTAGAATTCCGCTTGCAAAGTCAAAACCATGGGGGTTGATGACTGCCTATAACGGACTCAATGGTGAGCGAACATCTGCCAGTAGACACCTGTTAAAAGAAATCGTGAAGGAAAACTGGAAATACAAGGGGTTTATTATTTCTGATTGGCGGGCAGTAAAAGGAGTTGAGTCAATAACTGCTGGTTTGGATCTGGAAATGCCCGGACCAGGTAAGTTTTTGACACAACAAAATGTATTGAAAGCGATAGAGCAGAAGAAACTGACCACTGCAGAACTGGATAATAAGGTAAAGCGAATTTTACAGGCTTACGTTAAGTCGAAATTAGTTGATGCTCAAAAACCTAAACTTAATGCCGAATTGAACACTGAGAAACATCAGTTACTTGCCCGTGAAGTAGCAGAGGAAGGAATTGTATTGCTTAAAAATACAAATAATGTACTTCCGCTAAATTTATCAGCCACCAAAAAATTGGCAGTCATTGGTCCCAATGCTGCACAAGCCCGTCTCGGTGGTGGAGGCAGTGCTTCTGTATCACCATTCTATTCCGTCAGTCCACTCGAAGGATTGCGGAAATTGTGCGGAAATTCAATCGAAATTCAATTCGAAGAGGGATGCGGATTAAGTGGAAATTTGAACGTGGTAGACCGTAAATATTTGCGAAATGGTCAAAATGGCCAATTGAAACATGGTTTAAAAGCTGAGTATTTCATGAATCCCACATTGAAAAGTCAACCTGCCCTCTCGACTATTGATGAAATGATTGATTTTTCGTGGGGTTGGGCAAACCCAAAACCTCAAATTAGCCGAAACGGATATTCTGTGCGTTGGAGTGGTCAATTGCTTCCTCCAATGACTGGAAATTACAAATTAGGTATCTCTGCGGGAGAATGTGGTTATCGGCTTTATATCAATGGAAAAATTGAGATTGACCAGTGGGAAATCGGGGGCAAAGATAATTTCGAAGCTAATTTTACATCGGGCAACCGGAATATTCCGATCTATCTGGAAGAGAACAAACCAGTTGATGTTCAAATAGATTTTCATAAAACAGGTCATCGCAATTTTATCCGTTTCGAGTGGGAAATCCCAGGCAATAATTCAATTGACATGGCAGTAAAAGCTGCGAAAGAAAGTGATGCGGTAGTCATTTTTGCCGGATTATCCAATTTTTTTGAAGGAGGCAACAACGACCGCGCTGATATTCTACTTCCAGGCGAACAAAACAGGTTAATCAGCGAGGTGGCTAAAGTAAATCCGAATACGGTTGTTGTGTTAATTAATGGATCGGCTTTAGCCATGCCCTGGATAAATAAAGTAAATGCAGTGATTGAAGCTTATTATCCGGGACAGGAAGGTGGGAATGCCATTGCCAATGTATTATTTGGAAAGGTAAATCCATCAGGTAAGCTGCCTGAAACCTTTCCTGTAAAGTTGTCTGATAATCCAGCTTTTGGCAATTATCCCGGAGAAGAAAATGTTGTAAAATATGATGAAGGTATTTATGTTGGTTACCGACATTATGATACCCGGAATATCGTACCACTATTTCCCTTTGGACATGGCCTTTCCTATACAAAATTTCAATATAGCGACCTGAAATTAAATAAGAGAGGAAATACCATGATTGCAAGTTTTGAACTCGAAAATGCAGGTGAAGCTGATGGTGCGGAGGTGGCACAATTGTATATTCACGATCTGATTTCAACAGAACAGCGTCCGCTTAAAGAGCTGAAAAACTTTGAAAAGGTATTTCTGAAGGTTGGAGAAAGGAAAACAGTATCGTTTGTAATTACCAATGAGGACCTCTCTTTTTTTTCCGAAAGAGCGCATAAATGGGTAGTCGAACCTGGTGAGTTTGAGGTACAGATTGGCAGTTCTTCGAGGGATATCAGGTTACAAAAGATATTTTCCAAATAATGTATTATTCTTAATATGAGAAGGTTATATTTCCAATTGTTAATTTTGGCAAGCACTGTGGGTTTCAGTTCATTCGGACAGATTAAGCCTGCAAAGATATTTTCCGATAACATGGTCCTGCAGCGTGAAGCAGCCATACCAGTATGGGGAAATGCTGGTCCGGGGGAACAGGTCACACTTCGGTTGGGTGTTTCTGAAGTAAAAACTAAAGCCAAATCCGATGGTCATTGGATGGTGAATTTGCCCCGATTGCCGGCAGGTGGCCCATTTAAACTCGAAATTAAAGGTGAAACCGAAAAAATTGAATTCAAAAATGTGCTGATCGGCGATGTATGGTTTGCTTCGGGACAGTCGAATATGGAGCATCCGATGAAAGGGTGGGAATATGTTCCACATTCTGCCGTTGACAATTCCGAAATAGAGATTGCCGATTCAAATTATCCGGAAATCAGACTGTTTCAGGTTTTAAAATATCCTTGCCCCGTAGACGTAGAGCTGAACGATCTTTCCGGGGGGAAATGGGAAACTGCCAGCCCTGAATCAGTTGCGGGATTCTCTTCCACGGCCTGGTTCTTTGGAAAAGAGTTGTATCGGAAACTAAAAGTTCCAATTGGCATCATTCATTGTTCATGGGGAGGAACACCCATCCAAACCTGGATGAGCCGCGAGTCACTTGAACCCTACAGAACATCGGTGAACATTACGGCAGTGCCCCTGACATTTGATCCGAAGGAGTGGTCCGAAAAAGTAAGGGAATCGCTAGAAAAGAACCTGATCCGCCGGAACCAGATCAGTTATCCGATAGATGGGTTGCCCGAAAAAACAGGCAAATCTGATTATGATGATTCATCCTGGAAATCGGTCGATATTTTGAACCAAAACAGTCGTTTCGGTAATATTGCCTGGTTACGGAATAAGATTGTCATTCCTGAATCTTTTCGCAGGCAAAGGCTTTGTTTATCGTTAGGATTTCTCGGACGGCAAAGTCAGGTTTTTTTTAATGGCACTGAACTCGGCTATTTTTCATATCCCCGACCCGTAAAAATGGAAATTCCGGGTAAACTTGTTCATTCAAGGGAAAATATTTTGTCTGTCCGTTTGGCTCAACCCTGGGGCGATACACAGGTTTTTGGCAAAAAGGAACAATTCTTTCTTGCAAATTCCAATCGTACATTTTCTTTTGGTCTTGCTGATGGTTGGAAAGCAAATGATCAGCTTGAACCAATAATTCCCATTGTGGAAAGTTATCAGAACAATCCCGCTTTTCTTTTCAACGGAATGGTGGCACCAGTGGTTCCTTATTCAATTAAAGGGTTTATCTGGTACCAGGGTGAATCGAATGCCGGAGAGCCTCGTTTGTACGAAAAAATGTTTCAGCAACTGATTGTTGACTGGAGGAAACTCTGGAATCTGGGCGATCTCCCATTTTTTTTTATTCAAACCTCTAATATTGAACAGTCGCACGAATTTGACAAGAAATCTGATTCATGGTGCCTGTTACGTGAAGCACAGCAAAAAGCCCTTGCATTACCTGCTACAGGGATGGCTGTTTCACTCGATATGGGTAACCCATATGATGTCCATCCGAAAAACAAACAGGATTTTGGACACCGACTGGCACTTCAGGCTTATCGGGTAGCCTATCATCAGGATGTCATTGCTGATGGACCTGTATACGAATCATTTGAAATTAAAGGTGATACAGTTGTGATTCAGATAAAGGGAGCATCTGACCACCTGATGGCTAAAAACTCCAAAAATCTTTCCGGTTTTGAAATTGCCGGCAAGGAGAGATTATTTCAGGAGGCAAAGGCATTTATAAGAGGGGAAAGGATTTATATATATTCTGAGAATATGAAAAGTCCAGTCGCTGCAAGATATGCCTGGGCAAATAATCCAGATTGTAGTTTATTTAATAAGGAAGGACTTCCATTAGCGCCTTTCCGCACCGCAAATCCATGAATGGTCGGAGAATTAATACAGTTGTTGTACCTTTAAACTTTATTTTTATTATTGCTAATCATTGCATTCATAAATTCATATCATGTTATCTGGAAAATACAAGCAACTCTATCAGCAACTTACATTAGAAATAGATCCAAAGCGTATTTTTCATGATCCGCTTCATACCCTGGCTTTCGGAACTGATGCAAGTTTTTACAGGCTCATTCCGAAAATAGTGATCAAAACCAAAAATGAAAAAGAAGTTTCATTTCTCCTAAAACAAAGTTCAAAACTTGCGATTCCGGTGACCTTCCGGGCAGCTGGAACAAGTCTCTCCGGACAGGCCATTTCCGATTCAGTGCTGGTTATTGCCGGAAACTACTGGACAAAATTCAAAATTGATCAGGATGGACTGAAAATCAGCCTGCAACCAGGGCTGACCGGAGGGAAAGTTAATTCGCTTTTAGCACGTTACGGAAGGAAAATAGGTCCCGATCCGGCTTCAATTGATGCAGCCATGATTGGCGGAATTGCAGCCAACAATGCCAGTGGCATGTGTTGCGGAACTGCTGAGAATTCGTATAAGACGATCGCGAGCATGCGTATCATTTTTGCTGATGGTTCTCTGCTCGATACTTCTGATCCTGAAAGTAAACATCAATTCAGTCAAGAACATCCACAACTGATTCAGGATATTACAGATATGGCTAAATTGGTAAAAGCCAATTCTGAACTGAAAGAACGCATCTCCCGGAAGTTCAAGATGAAAAATACCACCGGTTACAGTCTCAATGCGCTGGTTGATTTTTCAGATCCGTTTGATCTCATTGAACATCTGATGATTGGCTCCGAGGGAACCCTTGGATTCATCGCCGAAATCAGTTATAAAACGGTAGTTGAGCATCCGTTTAGAGCCAGTTCGCTGATGATTTTCCCGGATATTGAAAAAGCCTGCAATGCCGTTTCATTGCTGAAATCAGCTCCGGTATCGGCAGTCGAATTAATTGACAGGGCAGGACTCCTATCGGTTGAAGATCAGGCAGGCGTTCCCGGATATCTAAAAATGCTTAGTCCAACGGCAAGTGCCATTTTGGTTGAAACCCGTGCTCTGAGAAGAGAAGAGCTCGACCAACAAATTGCTGTTATTCAGGATACTTTAACGATGATTCCTTCAGAATTACCCATTGAATTTACTTCAGTTCCATCAGAATATGCCCTGCTTTGGAAAATCCGCAAGGGGATGTTTCCCTCCATCGGAGCCATTCGAAAGAGGGGAACAACAGTTATTATTGAAGATGTTGCATTTCCTGTTTCCCGATTGGCCGAGGCAACCCTCGATCTACATCGCTTATTCGGGAAATGGGAATATCATGAAGCTGTGATTTTTGGTCATGCGCTGGAAGGAAACCTGCATTTTGTTTTTACCCAGGATTTTGGATCACAAAGCGAGATAGATCGTTACGCCAGATTTATGGCTGATGTGGCCGGTTTGGTAGTTCTGAAATACGATGGTTCGTTGAAGGCCGAGCATGGAACCGGCCGAAACATGGCGCCCTTTGTTGAAATGGAATGGGGAGGTGAAGCCTATAAATTGATGAAGCAGATCAAACAAATCTTTGATCCGCAAAACCTGCTCAATCCGGGTGTTATCCTGAATAATGATCCTGAAGCACACCTGAAAAACCTGAAACCTATTCCGTCAGCCAGCGAAAGAATTGACAAGTGTATCGAATGCGGATTTTGCGAGCCAACTTGTGTTTCAGCAGAATTGACTTTAACGCCCCGGCAGCGGATCGTTGTTTTCCGTGAAATGGCCAGTCTGGTTAAAAGCGGACATGAACCACATATTGCTGCTTCACTTGCCAGGGCTTTTCGGTACGATGGCAACGAAACCTGCGCCACTGATGGTTTGTGCGCAACAGCCTGTCCGGTTAAAATCGATACCGGCAAATTAATCAAAAGTTTGCGCACTGAACAAATCTCTTCAGGACAAAACCGCGCCGTTTGGATTGCCAACCGCATGGCAGGAACCACGGCTGCCGTTCGCAGCGCCCTTTCTGTTGTAGGATTTTTTCACACGATCCTGGGAACTCAAATTATGAAAGGAATTTCGGGTGGAATGAGAAGTTTATCCGGAAACAGAATTCCGCTTTGGAATCCTTATATGCCATTTGGGGCTAAAAGAATAAATTCTAAACAGGTTCAGGAGTTCAATACAGTTAAAAAAGTGGTGTATTTCCCCTCTTGCATCAATCGGGTAATGGGTGTTTCAAAAGAAAATCGCGAGGAAAAGCAACTCTCCGAAAAAATGGTTGAGCTATTGAATAAAGGCGGATACGAGGTTATTAATCCTGAAAAACTGAATAGTTTATGCTGCGGAATGGCATTCCTGAGCAAAGGCTACACTGAAGCAGGTATAAAAAAATCGAACGAGTTGGAAACAGCCTTGCTTAAGTCCAGTGAAAATGGTAAATACCCGGTTTTGTGCGACATGAGTCCATGCCTGTTTACAATGAAAGAGAATATGGGATCAAAAATGAAACTTTATGAACCGGTTGAATTTATTCTCGAACATCTACTTCAGAATCTGGATATCAATCCATTGCAGGAAACTATCACCGTATTTCCGGTTTGCAGCATGAAAAAGATGGGATTGGAGGATAAACTGGTTGAACTGGCGGAAAAGTGTGCACTCAAGGTGGTTGTTCCTGAAACTAACTGCTGCGGTTTTGCCGGTGATCGTGGGTTTTCATTTCCGGAATTGAACAAGCATGGGTTACGCAACCTGAAAATTCAGCTTCCGGAAGAGATCCTAAACGGCTATTCGACGAGTCGGACTTGTGAAATTGGCCTCAGCCAGCATTCTGGAATTTCGCATCAATCAATAGTTTATTTGGTTGATAAGGTAACCTTTGCAAAAGTTTTATAGTCGTTCAAACTGCAATAGGAGGATATATATAGTTTGAAATCCTGCATATATATTCTCTATAAAATTTCATTATCTGTCGAATACGATCAACATATTAGTTGTATATTTGTCGTATTAAATCGACAATAATATGGAGATCTTACTTGAATTTCAGGAAAGTATTTTACGCCCGGTAAAAAATAGTTTCCGAAGATATTTGCATAATCAGATCAATTGGAACCAAAGAATGATTGGGATCAAAGGGCCCAGAGGAGCAGGAAAGACCACTCTGATGTTACAGCATTTAAAGTTTGATCTGGACATACCTTCGAATGCACTATACATCACCGCCGACCATACCTGGTTTTATAATCATAGCCTGTTGGAGACTGCGAATGACTGGTATAAACAGGGAGGAAAAATTCTGTTTATTGATGAAGTTCATAAATATCCAAACTGGTCTGTCGAACTGAAGAACATCTATGATGGATTACCGGAGATGCAGGTTATTTTTTCAGCCTCCTCGGCATTGGACATTTATCGTGGAGAAGCTGATCTAAGCCGAAGAGTTGTCAGTTATTTGTTGGCTGGACTTTCATTTCGGGAATTTTTAATATTTACCAATGGGGTAAGTTTTGATCCAGTCAAAATTGAAGATATTGTGAACAATCACAGGAGTATAAGTCGCCTGATCACAGAAGGTTTTCGTCCACTGCCTGCCTTTCGCAAGTATTTGGGAATAGGCTATTTGCCCATTATTGTTGAAGGGGAAGAGAGTTATCTGATGAAACTGAATCAGGTGATAAATACGATTGTGGATACTGATCTGGCTTATATCGCGTCCTACAATTCAGGCACTGCAGTCAAGGTTAAAAAATTATTGGGTGTAATTGCTGAATCAGTCCCCTTTAAACCTAATATAGCCGCCCTGTCGCGTAAACTTGATTTGAGCCGGGATAGTGTGTATCAATATATCTATCAACTAAAAGAGGCTCGGTTACTTAACACTTTAAGTTCGGAAGGGAAAGGGGTATCAACTTTGCAAAAACCGGACAAAATATTTCTGGAAAATACGAATCTTGCTTTTGCGCTTAAAGAAAAGCCAAATATTGGTAATATAAGGGAAACATTTGTCCTGAACCAATTGCTTAATGCAAGTTTAACGGTCAGCTATCCCGCTGAAGGCGACTTTTCGGTTAATGGATTAACCATTGAGGTTGGAGGTAAAAACAAAAGTACTTCACAAGTTAAACATCTGGATAATTATTTGATTGTGTCAGACGATATAGAAACCGGAGCAGGAAATAAAGTTCCAATCTGGTTATTCGGATTTTTATACTAATTGAATAGTTTGGATATTTCGAAGCTTGTTTCAGAAAAAGAACTAACAAATTGTTGTTCATTTAATTAGAGCCTATTTGTTGGAATTCACCTCTTCCTCAGGCCTGTTCACTTTCACTTTGCTCCACTAATCTGCCTGATCCGTTCGTCCCTCACTTTACAGGCAGTCAGTTTCGCACGTTCATTTCACAAGCCTTTCGTCACACAATGGGAAGAGTGGCGTTGGACAATTCCGGGGCAAAAGCCAGGTGATCATCCACTTTTTTGCAGGAAACTGTCCACCACCACACATCCCTGTCTTGAAAGGATTTCGCAATATTCACCCGGAAAATCCAACACCTTCAACTAAAAAAAGAAACTTTTTTCTGGTTTTTCTTCTCTCTTTTGAAAAATATTTGATTGTTTCAAATCTGCCCAAACCAACCTGTTTGCTACGGAAAATAAGTCCTCTTCCCAACTGTTAAAAATCATTTCAAATTAATCTAAATTAAATGATATTGTAT
>Ga0118677_10005411_pt1 | contig 22334 bp, 18 predicted proteins | sample AliMusrvi5mmetaG_FD_86154 | JGI IMG/M metagenome (GOLD analysis project Ga0118677, IMG submission 86154)
ATCCAACCTATATGTGGGGAAGCGGCAGCGCGGTAATTCACATGGGCAGCAGCCGTTTCGGTTTTCTTCCCCAATCGCACTCTGTCTATATCAGCACCGATCTATACGATAAGAAAACCAACAAGACGTGGTTTTTTGAGGAAAACGCAAAATGCCTTGGCTGGATCGGTGCCATTTATCTCGCGGACTCCGCCGATAGCAAGGCGATCTGGGTTGTCAATGAGCAGAACGAAATCACCGTCCTTGGCCTAGACCTGAAAGAGCGGGAACGGCTGCACTTCGAGGAAAGGGGAGCCATATTGAAACCATTAAAGCTTTTCCCCGATCTTCAGTTAGGTTTTTTTGCGGTCGAAAAAGGCGTCGTTCTGGCACGTTGGTAGGCGTGATCTCGCTGCGCGCGACCTCAGGCACCAGCAAACTGGGTTCAGCGTCACGCTGGGCGATGCAGCGGCTTCCAGCGGTGCAAATCTGCGGGTGCTGCGGGGCGCGGTGGCTTGCTGCGTCGGTAGAGTGTCGCCAACGGCAGATGATGCACGGCCATGGCGAGCGCCATCACATCGTCGTCGTGCTTGCCGGGTAGTGCCGCTTCGCTGCCGTCGTCGTGGATGACGAAGCTCCCCAGTTCGTCAATGACGTGCGGATCGTAGATTTCCAACGGCGGATCCCCATCCAGCGCGCGGCTGAGCGACCCGATCACCAGCGGCTTCGTCGCCGCGTTGCTCTGGAATCCGAGTTTCTCCAGCAGCGGCATGCCTGTGCCGCCGGAAACGCCGGTGCGCCGCTTGAAGAGCGGCATCCCAGCCCGGCGCAATCCTTCCAGCAAGGTCAGGCCCATCGGCACTTCCACGCCGATCAAACATCTTCCGTAATATAGGCAGAGCGCGATCACTTTCTCCTCCAAGACGTGCCAGTCATCAAAGCACGGAGGGCGCACGCGCGCGACGAGCATCGCATCCCCCTGCTCTCCCTCCGGTGTGGCAAACCCCTGGCGCAGAACCAGAATCGCATGGCGGTCGGGATCGTGGCTGTCGCGGGTCTGCTCGCGCCCTGTGGCCGTGTCGCACCAGAGCAAGTAGCGTCGCTCTTCGCGCGGTTCCTCCCAAATCTGCGCCCAACCGGAGACGTGCGGCTCAAAAACGAATACACCCTCCCCGGCTTCGCGCAAGAAGCCGCAGCGCGGCGGGATGGCGTTCTGCATTGAGCGGAGTCGCGTCATCCCGACCATCGAAAACCGGGGCCGACCGCTGGTAAGGAATGCCACCCGGTCATCCTCAGGGTATTCCTGGTCGAAGAGGTCTTCGCGCCCGCCGCACTTCTGCGCGAGCGTCCAGCGCCGCCAGGCGATTTGCGCGGCATCCCAGCCGAACAGCGCCACGCCGCGCTGTTCGCGCTCGGAGAGCCCGGAGGAATTTTGCAATATGGAACTCAGGAAATCGGGAGAGGAGATTCGGCTATCGTCGAACGCAAACCACGGCGAGAAAACTTTAATCCAGCCGTTGCGACGCTGCCCAACCAATGCCTCTTCAAAGGTCGCAGAGCCCTGCCAATGTTCATAAAACCAACCTGCCGCACCGTTGGCGGTCGTTTCCACAATCGCCACACTGCGGGGCACATCAGCCAGGGAGTTCAGGAGCGAGAGCATCGTTTTCTCCGCGCACTTCACGCCATCGTTGGCGAAGTGGGCAGCCTCGGAGACATGCAACACCTGCAAAGTCCCGGAACGTCCAGCGCGCGGGTTCTCCGCTGTGTCGCGATCAATTCGGCTCCAGAGTTGCGCGCTGTGGGTGATCTCGGCGGAAGTCGCCGATGACTCCCAGCAGTTCGTCCACGGGAAATCGTCATGCTCCGCATAGCGGCACGTCATGGCGAAGAGATTGTCGGAGTTCTTGTAACGGTCGGCGATCTGCACCGCCCGCGAGCGAAATCGTCGGCAATGATGGTAGACCAGCGCTGCACTCACGGTGGAACTCCCCTTCTGGCGCGGCTTGAGAGCGAGGATTCGACACGGCACGCCGTTGGCCATGCACCATTCATAGACTTCGAGGATGCGGAGTTGATACCGATTGGGATCGGGCGTCACCAACTGCTGATCCTTGGTGAGGATTTTCGAGCAGGTGGCGAACCAGAGCGCCGGGCTGTTGGCGATGGCTTCCATAGACGCTGCCGCCTCCTTGCTTGTCACCTGCCTGTTTTTGACGGACGTCCGGGAAGAACTGACACGGCGACGCGCGCCGTCCTTAAAATTACTGCGTTGCATGCCTCCCAGCGTAAAACGCCACCGAAGGGAGACCATCACGGGCCGGGCGTGCCGCGTCAGAAAACGGCTTAGTAAAACTCCCGGATTTCTCGCATCATCCGCTTCACATGCCGGTAATGCCTCACCGGTTTAAGCTTCCCGTAGCTTACCCAGGGATCACCCCAATGCAGTATCTCGATATGCACGCGGCGCATGTCCCACCGAAACATTTCGCGTTTGGTCGGCTTGTAAAGATCAATGGTATTGCGGCCCGCCAGCGCCCACCCGTAGTCGTCCACCCGGCATACCTCTCCGGTCTCCTGGATACGAAAGATCGTCCCGGCGGGCCAGCGCGACCAATCGGCAGCAGCACTGTGGATTTGCTTGTCATAGCGCAAGGGCGTGCCCAACGCTGAGCGGTTCCCATAGCAATGGTGGTCCCGCTCAAAATGGGTGTATGCCGTAGTCCGAACCGTCTGGAATCGGGTGCGTGCCAATGGCTCCTCATAAGGAGGCAGCGAGCGCATGCATCCCGACAAACCGGCGACAATGATTAAAAGGGGGATCAACCGTTTCACAAAGGTACGCAGATTGCCGGAGAAAGCCAGGTTGTCAAAACAAAACCTACGCTTTTTTACCCCCTTGTTCATCGGGAGAAAATCCAGTCATTATTGCGGGGAGATTGCCACGGTTGGATGATGCCTAGGCTCTCCCATTCCCTCAGTTTGCATTCGCACGCCAAAAGAACGTCCGCGTAGTTGTCATATTCCATGCGACCCACACCGCATGTGTCCTGATGGAGGCGTTTGAATTTGCGCTTTTGCGGGGTTAACGAGCCAGATTGGGATTCTTCCATGATTTTATGCAATATTTAAGAGTTCAAGGGGTGTATTACGCCTATCTGTGAGGCATAGCCCATATCTCGCATCCGAAGCAAGCGTCTGCGGGGCAATCCGCGTTGAAAAACTAAACGGTGTGGCTTGCGTAGGATTTCCCCTTTATTCTCTCTGAAAACAGGGTATTTTAATGGTTTATTCTCCGCCCAGCATGGATCAACCCAAGCAACAGCTACCGATCAAACATCTCTCCCCGTTCATCACGCCGGTGCATCCACGCCACGGCAGCATCAAAATTGGGAGAATCCATCTCATTTTCCTTTTCTTTGCGCTTGGCTTCATTGACGCCATCCAACTCCTTCGCATCTATCCCATCATGAACGACAAGGATACCTTTCTTGGTGCCCTCATCGCCATGGCGATCTTCACCACGGTGCTCTTGATCTGCGTCTGGTTTCATCAAAACTGGGCAAGATATATGCTCACCGGCACTCTCCTTCTCATCGGTATTATCGGCCTATCGTTAATCCCCTGCCTGCGAGACCTTCCTAATCTCTCCGGTGCCACCATTGACATACTTGGGCTTTTGGCTGGCTACTTGTGCGTGGCAGTGGTGCTGATCATTTCCAAGGACATCCGACGTCTCACCAGTCGCAGGTTTGAATAATGCAGATAATCGTCATCGGCGGCGGTCCTGCAGGATTACGAGCGGCAGAGGTGGCTGCGGGAAGAGGTGCATCCGTCACCCTCTTTGAAGCCAAGCCCGCCCCCGGTCGCAAATTCTTGGTTGCAGGATGCGATGGCCTCAATCTGACTCGCGTGGAACCGCGCGAGCGGTTTGCCACCCGCTACAGCGGTCCCGGCATGACTCCGGATACTTGGCCATCGCTGTTGTCCGATTTCGATAGCGATGCAATGCGCGCTTGGGCTGCCGAACTCGGTGTGGAGACTTTTGCCTCTTCGGCGGGACGTGTTTATCCCCAAGGGCTTAAATCCGCTCGGCTGCTGCGCCGCTGGATGCAACGATTACGACAATGCGGCGTCCATTTTCAGACCAACCACCGATGGACCGGCCTTACCCCCGGCAAGAATCATCCTTGGCAAGCTGATTTCGTAACCGGAAACGGATCGCCCATCACCGTAGAAGCTGATGCCGTCATTCTGGCGCTCGGTGGCGGCTCTTGGCCGCGCACCGGCTCCAATGGCAGCTGGACTGGCATTCTCGGAGGGCTCGGCATCGACATCGCGCCCCTGGAGGCAGCCAACTGCGGATGGGAACTCGCCTGGCCTGCCTCAGTCCTCGCAAAAGTCGAAGGCCGACCACTGAAAAATCTCGTCGTGCGGGCCGGGAACCACGAAGCAGCAGGCGAACTGATCATCACTCGTTATGGACTCGAAGGCGGCGCGCTCTATGCGCTGGGTCCCTCGCTGCGGACGATGTGGCGCGAGCATGGCGTGGCGGAACTGAGACTCGACCTCAAGCCGGACTTCACCGCCGAAGCGCTCATCGCCAAACTGGGAACCTTGGGAAAAACGCCTCGTCCTCTTCTTGGCGAAGCCCATGCTCGCTGGCGTCTGAGTGATACCGCCTGCGCTCTTCTGGAAAGCAGGGGACCATTTTTTGATCCCGTCGCGCTCGCAACTGAAGTCAAAGATTTCCGCCTTCCCCTCACCGGCCCACGCCCGCTGGCAGAAGCGATCTCCTCTGCCGGAGGCGTTCGCTGGCACGAGTTAACACACAGCCTCATGCTGCGCCGCCTTCCCGGTGTTTTTGTGGCTGGAGAAATGATCGACTGGGAAGCGCCTACTGGCGGCTATTTGCTTCAGGGCTGTTTTGCCACTGGCACACGCGCTGGCAACCAGGCGCTCGAGTGGCTGCGCTCAAGAAAACCCGGCTTCTCTTAAACGGCTGGAAGCGCTGAGATTTCCTGCAAAATAGCGCGAATATCCCCTTGGATTTTTTCGAAAAGCACGGAGGCGCCTGCAAAATCGCGGGACCGCAAGTTTGCTTCCAAGACCGTAACCCCCTCGGAAACTTCCCGTATCCCCACCGAATCAAGCGAGGTGCGCAGATTGTGGGCCAGCCGTTCCGCATCGTGCGCCCGATGTTCTTCGATCATCGTCCCCAATTCCGCCACGCGTGTCGGCATCATTTCAGCGAAAAGATCGCAAGCGCTTCGGAAAAGGGTTTCATCCCCTCCCATCGCTTTTAAAAAACCGTCCAGCAGAGACTTGGCCTCGTCCTTCTGCGCGATGGGCGGAACGCCAGACGACGGCTTCCGCACGCGAGCTGCAATGGCTTTGACTAACAGAAGCAACTCGTCTTTGTGGAAGGGTTTTGAAATATAGTGATCCATTCCGGAGGCAAGAAAACGCTCCCGATCGCCCTTCATTGCATGCGCTGTGATGGCCACAATCGGCAGGTTTGCGCGCTCGTCAGGCATTGAGCGGATGATGCGCGTGGCCTCCATGCCGTCCATTTCGGGCATTTGAATATCCATCAATATCAAGTCGAGCGGCTCACGCTCCACAGCCTCGACCGCCTCGCGCCCATTGTTGGCCTTAATGATAAAACAGCCCAGACTCATCAGGATACGCTCCGCCACGATTTGGTTGACCAGATTGTCTTCCACCACCAGCACCCGCAACGGCGGTTGCGTCTCCCGTTTTTGGATTACGACATCGGCTGCCGGCACCTCTTGAATGTTATCCGGTTCCACCATGAGCACACTGCGCTCAAGGGTTTCCATCAAATCCGCTGCAATCACCGGCTTGTAAAGAATCCAATCCGGCCCCGCCGCCCATGCCTGCTTGATTTCCTCAGGTGAAGCCGATCCTGCAAGCAACAAAACCACAGGAGCTTTGATCTCATGTTCCTTGACCAGCGTGTAAACAAACTCAGCACCGCTCATGTCGCCCAAGGCAGCATCAACCATGATGAGCCGGTAGGCTGCATTTTGCGACTGGGTGCGTTCAATCTCACCCATAGCCTCTTCGCCCAAGCCAATTACCGTCGAGTCCAAATATAGCGATTTAAGCATTTCCTGCAGCGCCATTGCCGTGGCTGAACGTTTTTCCGCCACAACCAAAACCCGCATTCCGGCATACCGCTCCGTCTTGGCTTCCACCGGCGGCATCTCGATTTTAACCTCTTCGTAGGATTCCACGCGCGCCTGGAAATTAAAGGCGAATGTGCTTCCCTCGCCCAACCGGCTGCGCACCCGGATGTCGCCACCCATTTTCTTCACCAAGCTGGAGACAATCGCCAGGCCAAGGCCTGTGCCACCATAACGGCGCGTCATCGAACCATCCCCCTGCGCGAATGCTTCAAAAATCACGGCCTGTTTGTCTTCGGGAATGCCAATGCCCGTATCCGAAACTTCAAAAAGGAGGTTGGCCAGATTGTTGTGCGCGGAAATCACGCTCACCTTCACTACCACCTCCCCTTTTTCGGTAAACTTGACCGAATTGCTGATAAGATTGAGCAATATTTGGCGGAGGCGGAGCGGGTCACCGACGATCTTTCCAGGAACATCCGGAAGCACTTCGAGCTGCAGCTTGAGCCCCTTCTGGGAAGTACGCACTCCCATCGCTTTGACCACGTCTTCAAGCGTGTCACGCAGCAGAAATGGTTCGTTATCCAGTTCCAACCTGCCGGCTTCGATCTTCGCGAAGTCGAGCATGTCGTTAATCAAGGTCAGCAAAGAATCCGCCGAGTGAGCGACAATCTGCAGACACTCGCGCTGCTGCAAATCGAGATTTGTTTCCAGAGCCAATTCCGTCATGCCGATGATGCCATTCATCGGCGTGCGAATCTCATGGCTGATATTGGCAAGGAATTCAGTCTTGGAACGATTGGCGGCTTCCGCAACCTCACGCGCCTTCTGCGCCACCTGTTCGGCGCGCCGCCGTTCCGCCACCTCGGCCTGAAGTGATTCGTTGGCATGAGCCAGCTCGGAGGTGCGCTCCAAAATGCGGATGCCGAGTTCGTCGTGAGCTTCCTTAAGGCGTTCCTCTACGCGCTTTTCCTCGTCGATGCATATCTCGGTGCCGATCCATTCCAGAATCTTCCCATCGCTATCGCGGCGCGGTACAGCCCGCGATTCATGCCAGCGGTAAGCCTTATCCAGCGCGCGCAACCGGTGTTGAACAGCGAAAGGTTCGCCGCTTTCCAGCGATTGTTTCCAGCGCTGCTGAGTCAAAATCACATCGTCAGGATGGATCGCGTCAGCCCATCCTGTAGCCAAAGTCTCTTGGATGCCCTGTCCGGAATACTGCACCCAGAAACTGTTTAAATAAACCAGCGTGCCATTGGGATCAGCGGTCCAGACAATCTGCGGCAGGCTATTCAACAGGAATCGACTCCGCTCAACCGTTTCTGCCAGCGCCTTTTCCGCTCGGATACGCTCGTCAACCTCTCTGCGGCGGAGTGCATGGCGCTCCATGGCGTGAATCATCGCCCTGCCTAACTCTTGGGAAGAGAGTCCCGCCATCGGGAGATAATCCTGCGCACCACCCTGCAAACAAGCTGCCGCTTGAGCCGTATCGTAAGGATCTGCCAGCACAATGGCCGCAGTTTCAAGCGCTGTCTGCTTGAGCAGTTCCAAGAGGTCCATCCCCACTCCATCTGGGATAAATAAAACAAGATCTATCCCCCCGGATTGCAAGCATTCTGCGGTCTGCACGGCTTGAACCGGCGGGAGGATATCAAACAAAATGTCCCCCATGCCGGGAAATTTCTCCAAAAGAAATTCACCGCGCACAATGGGTTTTCCCACTGGAAGCACACGGATAAGAGACATCGCTGTTAAAATGTTCTGGGAGCCAAGGGAGAGTAACTTTTTTCTCGCACGAAACACCACACATTTTTAAGTCGTGGGCATTGCGGCATCTACCTGATTCAACACTACTTAGAAGAACACTCTCGTTGACCACAATCAATCCTAATGATATACGCATAAAAACCATGGCAAACGACGTCCAATCTCAAATTCAGGAGCTCGAAGGAAGAATCCAGTCGCTCCGTTCCACGCAACTCTCCGAACTTCAGCAGAAGCTCAAGGAAGCGCGCCTGACGGTGGCAGATCTGGAAAACCAGATTGCGCAAATCGCCGGAAAGAAAGCAGCACCCGCAGAGGTAGGTCGTCGCACGCGCACCAGCTCGGGGGAAGTGCGGAGCCGTATCCTGAAAGTCCTTTCCACCGCCCCCCAAGGGCTGAGTCAGAAAGAGATTTCTGATCAGACGGCGCTCAATTACAACACCGTGGTGCTCTATTTGAAGAACCACGGCAAGGATTTCAAGAGCACGGGCGCCCTTCGCGCCAAACGCTTTTTCTTGAAGTAGTCAGGGGCCACCGGAAAAGGATGACTGTTAGGTGAGCCTCTCAAAACGGCTTGGAGTGGCTTGATCAGCCATCTGACGTGGTGGCCGGTGACTATTGCAACACCGCAAAACTCACAAACCAACCCCGATGACAGACGATGCACTTTCAGCATCGTAAATGCGAACCTTACCCGAGTTTAGGGTGCCAGGGTCAGGGAGGAGAGAAGCGGCATTCCAAGGAGCAATGACAGGGGCTATTGGCCGCAACCAACCAGTACAGAGTCTCCGTACCAGCAGCGCAAAAAGGACGCAGGTTGTCACTGCAAACAAAACCGTCAGGGGGATTCCCACCAAGGGGTGGACCCAGGCGGCATGAAGGCAGACAGGGGAGAAGCTATACCAATTTAATTCAAGGAGCAGGGGATGCAGGAGGTAGATGGTAAAGCTGGCGGAAGAAACGGCTGTGACGACAGAAGCGCCCGTCTTCCATGTCCACAGCGATTCCCACGGGAGGTTGCGAAGGATAAGGAATGCGCTGATCGCCACCAGGATGACTTGGGGGTAAAAATTGTGGTTGCCCCATTCTACCGTCAACATTCCCCCCGCCTTCCTCGCCTCAAGGAAGATCATCCCTCCAGCCCAGACAATGCCGGTGATCCAGGCACAACCAGCCAATAGCATTCCACGCGTGTTCAGGCGGATACTGCTGAGGATATGACCGCCGACGAAATAGCCAACATATCCGAGATAGGAAATATAATTCGGCACATAGTCGGTCCAGATATCGTAGCCGAAGGCATGCTGGAGCGACGGGATGATGGCTTCCACTCCAAACCAGAGAAACAAACATCCGATGAGAATTTCACGCCGAACGCGAGATACTACCCACCTGAGAAGCGGAGTCAGCAGGTAGAGTTCCACGATCATCAACATGAACCAGAGATGATAGTATGCATTTCCTCCAACCACCGCAGAAGGAAATTGCGACCAGGCCAGGCTCTCTTGTTCCATATGCATTCGCCAAGCGAAATACAGGACAGCCCAAAAAATATAGGGAGGCACGATTCGCAGAAAGCGCCGTTGGTAAAAGCGCCGGATGGACTTATTCCGCCCCAGATCCAAAAGCAACGCACCGCTGATCATTGTGAAAACGCCCACTCCACCCATGGCAAACGCATTGAAAAAGGTGCCCATCCACCACCAAGAAGGTCTGACACTTAACCAATCGGTATTCCAGACGATGCAATCCGAAACATGGACCATGACCACCGCGCAGATGGCCACGGCGCGTGCGCCGATAATCCACAGAGCTCTTTTTTCCCCAAGCGTTCCAGCAACACATTTCGAGGATGTCGCTGATTGGCAATGAGGAGCATCAAGGCTGGGTGACATAGACTGAACACATTTTTTAAATGCGATGAGGGCAAATGTCACCGCATTAATTGAAGCACGAGCCAATTCGCGCCGTCTTCACCTTCGTAAAAAATGGTTGCCTAACCCCCAAACACGTTGCAGTATTCAATTACATTAACTTATTAATTTAATATCAACAATAAGTTATTCTTCTGATATGATCAGCAACAATATTGAATCGCACCTCATCGAAAACCGTGTCTTCAAGCCGTCTGAGCAATTCTCGAAGATCGCCCGGATTCGCACTCTTGCGGAGTATAAAGCCAAGTGGAAGGAGTCTGTAAAAGACCCGGAAAAATTCTGGGCAGATGAAGCTTCAGAACTTCTTTGGCAGAAGAAGTGGACCAAGGTCATGGAGTGGAAACTGCCTCATGCCAAATGGTTCCTGGGAGGGCGCCTCAATGTCTCGGAGAATTGCATTGATCGCCACCTTTCTGGGCCCCGCCGCAACAAAGCCGCCATTATTTTTGAAGGAGAGCCTGGAGAAAAACGCATCCTCACCTACCAGCAGCTTTATCGCGATGTTTGCCGATTCGCGAATGTGCTCAAGCGGAACAAGGTCAAAAAGGGGGACCGCGTTCTGATTTATATGCCGATGATTCCCGAAGCAGCTATTGCGATGCTCGCCTGCGCCCGTATCGGGGCCGTGCATACGGTCGTTTTTGCGGGGTTCAGCGCCGAATCAATCAAAGATCGTCTTGCCGACTCCGGGGCGACAGCAGTGGTTACAGCCGATGGCGGGTACCGTCGCGGAGCGATCGTTCCGCTTAAAAGCACTATTGATGCCGCACTCAAGAGCGACCACAAGGTGAAACGTGTCATTGTTTTCCGCCGGGCTTTCAATGATATCCACATTGAGGAGGGGCGCGACGTCTGGTGGCATCGCGAAATGGAATACGTGGACGCCAAGTGCCCCCCTGTTGCGCTGGATTCCGAGCATCCTCTTTTCATCCTCTATACGAGCGGCTCCACGGGCAAACCCAAAGGTATTCTCCACACAACGGGCGGGTATTTAACGGGCGTCCACTCCACGATGAAATATATCTTTGATCTGCGCGAGGACGATATTTTCTGGTGCACTGCGGATGTCGGCTGGATTACCGGTCACAGCTACGCCGTTTACGGCGCACTCGCCAACGGTGCGACTACGGTGATGTATGAGGGCGCCCCAAATTGGCCCAAGAACGACCGTTTCTGGCATATCATTGAAGAATATGCAGTATCCATTCTTTACACTGCACCCACTGCGATTCGATCCTTCATCAAATGGGGAGACGAATGGCCGAACAAACACGACCTCACTTCGTTGCGCCTACTGGGTAGCGTTGGCGAGCCCATCAATCCCGAGACGTGGATGTGGTATCACAACGTCATAGGCGGCGGGCGCTGCCCGATTGTCGATACTTGGTGGCAGACGGAAACGGGCGCAATCCTCATCAGTCCCCTTCCAGGAGCTACTCCGACAAAGCCCGGCACGGCTACTCTTCCGTTCTTTGGGATCGATGCCGCCATTGTCGATGACGATGGAAACGAAGTGCCTCCCAATATGGGCGGAAAGCTTGTGATTCGCCATCCATGGCCGTCCATGCTGCGCAACATTCATGGAGACAATGAGCGCTACACCAAAACGTATTGGGGGCAGATTCCGAACGTTTATCTCGCCGGGGATGGAGCCCGCCGGGACAAGGATGGCTACTTTTGGATCGTGGGCCGCATAGACGACGTGCTCAATGTCGCGGGACACCGGCTGGGAACCTCGGAAATCGAGAGTGCGTTGGCCAGCCACCATGCCGTGGCAGAATCCGCTGCTGTCGGACGTCCTGATGCGATCAAAGGGCAGGCAGTTGTCGTATTCGTCACCCTGAAGCGGGGGATGAAACCCGGCAAAGCCCTGCGCGAAGAACTGCGCACGCACGTAGGTGAAGCCATCGGCCCGATCGCAAAACCCGATGAAATCCGTTTCGCCGAAGCCTTGCCAAAAACCCGCTCGGGAAAAATTATGCGCCGATTACTCAAGGAACTTGCCGGAGGCGGCATCGTAACAGGAGACACCACCACGCTCGAAGATTTCAGCATTCTCGCGCGTCTGGCAAAGAGCGACGAATAAGTGAAACGCGCCACAAAATTTTCACAATACCGCAATCACGCGCTTCACTCCCTCGGGCGTGCGAAAATAAACCCATCTCCCACCTTCTTGGCGTTGTAGGTCTCCTTGCCCACTGTCACCAGATAGACGCGCCCCTTCACGTCGCATTCCAACACGTATTCCCCCTCGATCTGGTGGACGCCACCCTTCCCAAACGTCACCTGTTTCTCCTCAAAGGGCGTAAAATTCTTGGCGATCACCTTGCCATCCAGCGTGGCCCCGGCAATGCCGCCCGCCATCTGCTTAAAGCCGAAAAGAGCCAGGGTTAGCAACGTCAGCCCGATGGCCAGGCCGATGAAAAAATCGCGGCGGGCGGTGCTGGGAACCACGTAGGGTTGCTTCATGAAGGCGTAGATTCCGCCCTCGCGGCAGGCTTTTCAAATTGTTTCTCCCAAGCGTAACGGCGCAGGAGCACCTTGAGCGTGGCGGTGAGCGGTACTGCCATCAACGCGCCGAGCAATCCGCCAATCAGCAACGCCCAGGCAAACATGGAGACGATGATCGTCATTGGGTGCAGCCCCACGGACCCGCCCACAATCTTGGGCGCGAAGTAAAATCCTTCCAACTGCATGACGCCGAAGAAGATCGCGCTGACGATGAGCGGATGCTGCCAGTCTCCCCATTGGGCATAAGCAATGAGCACCGAAGGAATCCAGCAAAGCGTGACTCCGAGATAGGGCACGAGTTGCAGGATCGCCACCATCAACCCGATGAGCAGCGCGAACTTCAGCCCCATGCAAAAGAGCGCTATCCCGATGAGCGCGCCGTCAATCACCGTCACGATCACCTGGCCGCGGAAAAATGCGATCAGGTAGCTGTTGATTTCGTTGAGGCAATCCACCACCTCCCTCTTGAAGGGGGAAGCGCGCAGCGGGAGGTAATCGCTCCAGCGTTGGGAGATCGACTCCGCGTTCATCAAGAAATAGTAGAGGTAGATGGGTACCAATACCAAACCGAGCAGAAATCCCGCAGCTCCAAGGAATCCCTGAACGCCCCCGGTGATAAAATGCCACGCTTTGAGCGGCAGTTCGGGAAATTGCTTCTGTGCCCATTCGGTCACCTGCTCAAGGTAAGGCGTTTCAGGAAAGCGCACCTTAAACCACTCCACCGTGCGTTCGACTTGGGATATCACCACTTCCCGGCCCTTGCCGATGTAGCCGGGAAGTTTTTCCGCGAACTCCCCGCTTTGGTGGTAAATCTCGGGTGCCACCCAAAGAGCAATCGACGCAAGCATCAGCAGGACCATGGCGAACACTGCAAGCACCGCTGTTGTGCGACGCATCCGCCACTTTTTCACAAAGATATCCACCAGCGGATTGAGCAAGAATGCGAGGATTCCCGCCACCGCCACAGGAATCAAGAGCGGCTGCAAAAACCCGAGCGTCTTGCCAATCCCCAGGATCACAATGACCGCCAACACCCCGATGACGGCGATGGCGACCGCTGTCAAAGCGCCCCAAAGGATCTTCTGCTGCCAGGGTGTCGGGTAGGTTTTCACATCTTCTCGATCATCGCCGTGCCGAATTCCGAGCACTTGATTTCGGTCGCGCCTTCCATGTTGCGGGCGAAATCATACGTCACGCGCTTGGCGGCGATGGCTCCGTTGAGGCCTTTGAGGATGAGGTCGGCGGCTTCATTCCAGCCCATATAGCGGAACATCATTTCGCCGGAGAGCACGACAGAGCCGGGGTTCACCATGTCGAGGTTCGCATACTTGGGCGCGGTGCCATGTGTGGCCTCGAAAACGGCGTGTCCGGTCTGGTAGTTGGCGTTGCCACCGGGTGCAATGCCGATGCCTCCCACTTGCGCAGCGAGGGCGTCGGAGAGATAGTCGCCGTTGAGGTTGAGCGTGGCGATCACATCCACATCCTGGGGTCGCACAAGCACATTCTGGAGCGTGATGTCGGCGATGGAATCCTTGAAGACAATCCCCGCGCCCGGCTTTCCTTCCGGGATCTGGCACCATGGGCCGCCATCGATTTCCACCGCGCCGAATTCGTTTTTGGCGACACCGTAACCCCAATCCCGGAATGCGCCTTCCGTGTATTTCATGATGTTGCCCTTATGGACAAACGTGACGCTCTTGCGCTTCTGGGCGATGGCAAATTCGATGGCCGCGCGCACGAGGCGCTCGGTGCCCGGCTTGGAGACGGGCTTCACGCCCACGCCCACCAACTCCGGCGCTTCCGCTCCGAACCGGATTTTTTGAAAATCCTTGGGCACATTCGTCTCCAACCACTTCAGGAATGCGATTGCTTGGGGGGAGCCGGCGGGCCAGTCGATGCCGGTGTAAATGTCTTCTGTGTTCTCGCGGAAAATCACCATGTTCACCCGCTCCGGGTGTTTTACTGGCGAGGGAACGCCTTGAAAATACTGCACGGGGCGCAGACAGACGTAGAGATCGAGCATCTGGCGCAACGCCACATTGAGCGAGCGCATCCCGCCACCAACCGGCGTCGTGAGCGGGCCTTTGATCCCGACGAGATATTCTCGGAAAGCTGTCACCGTGTCATCCGGCAGCCAGTTATCAAACTTGTCCTTGGCCGACTGTCCGGCAAACACCTCAAACCAAGCGATCTTGCGCGCGCCACCGTAGGCTTTTTCAACGGCCGCATTGAGCACGCGTTCGCTAGCCGCCCAAATATCTGGGCCGGTGCCGTCACCGCGAATGAACGGGATCACCGGATTCTCCGGGACCGTCAATTTGCCATTTGCGATGGTAATTTTGCCGCCTGCGGGTGGGACTACGTTTGTGTAAGCCATAAAATGAAATCTGGTTAAAATGTTTACTTACTTAGAATTAGACCAGATTCGCCAGGCCGGGTCGAATGAATTTCGTTCGGGAAAAGACAGTGCCGGGGTTTCCCTTTACTTCGCAATTATTCACTCCTTCCCACTTCGGAGCGAAACCGACATTCAAACACTACCTCGTTGGCAACTACTGAGACACCACCTTCAAGCGCAGGAAACTCTTCGCAACTTTTCCGGAACCGCTGATTGCGTTGTTACCACGAAATTTCAGATGGTCGAAACCGTTGCCGAGGTCAGTAGCCGTGCCGATGGCGTTGGTCGTCTGATTAACTACCTGCCATGTGACGAGATCGGTGCTTTCCTCGACAATATAGTTGATCGCCGCGCCGCGCCGCCGGTTGAACTGGATGGTGAGATAATCAACGCTGCTCACGGTTTCTCGCTGGATTAATGGCAGGCTGCTGCGGTCCGGAACGGTCGGGTTTGTTCCTATTGCATACTCCAAAAAGTCCGGGATGCCGTCTTTATCAGAATCCAAACCGGGGGTGTTGCCTGTGGTGCTTAATCCGTAGGCGGCCTGCCAGTTGTCAGGGATATGGTCGTTGTTGGCGTCCGACCCGATAAGGGTTGGCGGCAATACGGTCACTAAAAAACTACTGGAAACCGTTGCGCCATCGAGATCAGTGGCTGTAACCGTCACTTGGGCGGAACCGACCCGGGCATATTGTAAACTCAATGTGCCACTACTGGAGATCGAGGGCGTCACGACTGCCGTATTGCTGCTTGTGGAGGAATAGGTGAGCGCTGGAATGACCGTAGCGGAACGGACAATCACCATCTGCTCCGCCATCAGCGGTGTCGAATAATTTCCCGCGCCACGTCCACCCAACGGCCAGGTAACTAGTGCGGAGGAGATGTTCGTGCCGCTAAAAACTGGCAGAGCGTCGATTTGGTTCGCCCAAGTCATACCATTTCCCAACACACGCCCAAAAACGGTGAATCCGCCATTGTTATAGGCGTCGAGGGTAGAGCTATTATCGGAGATATTAATAAACCACTGGTTACTGGCGCTGTTGGCATCACCAGATTGCTTGGCCATGGCGATAGTGCCAATGGCATTCGGGTGGGCAGTGCTGTACTCGTTCTGGATCGTTGATCCCTGGTTCACGTAATACAAATTAAAGTTCGTGCCCGAACCAATGACTTGAAAGGCCCCCCCTTGGATGATGGCCAGGCCAGCCGAAGCCATGGTCGTCGTTCGGTGAATGAACGAGCCATCGTAATACTTATTGTTCACGTAGCCGAGGAAGTTTGTCACGGTAATGGGTGCATCAGCATCAAACAGGGCAAGGTCGATATTATATGTCCCGGTAACAATCGGATAAGACGTCGTTCCTGTGCTATAAACCATGGAAAGGCGCACCGCTGTCCCTGCGACATCCGGGTCTTTAAAGTAGGTATTGAGACTGATCGCACCGTTTGTGGTCCCGGACACTGCGGTGAGAGCAGGCAGTGTGCTGGAAACGACGGGGGCAAGATTCTGAGCATCGGTCGGCACGGTCATTACCAGCCAACAAAACAGCAAAGCACCCGCACACCGGGTAAAGGAAAGCCTGATCGCAAGCGACATGCTCTCATGGTTTCCCTGATCCACGACGAAATGCAAGGCGATTAGATTGGAAATTTTCCGACTTCAATACGTTTCCAAGGCAACTGGGAAACGAGCGCTAAAGAAAGACTTATACCCCAGTGAAATTACTATAAATAGATCACCGCGTTTCGCGCTTTCCTTCCTTCCCGCCGCACGACATTCTAAGCGAAGCCATGAACGTCGAAGTCATCAATACCGGCACGGAAATTCTCCTGGGCAGCGTCATCAACACCCACGTTGCCACGTTAGCGGAGGGTCTCTTCCCGCTCGGGCTGCGCATTGACCGGCAGATCACCGTGCCGGATGGCGATGCCATCCGCGAAGCGCTCGTCGTGGCATTGGCCCGCGCGGACATCGTGATCGTCACCGGCGGGCTAGGGCCCACCACCGACGACATCACCCGCGAGATCACCGCCGAATTGCTCGGGTGCGCGCTGCGTCCCGACGCCGAAGTCATGCGCGTCATCGCCGCCCGGTTCGCTCTGCGCGGCTTGGTGCTGACGGAGCGCGTGAGCCGCCAGGCGCAGGTGCCCGAGGGCGCGCAAGTACTGCCCAATGACAACGGGACCGCACCGGGGCTTTATCTGACTTGCGAACGCGAGGGCCGCACGGTGCATCTCTTCCTGCTCCCCGGCCCGCCCCGCGAATTGAAACCGATGTTCCAGGCCTCCGTTCTCCCGATCCTGCGGCGGCTTGTACCCAGCGGCGCGGTGAACGAATGCCGTGTCTATCACGTTCTCGGCATGGGCGAATCCAACGTGGAAGATTTGGTCGGCGAAGAGCTGCTCGCCATCCCCGGCCTGGAACTCGGCTACTGCGCGCGACCCGGTGAAGTCGATATCCGCTGCATCGGAGCGAAAGCGGTAGTGGAGACCGCCGAGAAAATCGTGCTCGACGCCCTGGGTAAACGCATCGTCGCCCGCGACGGACGCCATATTGAGCAGATCGTCGTCGAAACGCTCGCCCGGCGCGGGGAAACCATCGCCACGGCGGAATCCTGCACCGGCGGCAATCTCGCCCACCGCATCACCAATATTTCCGGGGCCTCCGCTGTTTTCCTGGCGGGGTTCGTCACCTACGCCAACGAAGCTAAAACGCGGGACTTGGGCGTGGATGCGGCGTTAATCGCAGCGCATGGAGCCGTCAGCCCGGAGGTCGCCGCTGCCATGGCGGAAGGAGCGCTCCAGCGCGCCAGGACAGACTGGGCGCTCTCCACCACCGGCATCGCAGGTCCCACGGGCGGCACTGAAAACAAACTCGTCGGCACTGTCTGCATCGCCCTGGCTCGCCGCAATGGTCCCACGCAGGTTGAAACGCACCGCTTTTTCCGAGACCGCGATGTCTTTAAAGACCTGGCCGCACGGACCGCGCTGGCGCTCTTATTGCAAGAGTTGAAATAGAAGACCGGAAAGCGGTTTTCTCACTTTTCATCCAGCGGTTCCGCGCTATTCTCCCTTCGATCGCAACTTCAACCTCTTACGGAGCCCCCCGCAATGGAACCCAACCACGTTAATAGCCTCACTGATGTCATTGGCGATTTTCCTTATCGACTTGCCCTTGCCGGAGGTTGGATCGATCAGCCTTTTTGCTCCAAGCTCAACCCCACCCCTCCCGGCTCCATGTGCGTGGTGGGCATCGAACCGAATTTTTACTGGATGGAACGCGCGGGACTGGCCACCGGCACCCGCAAAGTCGCGCTCAAGCTGTGGGGGGGCAAATTCCCCAAGGGCGAACCCAAACAACTGGTGGAGGAACTCTACTGGGCTGAAAATAAAGGGTTGGCAGAGCCTTCCGGTAGCCAGGACATGATCGGGCTGCTGTATCCCGGTGTAAACCGGCTCGACTACGACTACGCACACAGCGGCGGTCTCTTCCCCCGGCACATTGAGAGCAACAACGACCCGGAAGTTGCCCGCTGGCTCGAAGGCGTCATCAACGTTCTCCCCGTCGCACCGCGGCCTCCGGGATATTCTCCGCTGGGCATTCTGAACCTGGAAGGCAACACGGATCTGATCAGCCGTCTCGGCAAAGCCGGGCAAAACTGTTACGATGCCATCCTCGCCAAAGACATCGACGGGCTCGGTGGAGCCATGACGGAGACCATGCGCTGTTGGGAAACGCTGGTGCCGCACAGTTTCTCACATTCCACCATCACCATGGACTTGCTGAACCTGCTGAAATTTTACCAGGATCGCTATCCCGGTGCATGCTACTCCGGTTGCGGCGGCGGCTATATGTACATCATTTCTAAAAAACCGCTCCCGGGCACCCATCGCGTCAAAGTCCGCATCGCCTGACCTTTTCCGCTTTCCCATGAATCGAGTCCTCGTATCCGCATCCTTCGACAATCTGAAATCCTGCGATATGCGCTTCCTGGAGGAAGCCGTCAAACTCGGCTCCGTGACCGTGCTGCTTTGGTCAGACGAAGCCGTCGCCACTCTCACCGGTAAAGCGCCCAAGTTCCCCTACGCCGAACGCCTTTACTTCGTCCAGGCGCTCCGTTACGTCAGCCAAGTTATTGCTTCCGCTGCGAACATCTCTCGTGATGCCCTGCCGCAGCTCGAATGCAAAACGGACGTTTGGGCTGTCGCCGAAAAGGACGCATCTCCCGCCAAGCAAGCCTTCTGTGAAGCTCACGGGATCGCTTACCGCGTCATCGCCGACTCGGAAACTACTGGCTTCCCCGCACCGCCACCACAGACTCCCACGGGCCGCAAAAAAGTGATCGTCACGGGATGCTACGACTGGTTCCACACCGGACATGTCGCCTTTTTCGAGGAAGTCTCCACCTTGGGCGACCTATATGTCTGCGTTGGCAACGACGCCAACCTCCTCAACCTCAAAGGCCCTGGTCATCCGATGTTCCCGCAAGACGAACGCCGCTACACCTGCGGCAGCGTCCGCTACGTCACCCACGCCCTCGTCTCCACTGGCATGGGATGGATGGACGCCGAGCCGGAAATCGTCAACGTCATCAAGCCGGACATGTATGCAGTCAATGAAGACGGTGACAAACCCGAAAAAGCCGCCTTCTGCGCCCAGCACGGCATCCAATACGTTGTCCTCAAGCGCGTGCCCAAGGAAGGCTTGAAAAAGCGCTCCAGCACCGACCTGCGCGGCTTCTAACCACTCCATATCCCTTTTCCCATGCGTTACGCCCTGATTGTCGCCGGAGGTTCCGGCACCCGCCTTTGGCCCATGAGCCGGGCCAGCCTGCCCAAGCAGCTCATCCCCTTCATCCACGGCAAAAGCCTGCTCCAACTCGCCTTTGACCGCCTCGAAGGGCTTGTCCCCGCCGAGAACCGTTACATCTGCGCCAGCCAAAGCCACGCTGACATCATTTGCAACGCCCTTTGCCTGCCTCGCGATCAATTTTTGGGCGAACCGATTGGACGCGATACACTCAACGCCGTCGGCTACAGTGCCGCCGTTATTGCCAAGCGCGACCCTGAAGCGGTCATTGCCGTCTTTACCGCCGACCACATCATCGAGCCCGTCAGCGAGTTTCTAACCATTGTCGATCACGGCTTCCGCATCGCCGAAACCCAGCCCAACACCCTTGTCACCTTCGGCATCGCCCCCACCCAAGCTGCCACCGGCTACGGCTATTTACAGCTCGGCGAGGTCCTCGATGGCAATGCTAGATTAGTTAAACAATTTAAGGAAAAACCAGAGCAAGCCACTGCGCAGGAATACTTTAATGCGGGTCCGGAGTCTTATCTTTGGAACAGCGGTATGTTCGTCTGGCGCGCTTTCACCCTGCTTAACTGCATCGGCCGCTACGAACCCGCCAACGCCGAAGGCATCGCCCATATCGCCGACGCTTGGAACACCCCGCAGCGCGAGGTCGTCCTCAACGAAACCTTCCCCACCCTCAAAAAAGTCAGCGTCGATTTCGCCGTCATGGAGCCCGCCTCGCGCGACCCTCAAGTGCAAGTCGCCGCCGTCCCCATGCCGCTCTCGTGGCTCGATGTCGGTTCCTGGCCGATGTTCGCGGAAACCCGGCCCCAGGACGAACACGGAAACACCGCCGCAGCCAAGACTCTCCACATCGACACCAAGGGAACCCTCGCCGCCTCCAGCGATCCCGACCACCTCATCGCCACCATCGGCTGCGAAGACCTCATCATCATCCACACCCCCGACGCCACCCTCGTCTGCCACAAAGACCGGGCGGAAAGCATCAAGGAACTCCACCGGCAGGTGGGCGAGCAGTTCGGCAAGCAGATGATTTGAGGGGAACCATGAAAACCCTCTCCCGCCGCCTGCTCTGCCAGCCCAACAAATTCCTCTCTGTTGAGATTCACGAGGTGGAGTTGCCGGATGGCCGCCGCATCGACGACTGGCCGTGGGTCATCACGCCGGACTACGCCAACATCCTTGCACGCACCACCGAGGGGCGTTTCCTCATCTTTCGCCAGAGCAAATACGCCATCGAAGGCGACTCGCTCGCCCCCATGGGCGGCTATATCGAACCCGACGAAGCCCCGCTCGCCGCTGCCCAGCGCGAAGGCGCGCGTGGTTTGCACCAGCGGGTTCTCGGGTGAGCCGGCCTTCAGCTTGACGTAGAAGAACTGATCCGGCTCAATGAACGTGGTGATCGCGCCCCCGCCTTGGAAGCTATTGAACCGGCCCAATGGCGCGAGGCCGTCGCGAGTAATGAACTCAACCGCGGCGTAGTCCTGGAGCGTTTGTGGGTTGATCAGGTCGAGCAGGGTAACCGGCGCGGCGCGGAAAACGACTACGTTGACCGTGTCGGGGCTGGCAGTCATCAAATTCAGTTCCATTGACTGGTAGACCGCCTGGCCTTGTTTTCCCTGGTCCTTGACGAACCGGATCAGGCCGTCAGGTCCGAACCCGATGATCTCGGGCGAGTAAGGCCCACCGCTAGACACTGACTGGCTCCAATCGGGCAGCCAATACCGGCCGTACGGGTCGGTGAAACTCAGCGTCTGGCTCAGCCGGCCCATCGGCCCGTCGGCGTTGCCCAGCGTGCATCCGAACAGCGCCCCGGCCAACGGGTAGTTGGGCACGATCGATTGACCAACGTTGGCGACGTAAGCGCAGCCACCGAAACTGTGGACCTGCGCCTTTTTCGGTGGAAGGAAACGGCCGTTGCCGAATGCCAGCGACAGCGCCGTATCGCCAAGCGCCACCAGCGAATATCGCAGGCTCGACAGGTCCCGCATAAAGGGTGCAACGCAGGGCGACCCCCATTGCTGGTAGGACTCGGCGCGGTCGGTATTGATCAGGGTGAAGGCCGGATAGGACAACCCGTTCCAGATCGCCGCTGCGGTTGGCAGCCCGCCCAGCTTGGGTGAAATCGCGTTGCTGTGATGGCTCGGAGCCAGCGGGTCGTATTCGAGCCCGGCTTCGAGCCCCGCCCGTTGGTACATTGATTGGAGCAGGTCGTTGATTACCGGATGCTGCAGATAACCGGTCGACTCCACATTGTCGCCCATGAAAATACTCGCCGCTTCCCCCGGCGATTTGCGCGGATCGGCCGGCAGAATGTCCGGGCAGAACACCGCGAAACTCTCATACCCGTGCAGCAGTTTGTTGAGCGCCAGCCCCTCCTGGTCCTGCGCCGCCCGCCGGGCGTGGAAGTCGCGGAGCGTCGTGAAACGCTGCCGGCTCAACGCCCGCAGCCCGATCTCCTCCACCAACGCCCCCTGCGTCGCCAGCAGCTTATCGAGCGGCTCAACCATTATGTTTCCATATTTAAACGCGTCATCTTTCGGAAAAGATGGGCATGGAAAGCAATCCCCATCATGATCAATTGATATTGTTCGGGCACTACAATTAATGCTGCTTGAGCAGCTTTTTGTAGTGCGCATTACCACATTGTGCAAATAATTACTTAACGTTGCGCAATAAACGTATCTCGGGGTTTCCGTATACCATAGGTCAAATAGCCCTAATCAGCGCCGCTGAAAGCTCTTCTGAGGTTGGAATCAAATCGAGGCGTTCATATGCAC
>Ga0118677_10005412_pt1 | contig 22332 bp, 15 predicted proteins | sample AliMusrvi5mmetaG_FD_86154 | JGI IMG/M metagenome (GOLD analysis project Ga0118677, IMG submission 86154)
TATGAACAGACCGGATCAGCCGCAAAAAGTCCCGGTTCTGGGACAGGCTCTATTTATGGCAAGGGCATTCGTCCGCAACCGCCGGAAGCGGGGAAAGAGGCGGGAAAATACAAGGGCGACCGCTCGCTCTATCGGTCGCGGCTGACCGCGGCGCTCGATTGGCTGCTGGCGGACGAACGCACGGACACGAAGAAGGTGGCGGCGATCGGTTATTGTTTTGGCGGTACCGGCGTGCTCGAACTCGCGCGGAGCGGGGCGAAGATCGCCGGTGTGGTGTCATTCCACGGCGGCTTGGACGCCGCGCCGGGGTTCGAGGCCAAGGCGGGAAACATCCCGGCCAAGGTGTTGGTGTTGCACGGGGCGGACGACCCCTACGCGCCGGCGGAACAAGTCGCCGCGCTGGAAAAGGAACTCACCGCCGCCAACGCCGATTGGCAGATGATTCTCTACGGTGGGGCGGTGCATGCGTTCACCCAGAAGGAGGCGGGCAGCGACGCCAGCAAGGGTGCCGCCTACAACGAGGCCGCCGACCGTCGGTCATGGGTGGCGGCACAGGCGTTTTTCGCGGAGCTGTTCAAATGAGATAAAGGCATGGAGTGCGGCGGGAAGCGAAGCGCCACACCGCTTTGGCTGGGAACCGTGCCCGATGACTGCCGCTTGAACCACGGTTAGCCGCAGTCTCGGCCGTTGCCCGTGTTTGGAGCGCGGTCGGTTGCGTGAGTTGTTATTTCCGCCAGCCAAAGCGGTGTCGCCCTGCGGTTGCCACCGCACTTCACACAGCGGCTCCATAGTATCAGGTCCGGCGGTTCAACAGCCACGCGAGTGGCAAGGCGAACAACAGGGAAAGCAGCAGGCCCAGCGCGGTGCCGAGTGTTAGATCCAGGGTGACATTCGGGGCAACGGGGAGATCGGAGAGAACGGGTGGATCAGCGGTCACCGGGGAATCGGCGATCACGGGCGGATCGTGGATGATGACGGAATCAGAGGGCATCTTCCTGGAAATGGTTTCCGGGTGGTCACGATTTCCTTGAGAATGCGCAGCGCGGATTCCTTATCGACGGCCCAGCGAGTGACCAATTCCAGTTGATCTACCACCTTCTCGAACGAATTGCGGGATTTGATTTTCATGCATTCCGTCCCGAAGAATTGGGGTGTCATCGGGCCGGACCGCGAGAGTTCACTCATGTTTTCGCCGAGTGGCGACATGCCCGACGCGCGCGGTTTGACCTCGATCACGGCCTCGCTTTCGTATAGTTTCGGTCCGGCGATTTTTTCCGGTGCCTGGCAATTTGTTGGTGTTGCATAGGTAATGACCGCTGCCACCGTGAATCCGATCACCGAACCGATGACCGCCATCATGAGGAAAACCCATCCGCAGCGTTTGAACATGGATGGAGAGTGGGGAGTGGATGCGGGGATGTCAAGGTTTGGGACGGGGAGTGGTTCCACCAGCGGGCTGCGAGTCTCCATGGACCGCGAGTCTCCAGACTCGCCAGTCCATGAACAGCGAAAGGGTGGTGCCTGAAGCGCGTTCCTTTCGTACCTCATGGGCAGGCGAGTCTGGAGACTCGCGGTCCGGTTGAGGCCGTCCGACCCTACCCTATTGTGAGGTCACCTTCCCGCCTGTTTGCCCCAGGAATCCTTGAGGGCGACGGTGCGGTTGAAGACGGGTTTGGCACCGGGTTGGTGGTCGATGCTGTCGGCGACAAAGTAGCCGACGCGCTCGAACTGGCAGGCGAAACCGGGGTCGGCAAGCGCGAGGGCGGGTTCGATTTTGGCGGTGACGGTGACGAGCGAGATCGGATTGAGCACGCTGGTGAAGCCGCCTTGCGCGGCGTCGGGATCTTCCTCGGTGAAGAGGCGGTCATAGAGGCGCACTTCCGCATCGACGCCGGAGGCGGCATCGACCCACTGGATGGCGGCGCGGCATTCAACGCCCGCGGGAGAATCGGTGCCGACGGTGCCGGGAAGGACTTCCGCGTGGATGGATGTGATATTTCCGGCGTCGTCCTTTTCATGGGAAACATAACGGATGATATGGGCACCGCGCAGGCGCACATGGCGGCCGGGGCCTAACCGATAGAACTTTTTCGGCGGGTCTTCCAGGAAGTCATCGCGTTCGATCCAGACTTCGTTGGAGATGGGCACCTTGCGTTCGCCGGCATCGGGGTTCTGCGGGTGGTTTGAAATATCCACTGTGCCTAACGGTTCGGCGGACCAGTTATCGAGGATGATTTTGATGGGGTCGAGCACGGCCATGCGGCGGGGTGAGTTGCGGTTGAGGAAATCGCGGACCTCGAATTCGAGCAGCGCGACGTCGGTGGTGCTCTCGAACTTGGTGAGGCCGATGCGTTTGCAGAAATCGCGGATCGCGGGGGCCGGGTATCCGCGGCGGCGCAGGCCGGAGATGGTGGGCAGGCGCGGATCATCCCAACCGCCGACGTGACCGTCCTGGACGAGTTGCAGGAGCTTGCGCTTGCTCATCACAGTATATGTTAGATTCAGTCTGGCGAACTCGATCTGGCGTGGTTTCGAGGGGGCCGGGCAGTTGTCGATGAACCAATCGTAGAGCGGGCGGTGGTTTTCGAACTCGAGCGTGCAGAGCGAGTGGGTGATGTGCTCGAGCGCGTCCTCCAGCGGGTGGGCGAAATCATACATTGGATAGATACACCACGCGTCGCCGGTGTTGTGGTGTTCCGAGTGCATGATCCGATAGAGCACCGGGTCGCGCAGGTTCATGTTGGACGACGCCATGTCGATCATGGCGCGCAGCACGCATTCGCCTTCCTTGAACTCACCGGCGCGCATTCTGGCGAACAAGTCGAGATTTTCGGCCACCGGGCGTTCGCGGCTGGGCGAGTGCGTGCCGGGAGTGTTGATGTTGCCGCGCTTGGCGCGGATTGCCTCGGCCGAGTCGTCATCGATGTAGGCCAACCCTTGTTGGATGAGATGCACCGCGCAATCGTAGAAGAATTGGAAATAATCGCTGGCGAAGTACAGGTGCTCGCCCCAATCGAAGCCGAGCCACTTGACGTCGGTCTTGATGCTTTCGACGTATTCGCTTTCCTCTTTTTCCGGGTTGGTATCGTCGAAGCGCAGGTGGCACTTCGCTCCGGTGGCGGCGTTTTCCAGGGCGAGGCCGAAGTTCAGGCAGATCGACTTGGCGTGGCCGATGTGCAGGTATCCGTTAGGCTCCGGCGGGAAGCGGGTGATGGTGGTCGGGTGTTTACCAGTTGCCAGATCATCGGCGATGATCTCGCGGATGAAGTCGAGGTTGGGTGTGGGGTCGGACATGGGAGTAATGGGTAAAGATGAACCACGAAAGGCACGGTGGTTATTCCGCTTATTTCGCGAGTTCGGTGAGGAGCGCCTGGTTGAGCCGGATGCCGGCTTCGAAGTTCTCGACGGGGAAGTTTTCGTTGGGGGCGTGGATTTGGGCGTCGGTCAGGGCCAGGCCTAACAACAGGGTGTCGGCATTGAGGATTTCGCGGAAGGTTTGCACGATCGGCACGCTGCCGCCTTCGCGGATGAGGACGGGATCGGCGTGGAAGGCGGCACGCAGGGCGGCCTGGGCGGCGATGCCGAACGGGGAATTGGGGTCAGTTAGGTACGGTTTGCCGTCATGGCCGGAGTGGACATTGATGGTGACGCCGGGCGGGCAGTGGGTTTCGAGGTGGCGGGTGACGAGGCGGATGATGTCTTGCGGGTCCTGGTCTGGGACGAGGCGGAACGAGAGTTTGACGAACGCTTCGGCGGGCAGCACGGTTTTCGAGCCTTCGCCCTGATAGCCGCCGCCGATGCCATTGACCTCGGCGGTGGGACGGGCCCAGACGCGCTCGGCCGTCGCATAGCCGGGTTCGCCGAACAGGGCGGGGGAACCTGTGACTTGGAGGAAATCCGCATCGCTCACGCCAGGGATTTTCGCCCACATCTCGCGCTCCCAGTTTTCCAGGGGTCTGACAAAATCATAGAAGTTGTCGATGGCGATGCGGCCGTCCGGGGTGTGGAGGCTGGCGACGAGCCGGGCGACGGCGGTGGCCGGGTTGGCGACGGCACCGCCGAAGATCCCTGAGTGGAGGTCGCCTTTGGGGCCGCGGAGGGTGGCTTCGCAACAGATGATGCCGCGCAGACCGTAGCCAAGCGTCGGCACGCCGGGAGCGACCATGCCGGTGTCGGACACGGCAATGACATCGCAGCGGAGGTCCTCGCGCTGGTCTAACAGGAATCCGGCGAGGTTGGGGCTGCCGATTTCCTCTTCGCCCTCGAACAGGAAGATCAGGTTGACCGGCAACTCGCCGTGTTCGCGCAATGTTTGTTCGACTCCTAACACATGGGCGAACATTTGGCCCTTGTTATCGGTGGCACCGCGGGCCCAGATCCTGCCGTCGCGGATTTCGGGTTGGAAGGGATCGCTGGTCCACAGGTTGAGCGGATCGACCGGCTGCACGTCATAGTGGCCGTAGATGAGCACCGTACGGCGGTCGGCAACATGGGCGTTGCGGGCGACGACCACCGGATGCCGCGCGGTTTCGTGGAGGGTGGCGGTGAGGCCCATGGCCTCGAGCTTGGCCAGCAACCAAGCGGCGCAGGCGCGCACGTCGGCGGCGTGGCGGGAATCCGTCGAGATGCTCGGGAAACGCAGGAATGAGAACAATTGGTCGAGTTGCGGGGTCACGGGGCGATGCTTGCCGTTTCGGGGGGCGGGCCGCAAGGCGAATTGCTTTGAAAAGGGTAGGGACAAGCGGCCTCGCTTGTCCCACGCTGCCCCTGAGGGTGAGGTGTCATGTGCTGGTTCAAGCACCGCGCGTTCGCGCCGCCCATGCGGGCGGGCAAGTGGGTCGGCCGAGGCCGTCATCAACCGGTAGGGCGTGGCGGCCTCGCCGCGCCCACTTTACCCGCGAAGGCGAGATACCATGGCTGGTTCATGAACCGCGCATTCGCGCCGCCCATGCGGGCGGGCAAGTGGGTCGGCCGAGGCCGTCCGACCCTACCGATCTTCAGGTCTTTTCTATCACCTGTGTGAGCAAGGCGACCATTGCTTGGGCGGCGCGTTGGCCGGTGATGAGCACGTCCTGATGATCGAGCGGGGTGGGGGAGATGCCGGCGGCCCAGTTGGTGAGGCAGGAGAAGGCGGCGACGGTGAGGCCGAGGGCGCGGGCCTGGATGGTTTCGAGCACGGTGCTCATGCCGACGGCGTCGGCGCCGAGGGTCTTGAGCATGCGGATTTCGGCGGGGGTTTCGAAATGCGGGCCGTGGAGGCCGGCGTAGGTTCCTTCATGGAGGGGGATGGCGGATGCCGCGGCGGCGGCGCGGAATTCGGCGCGCCAGGCGGGATCGTAGGCTTCTGATAGATCGATGAAATCCGGCCCTAACAAGGGAGAAGTGCCGGTGAGGTTGAGGTGGTCGGCGAGCATCATCCAGGAACCGGGTTGGAACGACGGGTTGATGGAACCGGCGGCATTGGTGAGGATGAGGCGGCTGACGCCATGGTTTGCCATCCAGCGGATGCCTGCGGTAACAGCTTGCGGCGGGTGGCCCTCATAAAGATGGACACGGCCCAGCATCAGCAGCACCGGGGTATGCTGCAGTTTTCCGAAGACGAATTTTCCAACGTGTCCCGGCACTGTGGCTACCGGCAGGCCGGCATCGACGAACGGCACCTCGTGTTCCGTTTTCACCGCCTCCGCCAGCGCGGCCAGGCCCGATCCCAGGACGATTCCGATCATGCGCGGAGGCTAACGCCATTCACCGGGAGAGACAACCCATTTCATGAATGGGATTGGCCGCCAAGACGCGGAGAATGCCACGGGACGGATGACCGGAGGGCTTGCCATGGGGGTGGACACATGCTAGCTGTTCCACATGGCAGCGAGGCTTAAACCAGGCAGTCCTTTTGAAAATGATCCGTTGTTTCTGGAAGTGATGGAGGAGGCTTTGGCAATTCAGGACCGGTTCTCCGCCGAGCCCGTCTATGCGAGAACCGGCAAAGGCCATCTGAAAAGCGTTGGGATCCATGAACTCCGGCAATTGAAAGAGGTGCGGAAGGATGCCGCCAAAGGAAAGTCCAAGTGATGTCCACCGCTCGTTGGCTTGAACCATTTTCCTGGGATTTCGTCACAGCCCAGAATGAAGTTCTGTGCACACAAAAGTCCGCTCATCACGGACCAACGTCCGATGGTCATCTTGCGGGGAAACGTTTGTGGGAGGAATCCATGGAACGGGAGATGGGTCTGTTGGATGCGGTTGAAGTTTGTCGGAAATGTCACCGACTCGCGCCATTCACGAACTTCAACGGCAATACCTTTGCGGCAATTGCCAGGATTCTTGTCCGAAGATTGAACTTGGATCCAGAAACAGAGTATCTCGCCCGCAGCTTGGCCGGGCACATCGTCGCCGGGGTCGCCAGCGACGAGGAGATTCGCGCGTTTGCCGCGTTTTGTGCCGCGCTCGGGTGATGCCGGAGCTTACCGCTTTTGCATCAGCTCTTCGATTTCCTCGGCTTCGATCGGGATGTTGCCCATGAGGTCGAAGTTCTGGTCCTTGCCGATGACGACATCGTTTTCGATGCGGACGCCGAGGCCTTCCTCGCGGATGTAGATTCCCGGTTCGATGGTGAAGACCATGCCTTCGGCGAACGGTTCATGCGGCGGGCTCACATCGTGCACGTCGAGTCCCAGCGGGTGGGACGTGCTGTGCATGAAATATTTCTTGAGCAGTGGTTTTTCGGGGCCCTGGTCTTTCGCTTCCTGGGCGGTGTACAGTCCGAGGCCGACCAACTCGCGATCCATCATCTCGACCACGGCTTTCTGATAGTCGAGCGGATTGTTACCGGGCCTGAGGATTTCATCGGCACCGCGATAGACGCGCAGCACGGCGTCATAGACGGCACGCTGGCGCGGGGAGAACCGTCCGTTGACCGGCACGGTGCGGGTGAGGTCGGAGTTCCAGCCGGCGTATTCGGCGGCCACGTCCAACAGGACCATTTCGCCATCCTGGCAGATTTGGTCGTTTTCCACGTAGTGGAGGACGCAGGCGTTCTTGCCGGAGCCGATGATGGGGGCGTAGGCAAACCCGCGCGACCCGCGGCGGACGAATTCATGGAGCAATTCCGCTTCGATTTCCCACTCGCCGACACCTGGTTTGATGAATCCCAGCAGGCGGCGGAAGCCGGCTTCGGTGATGTCGCAGGCGTGCTGCAACAGGCGGATTTCCTCCGCATCCTTGATGATGCGCAAACGGTGCATCAAGGGCGCGAGCCGTTCGTAACGGTGGAGCGGGTAGCGCTCCTGGCATTGTTTGATGAAGCGCGCGTTGCGGGTCTCCACCACCATGCTGGCCCGCAGGTGTTCGTTGGTGGACAGGTAGACATGGTCCATTTGCGGCACCCAGCGGTGGAGGAAACTCTCGAAGGAATGTGACCATTCGATGCGCTCGATTCCGGAAACCTCGGCGGCCTTCTCCTTGGTGAGTTTCTGGCCTTCCCAGATGGCGATGAGTTCGCTGGTTTCCTTGACAAACAGGATCTCACGCTCCTTCGGATCGCCGGCGTCAGGCATCAGGACCAGGACCGTGTCCTCCTGATCGACACCAGTCAGATAGAACAGGTCGCTATTCTGTTTGAAGGTCATCGAACCGTCCGCATTGGTCGGATAGATGTCATTGGCATGGATGATGACGATACTGCGGGGTTTGAGGAGACCACGCAGGTTTTGTCGGTTGCGGGTGAAAAGACTGGCAGATAGTGGTTCGTAGCGCACGAGCGGAGTTCACCGTACCGCCCGCCGCAGGGCAACCCGGATTTTCAAAATAATCGCGGGTCTGCCCGTTGACAGCGGCCGAATCAGGAAAATCGGCCAGGAATCCACCGCCTCGCGCACGCCCTCGGTGTGGAAAAGGATGCAATCGCCGGGCAGCCGATCGACTTCCAGGTCCTTGGTGACGCGTTCGATGACTTTGGCGGTGTCGATGCCGTGGGAGAGTCCCGGGGGGTGGAAGTGAGGATCAACATGGCCGACGCGCCCATGCCTATCCCTGCTTCGGTCCGTCAGGACCCGCCAACTTCTCCTTTTCGGCCAACTCGCTTTCCAACAGATTGACCACATCTTCGAACGTGTGGGCGTTTTTGTCGTTCATCTCTGTTAGATTCTGGTGGGCTTCCAAGACATGTCGCGCCCGTTGGATCTGACCGAGGGTTCCTGGGGCCTGCAGCGGTTTCAACGAGGAGCGGATGTCATCCAACCGATCATCCCAGGCTGGTGCGGGCGGATCGATTGCGATCAGGAAATCGAGTCCCAGATCCTGGAGCGAGCGGCGGTTGCGATCACCCGCTTCGGCGATCTGGAGGACGCCACCCTCGGTGTCGCAGAGGCGGGATGCCAAGCCCGCGATGGTGCCCATGAAAGTGGAATCCATGCCGCTGCATCCGCCGAGATCCACGACCAGGCAGGTATCGCCAGCGGCGATGCGTTCCTCACCGAATGCTTTCATCGCGGGGCTGTTCACGAATGAGCCTTTCCCTTCACAGCGGATCCAACTGAATCCATCGAAGGTTCCGACTGAAATAGGGTTATCGGGAGTCACAGCAAGGCGGCCGTTGTTCGTACGGCCCAACCCTGAGAAGCATAAAATCGCCTCCCCCGGAGGTCAACCATCCTTCTTGGAAATCCGTTTTATCGCCAGAGATACGACTGACGGCTGGCCAATTCCCGGTCGCCGCGGCGCAACGTGGCCTTCCATGTCAACACCTTGCCTCCCTTGAAGAAATTGTCGCCGATGACCGCGAATTCGGCGGTTCCTGCGGAATCCTCGGCGGGAAATTTTTTGGTCATGTGTTTCACGAGGCTGGCGGTTTCTCCCTGCTGGTATTGGAAAACCACTTCCACTGGTTCGTGGCCGGCACTGGCGGGATCGCGCCACAGGATCGTGTAATACTGGCCGAGTCGTTGGCGGCGTTCCTCCATGCTGACAGCACCGCGGAGGTGGTGTTCCTTCTCCATGTTCACCATGGGCTCGTCATTCGGGTTGCGGACTTGGTCGCGCAAGATGAATTGCTTGACAACCAGCGCCTGTGGCGGTCCCGAGCAGGCACCGAGCCACATCGCCGCCAGCGCCGCCAAAAGACTGGAGATTGAACGTTTCACGGCGGCGATTCAAACAGGCCACGAGCCGGATTCAAGCAACAACCCGCGCCAAGCGAGAAAAGACCGGGATGCCGTTCAGGAAGCACAAGACGAACAGCATTGGGCGGATCCGCCGGATTTCCCTTGACGCAGGCGTTCGACGGCGACCCGCACGATTCCGGCGGCGGTGCTGGCGTCATCCGGGGTGTTGAGGATGGAAAAACTGAAGCGCAGGCTGCTGCGGCCGCGCGCGTCGTCCAGGCCCATTGCCAGTTGCACATGGGACGGGCGGATTTTGCCGGCCATGCAGGCGGAGCCGGCCGAGCACTCGAGGCCCGCCTCGTCGAGCAGGCGGATCAGGTCCACCGCCTCGCATCCGGCGAACGACAGGTGGCTGGTATTGGCCAGGCGGTGTTCGGGATTGCCGTTGATCGCAACGCCGGGGAACGTGGCCAGTAGCCGGTTTTCGAAATCATCGCGCAGCAGGCGCAGCGCGGAATGATCGTGGCGGCGCCGCCGCATGGCCGCCGCCGCCGCACCCATGCCGACGATTCCCGCAGTATTTTCGGTGCCGCCGCGTCGACCGTTTTCCTGGGATCCGCCGTGCATGAATGGCGTGAAACGGATCCCGCGGCGGACGTAGAGCGCGCCTACGCCTTTGGGTCCGTGAAACTTGTGGGCGGAAATCGACAGGAAATCCACGCCCAGTTGGCGCACCTGGACGTCAATCTTGCCGACCGCCTGAATTGCATCGGAATGCATCGGCACGCCGCGTTCGCGGGCCATCGCGCAGACCTCGCGCACCGGTTGGAGCACCCCGGTTTCGTTGTTGGCCAGCATCATCGAAACCATCGCCGCCCCCGGCAGCAATCCCGCGAAGCACGCGACATCCAACCGGCAATCGGCATGCACCGGCGCGTATTTCACCGGCCGCGACAATGCCTCCGCGCACCGCAGCACCGCCGAATGTTCGATCGCCGAAACCACCGCCGCGCCCTCGCCGACCAAGCGGTCCATCGCATGCAGTGCCGTGTTCACGCTTTCGGTACCGCCGCCCGTGAAAACGATTTCGTCCGGCTCCGCTCCCAGCCATTCGGCCACTTGGCCGCGCGCCTCGTCGATCGCCCGCCGCGCCAGGCGCGCCCCGGCATACGCTCCCGACGGGTTGGCGTGCCCGCCGCGCAACCACGGCAACATTGCGTCCAACACCTCCGGCAGCAGCTCCGTGCTCGCGTTCGCGTCCAAATGGATCATGCCCGCAGCATCCCGGCATCCGCCCCGGATTTCAACCTTTTATCCTTGATGCCGCTTTCGCATGTCGGGGCCGCTTTCGCATTGCCAGGCGGACGGGATTCGGTGAGCATCGTGGCGCATGGCGTATTCATCGGACCGGGCGTTTGAATTGATAGCCTCCGCACGCGAGCGCGGGAGGTTGGCGCACGCGTTTCTGATCAGCGGCGCGAACGGGGCGGGCAAGGAGCAGCTTGCCGCGCGTATCATCCAGTTGGTGAGCGGGATGGCGGCGGGTGGCGGGTTTGATTTGTTCGGCGAACCGGTGGTGGTTGCGGTTCCGCCGCTGGACGAATTGGAAAGCGGGTGGATTCGGGTGGTGCGGCCGCGGATGAAATCGCGACGCATCGGCGTGGAGGAGATTCGCAACCTCGAACACACACTGCAACTCGCCGCGCCCGGCGGTGCCTGCAAAGTGGGTGTCATCACCGAGGCCGATCGCATGAACGACCAGGCCGCCAACGCGTTTCTCAAGACCCTCGAGGAACCGCCTAACAACACCCTGCTGCTGCTGTTGACCTCCAACCCGCAACGCCTGTTGCCGACGATTCTTTCCCGCTGCGTGCGGATTCCGCTGTTAGGCGGGCGGCCATTGCTGGAGGACGGCGGCGGGGAACTGGTCGGTGCGCTCAATCATGCGGCGACCCGCGGGTTCGGCACGCCGGTTGCCGCGATGCATCTGAAAGCGACCTTTGCCACGTTTCTGTCGCGCTGCCGGGAGGCGGCCGATGAGACGGCGAAAGCCGCCGAAAAAGAGGAAACCGCCGCCTACCGGGATGCCACCGACGGCACCTGGTTGAAAGGCCGCGAGGAATTCCACAAGGCCGCCGCCGAGGTGGAATACCTTGATGGCCGCAACCGCCTGTTCGATGTGCTCATGGCCTGGATGGCCGATCTGCTCCGCCTGAAAGTGAAATCCGGCGGACTGGATTTCCCGGATAGCGCGCCAACCTTGCAACGGATCGTGGACGCGCAATCCGCAACCCGCTTGCTGCAACGCCTCGACGCCTTGGATTCGTTGCGCCGCACGCTGGAAACCAACGCTTTTGAACCGCTGGCCATCGAAGTCGGTTTCCTCAAGGCCTTCGGGTGATGGCCTGTATCCAAGGACGGTGGGCTGGGACCGCGGACATCCTGTCCGCAGGCCATGCGGTGCGAATGGCGGGTGGCTGGCCGCAGCTCATTGGCTCCTCATGGGCTGGCGAGTCTGGAGACTCGCGGTCCAACGCCCCCCCCCCCCGATAAAAATCGCTGGAGGGACCGCCCTATTGCGTGTATCCAAACACTCGTGTTGGGACAACCACGACGGCAAGGTAACAGGTGCGATTCCGCCAAAGGATTCGCGCTGGTGGCGTGCTTGACCCTGATGATCCTGCTTTCGGTCGTGATCCTCGGCCTGACCGGACTCGCATCCATCGAACTCAGGCGCACCACCCGGGCCGAGCAAACCGTCCAAGCCATGGCCAACGCTCGCCTGGCTCTCATGCAGGCCATCGGACAATTGCAGAAAACCCTGGGCCCGGACCAACGGGTTTCCGCCAACGCCGACATCCTCACCGGTGATCCCAAACAGCCGCTGTGGACCGGCGTCTGGCGCACGACCCGCGACGACGGCTCATCGTTCTATCAAAGGGACGATCTGCACGGCGGTTTGAGCGATACCCGCTGGCCTCATCAGGACCCGCCCGCCCAACGGGTCCTGGAGTGGCTCGTCAGCGGCACCTGCGATCCTTTTGCCAAGGAAATCCCCGATCCAGTGACCTTGGCCCGCGGCGATGGTGACGCCATCGTGGAAGCCCCGAAAATCGAATTACTCCGGCACGATGGCACCGTGGCAGGCCACCATGCTTGGTGGACCGGCGACCTCGGCGTGCGGGCCAATGTCGGCACCCGCGACCCCCGAAATGACCAACCGGTCAAGCACAATGCTCCCGACAAATCCGCGTGGTTCCGCCTGCTGGCGTCCCAGGCCGCGGATCCTTCCACCATGGAAGGTGGCGTCTCCCTCAAGGACGCCGAAACCCGCCGTCTTGCCAGCAACGCCACCGTCGCCCTCACCGCCGAAGGCCTTGATTGGTACCGCAAACACGCGTTGGATCTAACAGTCGATTCGCGCGGCGTGCTGGCCGATGTCTCCAAAGGTGGTCTCAAACGCGATCTCACCGCCTTCTTCTCCAGCGCTGACGACATTCCCGCATGGAAAAATCTCCCCGGCCTCGCCGTCGATGATCCGCTGGTCGGTGATCCGGCGGATTCTAACAACGGAAAATCCCGCCACAGCGTGGCGGCCCCGCGCTTCGGATTATTAGCCGACTGGGCACGCCTGAACGCCCCGTTTTCCGGCAAAAACGTCGCCTCGCGCCTGCCTGATATCGACACCGATCCGGCTGCGGCCAAATCCAGTGAGGACTTCAAGCTGGCCAACGAACAACCGGTGAAGCTCGCTGGCAATCACCGCGCCGGATTGCAGCCGATCCTGGTGGAGGCCTCCAATTTCACCCAACTGAGTTCTTTTGTGGTTACGAATGGCTATCAGATTCGTTTCCACCACTATCCCCGGGTTGTGCTCTGGAATCCCTATAACATCCAACTCGAGTTCGATCGCTCCATGATCATGATTCAAGGCAACGGTCGGTTTGAAATGTGGACGGACCAAGTGAATTCGAACGGCGTGGCTCTCGGGTGGCCGTATTCGCCATTGCAGTGGCTTGCCTTCGAGGGCGGGCGCAGCACATCCGCCGGCTTCAACGGAAATATATTGGCGTCAGCAGGTTACAACGATCCCTATATCGGGTCCTATTACTTCGCCATCCCGAAGACCCGTTTTGAACCGGGCGAATGTTTGGTGTTCTCGCCAGCACGCCAGGCCGAATACGATTGCGTGACCCCATACCGGGACTGGGTGGCCAATCTGAATTCCAACGAACTGAGCTGCGAGGTCGCGCCGGACCCGGCGCGCAATTATTATATTTCCGGCACGGATCTCAGTGGCGTTCTCGACACCAGGCCGGTCGCCTATTGGTTCGCGCCGACGCCGGGGTGGTCGGAAATCGGCAGGACCGGCATTGAAAACCAAAGCGACGACACCCGGGCGATCCTCAAGTTGGTCGGCAATGCGAACCCAATCATCCTGGAGCCAACCGATAACCTGTCATCCACCGCCGTGCGTTTCGATTGTTTGCCGCAGATTGCGGTGGTTTCCTGTTCCCTCCAATACGGTGCCGGCCGCGAGCCGCGCATCGCCTGGAACAGTGCCGAAAAAACATCGATTGAGTTGTTAGACGCGGTGAATCCGCACCCGACGCTGATTCCCAACGTGCGGACGCGTGAGGGAGTGCGCCTGCGGTGGTTCGATGAACATCCGTCCAACGTGCTCAACTCGGGGCCGCTGACCAACACCGCGTACTTCCAGGAGGCGTTGTTAGGAAATTGGAATCCGCGTGCGTCGTATGCCGTGCGTTCGCCATGGGAAAACATCGGCGGTTCGTTGCCGGTTTCCGGCACCGCCGGCGGGCCGTGGTTTTTCGGCGCCTACACCCGCGACCTCTACGATCAGGCGGTGGGCTGGACCGATGAAGCGCCGATGATTTCCGGCGGAAAATGCCATGGCAACCCGTTCGGGCCGCCGCAGGAAGGTGCCGCCCGTTATATCTTGTTCGACGTGCCGCGGGCCGAAACCGGGGTGATTTCCCTGGCTCAATTCCAACATGTGAAACTCTCCGAACTGGTCTGGCACCCGAGTTATGCCATCGGCAACTCGCTGGCCGACCCACGGCTCGGCTCCGGTGGTTACAAGGGCCTCAGCCACACCGCCCCGACCGCCACCGATAGCGCCTCCGCCAACGTGGGCGGCTTCCATCAGAACCAAATCGGCTGGTCGGCCGATGCCCAGCGTGCCACCAGCCCGGACGCGTGGGCGACCACCGCGCGGGCCCTGCTCGGCGGCACGCCCGACACCGACAACCTCGTCTATGACCTGTCGTTCGAGGTCAACCAAACATTGTGGGACCATTATTTCCTCTCCACCGGAGCTGCCGCAGACAAGGCCCTGTTTCTGAAGGATCCGGTGGACAATCCGCTGCCTAACAGCCGCATGGGCCTCGCCCCGCGGATCAACCCGAAAACAGTGGCGGACAAACTAACGGATTTTCATCAGGCGGCCTCGGCGTTGATGGTTGATGGCGCGTTCAATGTGAACTCGACACGCGTCGGAGCGTGGGAGGCGTTGTTGGGATCCACCCATCTGACCGGATATGGCCAGGGCACGAACGTGCCGTTTCCGCGGGTGCTCGATGCGCCGGACGGAGCATGGAAAAACGGAGATCCCACGGATCGCGGCGCGGTCTGGTCCGGCCACCGCGAGTTGACCAAGGATGAAATCCGCCAATTCGCCGAGGCAATCGTGCGCGAGGTGAAACTGCGCGGGCCGTTCCTGTCACTGGCGGATTTCGTCAATCGCCGCCTGGCCGAGGATGAAACCGGCCGCATGGGCGCGCTGCAGACGGCCATCGAAAAGGCCGGCCTCAACTCCGGTATGACCAGCGCCTATCTCCTGAATAACAAGTCCTCGCTGCCGGATTACACCCACCCCGATCACATCCCCGATCCAACGTTGTTAGAACAAACGCTCAAACCTCCGTCCAAAGCGTGGGGCGCGCCCAACTGGCTCACCCAGGCCGACGTGTTGCAGGTCATCGGCCCGGTGCTCAGCGCCCGCTCGGACACCTTCGTGATTCGCGCCTATGGCGACGCCGTGGATTCTAAAGGCAACGTGACCGCCCGCGCCTGGTGCGAGGCGGTTGTCCAACGCACGCCCGAACCGCTCGATCCCGACGAAAGCGGCATCAACCCACGCCTCGCCACCGGGGACGGCCAAGCAACCCAGCCGGGTGGGCAGGGCAAGACGGGCGACTTCGGTCGGCGCTTTCTCATGGTTTCATTTCACTGGTTGACACCGGCCGAGATCTAACATAGGGTCATGTCTATCAAATCCTTTCTTCTAGTTGTCGCCGGTTGTTGGTTTGCGGTGTGGGCGCATGCTGCGGATGGGAATTCCAAGCAGGAACGCAAGGTCCGCATTCTTCCGGTGGGTGAGAGTCCGCCGTTTCTCCAGGAAATCCGTGACGGGGTGCGCTATGAACTCGAGGTGCCGCCTGACAGCATTCCGCCGCGCGAAGTGGTTCCGTCATGCGGCAAGGACGTCCCACCCGACAAGGACCCCAAACTTGCCAAGGACCCGCAAGCCGCCAAGCCGTTGGGCTTGCATCTCGGTCGTATCAGCGCGCCCGCCACCGTACCGGCGGGCGCGGGAATCTTCGACCTGAAACGGGTCGGCGAAGGCCCGGACGCCAAACCGTGGCTGCGCATCCAGCGCCCGGAAGCCGGTGATTTCCTGCTCTTTCTCTGGCGCGATCCTAACAAGAAATCCTGGCGCGACGCGCTCGGCCTGTGCGTGCCGGACGGTCCGCTCGGCGCGCCAGCAGGCACCGTGCGTATCGTCAATCTTTTCCCGCAGGCGGTCCGCATTCTGTGGGCGGGTGAAGCGTTGATGCTCGTCCCCGGGAAAACGATTGGCCGCACGGTGAAACCGGGGGCCGAAATGCCCTTTCAAATCCTCGTCGCCGACAAGTCGGGTGCCATGAAACTCTATTACTCCGGCAACGTGACCCAGAACCCGGGTGAGCGCAGTCTGGTCGCGATCTACAGGGCGGATGGTGTTGCCCCGCGCCGCCCGGTTAAAGTGGAGATCCTGCGCGAACCCGCACCACCCCCTCCACCACCGGACGACACCAAGAAACATTGAATGAATCGGAATTTCGTTGCCCCGAAAGGAATTTGGGTGCCGCCTCAGCAAAATTCTTTGGCTATTTCAGTGGTGGCGGATGGTGTGCTGCGAGCGGTGAGAGGTGAAGCGCGGAGCATGACAAGCAAGTGGCATCTCGCCTGCGGGGGCAAAGTGCGGCGGTCATAGACCGCACGCAACAATGGAACTCCACGGACTGGCGCAAGATGCGCCAGCCACCCTGGCGGGCTGGGACCGCGGACATCCTGTCCGCATGCCCATGAGGTGCGAAAGGGGAGCGCTCCAGGCACCACACTTTCTCATCTCTTGGGCGGGCGAGTCTGGAGACTCGCGGTCCGGCCAGCGCCGCAGCTCAATCCGCAATCAGAAAAGTGGGGGTGGTGCGGGGTCCACTCGGACTTGTCGCACCACCCCCGGGTTCCCTCTCCTATCCGGAGAATGGTTAGCCGTCAGGCATTGAGGCTGAGGGCGGCCTTTTGGGCGGCGGATTTCGCTGCGGGGGAGGCGTTTTTCGGATCGTCGGAGGAGGTGAGGCGCATGCCGACGGGTTTGGAGACCCCGAATTCCTCCATGGTGACGCCGTACATGACATCGGCGCGGGCCATGGTGCGTTTCGAGTGGGTGACGATGATGAACTGGGAGCGGTCGATGAAGCGGTCCAACACTTTGACGAAGCGGTTGATGTTGGATTCGTCGAGCGGGGCGTCGAGTTCGTCGAGCACGCAGAACGGGCTGGGTTTGATCATATAGATCGAGAACAACAAGGCCACGGCGGTCATCGAGCGTTCGCCGCCGGAAAGCAGGGTGATGGATTGGAGTTTTTTGCCGGGCGGTTTGGCGGTGACTTCGATGCCGGATTCGAGCGGGTCGCTCTCGTCTAACAACATGAGGTCGGCCTCGGCTTTTTCGCCGAAGAGTTCCTTGAACATGTCGCGGAAGTTGAGGCGGACCTGGGCGAACGTTTCGGAGAACAGGCGCTGGGTTTCGATGTTGATGCGCTCGATGACTTCTAGCAACTCCACCTTGGATTTGACGAGGTCGTCGTGCTGGTTGCGGAGGAAATTGTAGCGTTCTTCGAGTTCCTCGAACTCCTCGATGGCATCGAGGTTGACCGGGCCCATGGCATCGAGCCGGCGTTTGATGTCGGTGACGATGAACTCGACGAAATTCCAATCGGGCACGCCGGTCATGTCGCCCGGGATTTCCATATCATCGGCGCCGGTGCCATCGACGACCATGGTGGGCATGTCATCGTCGTCGGCATTTTCGCCGGACTCCTCGCCATCGGCTTCGCCGGCGGCGACGATCCTTTGGCGGCCGCTGCGGGCTTGCAGGGCTTTTTGCGAGGTGATGCTGGCGAGCAGGGCGTGGGCGTCCGGCTCGAAGGTGGCGAGTTCGAGTTGATAGCGTTCGAGGATGGAGGTGGAGAGGTTTTCGAGGCGGAGTTCGAGTTTGGTGGCGGCGACTTCCTCGCGGCCTTTTTGTTCGGCGACCTTGGCGTGTTCGCGGCGGACGGCGGCGAGATGGGTTTCGGCGATCTCGATGGATTCCAACAAGGCGGCACGACCGGCGGCGCGGGACTCGATTTCCTCCTGGAGGGTTTCAACTTCGCCGTGGTGGGTTGCACATTCCTCGGCGAGGCGGGCGTTTTCGGCGGATGCGGCTTCGATGCGCTGGGTGAACGATTCGATTTCGGTTTCGCGGCGGATGGAGATTTCGCGGAGTTCCGACAGGCGGGCCTCCATCGGTTTTTGTTGTTCTTCGGCGGATTGTTTGGCGCGGCGTTCGACGGCCAATTCGGTGCGCACCTCGTTGAGGACGGCGTTGAGTTCCTGTTCGCGATGGACGGCGGCATCGGCTTCGCCTTGGAGGCGGCGGGATTCGTTTTCGAGGGCTTCGAGGCGGTCACGGGCGGAAACGAGTTCGCCTTCGAGGAACGCGCGGCCCTCGGCGGCGGTGCGTTCGCGGTGATCGAGTTCGCCGCGTTCCCAGCGGACGTGTTCCACCTTGGTATCGAAATTCTCGACTTCGCGGGTGGCCAGGCTGAGCTGGCCCTGAAGGGTTGAGAGCTCGACTTTCTGGCGTTGCAGGCGTTCGCGGGAAACTTCCACTTGTTCGCGGTCCTGCTCGAGGTGGGCTTCGAGGTCGGTCACGCGGAGGCGGGCGGCTTCATCGGCAGCGGCGAGGGCGGCGACCTCGGATTCGAGCGCGCGGGCCTCGTTGCGGAGTTCGAGGACGGAGGTGGATCCTTCGGCGGCCATGCCCCCGCGGAGGATGCCTTCGCCGCTGAGCATGACTCCGGCGAGGGTGACAAAGGTCACGCCGGGATGGGCACTGCGCAGCCGCATGGCGGTGGCCAGGTTCGGCACGATGAGGACCCGCTCTAACAACCGCTCGATCACGCCGGAGATACGTTTGTCGGATTTGATGCGGTCCAGCGCCCAGGCGGTGGCGCCTTCCGGCAGGGATTCCATCTGGGTGCCGGCGGCATGCGGCACGAACGATTCCGGCAAGACGGCGGCCAGCCCGAGTTGTTTTTCGGTGAGGCGTTCGATGATGGCCTCGGCGATCGCCTGGTCCTGCACGAGCACCGCCTGGAGGTGGGTGCCCAAGGCAGCTTCCACCGCGCGGGCACAGGTATTTTCCACTTCGATGAACGAAGCGAGCGCGCCGTGGATGCCTGCTTTGAAACGATCCGGTTGATCCAGGCCATGAATCACGCTGCGGGTTCCTTTTTCAAAGCCCTCGCCGCTATCGACCAACTGGCGGACCGCCTCGAAGCGTGCCGAGCGGCGGGCGAGTTCGTTGTTGGAGGCGATGGCGGCGATGCGGGAGGCGTCGAGGTCGCCGCGGGTGTGTTGATAGGCGCGCTCGGCGGCTTGAAACGCCTCTTCGAAATCCGCGAGTTGGGACGCGTTGTCATTCACCTCGCCGGCGATGCGGGCATGTTCGGCGCGGAATTCCTCGAGTTCGAGATTGAGCCGTTGTTCCTCGTCGGCGAGTTGGCGGGCGCGTTCACGGTTGCCTTCGAGCTGGGCGAGGGCACTCTCGATTTTCGCCTGCATCGTGGCGATGAGCGTCTGGGTGCGGTTGGCCTCGCCGCGGGTTTCGCGCAGGGCGAACTCAATGCGTTCGCGTTCCTCGCGAGTGCCATGGGTGCGGGCTTCCGCCTCGGCGAGTTGGATTTCCTTGGCGGCGATCAGGCGGTTGAGTTGGTCGAGCGACTCGTTGGCGGCGATGAAATCGAATTCCTGTTGGGCGAGTTTTTCGCGGGTGCTGTGGATGTCCTCGTGGTTTTGGCGGATCCGCGATTCGAGTTCGGCCTTGCGCTCCTCGTTGAAAGCGATGCGGCCTTGGGCGGAGCTGAGTGTGTTGCGGTGCTCGTTGGCGCAATGCCGGAGTTCCGCCAGTTCGCCCTCGAACACGCGCGCTTCGGCGCGGGCCGCAGCGACCGCTTCCTCCTTGGCCGGAAGCTGGCTTTCCAACTCCGCGTCGCGCGCCTCAAGCCCGCGGATCGAGGTCAGCAACTCGTCGCGCTCGGCGGTGAGCGCCACGAATTTCCGGTGGCCGAGGTGGCAATCGAGCACCCGGGTATCCGCGGCGAGCGCCTGATAGCGGCGGGCCTTGGCGACCTGGCGTTTGAGCGAGTTCATCCGGCGTTCCTGTTCGGCGAGCACGTCCGAGACGCGCAGCAGGTTGGCCTCGGTGTACTCCAATTTCCGCAGCGCTTCTTTTTTCTCGCGTTTGAACTTGGTGATGCCGGCCGCCTCCTCGAACACCGCCCGCCGCTCCTCCGGCTTCGACGAAAGAATCTGGTCGATCTGCCCCTGCGCCATGATCGAGTAGGCGGTGCGCCCGATGCCCGTGTCCATCAACATGTCGTTGATGTCCTTGAGCCGGCACAGCGTGCCGTTGATCCGGTATTCCGAGCGACCGTCCCGATACACCCGCCGCGTGATCGCCACCTCGTTGAAATCCACTTTGAGCGAATCCTCGCAATCCGCCATCGTCAGCGTGACTTCCGCCATCCCCAACGCCTTGCGCTTCTCCGTGCCGTTGAAAATCACATCCGCCATTTCCCCCCCGCGCAGGGCCTTGGCCGAGGTCTCCCCGAGTACCCATCGGATAGCGTCCACCACGTTCGACTTGCCACAGCCGTTCGGACCCACAATACCGGTCACGCCTTCGGCAAATTCAAATACGGTCTTGTCCGCAAAGGACTTGAAGCCGTGAAGTTCCAATGTTTTCAGATACATGCCGATAGGTGGTTGAAAGTTGCGCCCGCGAGGGCAAACGAACGTGCCACAACCCTAAACCCAATCCCCAAATCCGCAACGATGGATGAAAATTAACACCGGATGTGGTAGCTAATTTCCAGAAAACCACCACATTTTGTGATTTCAGATACTTTGGAAATCCGAAATACTTTGCTACCCTCTGTTTGAAAGTGGCTGGCGCGTCTCGCGCCAGTCCGTCTGCGGAGCTGCCAGCTCCGCGCGCGCCGGTGGAAGAGGACGAACCCGTGGGCGCAAGATGCAAGTTGCAAGTTGCCAGTTGCCGGTGACCCTCCGTTTCCAAATGGCAAGGCGGAAAAAGGCGAAGTGTGGAAGACCATTTATAAAGCCAACATGAAATAACAGCCTCTCTGCCTATGCCAGTTCTTCCGCGTCAGCAGGCCGTGGTGACCTTTTAGGACCTGTCACTCCTTGATTTCGGCGATGGCGATGCCGCGTTCGCCGGCGACGGAGTAGAGCAAATACCTCCTGCCGTTTTCCTGATAGATATAGGGATCCCGCAGCGCGTGGGACGCGCCCGTTTGGCCGGCCTGGGCGGCCCAGGTTTTGATCACCGTGCCGCCCTTGGAGGGCACGACGGGCAGATTCACGCCCTCATAGTCCGTCTCCGGTGCGAGAACCGAAATCGGTGGCTCCGCGCGCCATGTTTTCGGGTCGGCGTTCAGGCGGATGCGGGTCATTGAGATCGACTCGGGAGCATCGCCGGTCCGGGTGAAAAAAACAGTTAACAAATCGCCATCCAACATCACCCCGGTGTGCCGCACCCGCCCCGGCAAGCCGCCATCATCGCCGTCGTCCTTGGTTTTGTTCTTGTTTTTCTTCGGTTTGTTAGACGATTTGCCCTCCTTGAGCGCCTTGGGGTCGTCGGCGGCCACCGCCAGCGCATCGCTGACTTGTTGGAAATCCTTCAAGCCGTCTTTGGAGCGCAGCAGATTCGCGGCGCGGTCGATGGCATAATAATTCCCCTGCCACTGGAACACGCGGAAATAAGGCCCGCCCAACACGCCCTTGAGCGGCTCGAAGTTCAAGCCGTCGGTGGACAGCGCGACACCCGCCAGGTGCCCCGGCATCGGTTTGGCATGGAAATACATCCGGATTTGTTTGGCGGCGTTGTCCACATGCGCGTCGGGCGAGGCGAGATGCCCATCCGGTTGGTATTTGAGGCCATTGACCTTGCATAGCGTCTTCAGGGTCATGACGCCCGGTTCATAGATCTTCCACGGCCCCTCGAGGTGGTCGGCATAAGCCAGACGGATATAGGTCCCGTGATGCGAGCTGAAATAGAGGTAATATTTTCCTAACGGATTTGGCAACCACTCCGGCACCCGGATGAGCGACGGGAAATTGATGTTCCAGCCCGCCGGAGCATCCTTGTCCTGGCCGGGCACCATCGCGGGCCGGATGATCGGGTTCTCCTTGAAGCGCACGACCGTGGGCTTGTGGAGTCCGCTGGCGGCGGGGGCGGCGGAAGTCCCCGGTTTGTCGGCAACCGGCACCTCTCCGCACAGCGGATGCGGGAAAACAAGGGTGGCCAACGTCGCCGCCAAAACAAAACCCGTCATGGAGCCAGTTCGGTTCTTCATTTGATGTATTTCCGGTTGTTCGCGCCGCCGCCAGGTGGCCGGTCCCCCCGGCCGCCTGATTTCGCGCGGAATCGATTGTGGCATGGCCCGCATCATCTGACAAGCCCGACAGCCGGCAACAGCACTTGAGCTTCGATCCACGATCCCCGATTCCCCGATCTAACAGGAAGGCGGCAGTTGGAACTTCGCGAGTTCGGCGTCGATGATGCGTTCGCCCTCGTCGATTTGGAGTTGGCGGCGGC
>Ga0118677_10005413_pt1 | contig 22331 bp, 9 predicted proteins | sample AliMusrvi5mmetaG_FD_86154 | JGI IMG/M metagenome (GOLD analysis project Ga0118677, IMG submission 86154)
CCTCCGGCACGGGCGTTGGCGGCGCCATTCTCAACAACGCCGCAGTTACCAACAACGTCTTCAAAAATTGCGCGTTTGTGGCGAACGGTACGACGGCCAACAGCGGCGGCGCGATCTACCTGCAAAATGCGTCCACCAACCAGTTGATCAACTGCACGTTCTTCACGAACAGTGCGGCTGGGTCTGCCAAAAATGGCGGCGCCGTGTGCAGCCCTAACGCCGGAACGCTCTTGAACGTGACCAACTGCATCTTCTGGGGGAACACCGCAACCGGAAGCGGGACCAATATCCAGAACGGCGGCACGCTGAACATCGGATACAGCGACATCAACACGAATGCGGGCTGGATTACGGGCGGCACGATGACCCGGGGCGCGGGCATCACTAATGTGGATCCCTTCTTCGCGAGCACAACCGCGCCCTACGACGTACACTTGCAGTCCCAGGGCGGACGGTATTCCAACGGCGCGTGGTTCGTGGACTCGCAGACCAGTCCCTGCATCGACGCGGGCGTGCCCTTCGGCTCGGACCCGGTGCTGGGCGACTACAGCAATGAGCCCATACCTAACGGCGGGCGCGTGAACCTAGGCGCGTACGGGAACACTGCCCAGGCATCGAAATCCTATATTCCAATCATCTCGATCCTCGGGACGAATGGCGCGGCCATTGCCAATAACGCGCCGGCCGATGGCCCCCTGGGGACGGACTTCGGTCACATCACCTATCAATCGCCCGCGGCTCACACCTTCATCATCACTAACAGCGGGACCAAGACCCTGGTCCTGACGGGTAACCCCGCGATCGTTTTCGCCGGGAGCAATCCGCTCGATTTCTACACCAACGGTACGGCAGCAGCGACCAACATCCCTCCGGGCGGGTCCACAACCTTCCAAGTCCAGTTCGATCCGAAAGTCGCGAATTCGCTGCGCACGGCCACCATAACCATCACGAATTCCGACAACGCCAATACCCCGTACATTTTTGCGGTGTCGGGAATCGGGGACCAGGCCGGCACGCCGGGCATCCAGGTGCTGGGCACCAACGAAACCGTCATCGCGCTTGGCGAAGCGGCCACGGTCGCGAAGGGTAGCGACTTCGGCACGGTGCTCCCCACCAGTTTCAGCGACCATACGTTTACGGTGACCAACAACGGCACCGCGGAGTTGGACCTGACCGGCGCGGTCGCGGTGGCGATCAGCGGGGACGTGACTGACTTCTTCACGAACGGGACCGCCGTGGCCACCAACATCGCAAGCGGCGGCATCACCACGTTCCAGGTGCGCTTTGCACCCACGGCCATGGGCGTGCGCACGGCTCTGGTGTCGATCGCCAACAACGCGGCCGGCCTGGATCCCTACACCTTCGCCCTGCACGGCACCGGGGATAGCGGGGCGGAGATGGACGTGCTGGGCACGAATGGGGTGAATATCGCCGTGGGCGAGGCAACGAGCGCGGCCAAGGGCACCGATTGGGGTACGTTGACACTCGGGGGCGGTACGGTGGACCATACCTTCACGGTCACCAACCGCGGGGTCTATAACCTGACGTTGAGCAGTGTCGCGCTGAGCGGCTCCACGCAGTTTGCGGTCCAAACCGATGTGACCACGCCGGTGGGGCCCGGCAGCGCCGTACCCTTCACGATCCGGTTCAACCCGAGTGGGGCGGGACTGTGTACGGCCCTGGTGAGCATTGCCAACAACGACCTCAACGAGAATCCCTACACGTTTGCCCTCACGTCCGGCGTGGACGTCCCGCCTGTCGGCGGCGGCGTGAAATACGTGAATGCGGCCGCATCGCTTGCGCCGGAAGACGGCTCAACGTGGCAGCACGCCTACCGGACGCTGGCCAACGCCGTGGCCTCGGCGGCGGGAACCTTCTGGGTGGCGGGGACCTTCACAGCCCCAACCGCTGCGGACATCACGACCAACACCCTGTACGGCGGCTTCCAGGGCACCGAGACCGCGCTGAGTCAACGCGACTGGACGCTCCATCCGACCATCCTGGACGGCAGCGGGACCTACCCGGTCTTGAGCAAGACCGTCGCGGGACTTGCCACCCTGGATGGATTCACGGTCCGGAACGCTTCCAGCACCGGCAACGGCGCGGGCCTGAACTGCACGGCCGGCAGTCTGCAACTCTTCAACTGCCTGTTCACCAACAACACTTCCGCCGGTTACGGCGGCGCCATCTACCATGCTGGTGCCGGAGCCAATAACGTCTTCAGCAACTGCACGTTCACGGCGAATCGGACGTCGGCCAAGTATGCCGGCGCGATCTACGTCGCCAGCGGAAGACTCACGTTGTCAAGTTGCAGTTTCTCGAACAATGCCGTCGTCAGCGTGTCGGCAGGTGGAGGCGGGGCGGTGTACAATGGTGGGACAAGTCTCGATTTCTCCAATGTCGTCTTCTACGGCAACAGCGCCAACGGCAGCGGTGGAGCTATTGCACAACCAACGACGAGCAGCAGTAACGTCTTCAGGTCCTGCCGGTTCGAGGCGAATCAAGCAACTACCAATGGCGGCGCTCTCTCCTTTGGCCTCGTCGTGACGAACACGTTTATTGGATGCGTCTTTGTCGCGAACACGAGCACATTAGCAGGCGGTGCGATCAAAGAAGATACGGCAGGGTGTTTGGAACAGTTTACGAGTTGCACGTTCTCGAATAACACGTCCGGCAGTGGCGGCGGCGGCGCGGTCTACAGTTTGGGCACGCTCGACCTTTCTGGCGGCAATAACGTCTTTTATGGCAACACCTCCGGCGCGGGCGCTGGCGGCGCCATTTTCAACAACGCAACAGCAGGTGCCAACAACGTCTTCAAAAATTGCGCGTTTGTGGCGAACGGTACGACGGCTCACCGCGGCGGCGCGATCTCCCTGGAAACGGCGTCCACCAACCAGTTGATCAACTGCACGTTCTTTGCGAACAGTGCGGCTGGGTCTGCCAAACAAGGCGGTGCCGTGTACGGCGCCGCCGGAACGCTCCTGAACGTGACCAACTGCATCTTCTGGGGGAACACCGCAACCGGAAGCGGGACCAATATCCAGAACGGCGGCACGCTGAACCTGGCCTATAGCGACATCAAAACAAACGCCGGCTTTGTCTCTGGCAACACGCTGACCCCGGGCGCGGGCATCACCAATGTGGATCCCCTCTTCGCGAGCACAACCGCGCCCTACGACGTACACTTGCAGTCCCAGGGCGGGCGGTATTCCAACGGCGCGTGGGTCTTGGACTCGCAGACCAGTCCCTGCATCGACGCGGGCGTGCCCTTTGGCTCGGACCCGGTTCTGGGCGACTACAGCAATGAGCCCATGCCTAACGGCGCGCACGTGAACCTGGGCGCCTACGGGAACACGGCCCAGGCGTCGAAATCGCTGTTGACGCTGACCGTGGTTTCCGATCATCTCGGGGCCTGGCCGGGTACGGTGGTCACGAACAGCGGCGCGACGCTGACCCAGTATGTGACCAACTCCCCGGTGGTATTGAGCGGCAACACGACACAGTACGTCTGCATGGCCGGCGTGGTGGCGAGCAACGAGGTCACGAGTTCCGGCGCCACCAACGTGACGCTAACCTTGACCAACGACGCCACGCTGACGTGGCAGTGGGCGACGAACTACTGGATGACCGCAGCCACCAATGGCAACGGGTCGGTGAACGGCGCTGCCAACTGGTATGCGGCCGGCAGCAATGTGGCGGTGACGGCTACGCCGGCAAGTGGCTGGAGTTTCAGTTCGTGGAGCGGCACGATAGCGGAGGACGGCCTTGCCGGCAACGCGATCACCGCGGCGATGATCCGGGCGCGGTCGATCACGGCGAACTTCCTCAGGGCCGCGAGAGTGACGGCGAGCGACCGGGCGAAGACTTACGGGGAGACAGTGTCCTTTGCCGGGACGGAGTTCACGGCAAGCGGATTCGTCAACGGCGACACCGTGACCGGCGTGACGCTCACCAGCGCCGGGGCGGACGGCGCGGCGGCGGCGAGCGTCTATGCGATCGCTCCGAGCGCGGCGGCAGGCCCGGGTGTGGGCAACTACGTGATTGCGTACAGCAACGGGACGCTGACCGTGAACAAGGCGGCCACGAGCATTACCGGAGTGTCGCCCGACCAGGTGGCCACGGAAGGCGGGATCGTGGCGCTTGCCGGCAGGGTGGCCGTGACCAATTCCCCCGCGAACGTGACGAACGGGTCGCTGGTGGTCGTGACGCTCATCGGGGCATCCAGTTACGCGAATAATACGTTCGTGTCCGGTCCCTCGGGCGAGTTTACCAGCCTGTTCGGACTGGCGGGCCTTCCGCCGGCAACCTATACGATCAAATACGAATACGGTGGCGACGGCAACTTCACAGGCTCGCTCAACGCCGACACAAGACTGACCATCGTGACTCCGGGCACGATCTACAAGTTCCGGTGAGTGTTTGCACGCTACGGAGATCCGACATGTCCGAATCGCATGTGAAAATGACCTCCAAGTTGTTTCCGGTCAGGCGAGGCGGCGGTATTCGCGCGGGGTGCAACCCATTGCGATTTTAAACTGGCGGATGAAGTAGTTGCTGTCGGAAAAGCCGCTGTCGAGGGCGATTTCGGTAAGCTTGGCATCGCCCGATCGGATGAGCTTGGCCGCGTGGGCGATCCGCAGCTTGATGAGGTAGGTTATGGGCGCATCGCCCATGGCGGACCTGAAGGCGCGGGTGAACGTACGGCGTGACATGTGCGCGATGGAGGCGAGTGTTTCAAGCGTGATCTTGTCCTTAAAATGCTGCTCGATGTAGGTGATGGCTTCGGCTATCCGCAGGAGCGAGCGGGATTCGGTAGTGCGGACGCAGCCGTAGCTACGCGACAGGAACACGACGAGTTCCATGAAGTGGGCGGTGGCGAGGAGCTGGAAACCGGGAAGTTTTCCATGAAGTTCGCGCTTGAGTCTGTCGATCAGGATGCTGGCCATGGAGAGGGCTTCCATGTCCAGCTTGAGCCTGCTGGCGAAGTTGTGGCGGCGGCGGTAGGCCGGCTCCAGCGTAAAGATGGCGCGGTAACCGGGAAGCGAGCGCACGTCCCATCGGTCCATGCCCAGCGTCGCCGGGTCAAACACCACGTTGATCAACTTGAGTGCGCGCAGGTCGCGGTACTGGTGCGGCGTGCTGCCGGTGATGACGAAAACGTCGCCGGCCGAGACGGGGTATTCTTCGCGGGGCATGCTGTGGAGGCCGCTCCCGCCGGTCACGAGCACCAGTTCCGTGAACTGGTGGCGGTGCCGCGGGAAGAGCGGTTGCGGATCTTGGCGGCTAACGCCGATCGGAAATCCGTCGGCGCCGAATACATCGGTTGTCTTTATAGTCACCATGTTCATGCGTCACCGGTCTTGCGCGTATTGGCCCGATCGTGCTGCAGAATGACCTGATAGTCAAGGTAATCAGGAGGCCGTTGCGCAATAATTCGCCAATGAGTTCGGGATGCAAGACGGAAGACCAGTTCAACCGCACGATCAAGGGCGATTTTCACGCGTTTCTCTGCTGCGACAGGACAGGCCCCACTAGGCGGCTTGTCGCATTTGACGAACGGGGCGGGTTGGGATTACAGCAGCGTTACGCGCATCGGAGTGTGTGATTAGGAGGACAGCGATATGCAGACTCGGAAGTGGATCGTCAGCGTGGCAGGCTTGTGCGTGGCGGTTCTTCTGACGACCGGAGCGCGGGGCGCGGACGTCACCTGGGTCGGCACGGCGGGCGACCTGCAATGGAGCAATGCGCTCAACTGGTCGACCTCCGCGCTGCCCGGCACCAACGATCGCGTCGTGTTCCGTGGTCCCCCGAGCACGGGGTATGCCACGAACGACTCGATTCGCCTGGGCGCCAGCCGCACGATCTCGGAGTTTCGCCTCGTCTCGAACGCACCGCCGTTTTCCCTCACCGGAGACGGTGTCTATTCGCTGACCCTGACCAATGCCACCAGTTGGAGTTGCGACATCGTCGGCGGCGGCCCCGCCGGGACGTTTGCGCTGAATTGTGACGTCACGCTGGTCACGAACACCCTCTGGCAGGGGTTCGCACAGGAGGCCGTGAACGGCACCCTGTCCGACGGCGGGCGCGGCATCACCTTCACGTTCGAAAAAGGCCAGAACTCCAAAATGAACTTCAACGGTCCCGTCCTGCTCTCCAGCAACGTGTCGCTCGACGCCGCCTCGTTCCTGCTGGGCGGCAGCCTGGGCGCCATGACCAATGCCGATTTCTACATGTCGCCCGTGGCGACGATTAACAACAGCACTATCGAACCGCAGTTCATCCTCGACAACAGCTCGTACGCGAATGGCGATCGTTTCGGCGACAACCGCACCATCCACAGTTACAGCGCGGGGGCCGTCAAGCTCGTCGGCAACGGCACCAATGCGGTCAGCGAGACGGTCGGCGCCATCGCGATCGAGACGGGTATGCTGACGTTTGAAAACGACTTCTACGGAACGAACGTGGAGATCGTCGTCAAGAACCTGACGCGTCCGCCCGGCACGGGGTTACTGGTGACCTACGTCACCAAGGCGGGCACTGCATCGCCCGGCACGAACACGAAGATCCGGATCCAGGGCGAATCGGTCAACACCAACGGCATCTGGCACCCGTGGGCCATCCAGCGCGGTGTCGACAGCTACGTGCGGGTCGACGCGAACGGCTGCCTGATTCCCCTGGCGACTACCGACTACCTGACATTGCCTGCGTCCGGTAGCCTGGCCACCGGTATCTACCACGCCACCAATGCCACTTTCGCGCTGGCGGCAAGCGAGGAAGTGTATGGGTTCCGCATGGACTACGCAAATACCCAGGTGTTCGACCTCGGCACGAACGACCTGACCATCGGCTGCGGCGCGCTGCTCTTCGCCAATGGCGGCGCCAAGACGATCAACTCCAGCGGCGGCCGCCTGATCTTCCGCGGCAACGAGGTGATTATCGCGGGGCAACTGGGCAGTACCGCCACCAACCTCGCCATCCATGCCCCCCTTGCGTCCACCGCCACCGGCGCCGTGTATCTCTGCATGCCGGACATCAACAACGTCAACGTGATGACGCTTGACGGCGCCGACTACATCGGCACCTATGCCGGGCTGACAGCCGCGCTGCGCACGTTCCAGTCGACCCTCTGGCTGGGCGGCCCGAGCGACCGCACGATCAACGGTCCGCTCTGCGGTTACTTCGCCCTCGTCCAGGCCGGCACGGGGACGCTGCGGCTGAACGGCGTCGACCAGCGCACCGGCAGCGGGATCGATGTCAAGACCGGGCGTGTGGTCATCGGGAATGCAGCGGCCCTGAGCAGCACCCCGACGGTTCGTACCGGCGCCCGCCTGGACGTGGCGGCCGGCGTGGTGTGGCCCAGCAATTTCACCGTCGAGACCAATGCGACGCTGGGCGGCGGCGGCACGTTCGGCCGGAATGGCCCGACCCTGGCCAACGGCGTGCACATCGCGCCCGGCGACGGCGTGGGCACGCTCACGATGAGCAACCTGACACTGAATGCCAATACGGTCATCGAATGGGAACTCGGCAGCGGCACCAATGCGGCAGGGGTGGACTACGATCTGCTGCACGTGACCGGCAGCCTGACGCTGCCCGGGCCGACCACCAACCTGGTTGTGGCCGTCGCGGACACCAGCAAGGGGTCCACCCAGGCCAACGGCGCCCGGTTTACGATCATCGACTGGACCGGCGCCAACCCGCTCACGAACCAAACATGGTCGGTCTCGAACAGTTCGCCTGCCACACTGGACACCAGCACTGCCATGGTGCAGGTCAACACCACGGACAAGAAGATCTACCTGAGCGGACTGAAGAGCCTCGGTCGGAGCGGATCGATGGTGATCTTCCGCTAGGAGCCGCTGATCAATGACGAACGGAACCGCCATGAACCTTGACAAGTCATTCCCCCGCTACACCGAACACGATCCCCTCGTCCCTGTTTGGTGCGTAACACCTGGAAAGGGCGCCTGCATCCACCGTTTCTTCGACACGTCACCGATCAGCCCTTCCGGGAAACGGCTCGCCCTATCCAGATTTCCCTTCGAGGATCATGAGCCCGAAGCCGGCGATTTCTGCGAAATCGTCGTGATCGATCTTGAGACCGGCAAGGAAAACGTCGTTGCCAGGACCTGCGGGTGGGAACCTCAGTTGGGTGCGAACATCAACTGGGGCGGTTCCGACAATGAACTTTATTTCAACGACGTAGACACATCCACCTGGAAACCGTTTGCCTGGAAACTGGATGCAAAGACAGGCGAGAAGACGCGCATGGAGGGAACCGTCTACCACGCCTCTCCCGACGGCCGGTGGCTGATCTCCGCCAACATGACCACCATGTGCAAGACACAGCCCGGTTACGGCGTCAAGATACCGCGTGACAATGCCCGCATGAATATCGGCCCTGTCGCAGACGACGGATTTTATCTCACTGACACCAAGACTGGAAAATCACGTTTGCTGCTTTCCCTCAAGGATGCCTTCAGCAAAGCAACCCCGCGCATCCAAGTCGGCGAAGAGATCCGGAAATCGGAAGTCTACGGATTCCACAGCAAGTTCAATCCTCAGGGTGACAGGCTCATGCTCAGCATCCGCTGGTTCCCTGCAAAGGATAAACCGCGCTGGGACATGTTCCGCGAGGCGGCCCAGGAAGTGCGTTACGCCTGGGTGACGCTCAAACTTGATGGCAGCGAACTCCATTGTGCGGTCGGCCCGGAACAATGGGACAAGGGCGGACACCATGCCACCTGGTTCCCGGACGGAAGACGCATTTCCATGAATCTGACCATCGACCGCGATGAAGTTCGCTTCGTACAGGTCAATCATGATGGCAGTGATTTACACAAGATGCTCGATACGGTTATTGGCTCAGGACACCCGACTGTCCATCCCGACGGCAAACACCTCATCACCGACAGCTACGGATACGATTGGGACAAGTGCGGCTGCGAAGATGGTACCATTCCCCTTCGGTGGATAGATATTGCTACCGGCGCTGAAGAGAGGGTTGTCAGGTTCAACACCAGGCATCCCTATATTCCTCATGCGGTTCTGAGGATCGATCCGCATCCTGCCTGGGACCGCACCTGGCGCTATGTGACCTTCAATGCCTTCATGGGCGGGACACGCCGCGTCTATATCGCGGATATGAAAGAGATGATCGGGTAACCGTGTCCCTTCAGCAAACCAGCGAAGAAAAGCCGAATGAAAAAGAACACGCCACTCAAAGCCATCACCTACACGGCCATTAACAAAGTCGAGGTGCGCGAGTACGCGCTGGGGGAGGTCGACCCGACCGATATCGTCGTGCGCACTCGCTACACCATGGTCTCGTCCGGGACCGAACTGCGGGTGCTGGGCGGGCACTACGGGGCCAAGGACAAGTACCCGCTCGTTCCCGGCTACTCCTCCGTGGGCGAGGTCGTCCAGGTCGGGCCGCAGGCGACCGGGTTCCGGGTCGGCGACCGCGTCTCCTGCCGCAATCCCCGGCCGCTGCCGGGGGTCAACTCGATGTGGGGCGGCCAGGCTGGCTTGCAGGTGCAGACCACCGCCGGCGAGGATCGTCCGGTGCTGCTGCCGGCGGGCGCCAACTTGATGGACTATGTCACGGCCGAGGTCTCGGCCATCAGCCTGCGCGGGGTTATCGCCGCCGATCCGAAGCCGGGCGAGACGGCGGTGGTGCTGGGGCAGGGCCTGATCGGCGCGTTTTCCGCCGCGTGGTTGAACGCCCGCGGCTGCCGCGTCATCGTCGCCGACCTTGAGGACGGGCGCCTGGAGCGCGCCCGCAAGTGGGCCGCCGCCACCGTCAAGGTGTCCGAGCCCGACGCCGAGGCGCGCCTCCAGGCCCTGTGCAACGGCGGCGCCGATATCGTCGTCGAAGGCTCCGGCAGCCCGCAGGGCGCGCTGCTGGCCTACAAATTGATCCGCCGCAAACCGCAAAACTACAGCAAGGAGTACAAGGTCGAGCCGATCCAGTTCTATCACGGCGACTGGCCGCGGCTGGTCATGCAGGCGAACTACATCGCGCCCGTCACGATCGACCCCTTCGGGTTCTTCCCCGGCGAGGGCGTCACGATCCTGGCGCCCAAAGACCGCGGCGTGGAGGACCGGCAGCGGGCCGTCGAGCAGTTCCGGCGCGGCACGCTCAAGGCGGCTGATTTCGTGCAGAACGTCGCGCCTGCGCGCGACGCGGCAGCGGCCTATGCCGCGCTGCGCGACGACAAGAACAACAACTTCTCGTTGGTCTTCGACTGGGAAGCGTGAAAAAAGGAACGATGATGACAATGCGTGGTTCTGTCAGTCTGGTTGGCGTTCGTCTACAGGTGAGTCTGATGACCGTGAGCATGCTCCTTCTGCTGACGATCTCCCAGACTACTCTCGCTGAGGAGAAGGATGCGACGAAGATCGCGCCATCTGCCAGCAAGGAGTCTTGGGTGAACATCTCCGAGGAATTCTTCAAACGGATTGGAGCCGACGCCGAGGCTTTTCCTACCTACCGACGCAGTTGCCTGGGATTGATGGTAACGCCCATCGGCGACATTGTGATTCTGGCCGCCAGCCAGGGTGTCTGCGTTTCAAGGGATCAGGGCGCCAACTGGTCTGTGGTCGAAAACAACAAGCTCAAGGGCAGGTGCAATGACGGATTCAGCTTTTCGCTCGCGTATCCTTACGATGGGCGGATGATGTTCGTTTGTTACGACGGCGCCGGTGGCATCTCCCTCGACGGAGCCAAGACATGGCGTCCGTTTGCGCAGTCGATCCGCGGTTTGGAGATCGCCGATGTCGACTGGGGCGATCCCGACCCGAAGACACTATTCGGATGGCTGCATGAGCCGTATTTCACCGTTCTCAGCGTTGACGGCGGCAGAAGTTGGCGACAACTCTACAAAGATGCGGAGACAGGCAAAAAACCGGTCTTCGACAGCATCGGCGTCATAGACGGCAAGACCCTGATACGCCAGCATGTTCGACCACGGGACGGCGGCATCCAGCAAAAAGGCGGGATCGAGTTGTCGACGGACGCGGGCCAGACCTGGAACCGGGTGGCGGACTACACGGTTCGCGGTTTTCGTCCGGTGCATTACGGCAAGAATACATACTTGCTTACGACCGCAGGCGTGGTCGTCACGACCGACGGGAAGGATTGGCGACTGTGTGGCGAGGGAGCGGAAAGCGCTATTTATGGTCCCTACTTCGGCGAGAATGAGTTGGAGTTTGTTGTGGTCACGCCCAAATCGTTTCTGAAGACGGACGATGGCGGCAAGACCTGGAAGAAACTCGCTTCGTTCTTTGCCCCGCCTGGAGGTTTTAACCCCAGCAATTGGCGCTTCTGTTACTTCGGATGGGACCCCAGGCACAAGCTTCTGTACGCAGCTGCACTCGGAGCCTCGGTCTACCGCTTGCAGGTGGGCGATGGAGAACCGGCAGAGAGCCATGCAAACGGCCAACCGGCGACCCAAGCAAGATGACTGCCATGCCAGAACTAAAGTGGAAGACACACGCTGACTTGGCCATCCGAAAGACCCCATCCGTCGGTCGAGAGGACTACCTCGACCAGATGACCTTCCGGACCAACGCGCGCCCGCTCTTCACGGAGATATTCGGCCCCCTCATCGGATTGAAAGAAGAATGGGAAGAACAAGGCGCAACACCGGAGGAATTGGATTTCTCCGCCTTCTCGTATCGTTGCGAGGCGCGCGCCCATGTGCCCGTCAACACAGGCCGGAATGGCGGATATCCGGATGCGCTTATCGAAGAGACCGATGAGCATAAGATTTGGCGGGACGGACTGGGGCGAACGATGATGCTTCCCAAGAAAGTGGCGACGGTTGCGCTGCCGCTGGATTATCCCGTCAAGACCATGGACGACTGGCTGAAGATCAAACCGTGGTACGAGTTCTCGGAAGATCGCCTGCAGGGTGATTGGCTGACGACCGCCCGGCGGAGTGTGGAGGAGGGCAAGGTCGTATGGGTCTTGATCCCCGGCGGGTTCGACGAGCCGCGCCAGCTTCTCGGCGAAGAGGCGCTGTGCATGGCCTTCTACGACCAGCCAGAACTCATCCACGACATCTTGCACACCATCGGGAACACGGCGTTCAAGGTGTTGGAACGGGTCTCCAGGGAGGCGCAGATCGACCTACTTTTCGTCCATGAAGACATGGCGGGAAAGTCCGGCCCGCTTGTCGGGCCGGACCAGATTCGCGAGTTTATCGCGCCTTACTACCGGAAGATCTGGGAACTCCTGAAGGACCGCGGCGCCCGACTCTTCGATCAGGACAGTGACGGCAACATGAATCCGGTCATCGACGCCTTCCTTGATGCCGGTGTGAACTGTATGCACCCCATGGAGCCGGCCGCCAACATGGACATCGTCAAGGTCCGGGAGAAATACGGCACGCGCCTGGCTTTCTACGGAGGAATCGACAAGCACGTTCTCCGGCGTTCCCAACAGGAGATCGTGCAGGAATTGGAATACAAGATTCCGCCAATGGTCAGAACGGGCGGATGCGCCCTGGCGCTGGATCACCGCATCACCAACGGCACACCGCTGGAGAACTACCGGTTCTATGTGCGGAAGGTCTGGGAAATCATCGAACGCGAAACGGCACGATAGCCACAGCAGGGCCGGGCATCGGCTTGTGCGTGGCGTTGGCTGTCGGACGTTGGACCTTATTTCAAGCGAGGAGAATGCATCATGTCGACCTCTGTTCGGATACATCCCGAGAATCCAAAGATCTTTGATTGATTAGGAGAACGCATGAACCGAAAGAGCCTTGTCTGTATGTCCCTCATCCTGTTCGCCGCCGCCGCCGTCGCCGCGCCGCCGAGCGGTCCAATCGTCGAAGACTTCGGGTGGTGCACGGTGGAATTGCCGGGCGACTCCGTGTGGGTCGGCGAACCGTGCCGGGTCCAGGTCGATCTCAAGAACGTGGACGCCCCCTCGACGCTCCAGGTGGAGTTGCAGGGGGCGAGACCGAACGGTGTCTACATCGGCACGCTGGCCAAGGCCGAGCCCGTTGAGGTGAGCGCGCCCGGCCGCTCCACCTTTACCTTCACGCTGGACGCGGCGGCGTATTGGGGCGAACCGGACCCCATGAGAAGGCCCGGCAGAGTCGGCGCCTTTGTCTCTCTCGCCCCGAAGGCGTCGGCCGTCGCCGCCCGCCGCCTCGCCCTGACCCGCGATGTGAGCGTACGCGCCGACTCTAGGAAGGCACCGCCCGCCGCGACGGCCACCCCGGCGGCCGCTCCGACGACCCCGCCGGAGCCCGTCTCCAAGACGGTCAAGGCGGCGGACTGGTGCGAACTCACCTACACCGATCCGGTGGACTTCGTCAAGCCGGTCGCCATGACGATCCGCCTCTCCGGCATCAAGGCCCCCACCACGCTCAATGCGCATCTGCGTTGCACGGACAAGGCCGGCAAGGACGCCATGCTCGCCCGCGCCGCACCGATCGAGGTGAAAGGCGACGGCGATTATGCCGTCACTTGGAAGGTCGTGCCGAAGGAGGGCATGCAGGCCATGCGGGTGGTCGTCTTCCTCGCGCCCGGCGGCGATTGGGCGAAGCAGACCGCGATCATGGAAGGGCCGGCCATGGCGTTCCCGGGCTGCCGTCCGATCCAGCCCGCCAGCAGCAGCCGGCGCCCGCCCGCGGGCATCAGTTACCGCAAGAGCTGGTTCCACGTCATGTCCCGTGCGGAGAACTCCCTCGTGGAAGGCGAGGAGTGGTCGCCGTCGGTCGAGTACTACCTGGACCCGTCCGAGGACTGGGGCGGCACGACGTTGAAGTTCGCCGCCTACGGCCCCTGGGTGGACAATCCCGACGGCGTCCACCAGAAGCAGAAGGGGCACATGGCCGCCGGGCAGGTCGTGCGCTACGTGGGCCTGCCGGTGGGCCGCGGGCGGGTTGATCTAAAGTGCCTGCCGGGCAAACTTGCCGCACAGAACGGGCTTGTGTGCGTCGTCTCTTTCATGGGCACCGACAATCGAAACTGGCCGTGGGAAATGCGCGCGAGCAGCCCCTGGATGGAGCCGGTAGAGAAGTCCTACTGCCTGGTGTGCGACAAGCCGGCGCGCCTGTTCACCTACGCCGAGCCGGTCGTGATCAACGCCGTCGTGAAGGACGCCAGCGCCAAGGGCGAGTCCCGGTCAATCAAATTCAAGGTTCTCGACACGACCGGCGCGACGGTGGCCTCGGGCGAGGTGCCGTTCACGGTGGGCGAACCCGGGCAGGTGGTGCCGATCAAGGTTGACACCGCGCGTCGCGGCGTGATGGCGTTGGAGACCGACGTCGAGGGGTGGGGCAAGCGCTCGACCACGTTCGCACGCATCCCGGACGTGTCGGCCGCGACCCGAGGCGAACCCACCAAGTTCGGCATGACCTATACCGGCCTGCCGGCCGATCCGGCGCGCATACGCCAGACCTTCAGGGCTGCGCGCATGCTCGGCTTCAGTTCCTGCCGCGTCATGACCGCGCTCTCCTACTGGGTGCCGGCGCGCGGGGAGTACCGCGTCGAGTCGCTGGACCGCACGATCGACATCGCCAATGCCGAAGGCATCCGCCCCTGGATGTGCTTCACCGAACCGCCCCCCTGGCTGCAGCAGTTGCCGGTGGCGAAACCTGCGGCCTTTGCGCCCTTTCCCTTCGATGAGGGAGGCTGGCGCGAGGTCGTGGACACGCTGGCGCGGCGTTGGAAGGGAAGAATCGGCGGATGGGAATGGCTCAACGAGATCGTCCCCGGCAACCTGTGTGCGGATCCGGTCGCCGATTACATCCGGTACTGCGAAATCGGTTCCAAGGCCTTGAAGGCCGCGGACCCGCAGGCCCTCTCGATCCTGGCGGGCGGACTGTGGCCCCGTAACTTCCGCACCGCGTTGCTCAAGGCCGGCGTCGGCGAGTGGATCGATGTGTTGCCCGTCCACTACGGCGACGGCATGGCGATCGTCGATGCGCGCGAGGACGTCGAGACCGTTGGGCGCCCGAAGATCGCGATCTGGGACGACGAGACCGCGCAGGGCCTCTCCACGTGGGATGTGCCGACGGCCGAGGCCATTCAGCCGACGATCCAGTGCGACTGGATTCTCAACAATTGGGCCGACGAACTGACCGCGGGCGCCGAGCGCATCGTCTACTTCGGCGGCACGCCCGACCCGTGCGGCAACTGGTCCTACCTGCTGGCCGACATGCAGCCGCGCCCGGCCGGCGCGACCGTGGCCGTCTTCATCAGCAAGCTCCATGGCGCCAAGCCGCTCGGCAAGTTCCACGGCGTGCCGCACGGCATCTTCCACGCCTTCGAGCGCAATGGGAAGGCGATTCTGATCGCATCGACCGACGCCGAGCCCGCCGGCGGCAGCGGCGATAAGAAGGCCCAGCCCTTCACGTCGTCGACGGATACCGTATCCCTGCGCCTCGCGCTCGGCGCCGGCCCGTTCACGCTCACGGACTATCAGGGCAACGAGACCACACTCGAGGCCCGCAACGGCACCGTGGAACTTCCGCTGAGCGCGCGGCGTGTGTTCATCGAGGGAGCCGACTTGGATGCCGTCAAGGCCTATGCCGCACCGGCCGTGGTCGACGGCACGCCTACCGTGCTCCCCAAGGCGTCTTCCACGGTGACCATCCTGAAGGGCAGCGGGGCGCAAGTTCCGCTGGAGTTCCGCAACCTCTTCGACCGCCCGATCCAGGCCGAGGCTCGGATCAAGGCGCCCGAAGGGTGGCCCGCGCAGAAGCCGGCGGCGATCGAAGTGCCGTCGGGCGGACGCTGCCTGGTCAACGTGCCGATCACGCTGCCCGAGGGGGGACACGAGGGGCTCGTCGTGGCGGCGGTGGACGTGACGTACCGCGACACCAGACTGCCCGTGGCCGAGAAGCGGCTGGCGCTCAACGTGATCTCGCCCGCTTCGCTCGGCAACCTGCTGCGCAACCCCGGCTTCGAAACGTCGGGCGCCACGCCGGGTGCGGCCGCCGAATGGTCCCTGGCGCCGGGATCCTCCCGCGTGTCCTCGATGGGCCTCGGCGTGGGGCTGGGGGGCTGGGTGATGAAGTTCGCCGGCAGCGGCTGGCCCAGCGTCGTGCAACGCGTGACACTCCATCCGGACCAGACCTACCTCTATTCGGCGTGGATCTGGAATACCGACATGCACGCCGGCAGCAACATCGGGCTCGAGATGAGCGACGGCACCAAGAAGACGCTCTACACAACGCACGTCTTCGACGCCGGCGAGAACTCGGGCGGCTGGAAGCTCTTCTCCTGCCATGTGCAGGGCGACCCCAAGTTGGCCGCCATCACCGCTGTGCCGACGGCCAACGGGAAGGGGCAAGCGCTGTACGACAACGTCCGCCTGACCGTGTACGAGGGCACGGACTTCGCCGCCGAGTGCCCGCGTCTGGCGGCGCCGGTGGTCGTGGACGGCAAACTCGACGAGTGGACCAAACCGTGCCCGCTCCCGCTCCTGTCCGCGAACCAGCTCGTCAAGCTCGACCCGGCCTACGCCTGGACGCCGTCGAACCTCTGCGGGGCGGTCTACCTGGCGTGGGACGAGCACAACCTCTACGTGGCCGCTGAGGTGGTGGACGATGTCCACGTCGCCAATGAGACGGACGAGCGCACGATGTTGGACGACAGCCTCGAACTGGCCTTCGAACCCATGCGCGGCGTGTCGGGCGAGGCCGCTTCTTCGCTCCTGCAGATCTCCGCGGCCAGCCCGCACGGCGGCAGCGGCAAGCACACGCTCTATCGCCCCGCGGAGCACGCCGGCGGGCTCACGGCCGGGCATCTTGCGCGGGACTCCTCGGTCTGCGAGATTGCGGTGGCGCGCGCCGGGTCGGTCACGACCTACGAGCTACGCATCCCCTTCGCGCAACTCGGCACGACACCGGCGCTCGGCGCGAAGATGGGCCTGGCGATCCGGCTCAACGACAACGACGGCGCGGGCCGGAAGGCATTCATGACCTGGGGCGAGGGACTGCACCCAGCCTGGAACCCCAAGCGCTTCGGCGTGGTCACGCTGGCGCCGTGAAGCCGTGGAAAAGAAGGATGAATCACCCATCACGAGAACATGGTTTTGTTCCGTTCTGGTTCTGGAACGGGAAGCAGGATAAACGCGAAATTTCCAGGCAGATCAGTCTAGCCGCGGAAAGCGGGCTCCAGGGGCTGGCCATTCACGCGCGGGAAGGCAACCGTACTGAATATCTTTCCGACGAATGGTTTGAGCTTGTTGGACACGCCTGCGCTGAAGCCGAGAAACACGGGCTCAAGATCTGGATCTACGATGAGGAAGGCTATCCCAGCGGCACGGCAGGAAACAAGATTCAAGCGCTCAATTCCGAATACCGCCAGAAACGGCTGGGCTTTCAATATGTAACCGCGCGGGAAGCCAGGGCATTTCCGAATGTGATCCGGGTCTTCCGGGTGTCGGCATTGGACCGGCCGGTCAGTCCCGACGCGGTCCCCGCTGATGATACCGTGCTGGTGTTCCACAAGAAATACCTGGATAGCTATGTCGACACCCTTGATCCGGAAGTCACAGGTCATTTCATACGTCTCACGCACGAGGAATACCGGAAGCGGCTGGGGCGCTATTTCGGCCGGACCATCACCCACTTCTACACCGACGATGTCAACCTTTACATGGAAGGGGACAACGGCCTGCCGTACACCAACGCACTCGACGATCGATTCCGCCGGGAATACGGCTACAGCCTGCTGGACAGACTGCCCGCGCTGGTCGAGGATCTGCCAGGGTACCGACAGATACGCATCGATTATTACCGGCTCCTCCTTGCCATGTTCCTGTCAAACTTCGTGAAGCCCCTGTGCGAATGGTGCGAAAGAAACGGGGTCAAACTCACCGGACATCTGCGTGGAGACGAAGGTCCGCTACGACTATCGATCGCGCAGTATTCGTCCACCATGCCGTTCTTCGAGCATGAGCATATTCCGGGGATCGACGATTTCCTGCTCCGGATGCCGGATTGTCGATATCTCAAGAGGCTTCAGAACCCGCGGGGGCTGTATCCGATGGTCCTGTACAAGCAGGTGGCCTCGGTAGCGAACCAACTCAAGGGCGGAGTCTGCGGCGCCGAAAGCATGGCCTCATGCGGATGGGGCTATCCGTTACGCGAGCAAAACGCCCAGTTGAACTTCGAGACCAGTATGGGGATAAACCTGATCACCCCCCACTTCTTCGGATATGCGACGGAAGGCGTAGGCAAAACCGACCATCCACCCAGTTTCTTCTTCCAGCAGCCATACTGGAAACATTACCGAATCCTGCATGACAAGTTCTCCCGAGTCTGCCAACTAGCGAAACGCGGGCAATACGGCGCCCGGACGCTGGTGCTCTACCCGATGTCCGACGCCTGGGCCCATGTCGGTGGCGCATCGATCGACCCCGCTTTAAAGCCCAGGATCAAGACGGACGGTGAAGAGCGGCTGGCCGGGTTCGGGAAGCAGATTGCCGAACTGGTTTTCTTCCTGGTGCAGAACCACATCAGTTTTGATTTTGGTGATGAGGATATTCTGGCCGCGCACGCCAAAGTACGCGGCAGCGAATTTCGTATCGGGAAGATGGCCTACGATCATGTGGTTGCGCCAAGTGCCACCTACCGGAACTCCACAACGGAACTGGTAAGGAAGTTCGTGAAGAATGGAGGCAACCTGGTTCCGCTCGCAGCACGAGGGTGGAAGCGCCAGCTCTTGAATCAACTCGAACCGGATATCCAACTGAACGGCGGACATTCCGAAATCGCCGTCCACCCCCGGTGGCTCAACCGGAAAAAGGAATTTCTCATCAGCAGTTTGTCGCCAAAACAGGAGACCATCACCCTCCCGGTGGCCTACCGGCGCTATGCAATCCTCGATCCGGAGTCCGGCAAAACACTCGGAAAAGCAACAGCAGGCAAGCTTTCGCTGCCTCCTTTCGCCTGCGTGTATCTGCTCCCGCAACAGGCGCAAAAGGCGGGTGACACCGGAAAATTGCCAATCAAGGAAAGCCTTTTCCAGGAGCTTGGCCGCAAGCATCGCGTGAAATTGTGCAACTGGGCGATCCGCGCGGAGCACGAAAACGTGATGCTGCTGGACTGTTGCCAGGCCGACGGAGAACAGCAAACCCTGAGCCAACTCCGTACGTTGCCGAAGCCACCCCGGGAAATGACATTCACGTTCAACGTGCCACCCGGCGCCATGGTTCGCCGACTGCTCGGGGAACGACTGGACAGCTATCGGATCCGGGTGAATGGGAGTGAAGTTCAGATTGACACGAACTATCGCCACCCGGCGACCCGGTGCCTGCAATCCGTAGTTCTGAATCAACTCGTCACCGTCGGCGCCAACGATATCACGATGTGTCCGACGGACATCCGACCTGAGAATTTTTACCTGACAGGCGATTTTGGCGTTACGCTTCGCAATCAAAGGGATTTGGGATGGCACGCCAGGCTTTGCGCTCCGGCCAGGCTCACGCTGGGGAATCTGGCGGCGCAGGGGCTTCCCTTCTACTGGGGCGCGGTGCGATACGCCACGGTATTGCGCAACAATCCCCGCAGGGAAATGGCCTGGATCGATCTTGGCGGAGTTGACGGTTCTATCGATCTGTTCGTTGACGGGAACCAAGTCGCCTCAAGGCTCTATCCCCCTTACCGGGTATACCTCGGTGACCTGAAACTCCGCGCGGGAACGCGGATCGAAATCCTGCTGCACAACACGGCGCAGAACTTCTTTGGCCCGCACCGCTGGGATGAGCTCGAGACGGCCATGATGCATGTCACCGGGAAGCCCTTCGGACTACATGACAAGTTCAAGGTTAAACCGTTCGGACTCCATAGCCCCGTATCGCTTGGACCTCGATGAGTTCCAATCCATTGACGAAGGAGAAGAGAGATGGTCAAGATAACCAGAATCACTGTGCCGGTGGTGGAGCCGGTGGAAGATGCCAATATCATCCGCCACTATGCGATCCAGAAGGCTGCCTGGATCTGGCATCCGGATCTTGGGGTGGCGGATGAGGCGATGCTTCTGTTCCGAAACCGGTTCAGCGTCCGGCGGCGTCAGACCTTCGTCCTGCACGTCAGCGGCGACCAGCGCTACGAATTGTTCCTCGGTGACCAGTGTCTCTCCTGCGGGCCCGACCGCGGCGATCTGTGGCACTGGAGTTTCGCCTCGTACCGGATCACGCTGGACCCGGGCCGCTACACCCTGACGGCCAAGGTCTGGTGGATTGGCGACAAGGCGCCGCAGGCCCAGGTCACGCGGCGGGGTGGATTTATCCTGGCTGCCGAAGGACCCCTGGCCGCAGCCCTGGATACCGGAGCCGGGACCTGGCAGGTGGCCGCCTGCCCGGGATGGTCGTATGAGCGGAAGTACCAGCACCAGAACTATCATGTGGTCGGGCCGGCGTTCGAAGTCGACGGACGTGAACTGCACCGGCAGCCGCCTGTCTTCAAGAAAGCCGAGGTGGTGACGCCACCGCTGGCCTCCAACGGGTGCGGCGTCGTTTCGCCGGGATGGCAGTTGTTCCCGAGCCACCTGCCAGATCAGGTCCGTCAGGCGCGGAGTCCGGGGAAGATCCGGGCCGTGGCGTTGCGCAATGAATTGGGGTTGCTGCAGCCGGGCGACGTGGAGTCCCCGGACGTGCCGCGCTGGCAGCGGGTGCTGGAGGGCGGCGCTGTGCGCGTGCCGTCGCACACCACCTGTTTTGTTTTGTGGGACTTGGACGAGTACTACTGCGGCTACGAACAGATGGAGGTGGACGGAGGCCGCGACGCGCGCGTTTCCCTGGAATGGGCCGAATCGCTGTTCGAGCCGGGGCCGGCCGGAAGATACTCGTTGCCCAAGGGCAACCGCAACGAGGTGTTGGGCAAGTACTTCGTCGGATTCGGTCTGCATGTGACCGCCGACGGCGGGCGGCGCCGGAGCTACAGCGCTCCCTGGTGGCATTCAGGCCGATACCTGCTGCTGACCGTGCGCACGGCAGCCCAGCCGCTGACGATCCGGCGCTTGGGGTTCCGCGAGACCCGCTATCCGCTGGAGAATCGGGGCCGCTTCCGTTCCTCGGACCCTGCGGCCGACGCCATCATTCCGCTGGCCGTCCGCGGCCTCCAGATGTGTTCGCAAGAAACGTTCGTCGACTGTCCGTTTTACGAGCAGATGATGTACGTGGGCGACACGCGGCTGCAGATGCTCATCACCAACGTCATGACGGGCGATGACCGCCTCGTCCGGCGCGGGATCGAGATTCTCGACAGGTCGCGCTGGAAGACCGGATTTGTGGCCGAGCGATATCCGTCCCGCGATTACCAGTCGGCGATCACCTTCGCCATGATCTGGATGCTGATGGTGAACGACTACGCCTTGTGGCGCGACGATCCGGCATGGGTGAAGGCACGGCTGGTCGGCCTTCGAACCCAGTTCATCCATTTCCAGACCCTCGTGGGCGACGACGGCCTGTTGCACGGACTGCCCGGGTGGCCGTTCGTGGATTGGGTGCCCGAATGGGACAACGGCAACCCGCCGGAAGTGAAGGAAGGACGGCCGTCGTCGATTGTGAACCTGCTGTTCCTGTATTCGTTGCAGAAAGCGGCCGAGTTGGAGGATTGGTACGGCGCGCCGGAGTACGCGGCGCTTTTCCGGCGGGCGGCCGCCGCCACCACCGTGGCGGTGAAACGCCTATTCTGGAAGAGCGAGCGGGCGCTGATCGCCGATGACGCGGCCGGGAAGCGCTACAGCGAACACGCCCAATGCCTGGCGCTCCTCACTGGCCTGCTTTCGTCCCGCGACGAACAACGCTGCTTCCAGGCGCTTCTGGCCGCTCCCGACTTGGTCCGGACGACGGTGTATTTCTCGTTCTATCTGCTCGAGGTATTCCACCGGTTCGGGCGGGGCGACTTGATTCGCAAGAAGTTTGACGACTGGAAAGGTCTGGTCACGCAGGGATTCCGGACGCCGGTTGAGACGCCGGAGCCCGCGCGTTCGGACTGCCATGCATGGGGCTCGCATCCGCTCTTCCATATGCACGCCAGCCTGGCAGGGGTACGGCCGGGGGCGCCGGGCTTTCGGCACGTGCGCATTGCGCCCACACCGGGCGGTCTGGAACAACTGGAGAGCAAACTGCCGCACCCGAACGGCTTCATTGAAACGCGGTTGCGCTTCGAGTTGGGCGGCACGCGTTGCCTGGCGCGCATCACGCTGCCGCCGCGCGTCACCGGAGTGATGGTCTGGCGCGGCCGGGAGCACCCGCTCGCGGCCGGGAAGGAAACGGTGGTGAGAGCGGAATGAAGCAGGGAACGAAGCCGATAGAATGATCGGAAGGAAGTTTAGAATGGACAAAGGTTATCTGC
>Ga0118677_10005415_pt1 | contig 22330 bp, 15 predicted proteins | sample AliMusrvi5mmetaG_FD_86154 | JGI IMG/M metagenome (GOLD analysis project Ga0118677, IMG submission 86154)
GCATAAAATGAATTAACTGATTCTTTGCGAAAGAAAAATACAGAAAGAGCCCAAGAGATGATTACCTCGATTTTATACTTGGTTTTTTGAGGGTCTCTTGGATCGTTGATCCTCTTCAATAGGTGTCGAATTTTCAGGTGTTTAAGGAATCGAATGAATTTGGCTACGGAAAAATCTAGCGGTTCTGTTGAAGGTGGCGCTTTACATTTGAGGTTGATCATGAGAATCTCTTAGTTATAAGCTTTGTTTTGGTGGGACACGGCTGTAGGTCTGTATTTGCAAATCTGGTTAGGTTGGTCGCCATTTTAGATTTTCAAATTCAACTTAAGTCGTTAAAAATGAGAATATTATATACCATGACAAGTCTTTTTTTGAACAAAAAAACGCCTCTAAATGTATGTTTAGAGGCACTTTCTTTAGAAAAAAATGTAGAGCAAAAGACTATCAATTCTAAAGTCCTGGAAAACAGGTAGTGGATCTGTTGGATGAAACTGTGATCAGAATGTCTTTCTAAATTTCTTCATAGAGCAAGAAGAATAATGTTTTTTTGAATCCTTATTCCTCGAGGGAAGTTCATCTCACCCACAATTGCAGCCGATATTCAAAATCACTATACAATTTCTTGCTAGGATTGACCAAAATCCGTAGAGTAATGCCAATTTTTACTAATCAAAGATTTTACTATGAGAAACCTTTTTTCTTCCGATACGTATAGCCTAAAAAAAAGTACGACGATCCTGAGCCAAACATTCCATGCTTTTTCTAAAAAAAAAGGCAAGCTCCCCTTATCTACACAGGAGCTAATAGAAACGAACCTGTTTCTTTTGCAGGAGCAGATCCTTAAAAAAGACAAACAAAAGGCTACAACTCTTGCAAAACAGGCAGAAGCTCTTTCAGAGGCTCACCTGAAGAAAAATCAAATAGAAAAGATCCGAGATGGATCCCTAGTGCTTGTTATGGCTTTATGTGCGGCTATTGTGATCCGGCAGACATGGTTTGAGCTCTATGAGATTCCTACTGGTTCTATGAGACCTACCCTTAAAGAGAAAGATAGGCTTTTTGTTTCAAAGACAAATTTTGGCATCAACATCCCCCTAACGACAAGCCACCTCCTATTTGATCCCAATCTTGCACAAAGAAATGGGATCTTTGTCTTCACCGGTGCGAATATGGATATCCGGGATGTAGACACCACCTACTTCTATATTTTCCCCGGAAAAAAGCAATACATCAAACGTATGATGGGCCTTCCCGGAGACTCCCTCTATTTTTACGGAGGACAAATTTACGGGATGGATAGCAAAGGTAATGACATAACTCAACTACTCCAGCCTAAAGGCCTTGAAAAGATAGAGCACATTCCATTCATTTATTTTGAAGGAAAAACGATCATATCTCCACAAACATCAACCGGAATGTCTTCCTCTGTTACTTTCTACCAAATGAATGAACCTGTAGCTCGCCTTTCTCTAAATGGTCAAAACCAAGTTAAGGGAGAGATGCTAAGCATCTGTGAAAGCCCAAATAATTGCCAACTTCCTGTTAAAAACTACTCTGACCTATGGGGATTTAAAAACTTTGGGATGGCTAGAATTTTAACTCAGGACGAAGCTAAGCTACTTAGCGATGAAATACTCGATCCGAAAGACCAAAGCTCCTATTATCTAGAAATCAAGCACCATCCCTCTTTAAAATCTGCAAAACTTTCTCGCGATGAACGAGGACGCCTAAGACCTATTTTAGGTCTTAGCTCATCACTACTAGCTCTTAATGAAACTCACCTTAGAGCAATTTTTAACAATTTGTATACCGCAAGGTTCCATGTGAAAAATGGCTTTGCCTATAGATATGGGGCATCACCCCATCAAATTGGAAAAGGATCCTTTCTACCTAGACTTACAGGTGTTCCTGATGGCACCTATGAGTTCTATTACGGAAAAGCCTACGAAGTACTTTGGCAAGGGATTACTAAAGAGCTGCCCCCATCTCACCCCCTTTATACCTACTCTCCAGAAAGGGTACAGCTGCTTTATAACCTTGGCATTGAGTTTGACACACGGTTTTCTCCGCAGACGCGATTTAACCCTAGCCCCTCACGCTATACCTATTTTAAAGAAGGACAGCTTTATTTAATGAGCGCTCCCATCTTCACAAAAGAAGATCCCCTCCTGCAAAGCTTCCTTGCCAGAGAAAGGCAGAAGCAGCAAATGCAAAATCTTCAATATCCATATCTCCCTTTTGAGGATAATGGCGCGCCCCTTCTAGCAGATGGATCTCTCAACAAAGATCTAATCGCGCAAAATGGAATTACCATCCCCCCTAAAATGTACTTAGCGCTGGGAGACAACCACGCCATGAGCGCTGATAGCCGCGACTTTGGATTTGTTCCTGAAGACAACCTGAGAGGAGCTCCCGACTGGATCTTCTGGCCCTACGGGCCCAGATGGGGATATCCCGACCAGCCGACTTACCCATTTTTCAATCTACCACGAACTGTGGTCTGGGGAGTGCTAGCTATAGGATTTGGGTTTTACTACGTAAGATTTAGAAGAAAAAACAAACTTCCTCTTCCTATTTCGAAAAAGGACAACAAACTTTAAAGAAATTATGGCAGCAGCTATTTATCCAGGAAGACCTCAAGTTACTTTCCTACCAAGAGATGCAAATGTAACTCTTGGTAGGAAAGCCATGGAGATGCTTCATACTAGCGTAAAGACAGCAGTAAAAGTTGCAGGTTTTGGCTCAATAATCCTCAACGGATTTATCCTTGCTGACATGGTAGTTTCTCTAGACAAGGTCTACCCCTATTCTTCCTTTGCTACAGTTCCTCTATATTTTTGTGTAAGCTATGAGGTTAATGCAATTTTTTTTTCACTTATAGATGCGATGGAGAGTTAGGTCCTAAGCTACCTTGCGAATAATTTAAGCCAATTTTTCCTAGCTGACAACGATGAAGAGCCTTCGGCACAGAGCGGACAGTCCTGATCCCATAATTGAATTTCTTTTTCCATTAACGAAATAACATCGTAGCCTTTAAAAGAAGACCCACCAGAAAAATTCCCTATCACAACGAGAGGATTTAGAAGATTTGCTTCTTTGCCTTCTATAGCTTTTAAAACTTAAAAAAAACTACCCCGACTATATAAGTTATCAGCACAAAACAAGACGTTCTCATTTTTTTGGATGTCAAAAGGGAGATCGGGGCAAATGTGGTCATGTCACTTTCCCTTTACCCGTGAGGAATCAAGGCAAACATGTATGGACACTATGGTGGCGGCAGATTCGGAAAAAACTTCCAGTGGCGCTTGCAGCGCATTTCCGGGCGACGAAAGTCGATCCTTTGAGTAGACGCAAGTCTACTTATTGAGATAGGGGGATTCCTCCTTCTCGGGCTTTGTTGGCGAGACCCCAACACACGAACCGTCGATAACACTGCTTGATCGACGTACTGTACCTGTCTATGAAATGTGTAGATTTGTATAGTTATTTAGAAGCGGCAGGACTAGATTACGCGTTACTGCAAATTTACACTGAAATAACTCTGCTAAACAAAATCCCATACTCAACCCAAATGGATGATAGGTAACAACCCAATCCGGTTTTGTTGTTAACTCTTGGCTCGCCTGCCTAAATAAGCTCAAGCAAACTTCCCTTAGTAAATCGGGATTAGATACTATGTAATTACTATTGAAGTAAAAATCAGAATGCTTTCCAGATAGAGAATATTCTGCATGTGGACCATGACCTGAATATTTCCAAATAAATTTTTGTTGAATAAAAAGTGATTCCCAATCTTCTTTTTCGAGTTGCCCATTTAGAGGAGAACTTAAAAAAAACCTAAATAAAGGAAGGTAAAAAAGATTCCGATTTTACCTATCCGCTTCTTGACCGCTTTTTCTTCTAAAAATCCAGAGGTCTTCTGCATTGATGAATATCCAGTTTAACAGCCTATGTAAGAATATATTGTAATCTTCCTGCTATTTTAAAGGCCGACTTAAAAGTCGGCCTTTAAATAAATCTATACTGGATAAATACGCAGAGAAAGAACAGCAGGTTCTCCATTAAGATCCACCTCTACACCTTCAAGTTCGTCTACGAACTCTACATGTAGAGCTAGGACTTCGTGACAGATATATTCCTTATGCTTTTCAAAGCTTGCTTTAACCCGCGAGCTTGTTTTTAGGTGTAGAGAAATCCGGTCAGCTACAGCAAAACCATCTTCCCGTCTCATGGTGTTAATCTTATTAACAAGCTCACGAGCTAGACCTTCAAGGAGCAGCTCTTCAGTAAGTGCTGTATCTAAAACAACGGTGATATCTTGAGAAGAAAGAGCAATCACTCCTTCTAACACTTTTCTTTCTACAGCCACATCTTCAGGGGTAATCTCAATCTTTTCCCTTTCCACCTCTACTATCACATTTTCTGCAGAAAGGAGTTTGTTAAGTTCAGCTCTGGTAAAGGCGCTAATCCTTTTCTGCACTCCGTTCATAAGCTTACCTACTTTCTTACCAAGTAAACGGAAATTAGGCTTAGCAACAAGTTCTACAAAAGATGTCTCTTCTGCATGGAAAACCACATCTTTTACGTTGAGCTCATCAGCGATAAGATTTTTTTGCCTTTGCAGTGCGGCAAGGATCTCCGGATCTGCTGAAACTACATGCGCTTTTGGGAGAGGTTGCCTTACTTTACTCTTATGTTCTTTTCTTAACGCATGACCTGAGCTTACGACCACCTGAACCGCTGCCATTTCCTGCTCGAGGGATTCATTTCGACGTGCTCCATTATACGTAGGGAATTCACATAAGTGGACAGACTCAGGGTCATTTTCTGAGCGAAGTTCTCGGTAGATCGCATCACTTAAGAAGGGAATAAATGGGGCTGCGATCTTTGAGAGCTCCATAAGCACTGTATGCAGTGTCTCAAAGGCCTGCCTTCTATCTAAAGAGTCCATTTCAGACCAAAATCTCGATCTGCTTCGTCTGATATACCAGTTCGTCATCTGGTCGATAAATCCAACAAAAGGCTCTACAGCACGGCTTAAATCATACCCGTCCATAGCATCCGTAACTTCTTTTACTAGCTTTTGGAGCTGTGACAGGATCCACTTATCGATATCCGCTACTGGAGCTAAAGATTTTTCAGTTTTAGGATCCCACTTGTAGATCTTGGCATAGGTAGAAAAGAACACAAAGCTATTCCATAAAGGGATGAGCGCCTGTCTAACAACAAGCTCGACTCCTTTTTCTGAAAAGCGAAGGTCATCGGCTTGAACCGCCGGACTACTTAGAAGATACAGACGAATTGCATCGGCTCCATACTGGTTGATGACGATCTCAGGTTCTGGGTAGTTCTTTAATCGCTTGGACATCTTAGTCCCATCTTCCGCTAAGATAATTCCATTAACAATGACATTTTTAAAAGCTGGAGTATCAAATAAAGCAGCTGATAGCACTGTAAGCGTATAGAACCAACCTCTTGTCTGATCGAGCCCTTCTGCAATGAAATCGGCAGGAAAGGCATTCATAGTAGATTCTTTATTTTCGAAAGGAAAATGATTCTGCGCATACGGCATCGAGCCCGATTCAAACCAACAGTCAAATACTTCCGGGATCCTCTTGAACATTTTTCCGTTATGCTCAAACTCAAGCCCGTCGATAAAATGGCGGTGGATGTCGTCTACTTTCTGCCCTACTTTTTCTTCCAAGTCTTTAACACTAGAAATAACCAGCAATTCACCATCTTCACTTTTCCAGATAGGTATTGGGGTACCCCAATACCTATTACGAGATACAGCCCAGTCTCTTGCATTTTCTAGCCACTTCCCAAAGCGACCATGCTTGATGTGCTGTGGCGTCCAATGAATTTGCTCATTGGCCTTTAGCATCTTGTCTTTGACCTTTTCTACCGAAATAAACCAGGTTCTTACCGCTTTATAGATAAGTGGAGTATCAGAGCGCCAGCAAAAGGGATATCTATGGTGTATTTGGGTATGATGAAAAACGCGGCCTTCTCCTTTAAGATGCTTGATAATTTCTTTATCGGCATCTTTCACATACAGACCTTCATAGTCCGCAACTTCCTTGGTAAATTTACCATTATGATCTACAGGACAAACAAGCTCTATCCCCTCTCTAAGGCATGCATAAAAGTCTACCTCACCAAAAGCGGGAGCTGAGTGGACAAGACCTGTTCCCTCTTCACTTGAGATACTTTCTTCTGCAATGATGCGGAAGGCATTATCTCTTGCTCTTTTGGCAAAATAAGGAAAAAGAGGTTTATATTTTCTATTAAGAAGCTTCTCGCCGGTACATGTAGAAACGACCTCATACTCTTCCGGATTTTTAAAATAGACACTAAGACGATCTTTACCGAGGATGTAGAACTGGCCTGTCTTCTTGTCTTTGATCTTGATATACTCTAGCTCCTTTTTTACCATGATCGCAAGGTTCGATGGCAAAGTCCAAGGAGTAGTGGTCCATACAAGCAGAGAAACATTGGATTCATCTTCTAGGGGAAATGTCACAGTAAGAGATGGATCATCTACATCTTTATAATTCAGATTTGCTTCAAAGTTCGAAAGTGGCGTTCCAAGCTTTGCAGAAAAAGGCATCACTTTAAATCCTTCATACACAAGACCCTTTTCATAAAGCTGTCCAAATACCCACCAGACAGATTCCATAAAGTCTTTGTCCATGGTACGATACGTATCTTCAAAAGAAACCCATCTTCCCATACGACTTACTGTTCTTTCCCATTCTTTGGTATAGCGCAAAACAATTGATCTACACTCTTCATTGAACTTAGCAATACCGAAAGACTCGATAGCCGCCGCCCCTGAAAGCTCTTTAGCCTTTTCAATTTCATTTTCTACAGGAAGGCCATGGCAGTCCCAACCAAAGCGCCTTGGGACCTGAAAGCCTTTCATCGTTTTGTATCTAGGAACTACATCTTTGATTGTACCCGCTAGGATATGACCATAATGGGGAAGGCCCGTTGCAAACGGGGGGCCATCATAAAAAGAAAACAAAGGAGCATCTTTCCTTTGCTCCATACTCTCTTTAAAAATATGCTTTAGTTTCCAAAGCTCTAAGATTCTTTCTTCTCTCTGAGGAAACGTTTCATCTGATCGTATTTCAAACATAGCGGGCATCCCATTTCTATAAAGTTTAGAGGTAAATTCTACTGATGCCGCCCTATAGTCTCAAGCAGTTAATGAGTCAGTTTCAAAAGAAAATGCTAGCCCCCCTCTATCATCTAACATCCTCAGGCTGATCATTTTACTAGTTAGCACTCCATATAGCTTATGTCCCAATTGCAAGTTACTTGCTGTAAGAGCTTTACTTATGACTCCTCTTTTGGTACCCTAAGGACTATTAAAGATTTAAAATATGTGATATAATCATCTACGGGGGTGTAATGGTATCGACTTGGAAGTAAAGTAATAGTGGCATGCGGAGGACGTCGGTTGGCCTCCTTAATCATCCGATAAAACAATAATTGCAGAACCTGAAATGGAACTACAAGCTGCTTAAAACCTAATAGTTTTAAGTTGCCGATAACCTAAAGCCTGATCAGGAGCTTTAGATCTTATCGTCATTAACCCTGATGTGAACTAGCTAATTTAAGACTTTTTGGGGCTAAGTTCGAGACAAAAAAAGACAAATGAGCCCCATGTGTGGCGTCTTCCATCAAGGCTCATTAACTAGAAGGCGATAAGCATGTAGTTTTGCCTTGCAGCCTTTTTTGAAAGCCACTTTCTGCTGATGCAATGCATGGGAAGTTTATCCATGAATCTTCTACTGTCCTAGTTAAGAAGTGTCCTATTGGATATTTTTTTGATCGAGCAATGAATACAATTGATCCAGGAACTCTGACAAACTTCTTATTGGCATCTATAGCTTTACAATACGTATAATTGCGTCCATCTTTACTTAAAGCGGAGACAATTTCTCTGCATAAAAATCCTCGGTCTACCGCCTGCTTAGGTCGACTAAAAAGCTTTAACGCCACGTCGTAAGAGACGCTTAAAACCCAAGCTACACAGGCAACAGCACAGCCCGCTCCATGCTTTTGAGTTACCGATGGGTACATATATCCTCCTTAAACAAGCCTCCCATTTGGACAGTACAAAACATAAGAATTTTTGAGAAACACCTTCGAATCTAAAGTTCTCTAATACAGCCTCTCCACCACCATTTAAGAGGTCCTCACCTTAAAAATTCCCGGCAAAGGGGTGAACGGCCCTTTGCACTCCCTCTACCTAAGCTCTGCCGTCCTTTCCCCTATCGATTGCGGCGATCTTACGCAAGTATAATGAATTGGAAAAAACCTCACATGCAGAAATCGTATTCTCAGAACAAGAAAGCAAAATTTCTAGCATTCCAAAGCTAAATCTCTGGTCAAATTTGTGGGTAAAGCTAGGATTACTATTATATAAAAAATTGTGCGAGGTGTATCTGTCATAGATACTCTGGTATTGGGCTTTATCAACAATATACTCATGGGTATTGTCTTCGGTAATTTCTACGACTTGACCAAGGCTTGGGTGGTATCTGTGATAAGCTTCAATCATTGCCCTATCTAAATCTTCAATTCTTAAAGCGGAATCAACGTCGATAAGATTGCAATTTCGCTGATCAACGCCTGAGGTAAGAATGAAAAAGTTCTGAATGCGTCTGTCCACCTCCAATCAAAATTTAGGCGTAAGTTTTACAACTGAAGACTTTTATTTTGAAGGATACCCGAAATCTGCGATTAACCAACTAGTAGTTGGCCAAATTATTATAACCACACTTTCTCTACAAATGAAAACAATTCAAACGGCTGTCGATAAAATGCTTTGAAATAATTACTGTAAGCGTGTTATGAAAAAAAATAATTTTCATACTATGGATCACTTGCTATGTCTTTTTTTTCAAAAAAAACCTCTCTGAATTTAGCAAAATTTTATAAAGCAATTACGTTTCTCCTAATAGCAGGGATTCCTCATGCTTCTGCAGATAACGTGGCAATTATTGGGGGATATGTTGATATCGCAAACCATCACCCTGCCTACGCAGCGTTTATTTCTCCGTCGGGAGACGTAGTTCCTTTGGTATTTTCTGGAGAAATGGCAACATCAGGAGTTATCCAAAGCGTATCCATGAGCGCATCCGGCAATAGTCTTATCGGAGGATTAACTGGAAGTGGCTTACCCTATGCAGCTCTTGTTTCACCTTCTGGCGATCTAAATGTTCTGACATTTAGCGGGGCAACATCCCTTCATGGAACCATCAACAGCGTTGCGATCAACTCCTCTGGCAACGGCATTATCGGAGGACGAGACACCACCGGACCTATCTTTGCAGCTCTTGTCCCCCCCTCAGGAAACCCGCTTAACCCTTTGCTATTTCCAACTCCCATTTTGTCGGGTGGAAACATTAATAGTGTCGCAATCAATGAATCTGGAAACTGCCTCATCGGAGGACAGGGTTACTATAGCTCTCAGCCAGCCTACGCAGCATTCGTCTCCCCTTCAGGTGCCATGACTTCTCTTACCCTGACAGGAGGTGTTGCGACAAATGGAACCATCTCCTCTGTTTCGATCAATTCCTCTGGAAATGGCATTATCGGTGGACGAGACCTCACGGGATCCCAATCTGGCTACGCAGCACTCGTTTCCTCTCCTGATACAGTGAATTCTCTTACCCTCACAGGAAGTATAGCGATAACGGGAAATATCTCTTCAGTTTCAATTAACTCCTCTGGAAATGGCATTATCGGTGGGCAGGACCTCACGGGATCCCAGCCAGGCTATGCAGCACTAGTCTCTTCTTCAGGGACAGTCACAGCTCTAATTTTACAAGGAGACATAACAACGAATGGAATCATCAATAGCGTCGCGATTAACGATAATGGAAACAGCATTATCGGTGGACAAGATCTTAATGGATCTCAGCCCGGCTACGCAGCCCTTATCTCTCCTTCAGGTACTGTGCATTCCCTACCACTCGGAACTAATATGCAGACGAGTGGAAACATCATGACTGTTGCGATTAACTCCTTTGGAAACGCTATTATCGGAGGACAAGATCTCAACGGATCCCATCCCGCCTACGTAGCACTTGTCTCATCTTCAGGGATTGTAACCCCCCTGTTATTCACCGGAGATATGGCTAGTTCTGGATGGATCAATAGCTCTGCTCTGCCAGGATTAATTTCTTCACTCATCCCTACAACCTCTTTATCAGGCAACAATTTAACTTTTGCCAATTATATAAACCAGTGGGCTCCAGAAAACGCATTTTACTTCATTCCCTCAATGCTGAATGGGACGCTAAATACAGCACTAGAAAGCTCAGCCCCTACACGCAATGCAGCATCGGTCTATACTGCAAACCAGAACCTCTTCAATCTAACGACAAGTTTTGCCAATCATATCAGAAATCAACAATCGGCGAGGTTACCAGTAAAATCACCTAAGGTCGCTGCCAACAATCTACCAAATTCTGACGAATTTTTAGCTTCACTCACCATTGCACAAAATGCACAAAAAAATCCTCCTCTCAATCCTAATTCGCTCTGGTTTGAAATGATCGGAGCTTTGGCTTACCAGAAAAAGCAGGACCAAACAGTTGCGTTTAATCCAACAACCGGCGGAGCCATCCTAGCTTATGATCGGATTGTGAGCGAGCGATGGCGATTAGGTGGAGGGGTATCTTATCTATTTACCCATATTCATGAAAAAGAAGGGCAAGGACACAGTAATACTAACCAGGAAGAGGCCTTTATCTACAGTTCATGGGAGAATCGGCGATTCTATATCGATACGCTTCTGATGGCAGGAGCTGTCCAAATCGATCAAGTGCGTACTACACGAATGACCGGTTTTTCCTTTCACTCCTCATCTCATCCCAATGGTTGGCAGTTGCTCCCCCATCTGGAGTTAGGGCTTAAAATGAGTTTAGCAAAGCAATCCAAAACATGCCAATATAGCTACAACCCACTCATCATGCTTGATTGGGCCAATGCTTGGCAAGGAAGCTATAAAGAACATGGTAACAGTCCCTTTAACGCCGGTCAAAATTCCTATTACGGATCTCTTCTTCGCACAGAAGCTGGTGTACGCTTCTATGAAACTTTCTTTTTCGAATTGTGGAATTTTAGCATCCAGGAAAAAGTAAGCTATGTGAACACACAATCATTCAATGCAGGTAAAGTGAATGCATTCCTTGTGGGTTCACCAGGATCGTTTACTGTGGAAACGCTGTCTTCAGCACAAAATTTAGGCGTAGGGCAGATTGCTCTGACCTTCGATCCGGTAGATTGCCGCTATCCTGGTAGCACTCTTTTCTATCAAGGCGAGTTCGGTTCTCAATACCAATCGCATCAATTGTCCGTGGAGCTCGGATGGGATTTCTAGATTTCAATTCTTTCCAAAAAAGCCCGTTAAGAATCGAAGTATGAGATTATTCAATTCCAAGTGATAATTGGACAATAATCAGCTAATTTATAAGAGGTTCCAAAGTGGATGTTATCCCAAGGGGGTAGATCCGATAAGTGAGGAAAATAATAAACGAGGTCTGAATCCCAATAGATTTCTAAAGTGGGGTGGTCTTAGACTTCTTTCATAACATCATAAAGATCTTTGACGCGTACATATCGATTGGCAAGTGATTGCGCAACTCTCCATTTAAATGCGTGAAATCCCATCTCCCCTTTTTTCTCTACGACACTTGCCAGCGTCTTCTTTCGTCTCAGGAGATATAAATACTCGCAAAATCAAACTGCCGTTTTTTTTTCAAAACTTTTCGCGCTTAAGGAATTTTGAATCTTTCCCATCAAAAGTTCTGCAATAGAGTCTCACCACCACTTAAGAGGTCCCCACCTTAAAAATTCCCGGCAAAGGGCCGAAACGCCCTATGCACTCCCTCTAACTAAGATCTGCCGTGCTTTGCCAAATCCACTCCATCCATTGTCTTCGTTCATTCACAGAATTAATCCAGAAAAATATCAGAATATCAGGCTTGTCACCTATCACTGACTATTTGCCTTCGTAAATGTAAACCCCTCTTCCTTGATCTTTTCATTAGAAACTTTGTAGCTTTTTGTAGTCTGTGACGTGCTTGAGTTCCACACCGGACTTGGGAGGTTGATTAATTGACAAAGATTGGAATAAAGCTCTTTACGGATTGGATGATCATCTTCGACTAAATGATAAATACCCTTTAGGGAGTGATCTAAGCAAAACGCGATGGCAGCTACAATGTCGGATAAGTGGATATTGTTCGTAGGCTCGTTTCCGGTGCCCGGCATCTGTTTCCCAGAAAAGCGCCTTGCGCGGTCTATAAGCTCGCGATTAGGACCGTAGATCCCTCCTAAACGTAGGATGCAAGCCATTGCATTGCAATTTAAGTAGACCTGCTCCGTTGCGAGTAGTATTTTTGCATTCTCTGATTGGGGGATAAGAGGCGTCTGTTCATTGACCCATTCACTCTGTGATCCTTCGCAAACCGAAGTGCTGCTGGTATAAAGAAGGTAAAAAGGTTTCTGTCTGTCTTTGCAAGCGGAAGAAATTTTTTCGGCAGTGCTAAGATATGTCTCCGCGTAACTTTGAGAATTTTTGGGAGCTACAAGCACAACCATCCCATCGCATGAATCGATCAATTCCTTAAGGCCGTTATCCTCGGTAGGATGCAGAAAGACTACCTGTCCGTAAGGTTTGAGAGACTCGATCCGCTCTTCGGATGTTGTCGTGATAAAAATCTCATGCGGCTGACTTTGCAGGTAGTCGAGCAGAGCCATTCCCACATAGCCTGCACCCATTACGAGTAGTTTCATTTAAATTATCCTTCTTTGTATTTCTCCGCCTCGAATCCACAGGACTGAGCCAATATCATTTCCAAGTGATAATCGGACAACGATCTGCTAATTCATAAGAGGTTCCAAAGCGTATGTTATCCCATGGGGGCAGATCTGATAATTGAGGAAAATAATAGACGAGGTCTGAATCCCGATAGATTTCTAAAGTGGGGTGGTCATAGACTTGTTTCATAACATCATAAAGATCTTTGACGCGTACATATGGATTGGCAAGAGCTTGCGCAACTCTCCATTTAAATGCGTGAAATCCCATTTCCTCTTTTTTCTGTAAGACTATGGCCAGGTCTTCTTTGGGCTCAGGAGATATAAATACTCGCAAAATAAGACTCCCGTTTTTCTTTAAAACTTTTCGCGCCTGCTGAAAAAAAAGTTGTTGTGTTCCTTGAAATACATTCAAACACCCATCGCCTATCGCTGTATCAAATTCAGGTCCGAATGGAAGATCTCTCCAGTCCCCTAAAACCGCATTCGCGCGATGCACTTCAATTGCTCGAGGATTATGGTCGACGGCAACAGTTGCCAAGGACTGCAACTCTGATGTCACGCCCAAAAGAAGGGTTCTTGCAGTAGGATCAAGAAGGCTCTTAAATGTCTCAACATCTTCTAAAGACGGTCTTAAAGGAGCCGTCCATTCATCAAATCGCTCAGAGATCTTACCCCAATAATCTTTCACACTCTCCCCCTTTTTGAATTATTTTTTCTATGCGCAAATCCAAATTGGCATAAAAGATACAAGGAGGTTAAATTATCCCTTGAAGATTACTTAATCACCAACCAAATTTTTATGAATTTCTGGCTAAAGATCTTTTCCCCTCTATTCCTCTCTTCATTTTTGCATGGGGCTACGATAAATGAGGCACTCGATGAAGTTAAACAAAGCTCCTCTGGATTCGTTCTGTTTGATCTAGGAATCTCATCCGAAGATTTAGCACTTTTTAACTCCATTGATATTCAACGTGAATGGGTTTACCACCAATTTGGAGAACTGGAAAAAATTGAGGAATCGATTGTAAAATTCATCGATGAAATTGGGTGTAATGAGAGAGGATTGGCTTTGCATATTGCTTCTCGTCTTAAGGAAATCACCGATCAAGTGATACAATCGTCTGGCAAGCAAACCGGCTGGGCTTGTCTCCGCTCTTTCACCCCAACGAATCGATTCGATATCCCCCGTTGGCATGTGGATGGACCCTACTATATTCCTAATGGTCCAAAAGATCTCATATTTAAGTTTGTCGTGACGTTAGTGGGCCCTACCACCCTTTTTTACCCTCTATCCCCCGATCTTCGCAAATTATCTGAAAATGCATTACACAATAGACCGTACATGAAGAATTTCTGCAAGAAGGAAAACATTGTATCGCCAAATCTTGGAGAAGGTGCTCTTTTTAGAGCAGGTCGATATACGGCATTAGCAGCGCTACATTCTGAGCCTCCAATCCATGAAAATCGAATCTTTTTTTCGATTGTTCCATGCTCAGAGGAACAACTCCCTGATCTAAAAACAAGAGTAACGGGCGTGTATCCCAAAAATTCAAGTCAGTAAATTACTTATACATTATTTTAGCTGATTTGCTAAGCTCCAAATCATATTAAGAGTGGGGCACTTCATATGAAAATAGGACGTTTTTCGAGTAGACTAAACAAGGGCCGACATCTTAGGGTTGGCAGTACACTCGCAATAAGTTTAACTTGCGCTACTGGATACTGCGATACTCCTACAGGTTTAATCGGTGGGGTAACTAACAGCTCAGAAGCCTACTCCGCTTATATATCTTCCGATGGAACCCTTACTTCTATTTCTGGTCTCCCGTTAACTGGCCAAATCAACGCAGTCCACCTCAATGGCCTAGGGACTGGCCTGATTGGGGGACAAAATAACGGCGATGGCTATGCAGCATTCGTTTCACCCTCTGGAGCGGTAAATACACTTATTCTGAATTCGACAGCAGGCGCAATTTCAACTACATCGATCAACAACGATGGCAATGGGCTGATTGGAGGAGACGCCTCTTTCAACATGTATGCTGCCTTGGTTTCTGCAGACGGGACAGTCTCTCCCCTTTTCACCGGGACTCTAGTTGGAGGCTTTATTCATTCCACCGCATTAAATGACGATGGAATCGGATTAATCGGTGGTGAAGGTAACACTTTCCCCTATGCAGCCTATGTTACTCCTGGTGGGGTCGTCAATGTGATTGACTCAGGTACCTTATCAGGCGGCCACTTTTCCGTTGCCATCAATGATCTAGGAAATGGAATTATCGGGCTGGGATCCTTGGCTTCTGGAGCATACGCTGCATTTGTCACACCAGGCTCATCAACCCCCTCTCCACTTTCTCCCCTTCCTTCTGGAGTGAACGCTTTCATTACCTCTGTTGCGATCAATAATTCGGGGATCGGTTTGATTGGAGGCAATGACTACGCCTTAAATATGTATGCGGGATACTCCACTCCTACAGGGGTTGTGACTCCTCTTTTTACAAGTCTAGATCCAGGACAGATTACAAGTGTTGCGCTCAATAGCTCTGGAACAGGTTTAATCGGAGGCCAAAGCAATTCGAACCTCTATGCCGCTTTTGTTGATCCGAGTGGGCAGATCAAGTCTGTTATTTTAGCACCTCCCAGTGGTACAATCAATTCGGTCGCCATCAATGATGCGGGTGTTGGTTTAATTGGAGGTCAAGAAGGTTCCAATGGTTATGCGGCTCTAGTTGCCCCAAATGGTGCCCTTACCCTTTTGGATATGACGGGCCTAAGCAACATCACAAGTGTCGCCCTATTAGAGGCGTTAGACGCCACTACTCCTCAGTCGATCGGCCCATACTCGAGTGGATTTTATACACAACTTGCAGCTTCGGCTACCTTGCAATCTCGCTTTATTGAACAAAATAGGGTATGGACAAAGGGAAATACTCCACAAGCTAGCGTAGCCCAATTAGATTATAGGGAAAAGTCTCTTCTTGCTCAAAACTCTCCAGACATCCCTTGGGTTGGAAAAGCAGATAAGAAAGACAAAAGCAATACTCTTTGGATCGCTCCGTTCGGAAACTATGTCCACTCGAAAGCAGAAGAAGGGATTCCCGGCTTTACAAATGCAATAGGAGGGCTCCTCTTAGGCTACGATTACCACGATACCAATTATATCGTTGGAACTTCTGCAGGCTACGCATTCAACTACATCGGCTATTCACAAAAGCTTGGCCACTCAAAACTCCAAGAAGAGATGGTCTCCCTGTATGGAGCGTAATACCTCGATCATTTTTGGTTCGATGCCGCTATGTGGGGTGGCTTATATCAACTATCAAATACCCGCCACACTATCTCTTCCATCACATCGACATCCTCCACCCATGGGTGGATATTATCTCCCCACATCGAAATGGCATCTCCATGGGCAATCGATACTCGTCAGCGCTATTTTATCGAACCGTTTTTCATGCTCGATTGGGTAAACGACTGGCGAAATAGCTATACTGAACATGGAGCCTCTGGATTTAATCTAAAGATGAAGAGCTTATATGGATCCCTTTTGCAATCAGAAGTAGGAGTCCGTTTTTATGAGCGGTTTGAATATAGTTCGGGTGATTTTTGTTTAGAAGAGAAGCTCAGCTACGTCAACCAAGCCCCCTTTCATAACAACACTATGAACACTTCCTTTGTTGGCTCCGCCTCCTCGTTTCCAATTGCAGTAGGAAGTACGCAAGTTGAAAACCTGGGTTCTATTCAACTAGCCGGTTTTTTTAAACCCCGTAAGCATTCCTACCTATTTGGTGGATTTACAATCCAAGCGATGGGAAATGAAGCTTTTCAGTCCTATTTTGCGAACCTCTTCGCTGGAATAGATTTTTAAATATGGACATCCGCTCACTCCTTTCATACATGGAAAAAGCCCAATGGGAAAAACGGGCACATCCCCCTCTGAAAGGAGAGATTCTCACAAGAGCTAAGCTACAACAAATGAGCCCTCCAAAAGGGGCCTTCGTCTCAAAAACTTCAGGATCTACCGGCATTCCCGTTGAAGTACAAAGGACTCATCTCTCATCGCTCTGGTGGAAAGCGACAAACCTTAGAGAAGCCCTATGGCATAAAAGAGACCTCACCCTCCCTTTTGCCGTCATCCGCCCGCATGTAATGGAAGAAATCTTTCGACCCGACTGGGGATCTACTTTCTCAATTTTAGGAAAAACCGGGCCCCTTTACGCACATCCCGTGCGTGGCAACCTTAACGATTGGCTACAAAAAATCCAACCCGGCTATCTCACGACCTACCCTTCTATATTGGAAACAATCGACCTTCGAGCGCTAACACGATTAAAAGGGATAAAAACCACAGGAGAAACTCTCCATCATAAAAACCCTCTTATTGCAGATATGTATTCTTCAGAAGAAGTAGGAACGATTGCTATCCAGTGTCCAGAGAATCCCGAAGTTTACCATGTCATGGAAAATATCATTCTCGAAATCTTAGATGAGCAAGACAAACCTGCAAATGTAGGAAGAGTTGTCATCACTGATCTGACCAGCCAATACCTATATCGATACGACATTGGTGATTATGCAGAAATAGGAGAATGTTTTTGTGGAAGAGGGTTACAAACTATCAAAAAGATACTCGGCAGACGCCGCAATATGGTTACTCTTCCCGATGGGTCTAAACACTGGCCACGGATCGGATCGACTGAATTTAGAAAAATAGCCCCCATTAAGCGTTTCCAAGCTGTGCAAATAGATGCAACTACCTTGGAAATGCGTCTGATGATCGATCTACCACTGACTAAGGAGCAGCAAAATGCCCTGTGTAATTTAATTCATCATTTTGTGGGTTATCCCTTTGACATTCGCTTCACTTATGTTTCTGAATTTCCGACGTGTAAATTCGAGGAATTCATATCTCTACTAAATACGTAAGACCACCAAGCGGCAAGTAATAGCTTGCTCAGCCTTTCCATCTATTCTTAGGACTGTTTTTTAAATTCCCCCTTATTTTCCCTAGGTACTCGTTCTATGCGGACTTGAAGTATAGTCTGTTGTTTTGTTTACGAAACCAGCTCCCTCTTTTTCTGTATTCTCTTGCGCTGCATTTTTTCTTTGTCATGATAAATATCTTGCTACCAACAAAATCTTTGAATATTCTGTCAGCTAGCTAAATATGGAGTTAAAATGGATAAAGTCTTTCGTTTTTTTGCGGGCGCGTTAACTATTATTACATGCACTGGATTTGCGGAATCTGCTCAGAATCCAAAGATAGATTCTTGTACTATTAGATGTCCTTCTATTAGGCCTGATCTTACATCCGATGTGGGGATTTCATTCTCCTCAGATTTTCTCTATTGGCAAACGAGCCAAACTGGGACCTGGTATGGCCAGGTTGCTAATTTTCATACAACGATTCCGAACCCAGCTGCAGGCTTTAACAATTTTTTTGGTGACTACAAGAACCCCGAAAATAAATTCGAGCCAGGAGTGCGGGTTTCATTGGGATTTAGACCGCACTATGATTACTGGCAAGTAGACTTTGTCTGGACTCATATGAATTCGAAAGCTTTGGGATTTTCTGACCTTCCTGGGGAATTTGAATCCTTCGTGATACTCCCGAATCCTCTTTTTTTCGTTCCTCAAATTCTTAATAACAACAGCATAAACGCAAACGCTATCTGGAGGTCTAACTACAATACAATCGATTTGGATCTCAACAGAGAGATTCCCTTGGGCAAATATTTTGGACTCAAAGGTCACTTTGGTCTTAAAAATCTCTGGCTCAATGAAAAATATAATATTTTCGCCCTCGCCGCTTACACATCTGAAGTTCCTGTACCACTCACTGTCGTCAATTCCGAATCCAAGATGGTGCAAAAGATCTGGGGAATAGGTCCTATGGTTGGTTTGGACTCGTCTTGGAAAGTCTACAAAGGGTTCAATCTGTTCGGAAAAGCTGCGTTTTCTCTAGTATGGAGCCATGTCAAATCTACTGTTTCGGGACAATTTTTTAATGGAACAGAGCCTGTTGTCGTTACGGATATGACCTCAAATTTCCATACAGTTTTACCTGAGATCGATCTAATTGTAGGAGGAGAATACGATATCAATTTTTGTGACAACAGATATCACTTAACTCTCCGGGCCGGATGGGAATTAATCACTCTATTCAATGCAAACTTTCTGGGAGCCTCCTACAGTTCACTTGGCGATTTCAACATGAGCGGATTGACTACTGGTTTCGCATTTGATTTCTAGATAGTATAAAGGACCCACTGAGCTGGACAATTTTTGAGATTAATGTCGAAAAGCTCAGTGGATTTCCCTCTCTGCCTTTATATCAAATTCATGAAGAGTTGCAACCAGCTTCTTCCAATCAAAAGTTCTGTAATAGTATCTGGCCGCCTCAAACCTGGCCGCGAGAACCTGGCCGCGAGAACCTTTCAGCTTTTTGTCTCACACCTCTTCATTTAAAGCCTTGACTCCTATTAACATCTTTGAGAAGAACGTAATAAATTCACATCCTCTTGTTTTTTTGATAGCTTCAAAAAAAATTTGAGGGCATCAACATTAAAAAAGATATTTAGTTGCTAGGAAGGCTGGTTATATGGGATAGCTCCCTATTAAATGGAATGGAAATTGACTCATCGCCAGCGCTCACTCAAGATTTTCAGGGCGATGCTTCAGGCCTTTGAATAAGGCACAGCCATTTTCACTCCAAGGAGCCATTCAACATTATTTCATAGAGAAGAAGCATAGCTCTTTCCATTTCTCTATCTACTTGCTTTAATAATTTAGGATCGACAGCCCTATAAAAGGGAGGTTTGCAACAAGAGATTCTTTTCTCGTTCAATGTTCCCTCCTCTTCTAAAGCTTTGGAAGGGAGCTTCCAAAATCCTCCCAAAGAGTGGTAGTCCATTTCCCCTCCGTCATACACCAAGATAAAAGCAACACGCATAGTGGCATCATAGTGACACTCAGATTGTAGGGAGGTGCTTTCACTGAGCGATTGGGGAAAACTCAAGTAATCAGACATGTAATACTTTTCAATCAAGAAAGTATCATCTCTATTTTTCCACCAATAAGCGTACTTTTTATCTGGATGCTTCCCTAACCTTTCCAAGGGCTCTAATATCAGTTGAAGGACTCGATCAAGATCATCGCTTGCAACAACGATCACCCCATTAGCTAAAACCTCACTTCTTGGCTTAATTACATAGAAATCTGCAGGCATTTCTTCCTGTATTCTTTCTGATAAAAATAAGTCATATTTCTTAGGATAGAGTCTCCAATCAGCTTTATATTGTTTCAACTCATCGCTCATATTAAAAAGCGCGCTCATCTTATATTTATCCCTCCAGTAAGGAAAGGTCGCTGCATCGATGAAGAGAATCCCCGGATAGGATTTGCTATAAGAAGTGAAATTTCGAAAAACATCTAAATCGGAATAGACAATACCGCCATAAGAACTTATAGAAGAAGGATCAATAGGAGCAGATCTTGCCGAGTCTAAAAAATCAGCATCCTTTAAAAGGGCATTCATGGACTGCTTAAAATTCCATCCTTCGACTTTTAACGATCTTTCTAATGGTGGATAGAGTACTCCCATAGCCCATTTTTTCGTGGGAGACAGAGAAAAAAGCCTGGCTACCATAGGAGAAATACTACCATCTCCTCCCGAAACATATAGATCTCCATCGACTGCAGAAAGAGCCCCTTGCTGCACTTCGCAGATCTTAAGCCCATGTTTTTGGCTATATTTAAAGTCAGTTACCAGATAAGAAATATCTGCCGGATATTTCGGCTTAGCATAAATGAATATCCCATTCCCATGGAAAAGAATGCATACACACAAAACCTTAAGATTACTGAGCATTTGTTTAAAAATTGACAAATTCAAAGAGCGAACACTACGATGTATTCATGATTATTCGAAAGATGTTTTTTCTACTCTTTACATGTCATTCTCTTTACGCGACACCTATTGCAGAGCAATTTAAGGAGTCCGGTTATGTAGAAATTGCTGATGAGGAAAATGATGAGACAAGGTTTAACGCTCTTTACTCTTATTTCGATGAGCTGATTGAATTTCTTCAAACTAATCCCCGATGGGAACAAAAATTATACATTGCAAAAGAGAGGTTCATTCGCTCTAAAGATCGAAGTTGCTATTCCACCGATTTTTTTGGGTTGTACGATGAATCAAAAAGGATTGGAAGAAGTCAAATCTCCTTTTATTATTCGACCCACTTCCATGAATTTATTTTAGCCCGCTACCCAGAGTTTACTCAAGCTCCGAAAATCCTCCATTTTTTTGAAGGCTGTCGTAAAATCCAAAAACCCTATGGAGAAGTGTGTAATAGGGCGGCCTCTGAGTTGGGAATAGAAGAGATTTTTTCTTCGATATCCCAGCCTCCCATACTTTTGAAAGTCGTTAAATATCTACCCTCTTACACTGCGATACGGCCTCATTACGATGGCACTGCATTTTCTCTTTTTCTCCATAGCACAGATAGCGATTCACTGCTTCTCTCTCCTTATAAACCCTCATTTTCCGTGGATGATTTCTCCTCTCCGATAAGAACGTGTTCTCAATCAGAAAATCAAAAATCTATCCTCCTTATTCCAGGAACATTTTTAAGCGAATTTTCCATCTTTCCTACACCACATATTGTCCTAGATAGTGGTCAAATTCGGTATGCAACGATAGCATTTGCCATGAGAGCAAATTACACTCAGCAACAAATAGAGCTCTCCCCCCTTCCTAGTTTTAAAGATTGATTGTATTTTTTTAACACAATACGATAACAAAAAATAATTACAGGATAGCCCATGCTCAAGTATTGGTTTTTGCTACTTACCTCAAACTCCTTATTCGCCCTAACAACTCTCCAAGTAACAGGTAGCTCAGACGATAATCCTGGTGGTTTCGGAGAATTGGGAGATCTGCGATATGTTTTAAATACTATGAATCAAAATCTAAACTCGGCACCTGATGATTATGCGATTACTTTTTCAAATCCGATGACTATCAACCTTCAAGGGATTCTGCCGATTATTAACAATTCCTCAAATCTCGTGAATATCACCATCGGCAACTCAGGTTCTATCCCTACAGTGACAATTGACGGTCAAAATACTTACAGCGGTTTTTTTATTCCCATGGGAAATGTGACGATCCAAAACATGACCTTTCAAAACCTCACTGCAAAAGGGGGCGATGGAGGAGATGGGATTTCGGGTGGCGGCGGTGGTATGGGCGCTGGAGGCGCCATTTATGCACCTCAGACCTTTTTAAATGGATCTACTCCCTCTATCACGTTAATGAATGTATCGATCAATAACTGCTCTGCTATCGGAGGAAATGGAGGGAATTATTTCAGCATCCCTTCTCCAACTGGCAATGAAGGCGGCGGCGGCGGCGGTGGCTTCAGTGGAAATGGGGGCTCTATTACAACCACCGGAAGTACCGGGGGGGCAGGTGGAGGCG